>ERZ506964.96-NODE-96-length-58391-cov-5.138302_pt1 | contig 58391 bp, 52 predicted proteins | sample MGYA00512893_ERZ506964 | MGnify/ENA metagenome assembly ERZ506964 | reverse complement strand
TGATTTTCTGGCCTCCAGGCAGTGTGATCACCGTGTCATCCGGGTGGAATTTCCGGTTGGCTTTTTTGTAGGGCTCCTGTACCCGTTTGACGCTTTCCACAATATCCTGGGCGGAGATATAATCGATATCGATGGCCGAGGTATCGCCGATAAGGCCTAATACGGTGGACTGGGTGCCGACCCATTCGTTGACCTTTACATCGTAGTTCTTTTGCAGAGAGTCTACGAAATTGTCCACCATCTGTTTGGTGCTTTGGGGCTTTAATACAATAATCATGCTGGTTTCCTCCTAGAAAATAGTTTGCTTTGTTATGGCTTTTGACTTTTTACGGAATCAAGCTTTTCTTCGGGCAATAAAAAAGCGGAACTCTCTGCGAGTTCCGCGAAGCGTCAGCCGTCAAATTTTAACTAAATAAATATAGAAAAACAGAAGACGGATTACGTCCGAAAAAGATCGCAGTTTTTGATTTGATTGCACGCAGAAAAATCCCAAGCCATAAAATAGCTGGGATAGAGAAAGCTTGTAAATCGCTTTGTTTCTGTGGCAGAAATCATAACTAGCGTCCTTCCGAAAATTGATTCTGGTAACATAGTAATACAGTTGTCAGCTGTTTGTCAAGTTTTTTTCTTCCAAAGCCTGCAAAACCTGCCGGCATACGGCGTTAGGAGAGCCTTTCGTGGGAATTACTACATCGGCGGCCCTCCGATAGAGGGGCATCCGCTTTTGGTGAAGCTCCCGGATAAACCGGAAACGGTCCGGCCGCTGGAGCAGAGGCCGGTTCCGGTCGTTTTTCAGCCGCAGCTGAAGCACCCGCAGAGGAGTATCCAGCAGTACGATCACGCCGCCTTCCTTGAACGCGTCCACATTCCGCTGGAAGGTCAGGGCGCCGCCGCCGGTGGCCACCACATAGCCGCCCCGCTGAGAAAGCTCCACGGCGGCCTCGTGCTCCAGGTCCCGGAAGAAGCCTTCGCCGTGTTTTTCAAAAATATCCGGAATTTTCATGCCAGCCCTCTTTTCGATGTAGCCGTCCATATCCACGAATTCCATTTGGGTCATCTGGGAAAGCTTTTTTCCCACCGTGGATTTTCCGCAGCCCATAAAGCCGCAGAGAACGATATTGAGCTTTGTCTGTGCCATGGCGCCGGTCACCCCGGGAAAACGCGGAGCAGCTCCTGCTTTGTCTCTTCGCAGAGAGCCGCGATTTCGTCATAGGTATACTGAGAGCCGTCCCAGATTTTGTGGGAAGCCGCAGCCTGCCATACCAGCATGGAAAGGCCGCCCAGCACCTTGCAGCCACATTCCCTGGCGGTTTTCAAAAGCTTGGTCTCCATGGGGTTGTATACCGCGTCGAACACATACTCCGTGTTCTCTAAAATTTCGCGGCCTACCGGCATTTCATCTATCTGAGGATACATGCCCACAGGGGTGGCGTTGATCAGCAGGTCAATGTGGCCGGAAAGGCAGTCTAAACGGCAGGTTTCCGTATCGCCGTTGTGCACATCGTTGCGAAGCGCTCCGGAAAGAGAGGCGGCGTGGCTCAGGCTTTTCCGGCGCACCGCCAGCATCACGAAGCAGCCGGCCATGGTGGCCTCATAGGCGATGGTGCGGGCGACCCCGCCGGTGCCTAAAATCACCACTCGGCCCTTCAGAGGAATCCCAGCTTGCCCTAGGGCGGAAAGAAAGCCGTCCGGGTCTGTGGTGTAGCCCTCCAGACAGCCATTGTTTTTTACGGTATTTACGGACTGGTATAGAGAGGCTTTTTGATCCATTTGCTTTAAAAAGGGAATGATCGCCTGTTTATGGGGAATGGTGATATTAAAGCCATCGAGAGACTTCAGCTCCTGAATTTTTCCGATCAGGTCCTCAGTGGGGATGTCGTAAACGCCGTAGTCAGCGTCGATGTCCCGCATTTCAAAAAGGCGCTTGTGGATAAACGGCGACATGGTGTGGCCGATTGGATGTCCGATTACCGCGTAACGTTTTTGGCTCATAGAATACACCCCTTAAAATTATGTGGATTTTTTTGAAGAAACTGCCGAAGATTTGTAAAATTGGAAATTTGTTATTGACAAAGCCTATTTTTACTAATAAGATGTGGATATAGAGTTTGGCGTGACAGGGGAAATCATCTGTATGATTCGATTGTACACGAAAAAAGCTGATTTGTCCATGTCATGTTCAGGAGAATGATTATTTTTTAGGAGGAATTATAATATGGTATTAGAAAAGGTCAAAGCGATTTTGAGCGAGCAGTTTGATGTGGAAGAGGATTCCATCACTCCCGACACCAACCTTTCTGAGGATTTGGAAGCGGATTCCTTGGATGTTGTGGATCTGCTGATGTCCATTGAGGATGAATTCGAAATCGAGGTTCCCGATGAGGAGATCGAGAACATCAAGACTGTTGACCAGCTGGTAAAATACATCGAAGCTAATATGAAATAAGTTTGCCCCGCTTTTATAATTAAAAACGGCAAATTCAAAAGCCGCCTTGTAGCAGTAGGAACAAGGCGGCTTTTTATTTTTGCACCGCTTGAAAAAGAGCGTCCCCGCTTTTTCTGCTTCCGGCAGCGGAAGGAGGATATTACGGCGCGGTGGAAAAAACGCGGCGCTGCAATGCTGCGTGAGCTTAGGGAAGCGCCGCCTTTTATCAGGCTCGCTCTCGAACCTCCTGACAGGGAATCAGGGGGAAAAGCGGAGGGGATTTTCCCGGCGCGGCGCTTTTTTTGAATTCTTGTTGAAAATTGGGAAAACATTCTATATAATAAATTTATATGTGTTTCTAAACTATTCTAGTGTTTACAACACGAAAAGGAGAGAATTTCTTTGGGTGATTTTTCATTCTTAATCAACAGTGTGCAGAATATCACCGGGCCTATGGTTGTGATGTGGCTCATCGGCGGTCTTCTGATCTGGCTCGCCATTAAAAAGGATTACGAGCCGGCCCTGCTGCTCCCTATGGGCTTCGGCGCCATCCTGGTAAACCTGCCGGATACCGGCGTGCTGGGGGACAACGGCATTATCCAATGGCTTTACAACGTGGGGATCGGCGCCTCTGAGGCGTTCCCGCTGCTGCTGTTTGTGGGAATCGGCGCTATGATCGATTTCGGCCCCTTGCTTTCCAATCCTAAAATGCTGCTGTTCGGCGGCGCGGCACAGTTCGGTATTTTTATGACCGTCGTCCTGGCGGTGCTCTTAGGCTTCCCGCTGCGGGACGCTATGTCTGCGGGCGTCATCGGCGCGGCGGACGGCCCCACCGCCATTATGGTTTCTCAGGTGCTGAACAGTGATTATAAGGGCGCCATCACCGTGGCGGCATACTCATATATGGCTTTGGTGCCGATTATCCAGCCAATGGCTATCAAGCTGGTCACCACCAAAAAGGAACGGCAGATCCGTATGCCCTATAATCCCAAGTCAGTGTCCAGAACCACAAAGATTTTATTCCCCATTATCGTAACCCTGATCGCCGGACTGATCGCTCCCGACTCCATCGCCCTGGTAGGCTTTTTGATGTTCGGCAATCTGATCCGGGAGTGCGGACGGCTGGAAAACCTGTCTCTGACCGCCCAGGGCCCTCTGGCAAACCTGATCACCATTTTTCTGGGCATCACCATTGCCTTCCAAATGAAGGCGGATCAGTTCTTAACCTGGGGCACCTTGCTGGTCATGGCTCTCGGCCTGTTCGCCTTTGTATTCGATACCATGGGCGGCGTGCTGTTTGCCAAGCTTTTAAACATTTTTCTGCCCAAGGGCAGGAAGATCAACCCCATGGTAGGCGGCGCCGGCATTTCCGCGTTCCCCATGAGCGCCAGGGTGATCCAGAAGATGGCCTTGAAAGAGGACAACCAGAATCACCTGCTGATGCACGCGGTTGGCGCCAATGTGGCCGGACAGATCGGCTCCGTGGTAGCGGGCGGCATTATTCTTTCTCTGGCCCGCACCTTTGGTCTGCTGTAAGGAGGTTAGGACTATGATGTTAATGACGATGCTATACAATTTTTTAGATACGGCTTTCAACAGCGCCCTGGGCCCGGTGGATTTAGAGGATATTTGGAAATCCCTGCGGCTGATGCTGGAGGGAATGGTTGGCATCTTTGTGGTAATGGTGCTGATCTTTCTGGTAATCTTTATTTTAAGCAGAACCTTTGACCGTAAGAAAGACGACGATACCGATAAAAAGGAGTAATCACACATGGCAGAACAGAAGAAAATGGTAGAAGCCATCACCTCGATGGAGGAGGACTTTGCCAAATGGTACACAGATATCGTAAAGAAAGCGGAGCTGATGGATTATTCCAGCGTGCGGGGCTGCATGATTATCGAGCCTTATGGCTGGGCCATTTGGGAAAATATCCGGGATATTTTAGACCATGAGTTTAAAGAGCTTGGTCACGAAAACGTGGCGATGCCGCTGTTTATCCCCGAGAGCCTGCTTCAAAAGGAAAAGGACCACGTGGAGGGCTTCGCTCCTGAGGTGGCCTGGGTGACCCACGGCGGCGAGGAGGAGCTTCCCGAGAGGCTCTGCGTCCGTCCCACCTCGGAGACGCTGTTCTGCGACCACTACAAAAATATTATTCACTCCTGGCGGGATCTGCCCAAGCTGTATAATCAGTGGTGCTCCGTGGTTCGCTGGGAAAAAACCACGCGCCCCTTCCTCCGCTCCGTGGAGTTTTACTGGCAGGAGGGTCACACCATGCACGCCACCGCCCAGGAGGCGATGGAAGAAACTGAGCGTATGCTCAACGTTTACGCGGATTTTTGTGAAAAGCAGCTTGCTATTCCGGTGGTAAAGGGAAGAAAGACGAAAAAGGAACAGTTCGCCGGCGCGGAAGCCACCTATACCATCGAGGCCCTGATGCATGACGGCAAGGCTCTTCAGTCCGGCACCAGCCACTATTTTGGAGACGGCTTCGCGAGGGCTTTTGAGATCACCTATACAGATAAGGAGAACAAGCCTCAGTATCCCCACCAGACCTCCTGGGGCATGTCTACCCGGATCATCGGCGGAATCATCATGACCCACGGCGACGATAACGGACTGGTTCTGCCTCCCGCTGTGGCGCCGATCCAGGTGATGATTATACCGATTGCCCAGCATAAGCCCGGTGTATTGGAAAAGGCAGAGGAGCTGCGGGCAAGGCTGAAAAAGATCTGCCGGGTCCGGATGGACGACAGCGAGCAGAGCCCGGGCTGGAAGTTCAGCCAGTATGAAATGAAGGGTGTGCCGCTTCGTTTGGAGATCGGCCCTAAGGATATCGAGAAAAATCAGTGTGTGCTGGTGCGCCGGGATAACCGGGAAAAGACCTTTGTCTCTCTGGATGAGCTGGAGGCTAAAATTCCTGAACTGCTGGAGGCCGTTCGCCAGGGAATGTACGATAAGGCGCTGGCCCGCCGGGAGCAGATGACTTACACCGCTGTCAGCTTGGAGGAAATGAAGAAGACCGCCGATGAAAAGCCAGGCTTTATCAAGGCCATGTGGTGCGGCGACCAGGCCTGCGAGGAAAAGCTCAAGGAGGAAGCAGGGGTCTCCTCCCGCTGTATGCCCTTTGAGCAGGAGCACTTGTCCGATACCTGCGTTTGCTGCGGCAGACCCGCGAAAACTATGGTATATTGGGGCAAGGCGTATTAAAAATAAAAAGTGCCGGCTGACTGCCGGCACTTTTCGCTATATGGCTCTGGACGCCCTTTCAAAAGCGCCTGAATTTTCTCTTAGCATTTTTATCTCTGCGGCGAATTTTTAAAGAACCCTTGGGCCAGCGGCGGCCTTTGTTGTGAAGCCCCGCCCATTCTCCGCCGGCGGCCTGCTTTTAGAAAGCTGAGCTAAAATATCATCTGAATGCTCCGGAACCTTTGCGTCAATACTTCCGCGCTGGTGTGCCAGTGAAAACCCCAAAGCCCGGTTTTCCGCTGAGAAAATTCCGGTATGAGAATCCGCTTAAGCCCACAGCCTATTCCAGCGGACTTTCACCACGCCGGCGAGCCTGCTGAACACATTGGAAACCGCCTGGGGATTCGCCCGGCCGCTGATAAAAATAGCGGTTGGGCCGTCGGCGCCGCCGATGATACCAATGCTGCCGGCCTCTTTCGGCCTGCCGATGATCTTGATGCTGTGCTGTTTGCCGCAAACGCGGTTGGAAACGGCCTCGCCCAGTCTCAGGATCAAAGCCGTGACGGCCACCATGCCGGCGGCTTTACAAAGAAATTTAAACATCGCAACTACCTCTTTTCGTCTTATTTTCTGCCTGTTCGGCTTTGCGTTCAAGCCTCTGGCTCCAGCCTTTTGAAAGGTCCGATTTCGATCTTTGAACCGGCCATGGGCTTTCGCCTGGAATTTTCCGCGGGGCCTGCCTGAATTTGTCATAGCTTTGGTGCGGCTGGCCTTTTCCTCTCGACTTTAATTTTATTACTTAAACCCGTTATAAGCCGCCGCTTATATTTTAAACGAAAGACAGCTCATGAAACTGTATACCTATTACTATAATGGATTTTAAAGGTTTGTCAAATACAAAAAAGCGGAGGGATGTTTTTGGAAACGCCTTTGTACACCGCGTTGACGGATTATCAAAAAAAGAAGTACGCATCCTTTCATACGCCCGGGCATAAAAATACAATAAGTTTTTTAAAATATAATCTATACGATTTGGATTTTACGGAACTGCCGGACACCGACAGCTTATTTGAAGCGGAGGGCTGTATTCTAAAAGCGGAGCAGGCTGCGGCAAAGGCGTTTTCTACACTACTTTGCGTATTATCTGCCGGCGGCTGTACAATGTGTATCCAAGGAATGCTCCGGCTGGCGGCGCCCAGCGGAGGAAAGCTGGTGTGCGGCAGGATCATCCATCGTTCCGCCGTGAATACCATGGCCCTTCTGGGAATCGACCCCGTTTGGGTAATGCCGGAACCGAACGCGGGAGAGGGGCTTGCCGGGCGGATTACGCCGGAAGGCGTCCGCAGAGCCTTGGAGAAAAATCCGGAGGCGAAAGGGGTCTACCTTACCAGTCCTGATTATTACGGGGTGATTTGTGATATTCAAGGGATCGCCTGCGTATGTAAGGAATATGAGGTGCCGCTGCTGGTAGACAACGCTCACGGCGCCCATCTGGGCTATTTATCGGAAAACCTTCATCCCATCCATTTGGGAGCCTCTATGGCCGCCTGCTCGGCGCATAAGACGCTGCCGGTGCTGACCGGCGGAGCCTGGCTTCAGATCAACGACAGCCGTTATCTGGAGGGAGTAAAGGAAGCTATGAGCCTGTTCGGCTCCACCAGCCCGTCCTATCCGGTGATGGCCTCTCTTGATTTGTGCCGGGCCTGGCTTGAGGAGGAGGGGCAGAAGGCCTTTCAAACACTGGAACGCCGGGTTGGGGCGGTGAAAAAGCTGGCGGCGGCAAAGGGCCTCGGTATACCGGAGGGCCTGACAGACCCGGCCCGAATCACCCTTAATACCGCAAAGATTGGCCTGACCGGGCAGAAAGCGGCTCAGGGCTTCCGAGAATGCGGCGTGGAGCCTGAATATGCCGACGACGGCTTTGTGGTGCTGATCCCCTCTCCTTTCAATACGGAGGAGGAGTTCCTAAGGGTCGAGCGGGCGATTGAGGCCATGCCCGTGGGGGCTCCTCTTGCCATCGGGCGGCGGATCCCGCCGGTTTCGGGGCAGGCGGTTTCCCCCAGAAAGGCGGTGCTTTCTCCAAGCGAGGAGGTTCCAATGAATCTGGCGGTAGGCAGAATCGCGGCCCGGGCCTCTTGTCCTTGTCCGCCGGGAGTGCCGGTGGTGATGCCGGGCGAGGTGATTTCGGAAAAAGCGGCGGAGTTTCTAATTAGGTATGGCTTTTCTTCGGCAAAAGTGCTAAAATAAAAAGGGAAGGCTTCCTTCCCTTTGAAACAACTAAGATAGGGGGATTTCTCTATGAAGCTAGTACTTGCGATTGTAAGCAATGACGATAGCGCCGCGGTTTCCAGCGCGTTGACCAGAAACGGATTCCAGGTAACCAAATTAGCCACCACAGGCGGCTTTCTCATGGCGGGCAACACCACGTTTTTGACTGGTGTGGAGGATGAACAGGTGGATAAGGTTCTGGAGGTCATTGCGGAGAAAAGCAGCAAGCGGACCCAGATCGTTCCCAGCACCACCACGGCGGATGTGGGGATGTACTCCGCGTTCCCGGTACAGGTCACTGTGGGCGGCGCTACTGTGTTTGTCCTGAACGTTGAGCGGTACGAAAAGGTTTAATGGACGAATCATGGAATATCATTTGTCCCATGCGATGATTTTAGAGGGCCCTGATCCGGAGGCGAATCTGGCTCTGGCAAAGAAGCTGGCCCAGCAGGCGGTCTGTACCGCCGGGGGCCGGCGTCCCTGCGGCGTATGCAGAGATTGTGTGAAGGCCGCGGGCGGCAGCCATCCGGATATCGCCGTTTACGGCGGCAAAGGGGGAAGCCGTTCCTTTCACGTGGAGGAGGTCCGGCAGATCCGGGACTCTGCCGCGGTAATGCCCAACGAGGCCCAGGCCAAGGTTTATATCCTGGATGGAGCCGACCATATGACGGAGCAGGCCCAAAACGCCTTGCTAAAGGTGTTGGAGGAGCCGCCGTCCTACGTGATATTTTTGCTGACCTGCGGGGCTGCGTCCTCACTGCTGCCCACTGTCCGTTCCCGGGCGCAGATTTTCCGCGTCCAGAAGGAGGACAATCCTCAGACGGAGGAAAGCGAGGCGTTTTTGCTGGCGGAAAGCATGGCCAAGGCCGTTCCATCCGCCAGAGAGTATGATTTGGTTTCCAAAACGGGAACGCTAACCAAAGATAAGGAGCTTTTCCGCGCCGTGCTGAAAGAATTAGCATTGATTTTTCGAGACGCCTGCGCTTTGGCCGCGGGCGGGGAAAGCCAGGTTACCGCGTCGCAGGCCGCCGGCTACCTTGCCCAGCGGCTCACCCGAAAAAAGCTGATGGCTTTGCTGGAAGCGGTGCTGGAAGCCCAGGCTATGCTGGAAAGGAATGTAAATCAAACCCTTCTCGCCGCCTGGATGTGCGCGAAATTAAAATAACGGAGGTAAGAATGGCGGAAGTAATTGGAGTTCGGTTCAAGGAGGTAGGCAAGGTCTACTATTTTGATCCGAACGGCATTCAAATGAAAAAAGGCGATATGGCCATTGTGGAAACTGCCCGCGGTGTGGAATGCGGCGAGGTCGCGATGGAAAATCGTGAGATAGAGGATAAGGATATCGTTCATCCCCTGAAAAAAATGATCCGCAAGGCTACCCAGGGAGATCTCAAAAAGGTGGAGGAGAACCGGAAAAAGGAACGGCACGCCTTTGAGATTTGCGAAAAGAAAATTCTGGATCACAAGCTGGAAATGAAGCTGGTGGATGTAGAGTACACCTTTGACAACAATAAAATACTGTTTTATTTCACTGCCGACGGCCGGGTGGATTTCCGGGAGCTGGTGAAGGATTTGGCTTCTGTGTTCCGCACCAGGATCGAGCTGAGACAGATCGGCGTGCGGGACGAGGCGAAAATGATGGGCGGCCTGGGAATCTGCGGCAGGCCTTTCTGCTGCACCTCTTTTTTAGGAGAGTTTCAGCCGGTATCCATTAAAATGGCGAAGGAGCAAGGGCTTTCCCTGAATCCGGTAAAGATTTCCGGAACATGCGGCAGATTGATGTGCTGCCTGAAATATGAGCAGGCGGCCTATTCCGATCTGCTGAGAACCACGCCGAAAAACGGCGCGGTGGTAAATACCCCGGAGGGCCGGGGCGTGGTGGTGGATGTGAATCTTCTCACCGGGATGCTGAAGGTGAGGATGGATCGGGCGCCGGAGGCTGCGCCGATGTCCTTCCATGCCAAGCAGGTCAAGGTTATCAAGGATTCTCAGATCAAGGTGGCGAAAGAGGAAGTGGAGAAGCTGAAGGATCTGGAGGGTTAGTAACAGATTTTTCAACAGGAATTTACAAAAAAAGTAGTTGCTTTTTTAGAATCACATGATACAATAGAGATGATAAAAAGAAGGAGGTGTCTCTTTTATGGCATACAAGATTTCTGATGAATGTATTTCCTGCGGCGCGTGCGAGGCTGGCTGCCCGGTAAACGCAATTTCCGAGGGCGACGGCAAATACGTAATCGACGCCGATACCTGCATCGATTGTGGCGCTTGCGCGGATGCTTGCCCGGTGGGCGCTCCCCAGGCGGAATAATTAGGTACATGAAGAAAAAGGCGAGGCGGGTTTGCCCCGCCTTTTTTCTATCGGAAAGGGGGAGCGAAAGATGTTTCGCTGGGGCGAGCATTTGGAAGCGCTGGGCAACGGCGTTTCTGTTTTGGTCAACGAAACCCACCATTTCGGAACCGACACCATCCTTTTGGCGGACTTTTGCCTCCCGGTGAAAGGGAAGCAGGCGGCGGAGCTGGGAGCAGGATGCGGGGCGATTTCCATGATCTGGCTTAGAGAACAGCCTCCCGCCCACATTACCGCAGTGGAAATTCAGGAGGAAGCCGTGGACCTGCTGCGCCGCACGGTAAAATATAATGAAAAAGAGGAGCTGGTAACGGTGCTCCGGGAGGATCTGCGGCAGCTGCAAGGGAAGCTGCCGATGGGCGCCATGGACTTGGTGGCCTGTAACCCGCCCTATAAAACCGTGGGAGCGGGTTTGGTCAATGCGGAGGAGGGAAAAAGGATTGCCAGGCATGAGGTGGCCTGCACCATCGAGGATGTGTGTCTCAGCGCTGCGGGGCTGCTGAAATACGGCGGAAGCCTTTGCCTCTGCCACCGGGTTGAGCGGATGTGCGACGTGATAGAGGCCATGCGGGAAGCGGGTCTGGAGCCGAAGCGGATGCGGCTTGTTCAGCAGAGGGCGGAAAAGCCTGCTAAGCTGTTTCTTTTAGAGGGCAAAAAGGGCGGAAGGCCCGGGCTTGTGATGGAGCCGGTTTTGCTGATCGAGGATGAAACAGGAGCTTACAGCGGCGAGATGAAGCGGATTTACGGCAGCTACCGAAAGGAGCAGGAATGAATTTTGCGCAAAGGATCTCGCAGGAGGGCACCGCCGTCAGAAAAGCGAAGCGGCACGGTATGAGAGGCGCGGCGGAATTGGCAGTACGAAATTAACAGCGCGGGTCTGCCCGCTGTTTTCAAGGATAGCCGCCGCTTTGCGCTGACGGAACAAGGATCATGCCCTGGGCTGCGGCGGTTTGGATTTTTCACAGCGGGAGCTGGAATGGGCTTCCTTGAAAGGAAGCAAATACACAAAAGGCCGGACGCGGCCTTTACCGGAGGAAGAAAATGAGCGGAATACTAACGGTAGTGGGAACGCCCCTTGGGAATTTGGGGGACATGTCTCCCAGAGCGGTGGAAGCCCTGCGCCAAGCGGACTTTATTGCGGCGGAGGATACCAGGGTGACGCTGAAGCTGCTGAATCATTTTGAAATCAAAAAGCCCATGATCAGCTATTTTGAGCACAACCGGAAATTTCACGGAGAGCTGATCTGCCAAAAAATAGAGGCCGGGGAGAACTGCGCGCTGGTTTCCGACGCGGGAATGCCCGCGATTTCTGATCCGGGGGAGGACCTGGTGCGGCTTTGCGGAGAGCGGGGGATCACCGTCAGCGTGGTGCCTGGGCCAAGCGCCCTCATCGCGGCACTGGCGGTTTCCGGTCTGCCGACGGGAAGATTTACCTTTGAGGGCTTTCTATCCACGAATAAAAAGAGCCGGAGAGACCATTTGGAGCAGGTGAAAAACGAAACCCGCACCATGATCTTTTACGAGGCGCCCCATAAGCTCCACGCCTGCCTGCGGGATATGTACGCCGCCTGGGGAGACCGGAGGATTGCGGTGGTGCATGAGCTGACGAAGATCCACGAGGAGGTCATACGCACCACGTTAAAGGCGGCGGCGGCCCGGTATTCCGAGGGGAACATCAAGGGAGAATTTGTTCTGGTCATCGAGGGGGCCAAGCCAGAGGAGCTCCAGGAGGGGTACACCCTGGAGCAGGCGGTGGAAATCGCCGCCGGGCTAATGCGGGAGCAAGGGATGTCCGCGTCTGAGGCGGCAAAAACAGCTTCCCAGCAGACCGGGCTGAAAAAGGGCGATATCTATAAAGGGGCGCTGGCCTTGAAATGATGTTTAAAAGAATATAATTCAGGCTGTGAAGGGCTTGTCATTGAGATAGGCATACCAGCGGGATTAGCTTATCCAATATCACGGAAAAGAGAAAAGCTGTAAGGCAAACTAAGTTCTGAATGCCTTACAGCTTTTTTTTATTATCTTTTTTTCTTAGGCTTGGGCTTATAGACCTTAATATTGGTTTTCGTGCCTTCCGGGGCGTAAAATTTCATCTGCCAGCCCTCACGGTAAATCAGCACATTGTCCGGCAGGTTATGAAGAGCCATGGCGTCGTTCACCGGATGATAGCAGGCCAGCAGGCTGGGAAGCTGGAACAGCAGGAACATCCAGAAAAACGGGCCGGAGCCGGTGCAGGCCATGCCGATAAAAAAGCCGGCGGTGAACAGAACGGGCGGCAGGAGCAAATAAACATAAAAGGTCTTTTTGGTCCAGTAAAATTCTTTGATGCTGGCTACCGGAGCCATGGGGCGAAAACGGTATTTTAAGCGTTTCCCCTTGGAAACCACGGCGCAGCAAATCAAACGGACCAGCTCGTGGAGGTTCCACATCAGCAGCATCCCAAGCAGAACCGCGGCCAGGAAGGCCAACTGCTTCGGGGTGTCGATCAGGCCGGGTACCGCCAGAGTGAATTCCACGCCGCCTAAAACGATGGGGAAAGCGACCAGCAGAATATCGATAAAAAAAGCGGCCACGAACAGAATTACCGCCATCGGTCCCGGACTGCGGCGGTCGATAAGGTAAACCGGAGTATAATCATCCGGCAGGGTTCTTACGCATTTCACTTCGTTTTCCATGTTGTCACTCCTTATACGTTAAACCGGAACAGAACCACGTCGCCATCCTGCATGACGTATTCCTTGCCCTCGGAACGAACCAGTCCCTTCTCCTTAGCGGCGGCTATAGAGCCGTTGTCTAGAAGCTCCTGATAGCCGATGACCTCCGCCCGGATAAAGCCGCGCTCAAAATCGGAATGAATTTTGCCGGCGGCCTGGGGAGCCTTTGTGCCTTTCTTAATGGTCCAGGCCCGAACCTCCGGCTGTCCGGCGGTCAGATAGGAAATCAGTCCCAGTAAAGAATAGCAGGCCCGGATCAGCCGGTCCAGGCCGGACTCTGTCAGCCCCATATCGCTGAGGAACAGTTCCTTTTCCTCCGGCTCCATTCCGGCGATCTCCGCCTCGATTTCCGCGCAGATCGGCAGCACGCCGGCGTGCTCAGAAGCGGCGATGTCCGCCACCACCTTATAGTAGGGGTTCCCCTCAATGCCGTTTTTAAAATCATCCTCGCTCATATTGGCGGCGTAAATGATAGGCTTGTTGGTCAGCAGCGCCACGGAAGAAAGCCACTCGCCTTCCTCCTCGTTACACTCCACAGAGCGGGCGGGCCTGCCCTGGTTTAAGGTATCCTTTACCCGCTGAAAGAAGTCATACTCTCCCTGGTATTTTTTATCCGCCTTTATCATTTTCAGCGTTTTGTCCATGCGGCGGTCCAGCATCTCGATGTCGGAGAGGATCAGCTCCAGGTTGATCGTCTCGATGTCCCGGGCGGGATCAATGCTGCCCTCTACATGAACGATATCGTCATTTTCAAAGCAGCGGACCACGTGGACGATAGCGTCCACCTCCCGGATGTTGGAAAGGAACTTATTGCCCAGGCCCTCGCCCTTGGAGGCGCCCTTTACCAGACCGGCGATATCCACAAATTCAATCACAGCCGGGGTCACCTTCACCGGATGGTAAAGCTCCGCCAGCTTGTCCAGCCGCGGATCCGGCACCGCCACGACGCCTACATTGGGTTCAATGGTGCAAAAGGGATAGTTGGCCGATTGGGCGCCGGCGTTGGTAATCGCGTTAAAAAGGGTGGACTTGCCCACGTTAGGCAAACCGACAATACCTAGCTTCATATGGTAAAACGACCTTTCGAGTTATTACTGATTTCTATTATAGTGATTTTCCGGGGCGGAAGCAACCAAAGAAAAGGAATTTACTCCCGGACGCTGAAAAATTTACGCTTTATTCAAAGCTTTTCTGTTCCTATCGGCCGCAGGCAGCCCCCTGCCGCCGGAAAGAGCTGCTTGTCACGGCTCAAATGAGGCCCAGCGGCCTGCCCGCCTTTTGCGATATACTGGAAAAGGCGGGACGCCAAACCCAGCCTGCCGTTTTGTCTCTTGCTTTCTCCGCCGGAAAAGCAAGGCTGGCCGGTAAGGAAACAGGGCCGGCTTATTGCTTCGGCTCTTTCATGGTCAAGCCGATCCGTTTTTTAACCGGGTCTGCATTGAGAACCCAGACCTTGACGATGTCCCCGACCTTAAGCACCTCGCTGGGGTGCTTGATATATTTATTGCAGATTTGAGAGATGTGTACCAGCCCGTCCTGGTGGACGCCGATATCCACAAAGGCACCGAAATCGATCACGTTGCGTACCGTGCCGGTAAGCTCCATGCCGGGCTTCAGGTCTTTCAGTTCCAAAATATCGGTGCGGAGCAAGGGGGGCGGCAGCTCGTCTCTGGGGTCTCGCCCAGGCTTTAGGAGCTCCTTAACGATATCCTGGAGGGTCGGCACGCCTACGCCGATCTGCTGAGCCACCGATTCCTCCCCTAAGGCCGCCACCTTGTCTGCCAGGCCGGACAAGCTGCCGTTTTTCACGTCATCCTCCCCAAAGCCGCACAGCTTTAAAAGCTCCTTGGCGGCACCGTAGGATTCGGGATGGACGCCGGTGTTGTCCAGCACGTTTTTGCTTTCCGGCACCCGCAGAAAACCGGCGCACTGGACGAATGCCTTTGGCCCCAGCTTGTTGACCTTTTTCAGCTCGTTCCGGCTGGTAAAGGCCCCGTTTTCCTCCCGGTACTTGACGATGTTTTTCGAGACTGCGGCGCTCAGGCCGGAGATGCGCTCCAGCAGGGAGGGGGAGGCGGTGTTCAGATCCACGCCTACGTTGTTGACGCAGTCCTCCACCACGCCGCCCAAGGCTTCATCCAGCCGCTTTTTGGGCATGTCGTGCTGATACTGCCCCACGCCGATGGCCTTGGGATCGATTTTTACCAGCTCCGCCAGAGGGTCCTGAAGCCGGCGGGCGATGGAGACGGCGCTCCGCAGGGTCAGGTCGAACTGAGGAAATTCCTCCGCCGCAAGCTTGGAGGCGGAATATACCGACGCGCCGGCCTCGCTGACCACCATATAGGCGCAGCGTTCCTTGTCCTGCTGGGGAAGGTTCGACAGCACCTCCGCGGTGAACATTTCCGTTTCCTTAGAGGCGGTGCCGTTGCCGATGGCGATGACCTCCACCTGGTATTTCTGAATCATCCGGGATACCAAGGCTTTGGCCTCCTGAACCCGGGACTGGGAATGTGTGGGATAAATGACGCCGGTATCCAGTACCCGGCCGGTGGCGTCCACCACCGCTACCTTGCAGCCGGTGCGGTAGCCCGGGTCAAGGCCCATCGCCACCTTGCCCTTGACAGGCGGCTGCATCAAAAGGTTTCTTAGATTCACGCTGAATACCTTAATGGCGGCCTCCTGGGCGTTCTCCGACAGGGTAGAGCGCAGCTCCCGTTCCACCGACGGAAAGATCAGGCGGGTGTAGGCGTCCTGGGCGGCCTCCGAGACCGCCTCATAGCAGGGGGAAGGCCCTTTGAGCGCCACGGAATTGACGATATTCATGGCCTTGTCCTGGTCCAGTTCAAGAGAAACCTTTAAAAATTCTTCCCGTTCTCCCCGGTCGATGGCCAAGACCCGGTGGCCGGCGATTTTTGCCGCCGGCTCCCGGTAATCGTAATATTGAGAGTAAACCGAATCCTCATCAGGCTTCGCCGCCCTGGATACGACTACGCCCTGTGACAGGGCGATCACCCTGAGGCGCCGGCGGATGCCCGCGTCGTCGGAGATTTCCTCCGCGATAATGTCCAGGGCGCCGGATAAAGCGTCCTCCGGGGTTTCCACTTCCTTTTCCGGGTTGACAAATTCCGCCGCCATATCGATGGGATAGGGAGAATCCTTTTCCTGGGCATAGATCCGCTGGGCTAAAGGCTCCAGTCCCCGTTCCTTCGCCTTGGTGGCCCGGGTCATCCGTTTAGGCCGGTAAGGCCGGTAAATGTCCTCTACCTCCGCCAGCGTGGCGGCGGCGTCCAGGGCGGCCTGGAGCTCCCCGGTCATAGCTTCCTGGGCGGCGATGGCCTCGCCGACCTCCTCTTTTCTTTTTTGCAGGTTTCTTAAGTAGTCCAGGCGTTCGCTGAGCTCCCGGATCACCTGGTCATCAAGGGTGCCGTGGGCTTCCTTGCGGTAACGGGCGATAAAGGGGATGGTGTTTCCCTCATCCAGAAGCTGGATAACATTGTTCACCTGCCAGGGCTGTAAGTGAAATTGATCGCAGAGTACGGTGGTAAAATCCATAGCTGAGTCCTCCTAAGCAATAGGTAACGATATAATTGCAGTCGAGCCGCGAGGCGCGGAGCCAATCCGGCTAAAGGGAAATGATCCAGGAAATTAAAGTGCACACGCCGAAGATCAGCGGCTGGTGGATAAGATATAAAATCAGGGCGTGGCGGCCCATCCAGCTCAGGGATGTAAACCGCAGACGATAGGTGAAGTCCGGGAACTTGCCGTTCCTGGCCCAGCGGCCGATGTAGGTGCCGCAGAAAAAGAGAAAGATCCAAGGGAACAGAGGGAAATAGTCGGCGGAAAAGAAATCGGCGCGATGGATGCCCAGAGGGAACAGCCAGCCGAATTCGTACCACCCGGCTGGAATTTTCCACGCCAGAGTGCCGGGCAGGCCGAGGTATCCGTCGGATACCGGCATGGTGATTAAGAAAAGCACCGCGCAGACGGCCAGGCCCAAGATCAGGGGGATCCTGTCCCAAAGCTTCTGCCCCAGGCCGAAGACGATCATGCAGACCGACAGCATATGCAGGATCCCGAATACGATCAGCTCGCTGGGAATGATAAAATAGGTCACCAGGGTCAGCGCCAGCGCCACGCCCAGAAGCTTCAGGCCTCGGATCAGATTGCTGTGGGAAAGCTGGCTGGAAATTCCCGAAATGAGGATAAAAAGCCCGGCGAAAAAAGGCTCCGCCGGAGAGAAGAACACCAGCAGCTTGGTTCCAAGCTCCCAATGGAACAGCATGGACATGGTATAAAAGGCGTGATAAAAAATCATCAGCAGAACGCAAAGGCCCCGGATTTCATCCATCAGATGGATGCGGCCCTTCCGGCTGATTCTAGCGGCAGCGGGCAAGCGATCACCTGTTTCGTTATCAGATTGGACCAAGATAAAACGAGATAGTCCTGATCTTTAGAATACCATAAAAGTAAAAAAAACGCCACGCTTTTTTGGCCTTTTCTCAGGCCTTTCCGCTGGCCTTTTCGATTGTTTTCTGAAAAACGGCTTTCCAGCGAGCCAAAGGAAAAGCAAAAGCGGAACCGGGCGGCTGGAAAGCCGGCCTCTCGGTGAGAAAGCGGTTTGATCGACTCAAGAAAGGCGGAAGCAATGATGCTGCTGTGCAGGACCGGCCTTTTTTGCTTGAGATGAAAAAGGGGAAGGGGCGGCGCGAATCCCGCGCCGCCCCTTTGAGAGAGTGGATCAAAAAATATCCGTAACAACTTGGTTGGTGTCAGCTGAACGAAACGCCGCTTCCATCACTTTCATAACCTTCATCACCTGCTCATGGGTGACAAGCTGGGCCTCCTCTCCGCGAATGGCCTTAGCCACGTTGCGGTAGAAGTCCCTTACGTCGGAGTGCAGGACCGGCAGGGGATATTCTAAAATGGTGTCGTCCGTCCGGGGAGCCATGGTCTTGGTCAGACCGGCGGCGGTCACGACGGGAACCGCGTCCCGGTTTTCCCAATCGGATACCATGACGATCCTGCCGTTTTCCGCGAACCAGTCGGGCATAACAGCGGTGCCGTTGTTTCCCTGCATATACCAGCGGGGCAGATTGATGAAATTGCTGGTGCCTACCTCGACCTGGACGTTGAGCCCGCCCTCAAAATCCAGGAAGATTTTGAAGCCGTCGTCCACATCGTCGTTGGTCACATGGGATAAAATAGCGTAAACGGAGCGCAGGGGTTTCTCAACCATCATCATGATCTGATCCAGCATATGGACGCCCCAATCCAGCACCATGCCGCCGCCGTGCACCTTGGCGTTGCGCCAATCGCCGGGAATCCCGCGGGAGCCGTGGACTCTGGTCTCGATATTGAACACAGGGCCCAAAGTGCCCTCGTCGTAGATTTTTTTCATAGTGAGGAAATCCTCATCCCACCGGCGGTTTTGATGGACGGTAAACAAAACTCCGTTTTTCTTAGAAGCGTCGATCATATCCTGGAGCTGCCGGCTGTTCAAGGCTACCGGCTTTTCACAGATAACGTTTTTACCGGCTTCCATCGCCTGGATGCACACATCCCGGTGCTGATCATTGGGAATCGCCACAGTCACCAGGTCTACCTGGGGATCGTTGAGCACCTCCTCAAAGGAGCTGTAAGCGTGAAGCCCCTTTTCCTCCGCCAGCAGGTTTCTGCCGGGAAGAATGTCGTACACTCCCAGAAGGTTAATTTCCTCCATGGTTTTAAGCTGCTGAGTATGCCAGCCCCCCATGCCGCCATACCCAATGATAACAGTGCCGCATTTTGCAATCATTATGTCATACCCACCTTTTCTTGAATAATAATGTCTTTTAGAAATCCGCAGGCCTTGGCTAACCCCTCCGACCGGCTCATTAAACCGTCCTCATGCTCCACGCTGATCACGTGGTCATAGCCTGCCAGCCGCAGATTGCTGATCATATCTTTCCAATACAGCGGGCCGTTGCCGTAGCCAACGCTTCGGAAGTTCCAGGACCGCGTTTCCTGTTCCCGGTAAGGCTTGGTGTCCAGTACGCCGTTGACCGCCGTATTGTAAGGATCAATTTTAGTATCCTTGGCGTGAAAATGAAAAATCGCGCCCTTTAAGGCCCGGATTACCGCGATAGGATCCATGCCCTGCCAGATCAGATGGCTGGGATCCAAATTGGCGCCGATCTGCTCTCCCACGGCGCGACGCAGGCGCAGGAGCGACTCTGTATGGTAGACGCAGAAGCCCGGATGCATTTCCAGAGCGATTTGAGTAACGCCGTGCTCAGCGGCGAAGGCCGCCGTTTCCCGCCAATAGGGAATGAGGACCTGGTTCCATTGGTAGTCCAGAACCTCCTGAAAATCCTCCGGCCAGGGACAGGTGACCCAGTTGGGATAGTGGGCGTCAGGATCGCTGCCGGGGCAGCCGGAAAAGGTATTGATTCGGCGGAGCCCCAGCCGCTGGGCCAGCAGGATCGTGTCCCGTATGGTTTTATCATAGGCCCGGGCCGTCTCCGGATTGGGATGGACCGGATTGCCGTGACAGCTTAAGGCGCTGATTTCCATGTGGTGTCTGTCAATGGTCCGCTGAAATTCCCGCAGAGCGCCGGCGTCATTCAAAAGAATCTCCGGATTGGCGTGGGAATGTCCGGCGGTGCCGCCGCAGCCCAGCTCTACCGCCTGGACGCCAAGACCCTGCAAATAATCCAGCGCCGTTTCCAAGGGCTGATGGTCTAGGATCGCGGTGAAAACGCCTAGCTTCATGTGCCTTCCTCCTCTGGTTTTACAGCTTTTCGGGTGGTTTCCCGGAAAATTAACTCGTGAGGTACAAAGATGGTCTTGCTGGGAGCGGTTAAATCCTCCATTTTTTCAAACAGCAGTTCAGTTGCCAGCTTTCCCATCAGATAGCCGGGCTGCTGTATCGTGCTCAAGGTCGGGGTAATCATCCGGGAGATGTCCGTGTTGTCAAAACCAAACACATCCACGTCTCTGCCGGGGATTTTTTGGAGACGCAGGAGCCGCTGAACCACGCCGGCCGCAATCACGTCGGAAATAGCAAAAATGGCGGTGGGCGGATCGGAAAGAGCCATCAGCCGCCCGCAGGCCTCCGCGCCGGAATCGAAGGAGGAATCGCACGGCTGCAAATACTCGGGACGAATCGGCAGGCCGAATTGGGCTAACGCCCTTTTGTAGCCCTGGCCCCTGAGCTTTCCGTGAGAGGCCTCCGGCTCATATACCAAGGCGATCTTTCGGTGCCCCGCCTGTATCAGAGAGGATACCGCGTCATAAGCCGCTCTCACATTGTCGATAGTCACCGCCGAGGCTTTGGCACCCTCCAGACTGCTGATGCAGAAGGTGATAGGATATTTTTTTGAAAGCCGGTCAATGGCCTCCGGTGTCTGCTCAGAATTAAAAAAGATAATTCCGTCAATACTCTTGTTGTATAGAAACTCTATGTAGCTTTGCTCAATCTGAGGGTCGCTTCTGGTGGTGGACATCATCACCTGATAGCCTCTGGCCTGAACGCTTTCCTCGATTCCCTGCATGACGCTGGAAAAAAACTGGTTGAGAACCGACGGCAGAAGCACTAGGATTTTTTTGGTTGCGCTGACCCGAAGATTCCGGCCCAGCGTGTTAGGGGTATAATCCAGCTCCTTGACCACTTTTAATACGTGCTCCTTTGTCTTTAGAGCGACGCGCTTATCGTGGTTCAGCACCCTGGAAACGGTGGCAACAGATACGTTTGCCGCTTGAGCGACCTCTTTAATCGTCAGCATAAACGTCACCTTTCTGTAATCGTTTACAAGAGAATTATAAAACATCCTCCCTTAATTTTCAATTGACAAATCCCACAGGATTTAAGTAGGAATTTTGACCGTATTTACTAGGAAAAATCAGGATGAGAGAGAAAAAGGAAGCACAGCAAAATCGGACAAAACGGCAGGACCAAAAGCCAGCCTGAATTGTCCAATTTTGCTGTGTTTTGTGTAAACGATTAAACCTTCTTTTTCATAGAAATGTGGGGAACATGCTCATCGGGATAAGTGGAGCCAAAGGCCTGGTAACCGTTTTTCTCATAAAATCCCTGGGCCTGCACCTGGGCGGAAAGCTGAAGCTCCCTGGCGCCCAGCTCCCTGGCCTTTTCTTCCAGCTTTTTCAAAACCAGAGAGCCAATGTGCTGTTTTCGATAATCCCTTTCCACCGCGATTCTTCCCAGGTGGTAGCAGCCTGAGCCGGCCGGCGTTTCGAACACTCGTCCGGTTCCGCAGGGAAAGCCGCCTTCAGAGATCAGCACGTGCCAAGCGGTGCGGTCAATGTCGTCAAACTCATTTTGGAAGCCCTGCTCGGTTATGAAGACCTTCCTTCGAAGCTCCTTGGCCAGGGGCAGAGCGTCTAAGCCCCGGGAAAATTGAATTTGATACAAGCTATCACCTCAATTGCCTCTTTAGAGGCGGATTTTTCTCAAAGCTAAACATCCAGCCAGTTGCAGCAGGCGTCGTTTACCAGCTCCCACATCTTATGCAGGTCGCCGCCTTTCAGCTCATAGGTTTTGTCGTCTATGGCGGCAATGCCCGGCAAGGCCTTTATTTCAGGCCGAACCTGGCCCCGGAAAGTAAACCTTAAGGTGTAAGGCGCCTGAAGCGTTACAGGAGCGATTTCAGAGGCGTGCTTTACCGCGTCTCTGGCCTGACGGTAAATTTCCTCCTGTGTTTCACAGGAGGGATAACACACGGCGGTGTTCCGGTAGCCGGAGGATTCCTTCACTACGGCGCAGCGGGTGTCTGGGGAGAGAGCCAGGGCTTCCTTTTTCGCCGCCAGATCGCCGGTAACCAGAAGCAAGGGGACACCGTATTGGCCGGCGATCAAAGCTTCCATACCGATTTCACCAACATCGATGCCGTTAACGGTAAACATGCCGTCGGAAAGCCAGTAGGCGTGGCAGAGCACAGAATCCCTTGTGAAGGGCATCGCATGGTTGCCAAGCATGAACAAGCCGCCATAGCTTTTACCCATGCGAAACTCCTCGGTCAAAACAGGAGGCTTGCCTGCGATATGGCGCACATAAGCGGGCAGGCGGTCGGTAAAGATATTGCGTCCGCTTTCGTGCATGTCATAAACGACAATCTCATCGGCGCCGCCGTCATGGGCGCCTTCCACCGCCGCCAGCAAGTCGCCCATCAGAAGCTCGCGGGCTTCGTCATAGGCGGGGTTGCCTGGCTTTGTCTGGGCCCAATGATAAACGCCGGTTAACCCTTCGATATCGGACACCATAAAAATTCTCACAGCAAATCCCCCTTTTACGATTTAAAACGTTTTTTTGCACCTTTATTTTACTCCGAATATGCTAAAAAGTAAATACCAGATCCCCTTTGCGTACCGAAAAAGGCGAACGGATTCAGGCCGGCCGTCTCCTGATTTTTCTCAAGGGACTTTACCAAAGAGCTGTTATGATTGACTTTTTTTTGTGCGGCTTTTATAATAAATATAAAAGAGAACAATGTTCCGTATTAAAGAACAATAAATGGGCTGAAGCAGCGGAAGCCGCCGCTGTGACATAAAAGGGTAACCGCCCCTTTGGGTGCGGCGGAAAATTTTATCATCAGAAAGGGTTGGAGACAATGGAAAAGCTTTTAGTGGGAAAAACCGCTATCGTGACGGGAGCGGCCAGGGGCATCGGAAAGGCAGTGGCATTGAAATTCGCCCGGGAGGGCGCTGATGTCGTAATGCTGGATATTCTGGAAAAGGAACTGAAGGAATCCAAGGCTGAGGTAGAGGCGTTTGGAACCAAGGTGGAGGCGATCGCGGCGGATCTAACGGTGGAAGACTTGGTAATGGATACGGTAGATACTGTAGTGCGGAAATTCGGCACAGTGGATATTTTAATGAATTGCGCCGGAATCTCCCGGGAAATGCCCCTGAATGAAATGTCCATGGAAACCTTTGATAAAATCATGGAGGTCAATCTCCGCTCGGTAGTGCTGATGATTAAAGCGGTTTTGCCGATCATGATCCAAAATAAATGCGGAAATATCTGCTCCATCGCCTCCGGAGCGGCTCTCCGGGGACTGCCGGGCAGCTCCGCTTATTCCGCCTCTAAGGCAGCGCTGCTCTGCCTGAGCCAGGCCCTGGGCGATGAGCAGCGGCCTAACGGAATCCGGGTTAATGTGATTTGTCCCGGCCCGGTAGATACGGAAATGTTCCAGAAATCCGCGGCGAGGGAATTTATTTTAAAAGCGGGCGGGGATCTGTTTTCCCCGGATACTGTGGCCAACGGCGCTCTGTTTTTAGTGTCCGAGCTTTCCCAGGGCGTCAGCAGCCAGGTGCTGACGATGCGCGGCTTTAACCGGTGGTAAACACCTAATTTAAGCACCTAAGAACCAGAGAAGCCTTCTGCAAACAGAACTGGCTGTCGGAGATATTCCGAGGGGCAGGCTGGTTTTTCTGCCGAGAACAAGCCGGGAAAGGGGCCGGATTGTTCCCGGCTTGCCCAGTCAAGCTCTCTTTCCCGCTCATAGATGCTCTTAACGGGGGATGTGGATTCTGGGGCTGGCATTCCCGCTGACGGCCAAACAGCAGTGCATAATGAATTAACGGGAGCAAAACAAAAACTCCGGGATGGAAGCGACGCTTCCATCCCGGAGCTTTTTTATGGGAAGGGAAACCGCAGGCTTGTCCGAACTATCGAAGACGCTAGGGAAAGCTGCTTCAGTTCAAGAAATACCAACTGTGGTTTTTACTATGACGAACGACAGGCGTTTGATTCGGTTTTCTGCTGTTCTTGCTTTTTACCGCGCCGCCCTTTTCCCGCTGTTTAAAATAAATCGGCTGTGGTCCATAAAATATAATAAAAAGGTACTGTTGAAAAAATCCTGAAATCCTGTTATTGAAGTTCTTTGCGAATTTTCAGGAGTTGTGTTAGAATATTCCTGCGTCTCTGAGAATTTGCCTGCCGGGCGCGAGAAGGTATATGGGGTGATCATGTTGGAAAAAGACAATACGGAACAGCCGAAAATGAAATCTCTGGACAAGGCTCTGAAGCTTTTAGAGTGCTTTGGCTCCGTCACCCCTGAGCTGGGGATCACGGAGCTCGCTAGAATCCTGGAGCTGCATAAAAGCAATGTGTTTAATATTGTGGCAACCTTTGAACAGCATGGATATCTGGAAAAGAACAAGGCTACCGGGAAATACCGCCTGGGGTTGAAGCTGCTGGAGTTTTCCTATTTGATTAATGAAAATTTAGGGTATCAGCGCGTGTTGTATGACATTATGAAGGAGGTTTCCAATGAATTGGGGGCCATTACATATTTTGCCGTTTTGCGAGGGCAAAAGGTCTTTTACCTTTGCAGCGCCTACCCGCATAAAAAGGACAATCATTTTCCCTATCGGACCATTATTGGCGAAACCGCACCGCTGTATTGTACGTCGCTGGGAAAGGTGATGATGGCGTTTATGCCTTCGGAAGAACTGGAGGCTTATCTTACGCAATCAGTTTCCTTTCACACCTTTACACGATATACCATAACCGAGCCGGACCGGCTGAGACAGGAAGCCGCCTTGATTCGAGAAAAAGGCTTTAGCGTGGATAACGAGGAACATGAGTATGGCGTGAAATGTGTGGGCGTGCCTGTGCTGCTGCCGGAAAGCAGCCAGGTCGCTGCTTTCAGCGCCTCAGGTCCGGCTTCTGCTTTTGACGGCTCAGATTTGGAGCAGAAAGCCAAGGCTTTAAAGGAAGCCTCTTTTTTAATGCGGGAAAGGCTCCGAACCCTTGCATGAGGGTTCCCTGCGGATTCCCGTTTGAAGGGTTGAATCTTGTGCTGGAAAGAACAGCATAGAACGGATCTCATGCCGTTTCGGCTAATAAAATGATACAGTAAAGCTTTCTCTGCGGGTTTGCCTAACCGTCTGTTTCGTTTATTTCTTCCTTTGTGGAAAAATTTTTGCTTTATGCTTTTTAGAGGGCGGCCAGTAGGAATTTGTAAATGCTTTTTTATCAATTTATAAAGCAAAGAAAAGCCTCTCTTGCTTTTGAATACAAGAGAGGCTTTTTAATCTGTGCGGTATGCCGTATGAAAAAGCGGATTATATTAAAATGCCGCTGAAAAATTTTTTAAGCGGCATTGGCGTCTTCAGGCTTATTAGCTGTTACAGCATCCGCGTTTTCCACACAGCCCTCCTGGTAATCTTTTCTGCTGAAAACCACAGCAACGGTTTTTAATAATATCTTGAGATCCAGAAAGAAGGAAATATGCATGAGATATTCCGTATCTAAATTTACCTTGCTTTCCTCATCGACCAGATCTCTGCCGTTTACTTGGGCATATCCGGTTACGCCGGGGCGAAGACTGTATACGCCTCTTTTTAAACGCTGTGAATGGATCTTTTCTTCCGCTAGGATTAAAGGGCGAGGCCCAACAAGGCTCATTTCTCCTTTTAAGACGTTGAGCAATTGAGGAATCTCATCCAAACTGGTGACACGAAGAATTTTTCCGACTTTTGTAATGTAGTGGCCGGGGTTTTTAAACTGATTCGTGGCAACGTTATTAGGCGTATGTTTATACATGGTACGGAATTTATAAACGCGAAACGGCTCGCCGCCTCTGCCTACCCGTTCCTGACGGAAAATGACAGAGCCAGAGGATTCCAGCTTAATTGCCAGCGCACATATGATAAAGATAGGGCTGAGCACCGCTAGCAATAAAAAGGATAGTACAATATCCAATGACCGTTTTACCACGAAATAGGCTTTTTGATTTTCTGAAAACATGTGAAGCTGATCTGAATTTTTTACGTTTCCTTGCTTTTGATACGGAGATGATTGAATAGAACCGCGCTGAAGCGCCTCTTTCAATGCCATCCGATCTCCTCCTTGATTTCTTTAAATTTATGAAGTCGAGGTTTTGGGCAAAACCTATGCAAAATCAACCGACCACGGCGGGAATTGCGCTGCTTTTCCAAAAGACAAACCGGCTTGCGTTCGACAAATTTCGGATCCTTTGTATATTCTACTCGGGCAAGCATATGTTGTCAACCGCTTTCCCATAGGAAATCGCAGGATAAAAAGAATCTGATTCCAGCCTTGTAAAACAAAGGAAATTTGAGTTCTAACAATTCCTAAAAGGCCAATAAAAAATATCCACCGGAAGAACGCCAAATCAAAACATAAGGATCTTCTTTCTATAAAGAGTTCCCGCAAAGTTCTGGAAAAATCGCAATAAAAAAGTGGATATTTTTTATTTTAATAATCTATAGAATCTAAGACACTGGTAAAACAGCAAATATTATTGTAAAAAAGAAAAATAAGCGTCTTTTTTTAAGCAAATTTTACTGTCTGTTTAATTATACAATTATAGCTTAATCCTTAATTTATGTCAATAGAAGTCGAATTTCATTATCTTCTGTCAGCGATCTGGAACAAAAATGCGGTTACAATTTAGTATAACGGATTTTTCATCAAATAGTAAAGTTTTGAAAATTAAATATTTCTCATAGTGGATGGCGTCTAATGGGGAATTTGTTGCTTCTGCCTTTTAACCATAGGCATGTGACTTTAAATCCATAGATTGGGCGATATAAAGTAAAATCTAAAACGATGGTATACATAAAAACCGTAACGTTTAGAATTATTTCTGTTTAAATTTTTGCGTATTTTTAAAATAAACAAACAGAAAATATTAAAAATAATATATTTTATTATTGACTTTTTTGATATTGTATGATATTTTTATCTTAACGTTAAGATATGAGCGGTAAACTTTAGCGTAGGTTAAGCAGCTTCTTTTCGATGGGTGCTGCTGTAGGCTGGATTTCTCATTGGAAAATTATAGAGAAGAAACCTAAGGCTGTTTTTTGGGGCTCTCGCTGTGCACGGAAGATTTCGTAATAGCCGCATTTTACGATTGACCACAAAGGGGGATAAGTTGAATATGGTATCCATTAAAGACGTGGCGAAGGAAGCTGGTGTTTCGGCCACTACGGTATCAGCGGTGGTAAATGGGCTTGATTGCGTAAAACCATCCACAAGAGAAAGAGTATTAGAGGCGATCGATCGCTTAGGCTATATTCCCAATGTATCCGCTCGGGAGCTTGTAACGAGAAAAAAACAGAATATCGGGCTGATTACCATGACCTATGACCGATATGAGTCCAGACGGCACAGCAAGGATGGCAGCGAGGATATTTTTTATACCGAATACATATTAAAAATAGCGGAATGCCTGGAAAATATGGGGTATGGGCTGCTGCTGGAAAATTTCTACTATGAATCAGGAAGCAAAAGGCTTCCGAAGCTTATTGTACAAAAACGGGTAGACGGAGTGATCGTGGTTGGTTCCCTTTACACCAAGGAGTTTATCAAGCTTTTGAGAAAATACATTCCGGCAGTAGTAGCGCTGGGCTGCCCAAGCGAATTTTCAGATTATGTGCGCAATGATTATACGGAGTCCGTAACATTGCCGATCCGTTATCTGATCGCGAATGGCCACCGACGGATTGCCTATGCCAGCGGAGACCCGCTGACCAGCGCTTATCACTATAAGCTGTTGGGATATCAGATGGCTCTGGAAGAGGCCGGAATTCCTTACCGGGAGGATTATGTTTTCGAAAGCAAGTATCTGGCCACAGAAGGCTACTGCGTAGCCCGGAAAATCATGGAACTCCCAGAAGAAACACGCCCTACGGCGGTAATGTTTGCCTCGGACATTATTGCGGCAGGCGCCTATCAATATTTTTACGAGAACCGGATCCGAATCCCTGATGAAATCTCAGTGGTAGGCTATGAAAATCTGCCAATTTCCTGCCTTTTGTGCCCACCCTTGACTTCGGTTGACTGGCACAAGGACCGTATGTCGGAAGAAGCGTGCAATATCATGCTGAAGCGTTTGGAGAAAAGCGGCGGCGAACAGCTTGGCATTGTGATTCCTTGCAATATTGTAGAGCGTTCTTCGGTGAGAAAAATAGAGTAAGGCTTTTTTAGCCTAAAATCGTAACGTTAAGATTTCTGTTTGACAAGACTGCAGCTTGGCAAATGGGAACGAAATAAATTTTTAATTCAGAATCGGAGGTAATGAAAAATGGCAAAGAAGTGTATCGCTTTTCTTTTGGCTTTGGCAATGCTCCTCTCCTTTGCAGCCTGCGCGTCCGGAGAAGAAGAGGCTCCGCAGGGCAGCGGTTCTCCGGGGGAAAGCTCTGAAGCGGAAAACAACGGGGAATCGAAAGAAAGCCTGAGCGGTAGTGTGACAATGTGGACTTTCTTAGATGTGAATGCCGACAACGGGCGCTCAAAGGTTTTGAAGAAGCTGATCGAGCAATTTGAAAAAGAAAACTCCGGTGCGACCATTACGGTGGAGACCCAGGAATGGACCACAATGTCGGCCAAAATTATCGCAGGCCATGCCGCAGGCAGCTGCCCGGATATCTTTATGATTAATATGGCTAATTTAGGAGAGGCCATCGCCTCCGGATGTATGGAGCCTTTGGAAAACCTATTTTATGATGACTGGACCGACGAGCAAAAAGCCGACATAGACAACGAACTGTTCCGGGCAGGCTGCGACGGGACCTACCACTATGAAATTCCTTTGTTTTCCGGCACCTTTGGCATTATGTACCGGAAAGATCTGTTTGAAGAATTTGGCATCAAGGCAGAGGACATTAAAACCTGGGAGGATTTGGTAAAGGCCGCCCAAACGCTGACCTACGTTAATGACGCTGGCCTTCAGGTATGGGGCTACGGCGTTGGTTACGCCACGGATGTCACAGACCCTCACGGCGTGCTGCCCACCGTACTCTTCAGCCAGGAGGGCGGAATCTTTAACGAGGACGGCACTCCGAACGACTGGTCGGGGGAGCAGGGGCAGGCAGGTTTGCAGTTTCAGATCGATCTCATCGACAAATACAAGGTTACGCCGGAAGCCTGCGTGGCAAAGACCTCTGAGGAAATTTACAATGATTTTGAGGCGGGACAGTACGCAATGATTTCCGGCGGTTCTGTACGGGTTCCCACAGTAAAAGGGCTAACTGCTTTTGATCCTGACGATGTGGGCTTTATGGCTTATCCCGCGTGGAACGAGGGCGAGGAGCACTCGATTGCCAATGCGTATTCGTGGAATACGGCGGTTTGGTCTGGTTCCCAGGTGAAAGAAACGGCGGGGGCCTTCCTGGAATATCTGGTGTCTCCGGAGGCGGATAAACTGTGGTGCACTGAAGCCCAGCAGATTCCCGTTTTAAATTCCACTCTGGAAAGCTGCGCGGAATTTATTGACACGCCTGATAATGAGTTTATGATTACCACCAGCGACATTTATGCCAACTCCGCGCTGGTGTTTTCCGGCTCCTATCCGATCACAGGCTTCGCACTTGACCTGCAAAACGCTATGATTTACGCGTACTCTGACGGTTATACGGTGCCGGAGGCTTTGGAGCAGGCCGCAAAGGATTTCACGGACCGGAATGTGTCTCGATAAGGGAAAATAATGCGAAACAGGTCCCGCGCTGTAGGAACGGCGCGGAGGATGAAAAAGCTTCCGCGTCCCGTTCCTTTCGGATGAAGGAGTTGAATGAAATGGAAACTAGGGATATGCCGCCGCTGCGCCGCGCGCAGTGGAAGAAAAAATTTTTCCCCTATCTTCTCATGTCCCCCACCTTGCTGCTGGTGCTGATTTTTTTAATTATCCCTTTGGCCTTTGCGTTTTACTGCAGCCTATACCGATGCGATTATATGCAATTCTCCAAATTCATGGGGCTGCAAAACTATGCCGACGTCTTAATGGACCCGGATATCCTGGCGTCTATCGGAAGATCCTTTTTTGTCTCTATGCTGAGTCTGGTTTTAGCACTGGTATTAGGTGTGCTTTTAGCGCTTTGGATTCATATGCTGACAAAGGGAGCGGCTTATATCTTACAGCTGCTTGTGCTGATCCCCTGGGTTACCTCTATGATTGTAGCAGCCATGCTGTGGAAATGGATATTTCAGGATGACACCGGCCTGCTGAATTATCTTCTTTCCTTGTTTGGAGTTGGGAATGTAGGCTTCCTAACGGATAAGACAATCGCCATCTATACGCTGGTCTTTGTCATGACCTGGAGAGTGATCGGATATGTCATGATTCAAGTGCTGGCTGGGCTGAAGGCTATTCCGGTGGAATATGAGGAAGCCGCAAAAATCGACGGGGCTAACAAATGGCAGATGTTCTGGCGGGTGCGCTTTCCTCTCTTAAAAACACCTATGGCCCTGTCAGCGATTATTGTGGGCCTTTCCAATTTAAACAACCTAAACGTACCTCTAACCTTGCTGGCGGGAGGGCCGGGAACCTCCACCATGGTGGTGGCTATCGAAATTTACCGCATGAGCTTTACGAGCTATCATTTCGGCGAGTCCAGTGCTTTATCCATTGTGCTTTGCCTGGTGAATTTCCTGCTTACCATTTTCTACATGAAGGCGGTGAAGTATGAAATCTAAATTGACTGGGGGCAGGTTTCTGCTCCGGCTGCTGGCGGCGCTGGCATTTCTCGCGATTTTAATAGTGAATCTGGCGCCCTTTGTATGGGGATTGCTGACGTCTTTAAAGCCCGCCCGGGAATTGATGGTGTATCCTCCTAAGTTTGTCGGCTTTTCTCCAAGTGTAGAGCACTATGCTACCGTTTTCGCCGGTACTTTTTCCACAGCGACGCTCAACAGCATTATTTACAGTGTTGCCTCGATTGTCGTAGGCATCCTTTGTGCGATTCTAGCTGCCTATGCCTTGACCCGGTATGTATTTAAAGGTAAAAAAATGCTGTTTTACGTAATCCTCAGCGGAATTCCCTTATCTATGGGAAGCGCGGCTATGGTGGTGCCAAACTATATGCTCTTTTCCATATTGGGAATGAATAATCAGTGGTATACCCTTCCTTTAATTTATATCGCCTATAACATCCCAATGTCTGTGTGGATTATGGTAGGCGGAATGCAAGGAGTATCCTACGCCATTGAAGAGGCTGCTCAGATCGATGGGGCCTCTAAATGGTACATTATTTTCTGTCTGGTACCGAGAATCTGTATGCCTACGATTGCCTGTGCGGCCTTGCTGATCTTTATTGGCGCATGGAATGAATATACTGTTTCCTCGGTTTTAGTCAATTCTCAAAGCCTATATCCAATCCAGGTTTCTATTTATAATTACATCGGTTATTTTGGCCGTGAATGGGGGCCTCTGACCGCTGCAGCTACCATTGCGGTGATTCCTATTTTAATTGTATTCACTATTCTAGGCAGAATGTTGATTTCCGGACTGACCGCTGGCGCGGTAAAGGAATAAAAACAGGAAATAAAGGTGATAAAATGTATCGTGATAAGTATGATCTAATCGTTGTAGGAAGCGGTCCCGGTGGATTTGCCGCTGCGATTGCCGCGGCGCGGAAGGGCGTGTCTACGCTTTTAGTGGAACGGAACGGGCAAGTAGGTGGACTTTTGACTTCCGGCCTGCCGCTGCTGGCCTTTTTAGACCGAGCGGGAAATCAGGTGGTTGGCGGCATCGGTCAAGAAATTTGTGACCGGTTAAAAGAGGTAGACGGCGTTAACAAGCATTTGCCATCCCCTTTGCTGAACTCAATCACCAGCGTTAACGCGGCGTGGATGAGCGTTGTACTGTTTGAAATGTGCGAAGAGGAAAAAGCGCTGGATGTACTTCTTTACGCGGAGCTGGATAGGGTAATCGTGGAAAATGGAACTGTAAAGGGGATTACGGTACTCTGTAAAGGACATAGGATGTCTTTTGGAGCGGACGTGGTTATTGATGGTACCGGCGACGGTCATGTGATCTATCAAGCCGGAGCGAAATATGAAAAAGGAGGCTCGAAACACAAGGGTGGTATGCAGTCTCCTGCCCTTTGCTTTGAGCTGAGTAATGTGGATTATGATAAATCCATCGCATATTTAGAACAAAACCCAGAGGAATACGGGGTTCCGGATACCTTTGAGGGGATGCGTCAAAACATATCGTTTTTAAAAGACAATGTTTGCTTTAACGTTATGGGCTTTTATTCTTTAGTAAAGAAAGCCAAAGCAAACGGGGATTTTAATATTCCGAGAAATATGATCGACTACTGTAAGCAGCTCACAGGAAACGCCTTTATAAACGTTACCCGGGCGGTCAATTCTGATTCCACCGATCCGGAAAGCATGGTTCAGGCGGAATTTTTGTGCCATCGTCAAGTAAAAGAGGCCTATCAGATGATCAGGAAATATCTGCCGGGTTTTGAAAACTGCCAACTCGTCTCCATCATGCCCTATACCGGTGTAAGGGAGAGCAGGCGATTGGTCGGGAAGAAAAAGCTGACCTTACAGGATGTGCTTGCTTTAAATATTCCGGAAGATACTGTTGCCATCGCCGGTTACAACAGGGACACCCACAGCCCTAAAGATGGTCAGATGCATTTGCTGGCGGTAGAGCACGGGGTAGGCATCCCCTACGGGTGTTTGGTATCGGAAAATGTGGAAGGGCTTTTAGCAGCCGGCAGGGATATCTCCACAGATCAGGACGCGTTTGCCATGATTCGAGTGATGCCGACCTGCCTTGCGGTGGGTCAGGCTTCGGGAACGGCGGCAGCCCTGGCTGTTCGAGAAAAGTGCACGCCATCCCAATTAAATGTAGCGGAGCTGAGACAAGAACTGGTTCAGGATGGAGCCATTATCGACTTACCGTAATACGAAAACAGACAAATCCAAGGGAATAAGAATTATCAAGCTTTCATCATGAAAGACTGAGGCTGGGGAGAAAAATACCCAGCCTCAGCTTTTTTAATTTTATGGGAAAGCAGAGATGACTCTTGTTTCAAGCGTATGGAGAGAAGTAACCCAAAAGCTGGGCCTATTGAAGGCCCTAATAGGATTTTGTACCATCGCGGGGGAAGAAAGTAAAAGAAAAGCCGAGCCCAGAACGCGAAGTGCGTCCAGGCTCAGCCTGGCGGAGATGAAGAGATTTGAACTCTTGCGCCGGGGAACTCCCGACCTACCGCATTTCGAGTGCGTTATCCTTTGACCTCTTTTCAGATATTTTGAGTTATCATCTGTAAGTTTCATTACCCCGAAAATCCGCATGGTTACTGGATTTTTCAATCATTTCAGTACAAAAACGGCCTTGCTTCCGCACTCATCAAAAATCAGTTCAAATAGTGGAATTTTTCAATTTTGGGCAGAACTGAGGGCAGAATAGGACAGAACAAAGACAGAACGGCAATACGCGGACAGCTCGCCGACAATCAAGATTGATGAGGTGTATTGCTATGAATGAAAACACAATCAACTGGGAATCTATCCCCGATGTGATCACAAAAGACCAGCTATATCGAATTTGCCATATCAGCAAATCAACCGCCCTGTACTTGCTTCAAAGTGGAAAAATCCCCTGTGCGTATACAGGCAAGAAAACACGCTGCTATAAAATCAAAAAGGAGGATGTCATTGCATATTTAGAGAACCGCAAAATCTTTCCGGAGAGTTATTCCGCACCGGCAGGTTGGTATAAAGGTAACTATACCGTCAAAATGAAAGCGGAGGCTCCCGAAGTTGTTTTGGAATATCTGCGAACGTATTATACAGAACTGCTTGCCGATTATCCCGATGTGCTGACAACACAAGCGGTTTCAAAGATCACAGGCTATGGCACCACAACGATTAACAACTGGTGCAACAAGGGATACATAAAGTCTTTTAAGAAAAACAACATCAACCATATTCCGAAAGTATATCTGGCGGAGTTTTTCTGTTCGACTCGTTTTCGCACCATCATCCGAAAATCATCATGGCATATCCGTACCTTGCAATTTTTCGCGAATTGGAAGAAAGTTTACGATCTGCGGATGATTAGCAACAAGGGAGGTGCGAAATTATGACAAATTTCTTGGAAGAACTGTATTTTGGAAACCTTGATCCACAGGCGAGAGGCTACCGGAAGGGCAGCCATATACGGAAAGTTTCAGAGAACATCAATGATCTGGAAAAAAACTCACACAGCGTTTGAACGACGAGGAAAAGAAGCTGTTCCTTGATTTTTGTAATGCTTATGGGGAATTGATGGGCGATACGGGACTGGATGCTTTTATCGTTGGCTTCCGCCTCGGTGCTAAAATGATTTTCGATACTTTTTGCAGCGATGACGCACCGTTTGAAAGCTTTCTGAAAGAATGAAAGGTTTGCCGAAGCGAAATTTAGTCAATTGCGATTGACTAAAATGTAGTTGACCAATTTTTTCAAAATACAATGTGCGATCATCAAAATCACACATTCGCAAGCAGAAACCTCCTTTGGTACAATGAGTGTATCAAAGGAGGTTTTCTACTATGGATAAAACAATATTTGAACAAATGGGCGGCACATACACAATGCAGGGCGACTATTGTCTGCCAAATCTTATCCTACCTGGTAAAGAAGAACGCCCCATCGGTGTATGGGGACAACGCCGGCTGCGGTACTTGAAACACCACCATAAAATCCTGTACTATAATCTGCTCACCTCCGGCAAGCTTCAATCACACCTTGCTGATGTAGAGGAAGAAGCACAGTCGCTTTTTCTTCGGCTGGTAAAGCAATACGCCAAGCGGGAAGGTATTACTGAACAGCTTAAAGCAGAGAATCCGATGGAGTGGGTAAGGAGAATGAATAATATTCGAAGCAGGGTAACAGAAGTTGTTAATGCAGAGGTGGTATTCGTATGAGAAAACAGAAAAATCATCTTCAGCTTATTTCTTTACTCACAGGTTTTGCATTGCAGCAAGAAGAGCAGCATCTTTTTTATAATTTCTTAAGGATAGTCCCTCAAGGAGTTTTTTCTCTGTTTCCGGAGTCCAATAAATTTTTAAATTTTCTTTCGCACGAGTGATAGCGGTATAAAAAATATTATGGGTAATAAGCTCTTCAACTTCGTTCGTAATAACAATCTTAACCGACTTATATTCCAAGCCTTGTGCTTTGTGAATAGATACCGCATATGCCACTTGAAAAGGGACAATAGCATTCGAAGAATCATCGTCATCATCTGTGCTACGATACTTGTCCACCCAAAAACTAATAATAGAATTACCTTTATCTGATGTGCCAACTAAGGTAAAATCATAATCTTCCGCTTCCCAATCTGTAATGGCGATATCCAGTTCTACATCAAAGCGGATTTTATCTTCAGTTGGTTCAATGTTTCTTATGTAACCTTTCATATTATTATAGATTAAAGGCGCAAATCTCTCGGATTCATTAAACAGAATTGGATCTCCAATTTTATAGGTGTTGATTCCCCAAACAATTTCTGGCTTTGGATTGCTACTTTGCAAGAATCTATTGATATTATTGATACCATAAAGGCCATCATAATTTAAGCACAATATAATTTCATCTTCATCTGAATGCTCAAAAATTGATTCGTCTAACTTTACGGTATATTTGCCTTTAACCATCGGTTCAAGAATATCATCTTGGAGGTTCCGAACTCTATCCCAAATAGTAAGTAATCTTTTATTCGTGCTACGATAAGGTCTTGATAATTCAGAAACGGATGTTTCTGGCACAAATGTACGTGCAACATTAAACCAATTTCCAAATAATATTGCTTCAATCTGGAACACATCACCAACTAAAACAAGTAGTTTGAAAGTAGCCTTCTCCAAAATATCTCGCATATCTTTATTGCTTACCGTACTACACTCATCAATAAATAAGATATCACATTCTGTATCGGTGTTATAATTGGACAAAAATTTTGTGATAGTTTTAAAGTCACAATTACCAGCATTTACTTTTCGGCGCATGTTATCTACAGCCGGGTTTGTATTTGCTAAATACTTCTTTTTCCGGTCGTTATAGAGATTTGAGATATGATTGATAAGAGTTGATTTTCCGGTTCCTGCCGAACCATAAATAAGCGCAACATGAGAATCAGAAAATATCGTCTTAAGAGCAGTGAGTTTTTCTTTGCTATCGATCCTATAAGATGGATTCTTAGAAAGCCACGATTCTACGAAATCACTGTAGCCGGATATTCCCGTTGAAGATAACTCCTTAAGTTTTTTAATGATTTTAGTAGTATCATCAACATATCCTTTTATATACAAATGGTCTTTGAATATCCGAAGATATCGTTCTGAGTGTTTTCTTGCATACACAAGAGAGTTGTATTTTCTTATTAAGTTCTCAATATTCTCAAATCGTTCTAACTCACTTAAGGGTGTAAATAAAACGCCGCTTTGTTCAGTATTATTTCGTATCGTTCGAGCAAGAAATTCGTGTTCTCTATCACCTGAATTTATACAATCAAATAAATCATAAATTCGTGGATTGTGTTTAATTAGAGATGTCGCATAGGGCATTTGATCAAACGGGATACAGCCCCAACGCAGATGTAGATAAGATAATCTTTCACAGGTTTCTCTGCTATATTGGCGCCGCATAACTTTATTGTTCATTTTGTGGAGGAAGTAACGAATAATATTGCTACCGGGTGCTTTATCTTTTATAAGATCACGGGATTTGTCAAGAAGCTCAAAAATATGAGTAACTTTAGCTTCTTTGGTGCACCTAGCTTTCGCCCAAGAATAATATGAATCTGATGATGTAACTAAATCAACAAGACTCATTCTAGTGTCTGTAAGGCATTTCATCAAATCACGGAACTCATTATTGCTGGCACTGATTTGCGTGTGGCTACCAAAAAAATCTGCAAATCGATTGATCTCACACGGCCTTATAGATACTTCCCAGCTATCAATGATTTGAATAGGCATAACTTTCCCAAGCACACCGATTACATCGTTGTGTATGGAAAGTTTAACAGCATAATTGTCAGAAAGATCAAGAGAGGTAAACGCAATTACTCTATCGAATTTGCTAGCTTTATCATTAGCTACTGTAAATGTTACTTCGTAGAAAATATGATGTTTTACGAAAAAGGGTTTGATTTTCTGTATGTATGCACGATCATTATAGGGGTTTCGTACTGCATAACGGCTTGGCTTGACAATACGAACCGCAATTTGCTTGTAGTACTCCATCAAGTTATCATCTAAGTTTAATGGAAAATCATCAATATTCTCAAGAACATCCATGTTATACTTGTCTTTGAGGAACACCTTGATTTTAAGAAGATACTCATAATACTTAAGCATCAATCTTTCGGATCCGCCTTCATCAAACGTGTAGTGGGATACTGATTTTTGAAGAAGATTATGGAATTTACTTAAAAATCGGAGTTTACCTTTTGTTTTTACATACTCCCAAGCAGCTTTTTTATCCTGATAATCATTAGGATCGGTATCAACACCGTTTGAATAAACCTTTTGGACGATATACTCTATGAAGTTTCTAAGCTGAGCCAAAATATTCTGTGATAACAAACCTCGTTCAGAGGCATCAAATACAGAAATGTTTCTGCAAATTACTTTATTCGTATCGAAAATAGCACTGTCGACTTTTAACATTTGATTACCTCCTTACCCAGTTTTATTTACCATAAACAATTGTATTTTCGATAATACCATCAATTTTCGATCTAAGGTTTGAAATGTTGGCTTTAATTTGATCTTGTTTGCTGATTTCGGAATGTATTTCATCAACAATACGCTGTTGTTCCTCCATGGAAACATCTAACATTGGAAACTCTCGCACTACGATTGGGAATATATTTGTGTTGTTTCCTAAACCCTTTTTATAGATCTCAATTAGATATTGAAAATAGGATGTTCTAAAATAGTAGTAGGCGAACTCAGGATTGTAGTCCTTGAGCCGAATGCGCATTGTAAAATCAGAAAAAATTCCCTGAAGCTCGTTGTCATCAATCAGCGCAACTTTTCCAATAGTTCCTTCGCCGGAACGAGCAAAAATAATATCATTTTTCTGCACTGTTTTAGCTTGCTTAGAATCAGAGTACTCTTTCGAGACTGTGCTTGCACTTTCTAAATCAAATTTCCAATTCTTAATTGATGCCATAGAAATATAGCAATACTCGCCATTATCAGAGTAATTCATCGGAGAAACACTCGCACCTAATACAATTGGCTCTGCAAGGTAATGCTTAATTTTCTTATCAGTGCGATTCGTTAACTCTTGCATAATAAAGTTTCCAGAATCCCTATGGAACTTTGCACTAAAACGCAAATCAGGATTGTTAGAAAAATTACTTTGAGGAATAAAAGCAAATTTACTTTGCTTTTTTGTTTCTAACTCATCAAGATTAAATCCAAAATTATGCGAAAAAATAGTATCTATTAGTTCTTGGGCGGATGAAAGAGTCGTGATCTGTCTGAAAATATCATTTTCAATTGAAAGGATCTGAGTTTTTAGATAATCATAGTTCGCAGCTATCAAATCAACAAATTTCTTTTGTATATGAATTGTTTTTAAATCTTCAGCTGCAATTGTGGCATACCCCGTATACCCTTTTCGAATTCTGGAAACAGCAAGAATATCTTTATATAAGGGCCCCCTAAGGAAGTAGTACATTATTTCTGGAAACATCTTTGGTTTTATGCGTATGAATGCGTTTGTAAAGAAGATCCCAGAACACTGTTCATTGACCCTGAGAAACTTGCCAACTAGCGTTTTATCTTGGGGAATGAGAAAGGATAGTAATATATCGTTTGTGTCTACTTCGATAATGTCCCCTTTTTCAATCTTTTTATAGTAGTTTTCATCAAGCAAACCCCGTTCATCAAAATTTAAAGTAACTGGACACGGAAGTCCATCCTTGCTAACATCACTAATCTGACAATATTGAAATTGGCCACAGATTTTGTCGCAATCAAACTTTGTTTCGCAAATATCAAATAATTCATCGAAAGTATAATATCTACTGTCTGATGATGTTTTATTTGATAAATAGTCTTGAAACGCATAGTCATTTCTAAGCGTGCGTTCCTTGCTAATCTGTTGAAAGTCAATTATTTTTATTTTCATACTTTACTCCCAATTTATTTTCCTCATATGGTCTAAAATAGTGTCCTCATTCCCATCATCAATTATTATCTTACCATCTTTATATCGATACAAATCATTGGGCATTTCTCTTTCTCCACGCTTTGTGCGCTTATAGCCAATATGATCTGCTTCTGCCATAAGTACTGAATAATTGATAGAGTTAGATACCTCACCAAATACCCACCAGGTATTTACGAGACCAAACGAATCTTTAGTGTCTTTATCCGGAGTGCAAAGCATTTCTAATTCTTCTCTATACTTTCGAATTAAGGCATCTGCATCTAATCCATCGTCTCGTATAGAGATATAGGATTTCAACATGCTCCGTAACAATGTTGTTTCTTCACAAGGAGTTAAATCCCTTATAGAAGGAAGTTTTGATTTGACTTTCTTACCATCAAAAACAGCAATCAGATTATCCACACGAGTTTTAAGCTGTGAATAGTCTTTTGATGCGGTATCCCATGCCTCGTTCCAAGCAGCAATTTCCTCTTTGGTTTTCTTTTGTGCAAAGAGAATGCTAGTTTTGGTTGATGTATACGGCTCAAAAGCCAACTGCGGTAGGGAAATAATAGCTTTAATCTTAAAGTATTTATAGAGGAACAAACGAATATATTTGTTTTCGGTTGTATCAAATACACTTTCTGGCAATACTGCTGCTACACGGCCATTTTCTCTTAAAAGCTGATACCAGCGCTCAATAAATAAGTTTTCCGAGTTCTTTTTCTCTCCGAACATAAAATCGTGCTTAATGGTTTTCTTGGTATCATTGTCTAACTCAACGCTAAATGGAGGATTGGTTAAGATTAAATCAAATTGCCCGTTCACTTCATGCTCTTGGTAGAGTGTATCTTTAACACTTCCGTTTAAAGCGTTTGGAGCAGTTTCTTTTTCATATTTAGCAAACGGGAGCAAGCCGTCTTTTACAAAAATATTGGTGGAGCCGTCTCCATGAAGGATCATATTGACCTTCGTTGCCGTACCAAGGTTGAAGTTTATTTCAGATCCATAAATGTAAGTTTGTGCCCATTTGTTTTCTCTATGATCCGGGAAAAACCAATCAGATGTAACCTTGTCTTTGACAGCTCGTGAAGTGCCCAATTCACTGTTGTAACCTAAAGCGTTACGATTACGGTACTTCATATTTTCCGTAATGAATTTCATGTATTCAATTAGAAATGTCCCGCTTCCTGCTGATGGGTCAATCATATATGGAATTTCTTTGTCGTCTTTGATACGCTTAATCGCAAGCTTGTCTGCCTGGATAGCATAGAGCATAAAACGCACGATGTTTGTGTGGGTAAAAAATTGTCCTTTGCTCTGCTTGAATCCATCGCGAATAATGCCTTCAAAGAAGTCCCCTAATATATCTTTGCCGCTTAAGCTGTTTTTACCATCAACAAAAGAAAGACCCTCTAGCTTCTGAACGGCATACTTCAACTTGGATAATGAGAACTTTTTTGTATCTACCACATAGGATTTTCCGAGTTCTTTCTCATCTAAAATATAAAGCTTAGATTTGAGTGCACGACGATAAAGCTCATTGATACGGTCAAAGAGCTTCTCGTTTGTTTCAAATTCCTCGTCGCCATCCTTAGCAAATGTCATAGACTGAAAATCGTAAGTATCTCCATCTTCCTTTTCGTCTTCATCCTGTATTTTGGAAAGAATCAAATTAGTCAAAGAAGAGAAAACATCGTTGTCATCGGTTCCGCCGCCACCCCAAAGTACATTATGTAAATCTTTTTGAAGTTGCAAAAGCATACCGTATGAAAAATTAGTTTCCAAGTCTTTTTCAGAACCTTTTATATATGGTTTCTTTTGTGCTTTACCATAACGAGCCGGAATGGTGTTGGTGCTGTTTCTCGATTCTTCCCAATCAGCATAAGTAGGATACTTTTCGTTATCAATAATTATACACTCATCAGCGAGCGTACCTGTCGCATCATTAATAGTATACAGAACCAAATATTTTACATTGTGACCGTCTGTGCGTTCCATACCCGCCAACTTAAAGAGCTGTTCCTCAATAACATTGTCCTTGTCAATGGTTGCGTACTCTTCTTCGTTTTTTACTTCAATAAATAAGAACGCATCCCCATTCGCATCTCTTACGATAATATCAATACGACTTGTAATTGTATGGGGGCGACCAGCAGTATATTCGTGTTCGATTTCTATCTTGTCAGGAGCATAGCCTAATTCATTCACGAGTTTAGTCAATAAATATGCGCGACACAGCTCTTCAGCTTTGGCATCGGTACGCTTTTGACATTGCACAATCTTATCGTATGCCAATTTGCCAGTAGATAAATCAAGTTTCGTCACAACCTTAATGGGTTGATCGTCAATATATTGTTTAATCAATGAATCGTTCATGGATTTATCCTCCTCAAGTTGTTAGATCGATGTTTTTTCTAAATTATATGTTCTTATCAAGTTTTTTTAACAATTCAGCTAAAACACCAGTTGCTTTAGTAGGTCCTTGGAAAGTAGCCACAACGCCATTTTCTCTCATTTTTTTGAGTGTTAAGCTGTTGTGAGGATATGATTTCAACAACTCCAAGCGAATATATTTATCGCTAACTGCAAGCGCATTTTCTTCTTTGTAGTACTTAAAATCGTCTATAATTCGTTCTGATCCACTTATGTTTATAGCAATTACACGACATTTATAGGAAATTTCTGCATAAGGTAATGTGAGATAAATATATACAATATCATCAACTTCATAATTGGCGTACTGTGACCATTCGATTTGCGCCATATTATTAAACGCACCAATTACATCATAATAATCTGTATTACCTGCTATAACCCAAACAGTATTACCTTCTATACCGTTATCGTTACTAAAGACTTTTCTTGCAGGTTCAAAGGGAACTGCATTATATTCATCATCAGTCCAGTCACCAAACTCATTCTTGATTTGGTTGATGTTCCAAATATCTTTAGCAATGTTAAGGTATGCTCTGGCACGTTCACGGACTGAAGCTTTATCCATTTTACTGTAAGGCTTTATACTATACTTATTTGCTAAAGGAACGAAAAGAGGATTGTTTTCGTAGAAAAGTGAATTCATAGCTTTTGCAAAAACTACATTGTCACCGAGATATTTTTGTACCTTCATCTCATATTTCATATCTTGGTAGCTACGATTTTTATCCTTAGTGAGAATCATTAAGTTACCGATATTGTGTCTTGTTGTATTAAAATCACGTTCATCATCAAAATTTTCAGAATAGTCAGAATACATGTCTGGCAAGATATGTTCGATATCAAAAGGATTTTTTGTTTTCCTATTAACATATGTATCAAACTCAGAAGGATTCCCCATTTGAAGATTTATATAAGAAGCAAAACGAGCAATAAAGTGTAATGTATATCTCTTAAAAAATTGATTCTCATAATTCAGTTCTTCGAATTTACTCCAACCTACATTAGCATCTAACAACGCTTTTGTTAAAATGATAGCAATCTCTTTGATACTCTTGTTTCTGATATTTACTAAAACTTTAAACAGGAAACCTTTGTTAGTGTTAAAGTTTGCTTTTTTAGAGTTAAGAATTCTATTTGAAGCAAAAATATCAACAAATTTTGCTATGAGCCTTATTTTTTCGTTTACTACGGAAGGCTCATCATTTTTATCAATGGCAGAAATCATAAGCAGGGTTTGATAATTTAAATCTCTATTTGCATTATAAAATACGCTTTCAAAACCTGTTGTTAGCTTTTTAGAGTACTGTTTAATATTTAGATATAGATCTACCATTTGACTCATTTCTTTGAGCACAAATTCCTTGTAGTCTTTTGATGAAGTTAATCCCATTTGCTTTCTTGCGTTCTGGCGTACCCATTCATAGAACTTTTCGCCAAGGAGCTCATAGTCTTTATCCGTAGCATCCTTTTTATTTTCACGAAGCGATGTAGCGTAGTTACCACGAAGCCAAAGAGATATGAACTCAACATCGGCCGTGTTAACTATACCGCTTTGTTCAGATTCAGATGCAGCCTTAATTTTATTGACCAGTTCTTGCCATTTGGCGTTTACCTCAAATTTGTCTTCCTCACTCACTTCATTCAGGATAAATGCTTTCAGCATTTCTGAGCTGTTCAAGCTCAATCCCCGATCATTCATAGTAATAAAAATTGTATGAGCTTCCTGTGCGGAAGGTGTTACAATTTCAAGCAACAAAATTTTATGCATTACCCAACAAGCAAAATAGGGTAACGCTTCAGGAGTAATCTCATCTCTAAACAAGTCGATAATGTCAAGATACCTGTCAAGAAGGGTTTGTGAACTCTCATTGGTAGGTTGAAAATTAGTTTCTCCTTTGTACAAATGATCCATGCAGTCCTTGCGTTCAGGAACATTAATGTTAAATGTTTTCTTTGCACCGAAAGGACTGGATAGAATCATATTAGGCAACATACTATCAAGCTCGTGATTACCTTGATCATGGAGCATCTTGTTAACATACATCAATAACAAGGTTAAGGAGGTTAACCGTTGTTGTCCGTCAACGATCTCTTTTGTAGAATCATCACCTGTACGAATAATACTACCCATAAAGTAAAATCCGTATTGAGCTACTTCTTCTGTATCTTCGTGTTTAAATTTGCTATTATCATAGTACATTAAAAAACAATCGGTAATATCGTTAATAAGCTGTTCTATTTGTTTTCGTCCCCAACGATACTCCCTTTGATATACATTAACTGTAAATGTTTTACTGTTTAATATTTCATATAAAGTTTCAGATTTGTTAATTCTATCCATTAAAAAATTCCTCTCGAATTTATATTCTTCTTTATTCCATACGTTGAGAATATTGCAATTAAATAGATTAATCACTTTTAACTGATTTGTTCTTCTTCATGGGCAAAGTCGGAAGAAATATGAGTTTTAATTTGTTTTCAAATATCATACGGCATTTCCATTAATTCTTATTATTCTCTAAAAGCCCATAAGTCCGATAATAGGACAACATCGCCTGAAGTTGCAGCTTATTTGCAAACAGCTGGCGGTAGGTAACAGTTTTTTTCCTTGCCCTCCGCTTTGAGCTTCGCCATCTTTTCTACAGTCGAATCGTACTGTGAAAGGATGGCTTTTAGCATATCTTCAAAGGCTTTTAATCTCTTTTCGTACATGCAAATCACCAATTATTTCTCAGCCGCAACGCCGGATTTCATCCAAGCGTCCACTTCGCTAATTTTAAATTTCCACAGCCTGCCGATCTTCGTGGCGGGCATTTCTCTTTTGTCTATCCAAGCGAGTACGGTATCACGGCTGACACCGAGATATTCGCAAATTTCTTTCATGGAGTACCAGCGTTCGATATTTGAATCCATTTTTAAACCTCACTTTCAGGGAGATACGATAATACAAGTTAATTATACCGTGAAATGTATACATAATCAACGGTTTTTGCGGATTTATATAGAATAGAGTCGATCAAAATTGACTTTCTATATCAGGATAAAGTAAAGGCCGCACCCATTGATGCAGCCTCTTGCTCAATTTTTCTTTTTTCGGTTTGGAAAGCTGCTTTCCAGCCATTCTTCAAACTCGGACAGCGTGATTTTTCCATCGGAACACTCGTCTCGTTTGGTCATTGCCTGATACTTCCACTTCTTAAAATCCGTCTCTTTGATTTGTCGTACTTTGACACGGGCGGCATAGCGTTTATAATACTTCTGATATAACGGAATGGCGGCATTGTCCGCCATTTTCCTTTTGTAGTTTTCCTGCGCTGCAAGCTCCTGACAATTTCGGGTTTCGCCCTCCGCTACACGGTCGCAGTAGTTTGTATCATAATTGCCTTTCATGATGAAGTATTTTCCGCAGCGCTTGCACTTGCGCAGTCGCACGGACTTTGTAAGCATTTCCCAAAATTCAAACATCAGCATATCTTCTATGGAGGAGCATTGAAACCTTGTCATAGGATCACAGGTGCGTTCCGTGATCGCATCGATTTCTTCCGAAAGAATGTGGTGCTTCACACAAAAAGCTCGCAGTTCGTCGTTTTCGTATTCCTCATCTTCGACATCAATGAGTTGGGCTACACTGAAATATTTGCTAAGTGTTTTTCGTTCTAATTCTGGATAATCAAAAATGTACTGGTATTCATACCGGGCGGAGCAATCGTTGGCTCTGCAATAAAGCGCATATCGCTGATTGGCGCTCATTTTTTTCAAAATAGAGGGATGATACTCCTCATCAAAAACAAAAGTAATCAATTCCATCAACCGTGTTTGAAGGGCTTTCAGGTATGCAAGATACGCTGAAAGCTCTTTTTTTGTGCGCTTTTTCAAAAACGGTGGGAACAGCATCGTGTACAAAGAAGAATGGATCACAGGGCGAAAATGCTTAACTGTTTCGGCAAGGCACAGGTAATCAAAAACTTTCTGTTCTGCTTCGGATTCAAATGGAACAGGGCGAATTTTCTCCTCCGGCTCAAAAGTGATTTGCTCAGGATCACACGCTGTCTCAAAGTCAGTGTAGAGGAAGTTTAAAAGACCCTCTCCCAAAGGGAAGTCGATGTTACCACCGCTGAGCGGAATCAATCTTCCCACTTCAATTTCGTATTGATCAGCGTCCGGATCGGGGTTCGGCACAATCTGCATGGATGGAAAGCATTCAAAATGGGATGGAAACACTCCACAGGCATTCCAATAGTTTTTGAGTTCTCTGTCATTTTGGTCGGGCGGCGCAAGGAAGGAATGGTGCTTTCCGCAGGCAAGCATGGAGATCGTGGATAGCTTCTCTTTTGGAAATGTCCGAGAAGCGGCGTCTGCCTCAGCAAATTCATAGGTTTCCTGCACAGCAATACAAAGTCTTTTTTGTTCGGCATCACACCAGACGAGATTTTTTGTTTTTCCCTGGATTTCGTCGTTGGGTGAATCCAGAATTTGGAGCACTGATTTTTTATCCATCGTCTCACCTGCATTTTGGAAAATGTTAAATCATTATTATTTGTAAAATCAACATCACTATAAATAACATTGTACAAAAGTGTTGCCTGGATGTCAATACACCGATATAATAAATTTGCAAATATAAATTGCTTAAAACTTAATTATCTAAAACAGAATGACCGTCCAAAGGAAATAAACCGTCAAGATCTTACCAAAAGGTAAAGGAGCGCCTGCGTTTTTATAACTTAGGACTACACAGCGCCCGCCGAAAAGCGGGAATGCCTGTAGGAATCCGGAGGGTGAAACGGCAGCAGATATCGGATGGCACGATGATCCTCACGCCGGTATCTGCCTTACATAGCCATAAAAAGGAGGATGGAAGCGCTATGAAAAAATCAGAGTTAAAAGAACTCTATAAAATGATGTTTCCGGAATACCCGGACATCGTGACCGTTACCCAGCTTCGTCAGATGTTGGGTATCAGCCGGCAACTTGCTTATGACTTGATCAACGACGGATATATCCAAGGGGTCAAGATCGGCAATGCTTTTAAGATTCCAAAAGTGAATGTCATTAACTATGTGATGGAAGAAAGAAGGGAGAAAAATGCAAGTTGAAAAACTCAAGACCATAGATGCGGACACGCTTTTGACAACACCGCTTCATAAAACTTTGTTTGTGGTGGAGGGGTTAATCCCGCAGGGACTTAGTGTTCTGTCAGGCTCCAGCAAAATCGGCAAGAGCTGGCTTGTGTTGTGGCTTGGTATCCAGGTTGCAAGAGGAAATCACATATGGGAGTTTAAGACTCACAAGTGTGATGTGCTGTATCTCTGTTTGGAAGATACCTACGCCCGCATTCAAAGCAGGCTGTATCAATTGACCGACGAAGCGCCACCCGAATTGCGAATTGCCACAACGAGCTATCAGATCGGATGTGGTCTGGAACAGCAGATCGAGCAGTATCTCGCCGATTATCCGATGACAAAGCTTGTGATTATCGACACCTTTCAAAAGGTACGGGAATCCAAAAGCATAAGCGGGAAAAACGGAATGTATGCGGGTGACTATGACGATATATCCGCACTAAAAGGTATTTCCGATCAGTACGGAATAGCGGTGGTTGTTGTTCATCATGTTCGCAAGCTGAGAGATGCAAACGATCCATTTAACGAAGTGACCGGCTCCACGGGGATTACTGGTGCAGCGGATACAAGCTTTATTTTAAAGCGTAGCCGTTCCAGTGAAACCGGTACGCTGCTTGCGACAGGTCGTGACATTGCATATCAGGAGCTGACCTTGAAGTTTAACAAAGGCTCGCATCTGTGGGAGCTTGTGGAACGAAAGGATATGGACAATATCCGTCGTGAGGAAATCCCTGATTTCCTGTTTCGGTTGGCAGAGTTTATCACTGCACAAAAATCTTGGCAAGGTACGGCGACAGACCTACTTACCGAAATGAAAGAATCGGAAATCACTTCCAATGTGGTAACAAAGCTCCTTGCCCGTTTTTCGGCTGAGGTGTTAGAGCCACGGCACATACAGTACAGAACCAAACGCACAGGGGCGAACCGATTGATCAAGCTTCGTTTCTGTGACAGCGATGACGCAAATGACGGTGAACGCTCTATATAGAAAAAGCTGTCACAACCGTCACAGCCGTCATAAACAACAAACGAAAGAGAGGAAAATCAAATGTCAAAGAATTATGAGCTTGTAAAACGAATTGCAGTGATTGGAGGAAAAGAGGGCAGCGTTACCAAAGAGGTCAACCTGGTAAAATGGGGCGTTTTTGATCCAATGATTGATATCCGCCGCTGGCAAAACGGAGAGCCGAGCAAAGGTATTTCACTGAAATACGAAGAAGCCGAAAAGCTGCTTGCCGTGTTGGGAGCAGAACTCAAAAATAACGGGAATGGATAAGTGGCATGACAGGTAATGCCAATAGAAACGTATAGCGAGCATAGGTTTTGTGTTGCCCGAAAGCCCCACAAAACCGGCGACATTGCCGAAAGGGGTTTTCACCCCTGTAACCCCCAAAAAAAGGAATGATTTTATGAGAACAAGAACGGTAGCAATCAACATTCGAGTGACCGAAGGTGAGAAAAGAAGAATGGAAAGCGCCGCCAAAAAGTGCGGCATTTCACTCTCTGCTTATCTTCGAAAGCTGGGACTCGGCAAGGAGGTTCAGGCGATTTCACCGCCGAGTTTTTATGAAGCATATCGGGAATTAACACGGCTTCGTGACTCCTGGAAGACGCTGCCCGATGAAACAATTGACCGGTATTTTAATGGCGTGATTCAAAAAATTTTGCAGGCTTATCACGAGCTGGAAGGGAAAGAAAGTCAGCGTGAAACGCCATGGCAGTAACAAAAATATGGGCGGTTACCGACAGCATCAGCCGTGTGATTCAATATGCTGCCAACCCCGAGAAGACGGAATTTTCCGATATAAAAAAGGCACTGCACTATATTGGAAATCAAGAAAAAACGGTGATGGAAAACGAGAAAACAATCTATGTAACAGGCGTTAATTGCACCGCTGAGACAGCGTTTCAGGAGATGATTTCCGTTCAGGAACGCTTTGATAAAACTACCGGGAATGTGGCGTATCACGCTTATCAGAGCTTTAAAACCGGTGAGGTTTCATCGCAGCTTGCGCATCAATTAGGCGTGGAGCTTGCCAGAAAGATGTGGGGCGATCAGTATCAGGTGCTGGTCGCCACCCACTTTAATACCGGTACCTATCATAACCATTTGGTAATCAATGCAGTGAATCTTTGGAACGGAAAGAAATTCAACTGCAACGAGGGAGCGTACTGGAAACTACGCAGTTTATCTGATGCGCTTTGTCGGGAGCACGGACTGACGGTCATTGAAAACCCCAAAGGGAAAACCCCACGCAAGCTTTATTTTGCCGAGAAAAACGGCGAACCGACACGGTATAACCTGATGCGGGAAGCGATCGAAAAGGCACTGACCATGAGCACCAATGAGAAAGCTTTTCGCTATGTGATGAAGAAACTCGGCTATGTGGTGGAATGGAATCCCTACCACAAATACGCCACCATTCGTTCGGTGAACGGCAAAAAAGCAACACGCCTTTACCGGCTGGGTGAAGCATATGACCGAGATGCACTTTATCAGAAAATATACGAGAACGGGCGGTACAACTGGCAGGAAACTTACCGTTCCTATCATGCATTTACCGCTAAAAAGCCGTATGGAATGACCATTCAGCCCAGGCAATACCGTATGAAAGGCAATTTTCAATCGGCAAAGAAAATCACAGGATTGCGGGCGCTCTACCTGCACTACTGTTATCTGCTTGGTGTGTTTAGAAACAGCGCCGACCACTGTCGCCTGAAATGCGGGAAGCCTGCCGAAAACTGGAACGGTATTCTGAGCAGGTGCGGCTGGTCTGTAAGCAAAAGCTGACGGATATATCCTCCGTAGAGAACTTCATTGAAACCGCTGAAAGCGAAATAAAGCTGCTCATCGAGTATCGAAAAATCCTGTATCGGCAAATAGATTCCTGTCACCAACCGGAAGAAAAGCAAACGCTCCTTGCAAAACGGAATGACTGCACAAAGGCGATCACACAGCTTCGCAAGGACAAGAAAACAGCGCAGGGGATCCTTAAAGATTATCCAGCGATCAAAGAAAAAATCCGTATCGAGGAGCAGATGCGGCAAGGAAAAGACGTTCCAAATAAGAACAGAAAGAGAGGTTATGAGCGATGACAAAACGAAAATCCGATTTTACTTTGCCGACTTATTCGTTGGACGATCTGTTTTCCTCACAGGAAGAAAGGGACGACGCAAAGCTGGAACGAGTGAAAGACATTCCGCTTTGTGAGCTTCATCCGTTCAGGGATCACCCTTTTAAAATCCAAAATAATGAGGAAATGAAGCACTTAATCGAGAGCATCAAAAAGTTCGGAACCATTACGCCTGCACTGGCCCGACCTTTGCCGGAGGGCGGATATGAGCTGATTTCAGGGCATAGAAGATTGGCGGCGTGTCAGGTGCTGGGCATTGAAACCATGCCTGTCATCATTCGAGAGATGACCGACGATGAAGCAGTCATTGCAATGGTAGACGCCAATCTGCAAAGAGAAACCATCCTTCCCAGCGAAAAAGCTTTTGCTTATAAGATGAAATTGGACGCAATAAAACATCAGGGTGTAACTTCGTCCCAACTTGGGACGAAGTTAATAAGAAGTGATGAAAAGGTAGCTTTGGATGCTGGAAAAAGCAGAAATCAAATACAGCGTTATATCCGCTTAACGCACCTGATTCCCCAACTGCTCTCTATGGTAGATGAAAACAAAATTGCTTTCAATCCTGCGGTGGAACTTTCCTATCTTTCTCACTCCGAACAGCTCATACTGCTGGATGCAATAAAGCAAAACGATTGCACACCCTCCCATGCACAAAGCATACGGTTAAAGAAGTTATCGCAGGAGGGAACACTCAACCGTGATACTATTTTTGAGACCCTGGCAGAGCAGAAGCCGAACCAGCAGGAACAGTACAAATTCAAACGGGAAGATATCCGAAAATATTTTCCCAAAAGCTACACGGACAAGCAAGTATATGACACGGTTATAAAACTTTTAGAGCAGTGGCAGAGAAAACGGGAACGAGACAGAGAGGCTCGTTGATTCGAGCCAAAGTGTTTGCAAAATGACAAATTGCACAGTGGCAGAACCCACGCCGACGCGGTAGAATGGCTTTGTCGGTGTGAGCTGTCCTGTGTATGCCAATGCTTAGGAGGCGAACAAAAACATGGTGTCAGGACACTTAGAAATTAAAAAGGGATACTACTATGTAGTGCTCAGTTATGTGGATGTCAACGGGAAACGACACAGACCGTGGATATCCACTGGACTCCCCCAAAAGGGAAACAAGAAAAAGGCCGAAGCGGAGCTTGCCCGCATTCGCAGTACCTATGAACCACCTACGGAACTGGAGGAACTGAATTCGGATATGCCTTTTGCGGATTATCTGCTGCAATGGTTGGATATTGTGAAAGTCCGGGTGAAAATCGCAACCTACGCTTCCTATGAGGGCATGGTCAAAAGCAGTATTGAGCCATATTTTCGCAAGAAAGGCTGTACCTTGCGGGGGTTGGAGCCCCGGCACATTCAGCAGTTCTATACGGAAAAACTGAAAACCGTCAAGCCGAATTCCGTTATTCACTATCACGCCGTGATCCATCAGGCGCTCAAATACGCATTGAAAACCGATCTGGTATCACAGAATGTGGCGTTGAAAGTAGATCGGCCAAAGAAGAACGATTTTCAGCCGGTGTTTTTGGATGCGGCGGAGCTTCAACATCTTTTTGAGGTGATCAAAGGTACCAAGCTGGAACTACCGGTTTTGGTTGCCGCCTTTTACGGTCTGCGGCGCGGAGAAGTATGCGGACTGAAATGGGACGCTATCGACTTCGAACGGGGAACGCTGACAGTGAAACGAACGGTCACTTCAATTCAGCTTGACGGGAAAACTCAGATGATCGAACAGGAGTCGGCTAAAACAAAATCCAGTATGCGCACACTTCCCCTCGTGGGCAGTTTCAAAGAGTATTTCCAAAAGGTGAAAGAAGCGCAGACATTGAATAAAAAGGTCTGCGGCAACTGCTACAACTACGAATACGACGGCTTTGTATTTGTGGATGAAATGGGAGATCTTCTGAAACCCGACTATCTGACCACACAATTTCCCGCTTTTATTCAAAGGAACGGAATGAAAAAGATGCGTTTCCACGATCTTCGCCACAGCTGTGCCAGCCTATTGCTGGCTAATGGCGTTCCTCTAAAACAGATCCAGGACTGGTTGGGACACTCGGATTTCAGTACAACCGCAAACATCTATGCGCATTTGGATTATTCGTCAAAGATATCCTCCGCACAGGCCATGGTGAGCGGAATGTTTTTGCCGGACGCTGAAGGTTTTCAGAGTAAGTGGAGTGAGATAGAAGAATCTGACGATGAAGCGATTGGAAAGTAAAAAATATCTGTGTTTGGCTGTTCTGCCCCGCAAAAAATGTTGGGCACAAACCACTTGGAGAAAAAAAGAAAAGTCCAGCAAACCCGCATGGTTACTGGACTTTTTGGCGGAGAGTTAGGGATTTGAACCCTAGGTTCCTTTTGGGAACACAGCATTTCGAGGGGCGTGAAACGCTCAAAACCGCCCTATATCTCCGCATAGCTTTTTATAAGTCTATGCCTAAAATCGTGTATTTACTGGATTTCTTGATGTATCTCTTTATAAGCTCCAACAAGCCATATACAAGGCTTTTTTGGAAAACCGGGCACCATTTGGGCACCATTGCACAGTCATAGCCGACAAGACCCCTAAATCAAAACTATGAGAGATTAAAAATCAAATTACGAAAGTTTTGCGTTATAACCTTGTGGTTTTGGTATAGGCAAAAAATTGTTAGTATTACAAGGCTTATCAGTCAAATATATGGTGCTCAATTTTGGCTACATTCTAAATATCCCTTAAAAACAGGGCACCCCGCAGGGCAACATTTTACGAAAAAATCAGGGCACCACGGGCACCACTCAAGAAAGGAGGGCACAATGAAAAACGTACTTTTGGATAAAGGCATTATACACCCGTCCGGCGAAATAAACAAGGACAAGATAAACCTTGTGGCCGGGGCAATCACACAGCCATTTGCAGAAATGGTTTGGGTAACGACGGGCGGCGATATGGAAACAATAAACCGTCTAACGGATATGCTCGTAACCATGAACACCCCCGCAGACCGGGGAAAACTTTTCAAAATCATAAAATTGCTTTATGGGCTTATGGGCTTACAATTTTCAACGGAAGCCGAACCTATGGACGCAGACCCCGCCGTTTTGGATTACTTTCTTTTTTCCTTTACGGCAGACTTTGGCGAGATTATCAAAGACTATATCGCAGAAACATAACCACCCCTACACAGCAGCGGCGTTTACTAATTCCCTTATGGGAAGATAGGAACGCCGCTTTTTTCATTTCAAAATAAAAATTGGAGGTTTTCGTAATGACGCAGAAAATCAAACGAGCATTATCGCTGTTGCTTACTGTCGTTCTTTGCTTCACCACTTTTTCGGGCTTGGCGACCACGGCATACGCAGCGGGCGAGCAAGGCACCGCCTATCTCATTTCTTTTCCACGCGACGGGGACGAAGCATATAGCGGAGAATGGGGACATGACGAATTAACATTTATGAACGGCTGGAAAACAGGTAAAGGCAGATATACCACCGTTTATGCAATGAACTCATACACCGGAAATATCTGCTACTGCATTGAGCCGGGTGCCCCGCTGCAAACAGGCAATATATTGGGGCAGAAGGGCGAAAATTTTTGGGAGCAGTACCCGTCCGATTACAATAAAACCATTTCGCCCGAAACCATTAAACTAATGATAGGCAGGATTTTTCAGTATGGATATACGGGTACAATCTCTAGCTCTTGGCGTTCTCAAAACGAGGGCGCGGAAAATCTTTCCTATGCCGTCGCCACACAGCTTTTAATATGGGAAACCGTTGTTGGGGAGCGCGACGCCGATTTTAACAAGGTTAGTACAGGTGGCAAAAACGCCATTCTCGACCAAATCAGCAGCGCACACCCTTTGCGGGATAAAATCATGTTGTACTATCACCGTATCGAGCAAAGCGTACAGAACCACGTCAAGCTGCCGAGCTTTTTATCGGATAGCAAGGACAGCGCACAGACTACTACCCTTACTTGGGACGGGAGCAAATACACCGCCACCCTTACCGATAAAAACAATGTGCTTGCGGATTATTCCTTTTCCGCAGACAACGCAAATGTTCGCCTATCGGTAGACGGGAATAAGCTCGTTATTACCGCCACCGAAGCCCCTACGGGGAACGTTGGCATTACCGCAGAAAGGCGAAATTCACAGCGGCGCGGCATTATTACATGGACGGACGCGACCTATGGGCCGGACAGCAGTATTCAAGACCTTGTTACCTTTTCTGAAACTGTAAGCGATACTTTGCGCGGCTATCTGAATGTCAAAGTAAGCTATGGCAGCGCAAAAATCGTCAAGACGAGCGAGGACGGAAAGGTTGAGGGTATCTCCTTTACCATTGAGGGCAACGGCGTAAATAAAACGGTGCAGACCGGGCCGAATGGAGAAATTCAAATTGACAATCTCACCCCCGGCATTTTTACTGTAACCGAGCAGAACTACGACCGCTACGAACCGCAGCAGTCGCAGCGTGTAACCGTCGTTGCCGGGCAGACTGCAACCGTAACTTTCAATAACACCTTGAAGCGCGGTAGCTTGGAAATCGTCAAAACCAGCGAGGACGGATTAAACGAGGGCGTAACCTTTCATCTGTTCGGCACGTCCCTTTCGGGGCTTGCCGTGGACGAGTACGCCGTATCAAATTCGGCGGGTGTGGCGCGTTTTGAGAATGTATTGATAGGCACGGACTACGTTTTAGAGGAGGTAAATACTGCCATTCGTTATGTCGTGCCGGAAAAACAGAGCGCAGCAATCGAATGGAATGAAGTTACGCACAAGAGCTTTCACAACGTCCTTAAAAAGTTCCGTGTTACGGTAACAAAGAGCGATAGCGAAGCCGGTACGGAACAGGGCGACGCTTCCCTTGCGGGCGCAACCTACGGAATATATCAAGGCAATACCTTGATTGACAGCTATACCACGGACAAACGAGGCCAGTTTACAACGTCTTTTTATAATTGCGGCGACGATTGGACGATACGGGAACTCTCTCCGAGCGAGGGGTACTTGCTCAATCCCACAGTCTACAAAGTAGGCGCAGAACCGGAGCTATATACGATTGAATATAACGATACAGCCATTGACGCGACAGAAGAAATTATAAAGGGTAATATCGCCCTCATCAAGCATACCGATAATGGCGAAACAGGAATTGAAACACCCGAAGCAGGCGCAGAATTTCAAATTTATTTGAAATCGGCGGGCAGCTACGAGGCGGCAAAGGAAAGCGAGCGCGACGTTTTAGTATGCGATAAAAACGGTTTCTGCCAGTCAAAGGATTTGCCCTACGGAATTTACACCGTTCATCAAACGGTGGGCTGGCCGGGCAGAGAACTTATAGACGATTTTGACGTATATATCGCGCAGGACGCACAAACTTATCACTATATCCTTAACAACCGCAATTTTGAGAGCTATATCAAAATCGTTAAGGTGGACGCGGAAACAGGCAAAACTATTCCCTATGCAGGGGCAGGCTTCCAGCTTTACCGCCCGGACGGCAGTTTGATTACGCAGAGCTTCACCTACCCGGAGCTTACAGAAATTGATACCTTTTATACCAACGCGGAAGGTGTGCTTTATACACCGGAACCTTTGGAATATGGCACGGGCTTTTCTTTGGTGGAATGTTTTGCACCCTATGGCTATGTTCTGAACACCGACCCGGTGTATTTTGACGTAACGCCGGAGAGCGCAGCCGAAGAAGGCGGCATTACCATTGTGGAAGTTACCAAGCCGAATATGGCGCAAAAAGGGATTATTAAAATCAACAAAACTGGTGAGGTATTCGCTTCCGTCGTACAAACGGAAAACCTTTATAAACCCGTCTATGCGGAGCAGGGCGTTTCCGGCGCAGTATTTGAAATCACCGCGCTTGAAGATGTTTTTACCCTTGACGGGACGTTGCGCTATTCAGCGGGTGAAGTTGTCGATACCGTTACCGTAGACGAAACGGGCAGCGGACAGAGCAAACCTCTGTACCTTGGAAAATTTGAAATCCGGGAGGTCAAATTCCCCTATGGCATGATAGACACCGGCGCGGAGCCACAGGTGATAGAGCTTACCTACGCCGGGCAGGAAGTTGAAATTACCGAAACCAGCGCGAGCTTTTATAACGAACGTCAAAAGGTAAAAGTAACCCTTGATAAGCTGCTGGAACAGGACGAACTTTTTAGGCTTGGTATGAATGGCGAGCAGGCTGCTATTACCTTTGGGCTGTTTGCGGCCGAAACGCTGACAGCGGCAGACGGGACGCAAATTCCCGCAGACGGTTTAATTGAAATCCTTTCCCTTGGCGAAGATTGCAGCGCAATCTGCCAGACAAATTTACCTTTCGGCAGCTTCTACTTAAAAGAATTGTCTACGGATTGCCATTACCGGCTAAACGGCGAAATTTTCCCGTTCACCTTTGACTATGCGGGCGCGTCTGTTCCCGTGGTGGAAATTCAGGTGAACGAGGGCAACGCCATTGAAAACACGCTTATTCGCGGCGAAATCCACGGCATGAAAACTGACGAAAACGGAAACGGGCTTGCCGGTGCCGTCATTGGGCTGTTCCGTGAGGGTGAAACCGAATTTACTGAAGAAACCGCCCTGCTTACAACTATTTCCACGGAGGGCGGCAGCTTCCATTTTGAGGGTGTACCTTTTGGAAATTGGCAGCTAAAAGAGCTACAGGGCGTAACCGGCTTTGTTTTCTCCGACGAGGTAATCTCTATATCTATCGGCGAGGACGGGGCTGTGGTGGAAATCGCCCTTGAAAACCAACGCATTTATGGAAATCTCCGCTTGACGAAGGTGGATAAGGATTTTCCCGACAATACATTGTCCGGCGCAGAATTTGAGGTTTACCGCGACAGCAACGAAAACAAAGAGCTTGACGAGAGCGACGAGCTGCTTGGTGTTATGGAAGAAACCAGCCCCGGCGTTTACGAAATGCTCCATGTAGAGTACGGCGGGGTGTTTGTAAAAGAGAGCAAGGCACCGGCGGCTTTCCAGTTGGACGAAAACGCCTACTATGTGGAGGTTGCCGAAAACGGCAAGACCTACGAGGTAGAAACCGAAGCCGGAAAAGGCTTTATCAATGCTGCACAGACGGGAAATTTGTATATTAAAAAGACTTCCGACGACAATGTGCTGCAAGGCTTTACCTTTAAGGTGGAAGGAACAGACGCCACCGGGCGGCAGTTCTACAAAGAATATGTTACCGACGAAAAGGGCGAAATCCATATCGAGTTGCGCGTGGGCGAATACACAATTTCCGAATTATCAAACGAGGCAACGGAAAAATACATTTTGCCGGACGCGGCAACGGTTACAGTGGAAGCAGATGGTACCGCCAGCGTGGAATTTCACAATAAGCTGAAACCGACGCCACCGCCGACCGACAGCCCACAGACCGGCGACAATAGCCACATTGGGCTATTTATCGCGCTTGCGTCGGCTTCTCTTGGAAGCCTTTGTGTGCTGACCGCAGTACACAGGCACAGAAAAAAATCGAATAACCGTTAAGGCGGCGTTACCTGTAGAAAGGGACGCCGTATTTTTATGCCTTAATGTTACGCAGTAGAGCCGAAAAAAGCCTTATTTTATGCGGCTTGGCGGGCGCGGTTTTGCAGGGGCAGGGTGTTTATACCTTTCCCCTCAAAATCGCGCTTTAACTGCGTAACAAAATCTATCGCAAAGGAGTGATGAAAATGCCGGTTTTCCGCGTGGAGCGAAATACGGGCTATACCGTTATGAGCAATCACCACTTACGAAATAAAGAGCTTACCCTAAAAGCAAAGGGCTTGTTGTCGCAAATGCTTTCGTTGCCCGAAGATTGGGATTATACCCTTGCGGGGCTATCCCATATCAACCGGGAAAAAATCGACGCAATCCGGGAAGCAGTCAAAGAGCTTGAAAAAGCCGGGTATATCGTCCGAAGCAGGGAGCGCGACGAAAAAGGCCGATTGCGGGGTGCGGACTATATCATCTATGAGCAGCCGCAGCTACCCGAAGAACAGCCGCCTACATTGGATTGCCCTACATTAGAAAATCCAACATTGGATAATCCTACGTTGGAAAAACCTACGTTGGAAAATCCAACGCAATTAAATAAAGAAATATTAAGTAAAGAGCAATCAATTACAGATGTATCAATTACCCATTCCATTCCTATCCCTTCCCTAAATCCCTTCCCTTTGGACGGGGGCGCAGCGGCAGGAGTAAACGGCAGCGCAAGCGCAGCCGTGGAAAGGAAGGGAACGGAAGCGAAAACAAACAGCGCAGTAGAGATTTACAGGGAGATTATCAAGGACAATATCGAGTATGATTTTCTCTTGCGGGAAAAACCCCTCGATAAAGACCGCTTGAATGAAATCGTTGACCTCATGCTGGAAACTGTTTGCACAGCCCGTAAAAAAATCCGCATTGCCGGAGATGACTACCCGGCAGAGCTTGTAAAGGCAAAGTTTATGAAACTGAACAGCAGCCACATTGAGTTTGTTTTGGACTGCTTGCAGCAGAACACAACCAAAATCCGCAATATCAAGCAATACCTACGGGCGGCGTTATTCAATGCCCCGTCCACCATTGACAGCTACTATACTGCCCTTGTCGCCCACGATATGGCAGAGGGCAAGATTTAGGAGGGCACACCATGCAACAGAAAACAGGAGCTTTGATTTTTGATGAAACCGCCGACCGTTACGATATACGCTTTGACCTTGCCGATTACTACGGCGGCTTGTGTTGCGGAGATTGCTTTGATGTATTTATAGGCGGCAAATGGAAGCCTACCCGTATGGAATACGGTGATAACTGGTACCTTGTGGGTATTCGCGCCG
>ERZ506964.78-NODE-78-length-62450-cov-8.296322_pt1 | contig 62450 bp, 52 predicted proteins | sample MGYA00512893_ERZ506964 | MGnify/ENA metagenome assembly ERZ506964 | reverse complement strand
ATACTCATGGAAAACCTCCCATTTCCCGATGTCCAAGAAATGGGAGGCAGTTCACCTTTGTGGTGGTTTTTGTTTTTGAGAGAGGGGCGGGGCGCTGATGGACGTCCGTACGGACGGCGATTTTGCCGATAGCTTTTGGTGGCGGCGCACAACGCTGACGCGCCGCACTCCTCTGTATGACGCCTGCGTATCGGTGGGGCTGCTGGTCGCGGCGACGATTGTGGGCACGCTGCTCGACCATCCGGGTCTCGCGCCGAGCATCATGATCGTCTATGTGTTCGCCGTTCAGCTGTGCGCATTCTTTACCTGGAGTCGCCTGTATTGCTTGCTGAGCTCAGCGGCTGCCGTGGCGCTCTACAACCTCTTATTTGTCGACCCGCGCTACTCGCTGTCGTTTATCGACCGCGTCTATCCCGGCATGTTCTTCATTATGTTTGCGGTCTCGCTCGTGTCGAGCTCGATTGCGTTGGCCCTGCGCCGCGCCTTGGCGCAGGCCGCCGCCAGCGACCGCCGCACGCAGATGGTGCTCGAGACCAACCGCATGCTGCAGCGCTGCGCCGATCAGCAGCAGATCGTGCATGCCATGGCAACGCAGCTGGCACGTCTTTCGGCCTGTCCGGTCGTGTGGTACAGCGCCGATCCGGAAGACGATGACCTGCTGCCGCGCGCGACGTACACGGCCGTGGGCGATGCTGCGCCGGTGCACGAGCTGGTGCCGCAGATGCCGCCGCGGCTCTCGGCGTCCGCCTATGTGGGAACGCCGCTCGATGCCACCTACGGCGGCTCGGCGTTCTACGGCATCTACCTGACCGTGCGCTCGGGCGACACCATGGTGCGCGCGGGCGATCCCGCCTCGGTGGTGGGGGTACTGGCTATCGTTGCCGAGCCCGACGTGCTGACGCACGAGGAGCGGACACTTGCCGATGCCATCGTGAGCGAGGGCGAGCTGGCGCTCGATCGCGCCCGCGCCATGGAGGCCCGCGAGGAGGCGGCGGTGCTCGCCAAAAACGAACAGCTGCGTGCCAACCTGCTGCGCTCGATCTCGCACGATCTGCGCACGCCGCTTACCAGTATTTCGGGCAATGCCGACGTGCTGCTCGACCAGGGCTCGACCGGCACCGCGGTGCTCGATGCCCAGACGCGCCGCGGCCTGCTGCTATCCATTCGCTCGGATGCGCTGTGGCTCAACGCCACCGTCGAGAACCTGCTTGCCATCACCAAGCTCGAGGGCGGCGGCATGCATCTGTCGACAACGCTCGAGCTCATGGACGATATCGTCGAGGAGGCGCTGCGCCATGTAAATCCGGCCGTGCGCGAGCACGACCTTAAGGTGGTGCCGTGCGATGAGCCGGCGCTCGTCAACGTCGATGCGCGCCTGATGGTGCAGCTGGTGGTCAATCTGGTGAACAATGCCATCGCCTATACGCCCGCAGGCTCGCATATTGTGATCTCGATTGGCGCTGACGGCGGGTGCGTGAGGTGTTCGGTCGCTGACGACGGGCCGGGCATTGCGCCCGAGGACCGCGAGCGCATCTTTGAGTCGTTCTACACCGCCAACCACGGTCTTGCCGACAGCCATCGCAGCGTGGGCCTGGGTCTTTCGCTCTGCCGCTCCATTGCGTTGGCGCATGGCGGTAGCATAGAGGTTGCCGCGGCGGACCCGCACGGCTCGGTTTTTACGATTGAGCTGCCCGTCGCCGATGTTTCGTTTGATAAGGAGTAACGCCGTGCCGAACTCTGCCGTAAAACCGCTCATCTTGGTCGTTGAGGACGATCCCGCCGTTCGCAACCTCATCGTTGCCGCGCTCGAGGCGCACGGCCTGCGGCATATCGCCGTGGAGACCGCCCATGCCGCCATCGCCGCCGCCTCGTCGCAGGCGCCGAGCATCGTGCTGCTCGATCTGGGCCTGCCCGATATGGACGGCGTCAAGGTGGTGGAGTCGGTGCGCACATGGTCGGGCATGCCAATCATTGTGGTCTCGGCGCGCAGCGAGGACGCGGACAAGATCCGGGCGCTCGATGCCGGTGCCGACGACTACCTGACCAAGCCGTTTTCGGTCGAGGAGCTGCTCGCGCGCATTCGCACCACGCTCAGGCGTCTCTCGTATGCGCAGGTTGGCATGGGTGCGTCCGAGGGCACATTCGATACCGGTGAGCTGCATATCGACTTTGACGCCGGCATCGCCACGATGGACGGCGAGGAGCTGCACCTGACGCCGATCGAGTACAAGCTCCTGTGCCTGCTGGCGCACAACGCCGACAAGGTGCTCACGCACCAGTTTATTTTGCACGAGATTTGGGGCACGGCGACCAAGAGCGACCTGGCGAGCCTGCGCGTCTTTATGGGCACGCTGCGCAAAAAGATCGAGTCCGACCCCGCACATCCGCGCTACATCCAAACCCACGTAGGCATCGGCTATCGCCTGGTGACGCAGCCGTAACGGGGCGGGAGTAAGGGGTATAAGGGCATGAAGCTCGAGCTTGAAGTAAACGGACTGACGTACGATGCGTCCTTTCGCGATTGCGATGTTGAGGACGTTTTCAAGCCGTTATTGACTGAATGGGCGAGGCTGCGTGAGTCGAACTCGCAGGGGCGCATCGTCATACTGCTTGCCGCACCGCCCGGTACGGGAAAGACGACGCTTGCCCTTTTCTTGGAAAGACTTGCCTCGACGATGTCCGATATGCCCAGGGTTCAAGCAATTGGAATGGATGGGTTCCATTACTCCAATGTCTATCTCGACAGCCATGTTGTTGTTGAAGATGGAGAGCGCAAAACGCTGCGATCTCGTAAGGGTGCGCCGTTCACGTTTGATGTCGAGGCGTTATCCCGTTCAATTTCCGACCTCCGCCATGTGGCACCTTCTCCTTGGCCGGCCTATTCGCGAGAGCTCCACGACGTGGTTCCAGGTGTGATCAATATCACGGGTGAAATCGTCCTCATCGAGGGCAACTATCTTCTTCTCGACGAGCCTCGATGGCGGGATCTCGCCGCAATGGCGGATCAGACGGTCTTTCTTTCCGCGGATGAGCAGATGCTCCGCAACCGCCTCATCCACCGCAAGGTGATTGGCGGCGCGACACGTTTGGAGGCGGAGGCTTGGTACGAGATGAGTGACGGAAGGAATGTTCGGCTGGTTCTCGACTCCCACGTTCCCGCAGACATCGAGCTCGCGCTCGATGCGCGTGGTTCGGTGAGTCGCGTGCAATAGCGCACCGTGAACGACCGTCTGTCGACTCTGTTGGGCTGTTACAGATTAAATTGTGTCGACAAGCCGCCGCCTTGGCTACAATCGTGGACATCCGAACGGCTCATGGAGGTTTGGCATGATTTCATACGACACCAAGGCGGAAGTGCTCGAGAGGCTTGACAGGCTTACGCGGGATCTCGATGCGGACAACATCCGTACCTTTACGACGGCGAACATCGCCTCCGAATGCCATGTGAGCCGTAGCCTTGCCAGTCAGTATCTCAATGAGCTGGTGCGGCAGGGGCTGGCCATCAAGGTGAACGCGCGCCCCGTAATCTTTCTCCATCGCCATGCGGCGGAGCGCTTTTTTCGGCGCAAGTTCGATAAGTTCGAGTTCGCCACGATGCAAGAGCTGCTCGAGACTGTCGGAATGGACGAGGCCCACGATTTCGACAAGGCGATCGGGTTCGAGTTGAGCTATGGGACGTGCATCGACCATCTCAAAAGCGCGATCCGCTACCCGCCACATGGGCTTCCGGCACTGTTGGTCGGTGAGCACGGTACCGGAAAGCGACTTATGAGCGAGCTGACGTTCGAATACGGCGTCAACAGCGGTGCCATGCCCCAAGGCGCCCGCTATGTCCACGTCGATTGCGCATGCTATGAGGGGCGCGATGCCGATCTCGAACGCGCCGTCTTCGGTGATGGCGGTCACGGTGGTGCTGTGGCGGAGGCTCGGAGCGGCGTGATCTATCTCAGCTGCTTCGACCATGTGAGCCCGGCGGTCCGCGAGCAGATTCTCCAGCGTATCGGGGGCGGGGATGACGGCGACCGGGCCGATGTCCAACCGCCGCACTTTCTCCTGTCCACCAATCGTCCGTCCGATAGCGAGGTCGTGCGCGCCATCGCGCGATACGTGCCGATCCTGGTGAACCTTCCTCGCCTCGCGGAGCGCGGCATCGAGGAGCGGACGTCGCTCGTCATGCATTATCTTCGCGTCGAGGGTCGCCGGGTGGGCGCCGATATCGCGATGAGCCGCGGTGCCCTGAGGGCGCTCGTCAACGCCGATTTCAAGGACAACATCGACGGCCTTCGCGCGTGCATCACCAACTGTTGCGCCAGCGCCTATCTCAACCGCGACAGCGAGATTCTCACCATCCAGACATACAATCTGCCGTCGAGCGTGATTGGCCATGCGGAGCCCGAGCCCGATGATGACCAGATCATCAGCGGCGACAAGGACGTCAACGATCCCTCGGCTCGCGTAATCAGGCTCTTCCAGAAGATCATCGACCCGGTCGATGCACTCGATGCGGTGGATATCAGCTTCACGGAGTTCTTCACCGGTGCGACTATATCGGTGCACGCCTACGATGACTACATGAACTTTGAGAATCAGAGCGCCAATCCCCGTATCGGCTCATATGAGCAGCTGCTGGGGCCGGTGGTCGAGGAGGTTAACCGTGCATACGGTATCGAGCTAACGCGAAAGATAACGCGCTCGATCGCGCAATCGCTCTTCATGCAGCTATGGGGTGGGGTTAACCTCACCAAATGGCGGCAGCTCAACGCGGGGCGCATCAAGCGTGCACTCGGCCTGCTTGCCAAGAATCAGCCGGGCACGGCGACGGTCGTCGAACAGGTCGCAACCAAGACCAAGATCGCCCTCGGCATGGAGCTCGATGACCTTTCGCAGCTGATCCTGTTCATCGAGGTGGGGGACGCGCTGCGCGCGACGGGCGGACCGAGGGACTATCTGGGCGTAATCGTCTGCCATGGCTACTCGACCGCCACGAGTATCGCCGATGCTGCCGACCGCATCCTGCGGACGCACGTGTTCGAGGCGATCGACATGACGTACGACCAAGATGTCACCGAGATCGTGGGGCAGCTGTCGCGGCTGCTCGAACGCTACGCCCATTGTAAATCCATGGCGATTCTGGTCGATATGGGCTCGTTGGAGAAGATCAACGATGCCATTAGCGGGCTTACCGCCTGCGACATTCATATCGTCAACAACGTGTCGACGGGGCTTGCCCTCGAGGTGGGCAGCGCGCTCATCGCCCATGCAGATCTTTCCGGTGTGCTCGACCGTGCCGCCGAGGTGTGCGCCCCGGGCTACAGCATCGTGCGCGGTTCGCGCGAGAACGATGCCGTCGCGTTTTGCTCGGAGTCGGGGATCGACGCGGCGGACAAGATTCGCGGCATCGTTCAGAACAGCCTGCCGGGAAGGCCGACCATCCAGCTCATCACGTGCGACTATTCGAATTTGGCGCAAAAGGGCGACGCTGCGCCCCTGTTCGACGGATACCGGGTCAAGGCGATCGTGGGGACAATGGATCCCGGTGTCGCCTCCGTTCCTTTCGTCGGGCTCGAGGACATTCTGTACCAGGGAAGTTCCGATGCGCTCGATCGGGCGCTTTTCCCGCTCGTCGATCCCGAGGGGGTCGCGGAGTTCCATTCGAACCTGCTTCGCAACCTCACGCTCAAGAGCGTTATCGAGTCGATCACGATCCTCAACCCCGAGATGCTCTATATCGAGGCCGACCGGGCCGTGAAGAGGCTGGCCGAGCTTTCGGGCGAGGAGATCGATGCACGCCGCAGGATCGGTGTCTACGTGCATCTCTGCGGTCTGATTGAGCGCCTAGTCACCAAAAATTTTGTGGATACGGCGCCCGATACCGAAGAGTTCGAGCGCGAGCATGCCGACTTCATCGGGTGGTTCAGGGAGGCGTTCGTCGACATGACGAGGCGCTATCGTGTCGAGATTCCCGTATCCGAGATTTCCTACGTGCACCATATGCTCCACGTCAAAATGGGTGACGCCAAGGGCCGCGCGACGATCGCGGGGATGATCCTGGAGGACGAATAGCCTGCCGCATACTGTTGTGCTCCGGCCCCCGTACCGCTCGACACTGTTGTCGACTGTTCGCTTTGGGAGTGTCGACAATTTCACAATTCCTGTTTATCGGCGCCCCCTGGTTGTTGCAACTCGGGGGCGCCTGTCGATTCGGCGTGCCGCCGATCGGCAAGGGGCCTTACGCCGCTATCTTGAGTTCAGCAAGAGATGAGGGCGACGCGGCCACCGCCGGTGCCCTCCCAAGGGAGCGGGTCCCGGACTCGCAGACACGGAAAGGAAGGGTTGCAATGAGCATCGTCGCAGGGCGCATCGATTATCGCCTCCTGCACGGCATCGTCCAGGGCTTCTGGTGCCCCACCTATGCCACGCAGCGAACGATGATCATCGACGACGCTACGGCCAATGACGAGGTACGGAAGGCTGCCATGAAGCTTTCCAAGCCCTCGGGCCAAGCGCTCTCGATCATCACGGAGGAGAAGGCCCTCACCAATTTCAAGGCCGGTAAATACGACAACCATACCGTGTTCACCATCGCCCGCGACCCGCAGACGTTCCTCGACCTGATCGAGGCCGGGCAGAAGATTCCGGTGCTCACGCTGGGCCTGACGGAGCTCCCGCCCGAGGGCACCCCGGGCGTCCAGGCGGGGCGTCGCGCCTTCATCAAGGAGGAGGACATCCCCGTCTACCAGAAGATCGCGGCATCTGGCACCAAGGTCGAGGTCCGCTACATGACGACCGACAAGCCCGTGCCCATCTCAGAGTTCATCTCGTTGTAAGGAAAGGTGATAAACGTGGAAGTCAACGCGCTCCAGTTTGTCCTCATCGCCCTCCTCGCGGGTTTCCGCGCGGTCGATATGTATTCCACCCAGGCGATTCCCTTCATGCACGCGCTTGTGTGCTGGCTCGCCGGTATCATCTTGGGTGATCCCAACACCGGCCTCATCGTCGGCGGCACCATCCAGCTCATGTCCATGGGCGCCGCGGGCCTGGGCGGCTCTTCCGCTCCCGACTACGGCATGGCCGGTATGGTCGCCACGGTCACGGCGTGCGTGACCGGCAACGGCGACGTCTCCGTCGGCCTTGCTATCGGCGTCGTCGTCGCTATGCTCTACGTCCAGCTCGACGTCATCTTCAAGATCTACAACTCCTGGGTCTTCAAGGTCATCCGCGGCTACGCCGTCAAGCGCGACTACAAGAAGATGCTCGCCTCGTGCTTCCTGTCCCATTTGTGGCTGTTCCTCCAGGGTGCGCTCCCGATGATTATCGTGCTCGCCTTCGGTAAGTCCGCCGTCGAGGCCATCAATGCCTTTATGCCCGCTTGGTTCACCGGCGGCCTCTCCATCGCCGCAGGCATCCTGCCCGTCACCGGCTTCGCGATCCTGCTGACGTTCATGCCGGTCAAGAAGTTCTACGCGTTCCTGATCGCCGGTTACGTGCTCGCCGCGTACCTCAACCTCTCTGTCCTGCCCATCGCACTCCTTGGTGCCGTCGTCGCCATCGAGTACTTCCGTCTCAAGTCTGAGACCCCGGCCGTCGCCGCCGCTACCGAGATTGGAGGCGAGCTCGAAGATGAGTAACTTCTTCAAGCCCAAAGATTTCAAGGATTTCGATGAGGCTCCGGAGCGCAAGCCGCTTCCCGACGGCTCCTATGAGCCCGTGCTGACTGACGAGGATCTCAAGATCTGCTCCCGCCGCATGTGCCTCATGGACACCGTGTCGTACTCCTACGCCACACAGAACGCCCCGTGTGCCATGTTCGCCTCGTACTACGCGCTCCGCAAGATCTATGGTAACGACGAGGATGCTTTCAACACCGCGATTTTGAACCAGCTTGACTGCGTGTTCAACGCCACGCCGCCGGTCTCTGGCCTGCTGCTCGGCGCCGGCCTCGCTATCGAGGACAAGGGCCATCTGAACGGTATGAACGCCGAGAACGATCTCAAGGTCGGTCTCATGGGCCCCATCTCGGGTATCGGCGATGTCTTTATCTGGATTCTGCCCATGACGATTCTCGGCTCCATCGCTGGCTACATGGCCCAACAGGGAAGCCCCGTCGGAATCCTGCTTTGGCTCGCCGTGTGGGTCGCCATCTGCTTCTGGCGCATGCAGAACTACGTTCAGGGTTACAAGGCCGGTGCTTCCGTTGTCACCAAGATGGGCGATAAGCTCAATGTCCTGACTGACGCCGCTTCGATCCTCGGCCTTACCGTGGTGGGCTCGCTCATCTACAGCGCCGTCAAGATCTCTACGCCGCTTACGTTCACCTATGGCGAGATCTCGCTCGGCATCCAAGAGGGCGTGCTTGATCAGATCTTCCCCAACCTGCTCGCGGTCCTGCTTGCAGTGCTCGTCTACAAGCTGATCAAGAAGGGCGTCAAGCTCAACTGGATCATCTTGGGCATCCTGGTTGTGAGCTGCGTCTGCGCCGGTTTCGGTATCCTCGCCGCCTAAGCGCTTTCCACCCGCATCCTTCCTTTTGCCGGGAGGCCTTTCCCCGGGTCTCCCGGCGTGTCGCGGGCGCCATCCCGCGACAACGGTTCGCATCGAACCGTTCCATAGCAGCCGCCGCATCTTACCTACACGCCGCGGCGGCTGCTATGGAATGATTCGTCTAGACGACGCTTCGCCGCTGCATGGGGCGCCGTCTTCGATTCAAGGAGATAGCTTATGAGACACGTCGTGCTCGCATCGCATCACCGGTTTGCCCAGGGGCTTCTCGACACGCTTGAATTCTTGGGTGCCAAATGCGATTTTCACGTTGTTTGCGCCTACGTCGATGAGCGGCCGCTCGAGCCTCAGGTTGCCGCGGTGTTCGAACAATTTGGCCCCGATGACGAGGTACTTGTTCTGACCGATATCCTTGCCGGAAGCGTCAATCAGAAGTTCATACCCTATGTGGGGCGCAACGTGTTTGTGGTTGCGGGCGTGAATGTGGTGCTCGCCATGGAGCTTTGTCTGGCGCCTGCTCCGCTCACGACCGAGAGCATCGAGGAAGCCATTGCGATGGCCGGCGCATCTATCAAGCTCATCAACACCCTCACTGTCGAGGATGACGAGGACGACGAATAGCTCATTTGGGCGTGATCGGTTAGATGACTGCGTACCCTTTTTCTGTTTCGTGGATTGAAAGGAAGAGACCATGCTTATCAGCGAGGTTATCCAGCGCGTCAAGGACTATAGCGGCGGTATCGACTCGTTCACCGGCAAACCGATCGATGAGGAGACCACCCGTGACAAGGTACTTTATGGCGATACCGCTCAGGAATGCACGGGAATCGTGACGTGCATCTGGCCCACGGTCGACATCATCAAAAGAGCGCGCGAACTCGGTGCCAACTGCATCATCAGCCACGAGGCCATCTTCTGGAACCATGGCGACCATCAAGATACGGTGGGCGACACGGCGGCATTCAAGGCCAAGAAAGAACTACTTGATGACTGGGGCGGCGCGGTCTGGCGTTGCCATGATTTTATCCATTCCCGTGTGCCCATTGATACGGACAGGGCCATGGCCGACGGTATCTTCTATGGCCTAGCCGATAAGCTTGGCTGGCTCGATTACCGTGTGGGCGACGATAGGGGCTTCTGCCTTGAGTATGAGATCCCCGAGACGGACGCTACCGAGCTTGCCCGCGAGCTGGTCGCAAAGCTCGACCTCAACGGTACGCGCATTACGGGCGATTCGCATGCGCGCGTGCGCCGTGTGCGCATACCGATGCATGTGACGGGCGAGGCCAAAAGCGACACGCATGAGATTAACGAAACCGACGCCCGCGGCGACGACTGTCTCATGACCATGGAGTTCATTGATTTCACTACGTGCGAGTACATCCGTGACGCCGGCATGCTTGGACAAAACAAATGCGCCATCACCATCGGCCACTTCAATCTTGAGGAACCGGGCATGGAGTACATGGTGCACTGGCTGCCCGAGGCGCTGGGGACCGATGCGATTCCGACGACATTTGTACGTATGGAGGATACGTACCGTTACGTCGTTGCCTAACGGATAAGGAAAGTATGCCCGGGACGGTCCATGTGACAGACCCCGGGCTTTTTTTGAATGGAGGAAAGCTATGAAGGCCGCAAGCGTTTCCGTTGATATCACGCCTCAAGGCAAATTCTGGATGGAGGGCTATATCCACCCCATCCGAAAGGAGCCGGGACTCGGCATCCACGACGAGCCGCGCGCGACGCTACTTTTGGTCGAGGTCGAAGGCGTGCGGGCGCTGTTCGTTTCGATCGATGTGTGCATTCTCAAGGCCGAGACGACCGCCGCGATGAGGGCTGGGCTGTCGGATCTGCTGGGGGTCGAGACGGAGCACATCGTCATCAACTCGATCCATACGCATTCCGCCGCGAACGGATTCGAAGGTGCTGGGGCCATGGACATTCCCACCACGCCGGGATACGTTGAGTATGTGACCGGCTTGGTGCTTCAGGCCGCAACACGGCTTTGCGATCGTGAGCGTGACGTTAAGGCCCAGATGCTCGTGCGCCACGTGCGCGGCTGGTATTCGAATCGTAACGACGCCGAGCTCCCGTTCGACGATGAGGCCCTGATTCTGCGCTTTGTTGACGAGGGTGGGTCCGTGGCGGGTGCCATGCTCAACTTCAACTGTCACGCGACGGTCGTCGGGCCCACCAACCGCCTGCTCACGACCGATGTTCAAGGTGGTGTGCGCGACGAGCTCGTCGATTGGATTGGCTGCGTGCCCTATATCTTTACGGGCGCTTCGGGCGACCTGGGCAACCGTCAGTTCCGCCAGGGCAACGATTTCGCCGAGCTCCGACGCGTCACCAACGGTATTGCCGGCGAGATCATGAAGGGTTCGTTTGAGCCGGTCGAGCTTTCGGCGCCCAAGGTGAGCCGTTTTTCGCACCATGTCCACTACAGCAACGAGCAGTTCTACCCTGAGTACCAAAAGCAGCTTGACGAGGTCCTTGAGGTGCTCGCCAACAATCCTACCTTCGACGAGAAGAAGCTCGCCGATACCGAGAAGGCTATGCTCGAGGACCAGCTCGAGCGCCACGAGATGGACTTTACCGTCGAGATGACCACACTCGACTTTGGCAACGTGGTGTTCGTGACCTTCCCCGGCGAGCTGGCGAGTGAGCTCGGCGCCATGGTCAAAGGAGCGTTCGAGGGAACGGGCAAGCATCCCGTGGTGATCGGCTACGCCAACGATTATCAGGGCTATTTTGTTGCGGCGCATACCTATGGCGGAACGAGCTACGAGAGCTATGTGACGCAGATGCCCAAAGGTTGGACCGAGGAGATGCTCGAGATCTATCGGGAGCAGCTGTGAGGTCGCCGGATACGCTGAGACCACAGGCAGATGAACTTGCGGTCGGGTTTTTTGACGTCGACGGCACACTTGTCTATCGCGATCCCGAGACAGGGCCCGGCAGCGTGCCAAGCGAGCGGGTTTGCGAGGCGATTCGGGCGTTTGCCCGTGCGGGCGGGGTTCCCGTTATCGCGTCGGGGCGTGCAATGCCCGGACTCGTTCAGCTGTTTGACCTGCTTCCGTTTCGCGGCTGCGTGAGTCTGGACGGCGCCTACGTTCAGTTCGACGGCGAGGTCATTGCCGACCGATACTTCGAACGCGTCATGCTGGAACAGATGGTCTCCGAGATGCTCCGGTGCAGGATGGCGGCTTTTTTCGAGGGAACGGACGGGTGTGTCGAGCTTTCGCCCACGGGGGAAAGCCTGTATGACTGGGGCGAGGTTGCCTGTGATCTGGAAGGCATGGCCCGCGCTAATCCGTCGCTGCGTTTTGGCAAGGTCGACTTTATCGATTCCGCGACGCCGGCGTATCGGGACAGTGCGTATCTTCAGCGTGAGCTCGGCTACTACAACGTGGGCGGCGGATGTCACGAGCTGGTGATGCCGGGCGTCGACAAGGGCTCGGGCCTGCGCCTTTTGGCAAAGAGGATCGGGCGGGATTTGCCGGACGGTTTTCGAAGGATGCGGACGTATGCGTTCGGCGATTCGGAAAACGACCTTGCGATGTTCGAGGCCGCAGATGTGTCCGTCGCGATGGGGCAAGCGGTCCCGCATGTGCGTAAGGCCGCCGATTATGTGACCGATTCCTGCGCCGAGGACGGTGTGGCGACGGCATTGGAGGCACTCGGCCTTATCTGAGGGGCTTCATCGGAGGTATCGTCGAAATGGCGAATGGGGCAAACAGAATTACCCGTTTGCCCCATTTTTGTGTCTAGTCGCGTTGTTTAGGCGTGCTGGCGTAGAACTTCTTCTTTTTGGGTTTACCGGCGGGGGAGGGCTTGCCGTCGCCGGCGGGCATCGAACGGGGCGCAGTCGCGCGGGGCTTGCGGGCCTCGGGGTTGCGCAGCTCCTCGACGCGCTCGGCAATTTCCTCGGCGCTAAAGCCGACTTCGGCCATGGCGTCCTCGATGGGCAGGCGGCGCACGATATAGCAATGATGCACCTTCTGGTTACGCGCGAAATCCTCGGGAATGGTCTGCGCCGTAATGTCCTGTAGCACCACGCCCGCGCGTGCGAGCTTGCGCGTCTCGGGGCGGAAGCCACGCAGGTTGCAGCTAAAGATGGCGTGGCCACCCTGCGTGAGCAGGCGCGACACGCCGGCCAAAAGCTCAACATGGTCACGCTGAACATCCCAGGTGCGACGGCCCATCTTGGACGAGTTCGAAAACGTGGGCGGGTCGACAAAGATCAGGTCCCAGCGGTTGCGCGTCTGGCGCTGGTCACGAATCCAGGCGAGCACGTCGTCGCGCACAAAGTGATGCTGCGGACCCACAAAGCCGTTCTGGCGCATGTTGCGCTCGGCCCAGTCCAGGTAGGTGTTGGAGAGGTCGACCGTCACGGTCTCCTCGACGCCGCCATCGGCCGCATAGCAGGTGGCGGTGCCGGTGTAGGCGAACAGATTGAGGAAGCGGCGCGCCTGTTTGGCGTGCTCGCGCACCAGGTTGCGGGTGACGCGGTGGTCCAGGAAGATGCCCACATCCAGATAGTCGTCAAAGTTGACGGCAAAGGTGAGGCCGCCTTCCTCGATGAGCGGCGGGCGACGGCGCGCGATGTTGGCGCGCTCGCCCGATGCGCCCTTACCGGCGCCCTGCTTGCCGTACTGCGAGCCGCCGCGCGAACGCATGCGGGCCTTGGCGTGCACATGCTCGGCCGGAACATCCAGGATGCGCGGCGCGATGGCCAAGATGTCGAGCATGCGTGCCTGGGCAAGCGCGGGGTCGATGGTCTTGGGCGCGGCGTATTCGGCGATGACGAGCCAGCGGCCCGGCGTCTGCGGGCAACCCTGGTACAGGTCGATGGCGGCGGAGTAGTCGGGCAGGTCGGCATCGTAGACGCGGTAGCAGCTCACGCCCTCGCGCTTTGCCCACTTGCGACGCAGGCGGGCGTTCTTGCGCAGGCGGTTGGCGAACTGCTCGGACTCGGGGATGAGCACGGGCAGCGGCTTGCCGTCGCCCAGGTCGAGCGTGGCAGCAGGTTCGGGCATGGGAGCGTCGGCGGCTTCGTCTTGGGCGTCTGCGGTCTGCTCCTCGGCATCTGCGCTGGTCGCAGCTTCAAATGCCGCGGCGGCGTGGTCGAGCGAGGGCCAAACCTCAATAGTTGCCTCTTCGTTATTGGGCATGACGGCTATGGAGTGCGCGGGCTCGGTATGGAGCGCGCGGGCCATAAGGCCATCGCGGGTGAGCGCGGCGACCGGTGCCGAAGCGAGCTCGGGCGCGCGGCGCAGCTCGCCGACCAGCGTCATGGCGTCGTGCATGAGCGAAAGCGGGGTCTCGGTGGTGTCTGCGACCACGGCGGCGCCGGCGACAGTGCCCGCATGGTCCAGCACGGTAGCGGACTTGGCAGCGCAAAAGTCGACAAAACGCTTGTAGCCGGCACACTTGACCATGCGCTCAGCGGTCTTGCGGGCGGCGGGGTCGATGTCTACGGCCACGATGCGCGCCTGGCGTTCGCGCGCTGCCGTCTCGCGCTCGCGTGCCTCGGTAAGCAGCTGCTCCCACAGGGCAGCGTCGTGCAGCTGCCAGCCCTCAAAGCCCCAGTGCTCGCGTGCGGCGCCCGGGGCGCGGTCGGTCAGAATGTTCACGGCCTCCAGCAACAGACCGCCGCCGGCACACGAGGCGTCGATCAGCGTAGGCAGGGCTTCGCTCTCGTAATCGTCAGCCGTCAGCTCGCGCTCGCACAGTGCGGTCCAGCCGACCTGCGCCAGCACCAGGGCAGCGTAGTCGGGGCGCAACACGTGCACGTCCTCGCCGGCACGGGTCGCCGCGGGCGGCAGGCGCTTGAACAGCGGGTCGCCCGAAAGGTCCAGGCTTATGCTCGCGCGGCGCTGGCGCAGCGAAAGCAGTAGGTGAACATCAGGGTCGGCGGCATCGACGTCGGCGCGACGTCCCGTGGTCTCGGCCAGGCGGTCGCACAGCGCGTCCTTGGCGCGCAGGGCCGAGAAGCGCGTGTTGCGCAGCTGCTCGGTCACGCCGCGGGCGGTGATGGCGATGGTAGCGCCGGGGCGGACGATGCTCTCCCAGGCGATGTCGTAAACGCTATCGTACAGTTCATCGGCATCCTGCGCCTCAAAGCGCCCGAGTACCACGAACACGCGGCTCGCCAGGCGCGACCACAGACAGGCGCGGTAGCCTTCTTCGAGCTCGCCCTCAAACGTAGCGCGGCCCTTCAGGCGGCGGACATGCGAAAGCCCGAGGCGTTTAAGCTCATCGGCGAGTGCGGACTCAAAGCCCTCGGGGCAGCTTGCGTAAAATTCCATGGGTGACCTCTCTGGTTGCGTCGCTCCATTATATGATGGATGCTTCGTTTGCCCTTATCCTCGAAAGGAACCCATATGATTGATGCGTGCTCCGAATCCGCTGTGCTCTTTTTTGACGTGGACGGCACGCTGACGTCGTTCGATCCCGACGATATGACCGATAAGGACTTCAATGCGGTCCATCCGTCGAAGGCTGTTGTCGATGCATTTGGTCGCCTGCGCAATGCGGGTCACCAGGCATTTATCTGCACGGGTCGCCCCTTATGGCTGATTGCCGATGGTCTGCGCGCGCTGAATCCGGCGGGTATCGTTGCCATGGCGGGCGCCACGCTCGAGGTCGAGGGCCGCGTGGCGCATGAGGACTGCTTTGACGAGGGCATCGTTGAGGAGCTTGCGCGTCGCATTGCCGCGGCGGGCTTCGAGGCTTTTTTCGAGGCCAACGCTGCGACCTTTGCGCTGGAGCCCGTGGGCGTTGAGCAGTCGTCTTTGATCGGTGCCTTTGTGGTGCATAGCGCCGAGGAGATGCGCATCGACGGTCGCCTGCGCGTGGGCAAGGTATGCCTCAACGCGCCCAACCTGGCTCGCGTGGCCAACGACGACGGCTTTATCGATCGCAACTTTGAGCTGTGCAACACCGGCGGCCAGAACCGCGAGCTGAGCCCCAAGGGCATTGACAAGGGCGTGGGCGTGGCGCGAGCGCTGGAGTATCTGGGCCGCGCTGGCAACGCACACACCTTTGGCTTTGGCGATTCGGGCAACGACCTGGGCATGCTCGCTGCCGTCGAGACGGCCGTGGCCATGGGCAACGCCATGCCCGAGGTCAAGGCAGTCGCCGACTACGTGACCGACGATGTCGCACACGACGGTACCGTCACCGCCATGCAGCATTTCGGCCTCATCTAATGAATCCCGCGCTCTGACGTTTGCTCAAACTGCGACTCTTTGCTTTTGCATGCTCAATCGATTTATCAATCCAAACACTGAGGTGTTTATACCGTTCGCCGAGAAGATAAAAACCCGCAGTTCACGCCTTGATAAACGTAGGTAAAGTGTTTAGCAGTTCAACGTCCATATACAGACGAAAGGAATCGGGCAGATGGCAATTAAGGTGTTCGCTGACGGTGCAAACCTCGAGGGCATGCTCGACATGTACGAGAACGGCAACGTTCAGGGTTTCACGACCAACCCGTCCCTTATGAAGAAGGGCGGCGTGACGGATTACCGCGCATTTGCCAAGGAGGTCCTGGCCCACATCACCGACGTTTCCGTCTCGTTTGAGGTCTTTGCCGACGACGTCGAGACCATGGAGGTCGAGGCTCGCGAGATCGCTACCTGGGCCGAGAACGTCTACGTCAAGATCCCGTGCGTGACCACCAAGGGCGAGTCCACCGCCGAGCTGGTCCACAAGCTTTCGGCCGATGGCATCAAGGTCAACGTCACCACTATCTTTACGCCTAAGCAGGTCGATGAGATGGTCGAGGCCGTTGACGCGGAGACGCCGTCCATTATCTCGCTCTTTGCCGGCCGCATCGCCGACACCGGCGTCGATCCCATTCCATTTATGACGGAGTCGGTCAAGAAGGCCGCCGTCAAGCCCAACTGCGAGGTCCTGTGGGCGTCCACGCGCGAGCTCATCAACATTTACCAGGCGGAAGGATGCGGTTGCCAGATTATCACGGTGCCCAATAGCATCCTGGCCAAGCGTAAGAACATCGGCCGTGACCCGTACGAGGTCTCGCTCGATACCGTGCGCGGTTTTGCCAAGGATATCGCCGCTTTGGGCTTCCATATTCTGCCGTAACGCGAACACTGGCTGCGCCGCGGGTTGTTCGCCCCGGCCTTTCCCTATCGCTCACGCGCTCCGCGAGGGTCGTGCTAGGCAAAGGAAAGGCCGGGGCTGCCGACACGAGCTTGCTAGTAGGTTCTGAGCTGAATAAGACTTGGCTGGTGCTGCCTCTTTGATGGGTCGGCACCATTTTTGTTGCGGTATCTGCAAGTTTTCCCATTGGGTGAGAAAAACTTGCAAGTTCGACGATGGGCAGCGGTGGTTCGTCCTTTGCTGTTACTTTCCCTGCACCATGGTGAGCGAGATCTTCTTGCGGTCGCGATCGACCTTTTCGACCCACACCTTGACCGTATCGCCGACGCGTACCACGTCGCTCGGGTGCTTGACGAAGCGGTTGGCCAGCTTGGAGATATGTACGAGGCCGTCCTGGTGCACGCCCACGTCGACGAAGGCGCCAAAGTCCACAACGTTGCGCACCGTACCCTTGAGTTCCATGCCGGGCTCCAGGTCGTCGATGGAAAGTGCCGAGCGGCTAAAGACCACCTCGGGCGCGTCGTCGCGCGGGTCGCGGCCGGGCTTCTTGAGCTCGTTGACAATGTCGATGAGCGTGAGGGTGCCGCAGTTCAGGTCGCTTGCCAGCGCCGAGATGCTGCCCAGACGGCGCTCGATGTCGGGCACGCCGCCGCGACTGAGCTCGCTGGCTTTAACGCCTGCGCGCTCCAGGACAGACGTGGCCACCTCGTAGCTCTCGGGGTGGACGCTTGTCGCGTCGAGTGGGTTCTTGCCGCCGCTGATGCGCAAAAAGCCCGCGGCGTTGAGATATGCCTTGGGTCCCAGCTTGGGGACCTTCTTGAGCTGGCGGCGATCGGTAAAGGCGCCATTTTCCTCGCGGTAGGCCACGATGTTTTTGGCCACGCTCGGCGTGATACCCGATACGTAGCCCAGCAGGCTCGCGCTCGCGGTGTTCACGTCGACGCCCACGCGGTTGACGACGTCCTCCACCACGTGTCCCAGGGTGCGCGAAAGCTCAGCCTGGTCAAGGTCGTGCTGGTACTGGCCTACGCCGATGGACTGGGGCGGAATCTTGACGAGCTCTGCCAGCGGGTCTTGCAGGCGGCGGCCCAGGCTCATGGCGCCACGCACGGTGACATCTAGGTCGGGATACTCCTGGCTTGCGAGCTCGGAGGCGGAGTACACCGACGCGCCGGCTTCGTTGACGATGGTGTATCGAAGGCCGGGCGCCTGCTCGGCGATGAACTCCGAGACGACTTCCTCGGTCTCGCGGCTAGCGGTGCCATTGCCGATGACGATGGTGTTGACGCCGTCCTTCTTGACGAGGTGGGCGAGCTCGCGCTTGGTGCCGGCGACGTCGTGGCGCGGCTTGGTGGGGTAGACCACGCCGTGGTCGAGTAGCTTGCCGGTCTCGTCCATGACGGCGACCTTGCAGCCGGTGCGGTAGCCCGGGTCGAGTGCGAGCACGCGGGCGCCGCGCACGGGGCGTGCCGAGAGCAGGCCCTCGAGATTCTTGGCAAAGACGTTGATGGCCTCGGTCTGCGCACGGACGGTGAGTTTGGCGCGGGCCTCGCGCTCCAGTGAGGGGGCCATGAGGCGCTTGTAGCCGTCGGCGATGGCGGCATCGAAGACAGGCGCGAAGACGCCCTGGCGTCGGGGCCAACGGCTGCCGAGGCGTGCCGTGGCGGCGGCGCCGTCGACGTTCACGCGCACGCGGAGCTTGCCCTCGCGCTCACCGCGGTCGATAGCCAGCACACGGTGGTTAGGGATGCGGCGCAGCGGTTCGTCATAGCTGTAGTACGGCTCGTAGGGGGTCTTCTCGGCGGGGTCGGTGGCCTCGACGACGATATCGGCGGTGTTTTGCGTAAAGGCGCGCAGGTCGGCGACGTTCTCGGGGTCCTCGGCTACCGTCTCGGCCACGATGTCCGCCGCGCCGGCGAGCGCCTTCTCAGGCGTGTCGAAGCCGGCATCCTCGTTGACGTATGCCGCGGCGGCGTCGAGCGCGCTGCCCTTGGCGGATGCCTGCATGATGATCATGTTGGCGAGCGGCTCCAGGCCTGCCTCGCGGGCCTTCTGTGCGCGGGTCATGCGCTTTTTGCGGTAGGGCTTGTAGAGGTCCTCGACACGCTGGAGCTGCGTGGCCTCGCGAATCTGCTGCTCGAGTTCGGGCGTGAGTTTGCCCTGGGCGTCGATGAGCAGGATGACGTCCTCTTTGCGTTGCTCAAGATTGCGCAGGTAGGACAGGCGCTCGTCGAGGGCGCGCAGGGCGACGTCGTCCATGCCGCCCGTGGCTTCCTTGCGGTAGCGCGAGATAAAGGGGATGGTGTTGCCCTCGTCGATGAGCTTGACGGCCGCCTCGATGTTGGCGGCCTTAAGGTTGAGCTCGCGGGCGAGCTGGGCGATAAGATCCATGGGACTCCTTGCGTTTATGGTGCATTTGCAGCACAGAGCTACCAAGGATACCACCCGGCGCTCCACCAAAGCAGTCTTTTTGGGACGGGGCTTTTTTAGCTACTTTCGTCGTTTAGCCTGCGCGATGATTTTTCTGGGATGGGGATATAAAAATCATCCTTACAAAACGAGGCCCTGGCCAAACGGCCAGGGCCTCACTATTTCTCTTCAGCTTGCGAGAAAAGACCGTGCGCGTAGGAGCTCCCCGAGGGAGGCGGGGTGTTTGCTCCGCGCGCAGTTTCGCAGCGCAGCGAGAATGTTTGAGCACGGAGTAAACACCCCGCCTCCCTCGGGGAGCTCCGTCGGGAGCGTAGGGCTATTTTGAGCTACTCCAGCTCAAACGCACCCGTGTACAGCTGGTAGTAATACCCGCGCTTGGCGATCAGCTCGTCGTGGTTGCCGCGCTCGATGATGCGGCCGTGATCCAGACAGATGATCGCGTCAGAGTTGCGCACGGTGGACAGGCGGTGTGCGATGACAAACGTCGTGCGGCCTTCCATGAGTTTATCCATGCCCGCCTGCACGATAGCCTCGGTGCGGGTGTCGATGGAGCTCGTTGCCTCGTCCAGAATCATTGCCGGCGGATCGGCGACGGCGGCGCGTGCGATCGAAATCAGCTGGCGCTGGCCCTGCGACAGCTGGGCGCCGTTGCCGGTAAGCATGGTGTCGTAGCCGTCGGGCAGGCGGGTGATAAAGTCGTCCGCGCCCGCGAGCTTGGCCGCCGCGATGCACTCCTCGTCGGTAGCGTCCAGGTTGCCGTAGCGGATGTTATCCATCACGGTGCCGGTGAACAGGTTCACGTCCTGCAGCACGACGCCCAGCGAGCGGCGCAGATCGGCCTTGCGGATCTTGTTGACGTTAATGCCGTCGTAGCGGATCTTGCCGTCGGCAATGTCATAGAAGCGGTTGATGAGGTTGGTGATGGTCGTCTTGCCCGCACCGGTGGCGCCGACAAACGCGACCTTCTGGCCCGGCTTGGCAAACACGGACACGCCGTGCAGCACCTCGTGGTCGGGCGTATAGCCAAAGTCGACGTTGTCCATGACCAGGTCGCCGCGCAGCGGCACGTACTCGATCTCGCCGGTTGCGCGGTGCGGATGTTTCCATGCCCACATGCCGGTGTGGTGGTCGGCCTCCTCGAACTGCCAGGTCTCGGGGTTCACCTGCGCGTTGACGAGCGTCACGTAGCCTTCGTCGGCTTCGGGCTCCTCGTCGATGAGCTCAAAGATGCGGTCGGCGCCGGCGAGGCCCATGACCACGGCGTTGATCTGCTGCGAGATCTGGCCGATCTGTCCGCAGAACTGCTTGGTCATGTTGAGGAACGGCACCACGACTGCGATGGACAGCGCCATGCCCGAGATGCTCAGGTTGGGCACGCCCAGCGCCAGGAAAATGCCGCCTGCCAGCGCTACCAGCACGTAGAGCAGGTTGCCCAGGTTCATAAGGATGGGCATGAGGATGTTGGCGTACATGTTGGCCTTCTGCGAGACCTCGAAGAGCTTTTCGTTGCGCTCGTCAAAATCGGCCTCGGCGGCAGACTCGTGGCAGAATGCCTTGACGACCTTCTGGCCGTTCATGACCTCCTCGATATGGCCCTCGACCACGCCGAGTTCGGCCTGCTGCGCAATGAAGAAACGCGCGGAGTTGGAGCCGAGCAGCTTGGTCATAAAGGTCATAAAGACGACGCCGGCCACAATGACCAGGCACATCCACACGCTGTAGTACAGCATGATAAAGAACACCGTGACGATGACGATGGTCGTCATGAGCAGGTTGGGCAGCGACTGGCTGATCATCTGGCGCAGCGTGTCGATGTCGTTGGTGTAGTGGCTCATGATGTCGCCGCGCTGGTGCGTGTCGAAGTAGCGAATCGGCAGGTCCTGCATGCGGTTGAACATCTTCTCGCGCAGCTTCTCGAGCGAGCCCTGCGTGACGATGGCCATGGCGCGGTTCCAGAACAGCGAGGACAGGATGCCGACGCCGTAGATGCAGGCGAGGGTGGTCACGAGCTGTGCGATCTTGGGCTGTGCGGCTTCCCAATCGCCCGACTGCCACGATTCGCTAATAATCTGTAGGGCGCTCTGAAGGAAGGTCGCGCCGATGGAGTTGATGATGGCGCAGAGCACCACGCCGACGACGACGAGGGGCAAAAGCACGGGGTAGAAGCCAAAGAGCGTCTTGATGAGGCGCGACATGGTGCCGCCCTTGCGGTTGAGCGCGCGCTCAGCGGTCGTTGTCTTACTCATGTGCCTCGCCTCCTTCCTGGGTCTGAGCTTGCGTTGCGGATGCCTCGGTGTCGGCCTCGACGGCCCCTTCGCCCTCGGCAGACATCTTGTTCTGCGAGGTAAAGGTCTCGCGGTAGATCTCGCTCGTCTTGAGCAACTCGTCGTGGTTACCGATCTGCGCGATACGGCCGCCCTCCATGACGATGATGCGGTCTGCGTCTTGCACGGAGCTGATGCGCTGGGCGATGATGAGCTTGGTCGTGTTGGGCAGATAGCTTGCCAGCCCTGCGCGGATCTTGGCGTCGGTCTTGGTGTCGACGGCGCTGGTGGAGTCGTCCAGGATCAAGATCTTGGGGCGACGCAGCAGGGCACGTGCAATGCACAGGCGCTGCTTCTGACCGCCCGAAACGTTGGAGCCGCCCTGTTCGATCCAGGTGTCGTAGCCCTTGGGGAAACCGTCGACAAACTCGTCGGCGCAGGCCAGATGTGCGGCCTCGCGGACTTCCTCGTCGGTGGCGTTCGGGTCGCCCCAGCGCAGATTCTCGGCGATGGTGCCGCTAAACAGCACGTTTTTCTGCAGCACCATGGCTACCTGGTGGCGCAGCGCGTCCAGGCCGTAGTCGCGCACGTCCACGCCGCCCACGCGCACAGCGCCTTCGGTGGTGTCGTACAGGCGGGCGATGAGGTTAACGAGCGTGGACTTGGCCGAGCCGGTGCCGCCGATGATGCCGATGGTCTCGCCGCTCGTAATGTGCAGGTCGATATCGTCGAGCGCCTGGCGCTTCGCATGCTTGGAATACTTAAAGCTCACGTGGTCAAAGTCGATGGAACCGTCGGCAACCTCGAGCACGGGCTCGGCGGGATCGGCGATCGTGGGCTCGGCGGCCAGCACCTCGGCAATGCGGTGTGCCGATTCGTCGGCCATGGTCACCATGACAAAGATCATCGACAGCTGCATCAGGCTCATGAGAATCTGGAAACCATAGGTAAAGGTCGAGGAGAGCTGGCCCACGTCGAACAGCGTGCCCTGGCTCGTGATGATGAGCTTGGAGCCCAGGTAGATGATGACGACAAACGCGCCGTTGACGCAGATGTTCATCATGGGGTTGTTAAAGGCGAGCAGCTTCTCGGCGCGGGTGAAGTCCATCTGGACGTCGCGCGCGGCGGTCGCGAACTTCTCCTTCTCAAAGTCTTCGCGCACATAGCTCTTAACCACGCGCATGCCGGTGACGTTTTCCTCGACGGACTCGTTAAGGGCATCGTACTTGTGGAACACGCGCGAGAAGATGGGGCGCACCTTAAAGATGATAAAGAACAGTCCAAAGCCCAGCAGCGGAATGATGACCAGGTAGACCATGGCGACGCTGCCGCCCATGATAAACGCCATGGTAAAGGCGAAGATCAATACCAGCGGCGCGCGCACGGCGATACGGATGATCATCATAAAGGCCTGCTGCACGTTGTTGATGTCGGTGGTCAGGCGCGTGACGAGCGAGGAGCTCGAGAACTCATCGATGTTGGCAAAGCTGAACGTCTGGATCTTGTAAAACAGGTCGTGACGTAGGTTCTTGGCGAAGCCGCAACTCGCATGGCTGCAGGTGACGCCGGCAGCGGCGCCAAAAGCAAGCGACGTCAGCGCGATGAGCACCAAAAAGCCTGCGGTGGGAAGCATCTCGGCTACGGTGGCGCCGTCTTTGATGGCGTCGATCAGGTTGGCGGTGATAAATGGAATCAGCATCTCGCAGAGCACCTCGCCAAGCACGAGCAACGGCGTGGCAACGGTGACTTTCATATAGTCGCGGATGCTGCCCATGAGGGTTTTAATCATCCAGTTCCTCCCAGGTTTTGCGAATCTTGTCGAGCATATCGGCGAGCTGCTCGCGCTCGTCGTGGGTGAGGGCGCTAAAGGCCTGTTCCCTAAAGCGCAGGCGGGCAGCCTGCTCTACGTGGGCCTTTTCCCATCCCGCTTCGGTCAGGCGAATGGTGAGCTGCCGCCGGTCTTTGGGATTGCGGCTGCGCTCGATAAGGCCGGCGCATTCAATCTTGGAGAGAATCTCGGAAAGCGAACCGGGCTTAAGATCAAAGTGCAAGCCCAGTTCCTGCTGTGACATCTCGCCGTTTGGCTGCTTGGCGAGCAGGCAGACGATGGGCGCCTTTCCCGAGGCGCCGCCGCCGTGAAAGTGCAGAAAGTGTCCGCAGAAGCCCAGTCCGTTCAGGATGTGCTTGGCAAGCGCGTCTGATTGGGACTGTGCCGCGGGCGCATCTGCGGGCTCGATGGGGTCGCCGCCCGGTGTGTGGGGGCAGATGCCGATGTGGCCATCGCACATGGTGTCGCTCCTTTCTTTAGTTAGGTAGTGGAATTGTTTTGTGCCTAACTAATCTAGGAGCATAAGAAATCAATGTCAAGGTACCAAACTAGTGGTTACGCGGTTTTACCAAACCGCGTAACGGCTCGACGCTGCAAACGCTCCTAAGCGGCAATCTGACGTTCAATCGTCGGGCATGGCCACAAGGCCTATGCCCTCCTCTTTCACGCCACCTTGCTCGCTTAGGAACGTTTTCGCTGTCCGTCCTCAATCTGCAGCGCTGCCTCGGTTGGCATTTGAGTGATCCGTGGGGGACGGAGGAAAACGGATCATTTTGGGCTGCGGTGACGCCCTTTCGAAGTTGCTTTGCCCAAAACTATGCCGGATTACTACGATGAATTCGAAATTTCAGACCACGGCATTGTTTTTCGGAAAATTACAAGCTGCCTACCTGCGGTTTTGCTGGAGTGCAATTCGTTGTGGTTGGAGACTTGCGGTTTATCGTAGTAATCCGGCATAGTTTTGGAATGGTAGTAAATAGATGGCAGCTACTGTGCCGCTAGCGCCGCGATTTGCCTCCCATTTCCGAAACCTTTCCGCAACAATTTGCCCTTCGTACCGCTCGCCTCCGCTCGCAACGCCCCCTGCGCTACACTTAGTCGCACTGTGGCGCTGCTGCGCCGCGCCCGACCCAAGGGAGACCCTCATGAAGAACACTCAGCTGCTGCTGATCAACGATATGTGCGGTTACGGCAAGGTCGCGCTTTCTGCCATGCTGCCGGTGCTGTCGCACATGGGCTATCGTATCCACAACCTGCCGACGGCCCTCGTTTCCGATACGCTCAACTACCCCAAGTTCTACATCCACGACACCACGGAGTATGTCCGCCAGAGCCTCGCCATCTGGGAGGAGCTCGGCTTTGAATTCGACGCCATCTCGACCGGCTTTATCGTGACCGAGGAAGAGGCGCGTATCATCTCGGACTTTTGCCACCGCCGCGCGCAAAAGGGCACCAAGGTGTTCGTCGACCCCATCATGGCCGACAACGGCAAACTTTACGCCGGCGTGCCCGAGTCGACCATCGGCCTTATGCGCAGCCTGGTCGAGTGCGCCGATTACGCGGTGCCCAACTATACCGAGGCGTGTTTGCTCACCGATACGCCTATGGCCGAACAGATGACGGCCGATGAGGCTCGTGCGCTCGTGGACGCCATGCTCGCGCTGGGCGCCAAGTCGGTGGTCATTACGAGTGCGAAGGTCGACGGGGCGAGTGCCGTCATCGGCTACGACCATGTGGCGGGAGAGTACTTCACGATTCCCTTTGAGCTGATCCCGGTGTATTTCCCGGGCACGGGCGATACGTTCTCGTCGGTGCTCGTGGGTCGCGTTATGGCTGGCTGGAGCTTACAGCGAGCGACGACCGACGCTATGCGTGTTGTGGCCGAGCTTATCGAGCGCAATGCCGACCAAGAGGACAAGTCGGCCGGTCTTCCCATCGAGGCCTGCCTGGATGTGATTGACCATGAGTAATGCTGGTGAGGGCGGCGTCAAGCCCGCGGGCGAGAACAGGCCGCTCGGTGCGCCGCGTGGCAAGCGTCCGCGTATCCGCGTGAGCTGCGTGGACCAGCTGGGTGCGTGCCGCTGTCACCATGGTCACAAGCCGGGCGACGTTTTTGACTTCGACCGCGATCGCGGCAAGATGTGCTCCATGGCCTGTCACGTGGGCTTTCCCTATATCGATATCCTGCGCTATGGCGGAACCGTGCCTGGCAACGAGCCTGGTACGGCAAAGTTCTGCTGCCCCGAGGTCGATACGCTGAACGTCTGGCTTGCCGAGATCGTCGACGAGTAACCGAGCGTGGATAATCTCCCACCGAGATAATGAGCGTGGATCTTCTCCCGTTTAGGGCGCCCTTGAACGCTCAAAGTGGGAGATTTTCCACGCTCATTTTTCATGCGGGAGATTATCCACGCTCATTTCGCGCCGAAGGCGTGGCTCGCGACCTTGCTTGTCTACAGCTGCTCGAGCATAGCGGTGCAACCGGCGAGCACATCGCGGTAGGTGGCATCGAAATTGCCAGTGTACCAGGGGTCGGCCACGTCGCCGGGGCGATCGGTCCAATCGAGCAGGCGCGAGATCTTGCCATCGGGGTCCTTGCCAAAGATGCGGTATAGGCCGCGGGCGTTTTCATCGTCCATATAGACAATGTGATCCCAGTTGCCATACTCCGCGCGACGCACCTGACGTGCGCGATGTGCGACGACGGGAATCCCAACCTCGCGTAGCTTGGCAACGGTGCCGTGATGTGGCGGGTTGCCGATCTCCTCGGTCGAGGTCGCGGCGGAATCGATGACAAACTCGTCCGCGCGTCCGGCGCGGTGCACCAGCTCGGTAAACACCGACTCGGCCATCGTCGAGCGGCAGATATTCCCATAGCAGATAAACAGTACGCGTTGCATACGCGGTTTCCTTTCGATCGCCATCATCGAGCTCGAGTATCGCATCTACGCCTACACCCTCGCCCTCGCCCGCTTGCGCTCCCAACGTGCCAGCTTAATCGTCACCAGCGTAAGCGCCCAGGCCACAAGCGAGAACACGGCACCAACCGCGCCCACGTACGCAATGCCGACGCTGCTTACTACGGTGCCGCCCACTGCGGTGCCAAACGAGATGCCGACGTTAAACGCCATGGGCTCAACCGAACTTGCAAGTACCATCGACTTGGGATGGCGGCTGCGCGCCACGTCCATAAAGTGTGTGATGCACGAGACCGAGAATAGGTACATGAGTATCGCTAGGCTAAAGACAAAGACGAGCGCGAGCGGCATGGCGCTACCCACGGCGAACAGCCCGAGTAACGCCGCAGCCTGCAGCACAAACGTCACAAGCAACGCCTTCATGCCAAAGCGCGCATCGATCCATCCGCCCAGGATGTTCGAGATCAGGCAGAACACGCCGTAGGCCATAAGCGTGGTGCTGGCTTGAACGGTGCCCATGCCCAGCACCTGCTCTAGATAGGGCGTCACGTAGCCGTAGAACACATAGACCGATCCCACGCCAAACAAGAAGATGAGCATGCCGGTGATGATGCTCGGCTCGCGCAGCAGACCCGCCTGCTCACGAAAGGTGGCAGGCTCGTCGGTTTGTCCAGCGCGCGGCATAAACGCCACGAGCGCTCCGCAGATCAAAACGGCAAAGGTTAGCGTGCCGTACATGGCCACGTGCCAATCGAGCGTGTCGGCCACAAACTTGCCAATCGAGGTTACAAAGACCATCGCCACGGAAAACGCACCATATACCACCGAGATGGCAAGCGAAGTTTGCTGCGGGGACAGAAGCTCGGGGATGTACGTCACGCCCACGGCGAGCAGTGCACCCGAGACGGAGCCCAGGACAATGCGCGAGATAAACAGCACCTGGAAGTTGGGCGCCAACGCCATGACCAGGTTGCCGAGCACAAAGACGATGCTGTAGCACACGAGCAGCTGGTAGCGGCGGAATCGCCCCGTGCTGAGCGCAAGCACCGGCGTCGCGATGGCGTAGACAAGCGCAAACACGCTGATGAGCTGGCCCGCAGTGGCAAGCGATACGCCGAGTTCCGTTGCCAGGTCACTTTCGATGCCGATGACCACGAATTCGGAGCAGCCGAGCGAGAATCCCAACAGCACGAGCAGCGCTAGGCAGAGCTTGGTGCGCGCGGGGGAGAGCGCGGCGGCGGTTGACTTACTTTTAGGCGTGGTTGCGGCGGTCAAGATTGTCACTCCAATGTCGCATGAATAAGCGGGATTCAATCCCTGCAACTCTAACAGAATGCGACAAAGGGGCAGTCCCTTTGTTACATGGAGAGCTTGCCTGTATAGTCGCAATACAGGCGAAGATGGTCTCAGGTACATCGCGGGCGACAGGAGATCCCATGGGTATGCACACGACAAAGGTTGCAGTGGGCGAGGGCAAGTTTGTGCTCGAGGCCCAGTTGACGGTGACGCCGCGAGGCATGGCGGTGTACGCCTGCTCGCCGGAGTTTGCGCACCTGGGCGCCACGGCGCAGGCCATTCCGCGCCCCGAGCCCGGCCGTACGGCGACGGTGAGCATCCTGGCCGTTCCGTGCCATCGAGACGAGATCCCAGCGCACGATATTGCGGCGGCGCTGGCCACGCGCTTTGGCGTGCCGGTCGTTGCAAGCACGGGTTTTCATGTTGAACAGGCGAGTGGTGACGACCTGCAGCGCGTGCTCGACACCACCAAGGAGCTCATCGCCGCGCTCGAGGAGGCCGCAGCCCGCATTCTGCGCGCCGGCTGGGATGAGGGCGGCGCGGGCGCCGAGGTCGTGGCGGTCGATGCCGCGACCGGCGAGGCGCTTGGCCCCGTCGACCGCATCGATGCCCATGCCGGTGTGGGCATCCTGCATCAGGCATTTCTGACGCTTTTGGTCGAGGGCCGGGGCGAAGACGCGCGCCTGCTGCTCTGTCGCCGCAGCCCGCTCAAACGCCTGTGGGGCGGAGTGCTGGCCGATGGCTGCGCCGGCCATCCGCTCCCCGGGGAAGACGTCGCGGTCGCCACGGCGCGTCGCATCAACGAAGAGCTCGGCATTGCGCGCGAGCCAGATCAGCTCGAGCACCTCGGACACGTGGCGTACCGCGAGGACCACGGCGACGGCCGCTGCGAGTGCGAATGGTGCGAGGTCTACCTTGCTCATGTTGAGCCCGGCGAGCTGCATATCAACCAAGAGGAGATCTCGGAGGTGCGCCGCGTGGCCCCGTCCGAGCTCAAAGGCTACCTGCAGGGTCACCCTGAGCAGCTGGCCCCCTGGCTCCGCGAGGCCCTCAGCGACCCATCCATCCGTACGGCCCTCGCTATGTGACAAAGGGACAGTCCCTCTGTCGCGTCCAAACCGTCACAACATTCGGCGAAAATCTCGAAAACGAGGAAAAGCATCGAATGTTGTGACGGTTTTTGTCCAGGGGATCGCTTCTCATCCAAAAATCCCGCTTGACTGTATTGCAACAACACAGCGCAACGTAAGGGGTGTCCGATAACGGGCGCCCCTTTTAAGTGGCAACGTTGCTGCGAATCCGGAGCGCCCCCAATAAGAAAGGTGGGGAGATGGAAGCGGAAAAGAAGGCGTTTAAGATCACCAAGCGCGAAATTGGCTTTGTGCTGGGTATCGTTGTCTTTTTGCTGGTGAAGTTTCTTCCTTTGGCAGAGCTGAGCTCGACGGTCGAGCTTACGGTCGGCGGTCAGACCTGTCTGGCGTTGACGCTCGCCACGGTGGTGTTCTGGGCGTGTGGCGTGGCACAGCCGGGCTTTGTGGGCCTGCTCTACTGCGCGCTGCTCGTTCTGTTTAAGGTGTGCGTGGACGACACGGGCGCCGCGAGCATCTCGGCGACGGTCGCCTCCACGTTTAGCTCGTGGACTAAGGCCACTATGTGGCTCGTCATCGGCGCCTACCTCATCGCCAGTGCGGTCAAGGAGTCGGGCCTGGGCGAGCGCATCGCCTATGCGTTTATGCTCAAGTTCGTGCGCGACGCCAAGTCGCTCACCATCTCGATCTTCGCGCTCACCTTTGTGCTGTCGCTGCTGATCCCGCATCCGTTCCCCCGCGCCTTCCTCATCCTCGCCGTCGTCTCGGTCATTGCCGAGTCCGCCGGCTACGGTGACGACGACCGCGGCAAGCTCGGCTTCCTTGTGTTTGCCGCTGCCGCCCCGGGCTCTATGTTCTTCCTGACGGGCGACTCCACGCTCAACCCGCTCGTTGCGCAGTACAGCGCCGAGGCCGGCGGCATGAGCCCGTCCTTTGTCGACTGGTTCCTGTACATGAGCGTGCCTATGCTGGTCGCGCTGCTGTGCACCCTGTTCCTGGGCCTCTTTCTCTTTAAGCCCAGCAAGGAGCTCGTCTACGGTCGCGAGCAGATCGTGGCCAAGCAGGCCGCGCTCGGTAAGCTCTCCGTCAAGGAGATCCGCACCATCGTGTGGCTCGTCATCGCCATCGCGCTGTGGCTCACCGTCTCGGGCGATTACATCGGCTGGGTCACCCTGGCCATTGGCGTCGCTCTCGCCATGCCCATCATCGGCGAGGTCCTCACGCCCGCCAGCTGGAACGCCGTCGACATCAAGTCCCTCATGTTCCTGACGGCCGCCATGGCCGTGGGCTCCGTGGGCGGCGCCACCGGCATGAACGCCTGGATCGCCGACGTCGTGCTTCCCAGCTCCGTGCCCGAGAACATCTTCCTGTTCGCCCTGCTCGTCGCCGCGCTCTCCATGATCATCCACATGTTTATGGGCTCGGTCATGGCCGTGCTCGGCGTGTGCGTGCCGGCGTTCATCAGCTTTGCGGCCGGCTCCAGCGTGAGCCCGCTCGCCGTGGCGCTCATCGTCTTCACGTCCATCAACATCCACTACATCCTGCCGTTCCATAACCTGCCGATCCTTATCGGCGAGGGCAAGGACGCCGGCGGCTACACCTCCAAAGAGGCCATGCGCATGGGCATTCCCCTCACTGCGGTCGTCTTTATCGTCGTGCTGGTCGAGGCCGCCTGGTTCCACCTCTTTGGCCTGATGTAAACGGTCGAGTGCTTGGCTGTAATTAGCCGAGTGCTTGAACTGCGAGTGCCCGACCGCCCCATCTATGAGCGCCGTGGCCCCACTACGTTCCCCAGCCCGGCGGCACTCCCGCCGCCGGGCACTCTCCCGAAAGGAGCACGCTATGTCCACTACCGATGCTTCCCAGATCCACGACCTGCGCTCCGCACTCGACTTTTTGCGCGAGATGCCGGGCCAGCTGCTCGAGACCGACACCCAGGTCGATCCCGATGCCGAGGTCTCGGGCGTCTATCGTCACGTCGGCGCCGGCGGCACCGTTATGCGTCCGACCAAAGAGGGTCCGGCGATGGTCTTCAACAACGTTAAGGGCTTTGACGATGCCAAGGTCTGCATCGGCATGCTTGCCAGCCGCAAGCGCGTTGCCGCCCTGCTCGACCTGGACGAGGAGCACCTGGGCCTCGAGATCGGTAAACGCTTCGAGAACCTGATCGCGCCTAAGCAGATCGCCGAGGGTGCGCACATTGACTGCCAGGAGGTCGTGTACAAGGCGACCGACGAGGGCTTTGACCTGCGCAAGATTGTTCCCGCTCCCACCAACACGCCCGTCGACGGCGGCCCCTACATCACCATGGGCCTCGCCTACGGCACGAGCCCCGACGGCTCCCAGTCCGACGTGACCATCCACCGCTTCTCCTGCGTCGACAAGGACAAGCTCGCCATGTGGATCACTCCGGGCAGCCGTCACCTGGGTGCGTTCTTTGACGAGTACTGCCAGCGCGGCGAGGACATGCCCATCTCCATCTCCATCGGTCTGGACCCTGCCGTGTACATGTGCTGCGGCTTCGAGGCTCCCACCACGCCGCTCGGCTTCAACGAGCTGCAGATTGCCGGCGCCCTGCGCGGCCACGCCGTCGAGCTTGCCGACTGCGTTACCGTTCCGCAGAAGTGCATCGCCAATGCCGAGTACGTGCTCGAGGGCTACCTCATGCACGACGAGACCATCAACGAGGACGTTAACGGTCACGGCTACGCCATGCCCGAGTTCCCCGGCTACACCGGCGGCGCCAAGGTATGCCCGGTGATCAAGATCACCGCCGTCACCACGCGCGTCAATCCCATCATGGAGAGCTGTATCGGCCCTTCGCACGAGCACGTTTCCATGGCGGGCATCCCCACCGAGGCCTCAATCTACAAGATGGTCGAGACCGCTATCCCGGGCCGCCTGCTCAACGTCCACGCTGCCCCCTGCGGCGGCGGCAAGTTCGTTGCCATCATGCAGTTTAAGAAGTCGAGCAAAAATGACGAGGGCCGTCAGCGCAACGCCGCCATGCTCGCCTTCTCGGCATTCTCCGAGCTCAAGCATGTGATCCTTGTTGACGAGGACGTCGACATCTTCGACATGAGCGACGTGATGTGGGCCATGACCACGCGCTTCCAGGCTGACGTGGACCTCATCACCATCCCCGGCTGTCACTGCCACGTGCTCGACCCGTCCAACGACCCCGCGTTCGATCCTTCGATTCGCGAGCATGGCATCGCCTGCAAGGCCATCTTCGACTGCACGGTTCCGTTCGACCTCAAAAAGAACTTCATCCGCTCGCAGTTCATGGAGATCGACAAGGACAAGTGGGCTAGGGAGATTGCGGCGTTTTAACAAACGCCGCACCGGTTGACGCTGCGCCTGCCCCAAGCACCCCATCTCGCCGTTCAAACCGTCGCTCGTGTACAGAAGTACGCGTCGCTCCTCTTTCACGGCGACCTGGGGCACTTGGAGCCGGCTCGCTGACGTGTGCCTATTGAGCGATACCAATCAGACCGATAGCCATGGATTTTAAGGAGCAGGGATATGCCTTTTGATGTCCGTCCCCGTCGCATTGTCGTTGGCGTTTCGGGCGCCAGCGGTGCCGCGCTGGGCCTTGAGTGCCTCAAATGCCTGCGCCAGGCCGGTGCCGAGTCGGCACTTGTCGTCACGCGCGGGGGAGAGATCACCATCGAGCAGGAGCTCGGCATGACGCCCGACGAGTTTGCGTGCTATGCCGATGTGGTCTACGACAACAAGAACATCGGCGCCGCCATCGCAAGCGGTACCTATCCGGTCGACGGTATGATCGTGGCGCCCTGCTCCATGAAGACGCTTGCCGGCATCGCGAGCGGCTACAGCGAAAACCTGTTGCTGCGCGCGGCCGACGTGCAGATGAAAGAGCAGCGCCGCCTGGTGCTCATGGTGCGCGAGACGCCCTTCAGCGCCATTCACATCGATAACATGGCGCGCCTGGCGCGCGTGCCGGGCGTCATGCTCATGCCGCCCATGCTCACGTTTTACAACGGCCCCGCCACGCTTGATGACGCGGTGCATCACATCGCCGCCAAGGCACTCGAGGCCGTTGGCGTGTCGTGTGAAAACTATAAGCGCTGGTCATAGGCGCATTTAGGGTAGGATACGAGTAGTGTTTGAGCCCGCTGCCCCTGTGGGCGGCGGGCTTTGGTGTGTCGGGAGGACTTATGCAGACGGGTATGTATGCGATTAGCGAGATGGCGAGCTTGTTTAACGTTTCGCGCCAAACGCTCATCTACTACGACAAGATCGGCCTGTTTAAGCCCGCCGTGGTCAACGAGAAGGGCTACCGTTTCTATTCGCCCACGCAGATCCCGCTCATGCGTCTGATCTGCATGCTGCGCGACCTGGGGCTCGAACTCGATGAGATCGACCGCTTGACCTCGACGTTCGACATTGGCGAGATGACCGATCACCTGCGCTCGCGGGTGCAGGCACTCGATGATCAGATTGCCGGGCTCAAAGCCGAGCGCGCGAGCGTGCAGGAGCGTCTGAGCTTTTACGACGAGGCGGTCTATTGGCGCGAGCGCGAGGGCAAACCGGAGCTCAAGCAGTTTGAGCGCCGCTATGTGGTCTTTGAGGAATTTCCGGGCGACATCGAGCGCGGCCGCTCGATGCTTCATCCCACGCTTATGCGGGCGATTCTGCGCATGCGTGCGCTGACGGGTACGCGCCCCATGCGCGGCTGGGGTGCCATGCTGCGTCGCGAGGCACTGCATTCCGACGACCCCATCGCCGGTGCCGGCTCCTTTGCCGTGCTGCCGCGCGGTGCCGAGGAAATGCTGCCGAGCGATTCAGCCGAGCTGGCGGAGATTGGCGTCGAGGTACTGCCCGAGGGCACGTACCTGTGCATGAGCCGCTGGGGTATGCCATACGAGCCCGAGGGCATCCGCGCCGTCGTGGCCTGCATGGACAAGCACGCACTCCGGCCCATCGGCAACGCTTTCGATTTCTGCTACCTCGATACCACGAGCTACGACGAGTCCCACCAAGAGGACTTCTGCTGCATCCAAATCCCCGTCGCCCTCCAGATGTGACAAGGGGGCTGCTCCTTCGTCACATTCGTGGTGTGGCTGCTGCCCAAACCGTCACAACATTCGATGAAAATCTCGAAATCGAGGAAAAGCGTCGAATGTTGTGACGGTTTTCCTGTCTGTGCCGGCGAGCTCAAGCGCCGTCTGGGGGTATAAGGCTAGCAAGTGTTTATTTGCGAGGCCTAAGGGGCGCCCCGTATGGATATCGATAACTTTGAATGGTGGTATAGCGAGGGCGAGGCTCCGGACGAGGAGTGGGACGAGCCGTTGCCGAGTGACGCATCGGGCGACGAGGACGAGACCGGCAACGATGCCGCCGAGACGGACGCCGCCTCCGATGCCGCCGAGCCCCTGACCTTTGAACAGGCCTGGGCTCAGGCCGAGGCCGACGAGGCAAAGGCCGATGCCACGGCCACACTCGGTGAGCCTGCGGACATGTCCATCTCGCCGGCCAAGACCCCGCAACCGCGCCATAACATCGACCCCGGCAGCACGGCATCCTTCAGCATTCTCGACGTGCCCGCGCAAGGCGCCCAGGCGCCTGCGCCCACGCATCGCCCCGACCTGGCTCGCGAGGAAGACGCGGGCCGCCGCTCTCCGCTCGGTCCCATCCTCATCGCCTTCATGGCCGGCGTAATCGCCTGCTCGGCAATCGGCAGCATCTGGGGCCATGTCGAGCAGCAGCGCCAAGACGCCGCCAAGGTCGAGATGTCCGTCGCACAATCGCTCAGCCGCACGCGCTCGGTGCATGTGTCGGTCGAGGTTAAGGACGGCGCGACGTGGGATACCGCGCGCGGCGACAGCCAAATGCTCGTCCATATCGTGGGCCGCACGCTCAAGGGGCAAACAATCGACGAGTATCAATACGTCAATTCCGAAGGTGACGGCATAGAGCTCAAGCCCGGCGACTACGAGCTCACGGTCGATGAGCCGCCCGTCGCCACCGACGGCACGCGCTACCGCGCCTCAAAGCGCATGGTTCCGGTGAGTTTTAATTCGCAAGCACCCGATACGGTCGATAGCACGCCGCAAGGTGGGTTTGACCTCTACGCTATTACTCAATAACCGCGCCTGCCGCTCAACCTCGCCGTCAAGAGTGGGACAATAGCCCTTGGCACCGTTGTTTACCATTGGAGGAAGTAGCATGTCCACCGTCACTACCATCAAGCGCGGCGGCCTCACCGCGGCCATCGATTCCATGGGCGCCCAGCTCACGAGCCTTGCCCTTAACGGCAACGAGTATCTGTGGCAGGGCGACCCGGCCTTTTGGGGCAAGCACGCGCCTATCCTGTTCCCCATCGTGGGATCGCTGCGCAACAACACGGCGACGTCTGCCGCCGGCACCTGCGAGATGGCTCGCCACGGCATCGCGCGCATTGTCGAGCACAAGATCGTCGAGGTGTCGGAGGACGGTTCGTCCGTTACCTACGAGCTCACCGACACGCCCGAGTCTCTCAAGGCGTTCCCGTTCCACTTTAAGCTCAACATGACCTATGCCCTGACCGGCGACGCCACCCTCACGCAGACCTTTGCCGTCACCAACATCGGCGACGTGGACCTGCCGTTCTCGGTGGGCGGTCACCCCGCATTTAACGTGCCCGCCCCCGGTGCCGAGGACGAGGCGTTCGAGGATTACGAGCTGGCGTTTACCGAGGCTTGGACTAACGAGGCCCCCATCATCACGCCCGACGGTCTTATGACGTTCGAGGGCAGCTACAAGGCTCCCGACAACTCGGACGTGCTGCCCATCACGCACCGCAGCTTCGATAACGACGCCATCATGTTCACCGATACCCCGGGCTCCACGCTTACGCTGCGCGGTCGCAAGTCGGGCCACGGCGTCAAGATCGACTTTGAGGGCTTTAAGTACATCGGCGTGTGGTCTGCCGCCAACGACGCCCCGTTTGTGGCGCTCGAGCCTTGGACCGGCCACACCACCATGGACACCGAGGACGATGTCTTTGAGCACAAGGTCAACACCATCACCTTGGCTCCCGGCGCTACCGACACCCGTTCCTTTAGCGTCACCCTGCTCTAGAGGTTCCGCCGTTCTAACGAACGCGGACCGGCCGACGCTGCGCGCCGCCCAGAGCGACAATTTGTCATTCAAAAGGCAAGGCATGACCAGAAGGTCTATGCCTTGCCTTTTTCATGCTAAGTGGTGCATGGGGGACAGGTTACTTTGTGCCAATCGTCCTCGTGTGTCTATTAATTTTTCGCGCACATGCCGCGCTGCTGGGTGCGGGCGTATATCCTGTCTTATTGTCAGCAAAACGAAACAGGGAAGGCATCAGATGCAACCTCGACAACAGTGCGACGCGCATCCACAGCCGGTGTGCAGCCGTCGTATCTTCTTGGGTAGCGCTCTTGCTGCGAGCGCTACCGTTGTTGCCGGCGCGCTCGCCGGCTGCCAGCGCCCGTCCACGCTGGAAGTAGTTCAGCCCACGACGGGCGGCGGTCGCGACGACCTGTCCGATTCCGTTATCGGCAAGGACAAGATCCGCATCGGTATGGAGGCGGCCTACGCCCCGTACAACTGGCAGGTTTCCGAAGCCAGTGAGTACACCATCCCCATCGACAACGTGCAGGGCGCCTACGCCGATGGTTACGACGTGCAGATTGCCAAGATCGTCTGCAAGGCCCTCGGCGGCGAGCCCGTTGCCGTCAAACAGAGCTTTTCGGGCCTTATCGATTCGCTCAACAACGGCCAGATCGACCTCATCATCGCCGGTATGAGCGCCACGCCCGAGCGTGAGGAGTCGGTCGGCTTCTCCGACCCGTATTTCATTGGCTACTTTGGCCTGTTCGTAAAAGAGGGTTCCCCCTACCAAAACGCCACCAAGCTCAGCGACTTTAGCGGTGCCACGGTACTCGGCCAAAAGGACACCATGCTCGATACCGTCATTGACGAGATCCCGGGCGTTGTGCACAAGAACCCAGTCGATTCGGTCCCCACGGTGTTCTCGAACCTGCTGCAGGGTACCTGTGACGCCGTGACGTACAACACCGAGAACGAGAAGGGCTATATGGCCCAAAATCCGGGCATTGTCCCTATTCATTTTGCCGAGGGCGAGGGCTTTAAGCAGGAGGTCGCGGCAAACGTCGGCTGCCGCAAGGGCTCGGACAAGCTGCTTAAGCTCATCGACAAGACACTCAAGGGCATTAGCCAAGAGGAACGCGACCAAATGTGGGACGCGTGCCTCGATCGTCAGCCGGCATAGGGAGGCAGCATGAAAACCATCAATCGTCTGGCCTCCTTTATCAAGGCCGACCACTGTTATGTGTACCTGGGCACGAGCGTCATCGCGGCGCTCGGCCTGGCGTTTAGCCAGCGCAATCCCACACCGCTGAGCTTCTTGGCGCCCACCGGTATCTTCCAGGATTGCCTTTGGGCGATTCTTTGGGCCTGGATTGTCGTATCGGCGGCGGCGCTTGTCACCAAGCTTATGCACTGGAGCGACTATCGCGAAAAGTCGCCGTTCGCATCCGAGCGTTTCCGTCGCGGTACGCGCCTGGGCAGCTATGTCGTGGTCGCCATCGCGGCAATTTTCTTTATCGACCGTTGCGTCATGTCGTTTATCGACCTGGTGCAGGTGAGTATTGTCTCGGATTCCAACCCCAGCGACTTTTTGTCGAGCCTGGTCTACATGACCTACAAGAGCGGGGACTTCTTCATCCGCGGTATCGAGATCACCATCGCGCTTGCCACTTTCGGCACCGTCATCGCATTCTTCCTGGCGCTGCTCTTTGTGTTCCTGCGTATTCAGACCTTCGATCGCGTGGACAACGACCTGGTGCGCTTCTTTAAGAGTATCGGCCGCGGCTTTGCGACCGTCTACTCTACCATCGTGCGCGGCACGCCCATGATGGTTCAGGGCCTGCTCATCTATTACGCGGGCTTCACCGTTTTGCGCGGCATGGGCTTCGAGACCGCTCAGGCCAACCAGATTTGGAGTACCTTCACCGCCGGCCTCGTCACCATCTCGCTCAACTCCACCGCCTACATGATGGAGGTCCTGCGCGGCGGCATCGAGTCCATCGATCCCGGCCAGGCCGAGGCAGCGCGCTCGCTGGGTCTGTCGCAGTGGCAGGCCATGCGCAAAGTCGTGTTCCCCCAGGGCATTAAAAACGCGATTCCGGCGCTCACCAACGAGCTCATCATCAACATCAAGGACTCGTCGGTGCTTTCGGTCATCGGCGTGTTCGACCTCATGTACGCCACCACCACCGTCGCCGGCGTGTACTACCGCCAGATGGAGGTCTACTGCGTGGCGCTCGTGGTCTACCTGATCCTGACGCTCGTGGCGAGCCGCCTGCTCGAGGCCTTTGGCAAAAAGCTCGGCGCCGAGGCTCCGGCCACGCTGCCCAGCTCCAACTAGGCGCAAGACGAGGAGAATCATCATGGCAGATACCACTACCACCGGCGCTGTGACCGCCGCACAAACTAAAGAGCCGCTCATCCGCGTCGAGGGCCTGCGCAAGAGCTTTGGCTCGCTCGAGGTGCTCAAAGGTATCGACCTGTCCGTCAAATCCGGTGAGGTCGTCACCATTATCGGCGCCTCGGGCTCGGGCAAGTCGACCTTCCTGCGCTGCCTCAACCTGCTCGAGACCCCGGACGCGGGCCACATCTGGTTCCACGGCCAGGACCTTACGGCCGAGCGCTGCAATATCAATAAACTCCGCGAGGACATCGGCATGGTGTTCCAGGGCTTTAACCTGTTCAACAACATGGATGTGCTCGACAACTGCACGCTCGCGCCCGTCACGCTCAAAAAGATGAGCAAGGCCGAGGCCGAGAAGGTCGCGATGGAGCACCTGACCAGCGTGGGACTCGAAAAGTTCGCGCACGCCGCCGTGGGCCGCCTGTCCGGTGGCCAAAAGCAGCGCGTGGCCATTGCCCGTGCCCTGTGCATGAATCCGCAGATCATGCTGTTCGACGAGCCGACCTCAGCGCTTGACCCCGAGATCGTGGGAGAGGTGCTCGAGGTCATGCGCAAGCTCGCTGCCGACGGCATGACCATGGTCGTCGTCACGCACGAGATGGCTTTTGCCCGCACGGTGTCCGACCGCGTGGTCTTTATGGACAAGGGCGTGGTGCTCGAGGATGCGGCACCGGCTGAGCTCTTCGGCAATCCCAAGCACCAGCGCACCCGCGAGTTCCTCTCGCGTTATCTCGAGGACAAATAACCGATCGCAAACGCTTATGTGGCAGGGCCGCTCCGGTGGGGCGGCCCTCGTCATCACAATCGAAAGGATGCCATGGCCGAGGTTTGGCGCTTCTTTGCGCATGAGGATGATTTTGCCGATATAGACGAGGCTGGCGCGTGCGAGCGCTTGGGCCGCGTGCTGTCGTTTCCGACCGTCTCGAGCATGGATGCCGAGGCGGTGGACTGGCAGCCCTTCGACGAACTGCGCGCCTATATGCAGCAGGCCTGGCCGCGCGTGTTCGCGGCGGGCGAGGTCGAGCTTGTCGACCATTCGCTGTTGGTGACGCTTGGCGGTTCCGACCCCGCCCTCAAACCCGTCATGTTCATGGGCCACATGGACGTGGTCCCCGTGGTGCCGGGCACCGAGGCCGACTGGACGCATGCCCCCTTTAGCGGTCACGTGGACGACACCTACATTTGGGGTCGCGGTGCCATCGACATGAAAGACCAGGTCGCAGGCATTCTCGAGGCTGTCGAGTATGCGCTGGCGCACGGTTGGCAGCACGAGCGTTCCCTGCTGCTCGCCTTTGGTCAGGACGAGGAAACCACGCAGTACGGCGCGGGAGCAATCGGTCGCGTGCTCGAGGAGCGCGGCGTTGAACTTGAATACCTGATCGACGAGGGTGACTACCGTATTGTTTCGGCTGCCGAGTACGGCGCGGGCGAGGGCTGGCTTATGCATGCCGACCTTGCCGAGAAGGGCTACGCCGATATCGTGCTCAAGACGAAGAGTGAGGGAGGGCATTCGTCCAATCCCTACGGCGGCACATCGCTTGAGGTACTGAGCCGCGCTATCGCCGCAATCTGCGATATCGAGTGGCCGAAGCGTGTGACCGATCTGCTTGCCGCACAGCTTGTCGAGCTGGGGCTCTACACGGCGGATGAGATTGCCGCCAACGGGGACGTCATTGTCCGCGACTGCACCGCCAGCAAGAAGCTCTATCCGCTCGTGACCACCACCTGTGCGCCGACCCAAATCGAGGGCGGTAGCATCGGTGCTAACGTGATGCCGCAGGATATGTGGGCCAATATCAACTTCCGCATGCTCGAGGGCACGGGCGTGGCCGATGTTGCTACTCGCTGCCGCGAGGCCGTTGCCGCGGCGGGCCTTGCCGGGCGCGTGGAGGTCGAACTCGGCCCCGGCAGCTCCGAGCCCTCGCCGTCCCCGCGTGTCGGTGGACCGGGACTCGAGGCCGTTCGCGCCATTGCCGCTCGCTATTTCCGTGATCCAAAGGGGACGGAGGAAAACGGATCATCGGCAGCGGGCGGGGTTCCTGTCAGCATCGTCCCCTCGACCGTGATCGGCGCGACCGACGCTGCCAACTACCAGCGCATTTGCCCCGAGTGCATTCGCTTCTCGGCCTTTGTGGTAGATGATGACGAGTGCGATCGCGGCGTCCACGGCACCAACGAGCGCATTACCCGCCGTGCCTACCTCCAGGGTGTCCGCTTCCTCATCGCTCTTCTTCAAACGCTCTAGAATGTGACAAAGCGACAGTCCCTTTGTTAGCCGTTGGGCACGTTCTTAAACGACTAATCGTTAAGGAACGTCCCCGACGGCTACGTCCACTCATTCCGTGCGGGTTATATGCAGGTTTGCCTGCGCACGCTATCATGTATGGGTTAGACCGCAACTATGTACCCCATACGCGAAGGGATGCGCATGTATCTGAAGATCGACATGTTCTAGCTGGGCTTACCCCCGCAGTGGCGCCATGCGCCCCATCAATTCTGCCGATTTTCACTTTCACGCATATAAAGGAGTCCGTCATGCGCGACAAGCTCGAAAAGATCATCAAGGCCTACGAGGAGCTCGAGAAGAAGCTTTCCGACCCGGCCGTCGCCTCCGATATCAAGGAGTTCACGCGTCTCAACAAGGAGTACGCGCACCAGTCCGACCTCATCGCAGCCTCGCGCGAGTACATCGGCGCGCTCGATGACATCGAGGCTGCCAAGGAAATGCTGCACGATACCACCGATGCCGATGAGAAGGAGATGCTCCAGATGGACATCTCCGAAAACGAGGCCAAGCTTCCCCAGCTCGAGGAAGATATCAAGTACATGCTCATCCCGAGCGATCCCAACGACGACAAGAACACCATCGTCGAGATTCGCTCCGCCGCCGGTGGCGACGAGGCGGCCATCTTCGCCGGCGACCTGTACAAGATGTACCAGCGCTTTTGCGAGTCGCGCGGCTGGAAGACCACCGTGCTCGATTCCAGCCCCAGCGAGGCTGGCGGCTTTAAGTCCATCGAGTTCAAGGTCGAGGGCGACCGCGTCTACTCCGTCATGAAGTTCGAGTCCGGCGTGCACCGTGTCCAGCGCGTTCCCAAGACCGAGTCCCAGGGCCGTATCCAGACCTCCACGGCAACCGTCGCCGTGCTTCCCGAGGCCGAGGAGATCGACGTCCAGATCAACCAGTCCGACCTGCGCATCGACACCTACTGCGCCTCGGGCCCTGGCGGTCAGTGCGTTAACACCACTTATTCCGCCGTGCGCATCACCCACCTGCCCACCAACACCGTGGTGCAGTCGCAGGAGCAGCGCTCCCAGATTCAGAACCGCGAGGTCTGCATGCAGATGCTGCGCGCCCGTCTGTACGAGATGGAGCTCGAGAAGCAGCAGGCAGAGCTCGGTGCCGAGCGCCAGAGCCAGATCGGCCACGGCAACCGTTCCGAGAAGATCCGCACCTACAACCAGCCCCAGGATCGCGTGACCGACCACCGCATCGGTTTCAACTCCACCTACAACGGCGTCCTTCTGGGCGACCAACTCGGCACCGTGATCGAGGCGCTCGCCGCCGCCGAGCGTGCCGAGAAGCTGGCACAGGCCGTTTAGGTTCCGCCGTTCTACCGAACGGCCGACGCTGCGCGCCGCCCAGAGCGACAATTTGTCATTCAAAAGGCAAGGCATGACCAGAAGGTCTAGCCTTGCCTTTTTCATGCCAACTTGTTCGCTCTGGACGTCGCTCGCTGGCATTGCCAAAACATCGGCGTTTCCTTGGTTGTCAAATGATCCGTAGGGAGTCATTGGGGACATTGCTTTGAGATGTTATTCAATCCGTCTTGATGGCCTTTAGGCTGCTTGCCTGCCTAAAGCAATTAACGGCATGCATCTGCAATTGAAAATATTGCTCGAAAAATCGTCCAAGAAGTCGCGGGGCGATTTTTGACGCGTCGCGCGTCAAGCGATGTGGCAAGCGTTTGGTTAGATATTGGTCAGTTTTGGGGCAACCTTGCCAAAAGCTTGACGGATGCAGATATGAACGTCAACAAATGAACACTTTGGACGGGGGCAAACCAAAAATCTGGGCTGATTCTCGATAATCGCCTTCAATCGTCTCTTGCCAAGCGCTGGCCTCGCGTACAATCTGCTCCGACATTCGCGCGCCGCCCGGCGCTTAAGAGGGGAGGACCCCATGGCAAACGAGATCTGGACCATCAAGCGTTGTCTCGAGTGGACCAAGGAGTACCTGGCCGAGCGCGGCGAGGAACACCCCCGACTTTCTGCCGAGTGGCTGCTGTGCGCAGCCACGGGTCTGGCGCGCATTGACTTATATATGCGTATGGACGAGACGCTTGATGCTGTGCAGCTCGAGACCATGCACGCGGCCGTTGTCCGCCGCGCTAAGGGCGAGCCGCTGCAATACATCACGGGCAGCACGCAGTTTCGCATGATCGACGTCGCATGCGCCCCCGGTGTACTCATTCCGCGTCCCGAGACCGAGATGCTCGTCGAGGAAGTCCTCAATTATCTGGATGCCGAGGTGCTTAGCTCCGAGGCTGCCGCTCGTCAGCGCGTTGAGCTGCCCTGGAACGACGAGGTCGAGCGGGCGCGCAAAGCCGAAGCCGCATTGGCCGACGAGCGAGCGATGGCCGAGCGCCGTGCCGCCAACCTCACGGCTGCTGACGAGGCGGCGTTGGGTAGCGATGTGCTGGGCAGCCGCGCCTATGCCGAGGAACTGGCCGACCGCGAGGCCGAGGAAGCCGCCGCGCAGGCAGCGGAGGCCGAGGCCGACGCTGAGGAAACCGCTGAGTCCGAGCTCGACGAATACGGCATCGCCATCGAAGATACCGACCAGGAGACGGCTTCGGCTCAGGATGCCGCTGCGCCCGCCCCAGCCGAGTCCCGCACTGCCCGCGTTCTCGAGGTCGGCTGCGGCACGGGCTGTATCTCGCTTTCCCTTGCCTGGGAGCGCCGCGGGCATGTTACCTGCACCGCCACCGATATCGAGCCGCGCGCCATCGACCTGGCCACCAAAAACCGCGATGCGCTCGGGCTCACGTCCGATGAGGTCGCCCTCAGCCTCACGAACCTGGTGAGCTCTATCCCCCGCGAAGAGTGGGGCACCTTTGATGTACTCGTCTCCAACCCACCCTACATCCCGACCGGCGTCATGCGCTCGCTGCCGCACGAGGTCAAGGACTTTGAGCCCGATTTGGCGCTCGAGGGCGGTGCCGATGGCCTTGATATCTTCCGCCGCCTGCTCAATGCGGCGCCCTATATGCTGCGCGCCGGTGGCCTGTTTGCCTGCGAGCTCTACGAGGGCGCCCTCGACGCCGCCGCCGAGCTCTGCCGCCAGGCGGGTCTCTCGGACGTGCGCATCGTCCGTGACCTCACCGATCGTCCCCGCATCGTCCGTGCTATCGTCACCGAGCCCAAACAGCGTCAGTAATATTTATTAACTAGTTAGCAAAAATTATAAAGTAGTTTATAATTAGGACGCCTGAAAGAGGTCGGTCCTTGCAACCTCCTACCTTTCGGGAAATCATTGCCCTGCTCAAGCACGATGGATTCGTGAAGGTCGCGCAAGTCGGTAGTCATGCTAAGTATGTTTCTGGTGACCGTGTTGTCACCGTGAACGGTTCTGGTGGTGATCGACCAAAGAAGGGCACGTGGGCAAGTATTCGTCGCCAAGCTGGATGGTAGTTGGAGGCAAAATGAGGCAGCGATTTATCTATGACTGCGTTCTCATAAAAGAAGACGACGGTTACTGCGCTAGCTTCCCGCAGATTCCCGGCGCCTTTGCCGATGGCGATACGCGCGAAGAAGCGATTGCCCATGCCACCGAGGCGCTGATGGCGTTTTTGGCCGACGACCTCAACAACGGTTTGACTCCGGCAGGGTACGAACGCTCGGCCGAGGTCGTGGCCCTTTCAGTCGAAATCGACCACGAAAGTGCGAGAGAGGCGGCGTGCCGAACATTTAAAGACGCAGCGCTGGACCTCAAAGTCTCCGCTCCGCGGATTACCGCGCTGGTCAAAGCCGGAAAGCTCGATGTTGAACTCGTTGACGGCCGTCGGATGATAACGATAGACAGCATCGAGCGCTACGCCGCCCAAGAACGCCACGCCGGCAGGCCAAAGAAGTTTGTTGCAGTCCAATAACCCCTCACTTTCACCGACTACTAGAGCCGCTCACCAAACCAACATGCGCTCTGGGCAAATAGGTTGAACGTTTCGTGCGAGAATGCCCCACAGTAAACAAACTTTCACCAGAGCGTAAGGGGCTGGCATACACATGCAGACGGTCTACCGGGTATACGAGGGAGCGCGCGAGCCGCATCGGCTCGCCGTTGAGCGTACGGTCGAGGTGCTCGGCTGTGGCGGCTTGGCGCTGATCCCGACCGAGACGGTCTACGGTGTCGCCGTAGCGGTTAACGCCTTCTCGGACGCCGTACCCCAAGATACAAGCGAATTCCCATCGTGGCCGCGCGATCCGCAGGCTGCCGTCAACGGCGCCGCAGTCCCTGCGCTCGGCACCGGCTATCGTCGTATCTTCACTCTCAAGCAACGTGAACTCACGCAAACCGTCGCTTGGCTGGTCGATGGCGTCGAAGCGCTCGACCGCTATGGCGTGGATATCCCGGAAGAAGCCCGCGTACTCGCGCGACGATGCTGGCCGGGAGCCCTGACTATCGTGATTAAGGCAGCCCCCTGCGTGCCGACCTTTATGCGCGCTGCCGACGACACCGTGGCCCTGCGCGCTTCGGCCTCTCCCGTGGTCCAAGCGCTCATCCGCGCCTGCGGCAGTCCCCTTGCCTGCACGAGCGCCAATACACATGGGGCGCCCTCGCCGGCAAGCTTTGCCGCCGTCGAGGGTCGCATCCTGGAGGGGGTCGATGTTGCCGTCGACGCCGGTGAGACCTCGTGTCGCGACGCCTCGACCATCGTGTCGTTCCAGCACGGCGAGCTCCAGATTCTGCGCCGAGGCGCACTTCCCGCGTCAGAGATCGAGCGGGTCCTGTCCGACCCGTTGCATTAGAAAGGTGTTCGCGATGTCGTTGAATCTAGGCAGTCTGGGCATGGAAGATGCCTCGTTTAACTTTGGCGGTTCCTACATCATGGCGCTCGACTGCGGCACCACCTCGGTACTTGCGACCATCGTCGACGAGTACGGCTGCATCGTCGCGCAGGCACGTCGCAGCGTCAAAACGAGTTTTCCGCGTCCCGGTTGGGTAGAGCAAGACCCCACGGCGGTCCTTGCCAGCCAGATCGCCGTCATGATGGAAGTCCAGTTTAAGAGCGGTATCCACTCCGACCGCATTGCCGCCATCGGCATCTCCAACCAGCGCGAGACCACGGTGGTCTGGGACCGCGTGAGCGGCCAGCCCATCTATAACGCCATCGTATGGCAGTGCCGTCGTACCGCGCCGGCAATCGACGAGTTGGTTGAACAGGGTTGCGAGGAGCTGGTGCGCTCCCGCACGGGACTCACGCTCGACCCGTATTTCTCGGCCTCCAAGGTGCAGTGGATTCTCGACAACGTCGACGGCGCACGCGAGAGCGCGGCGGCGGGCGACCTCATGTTTGGCACCATCGACACCTGGCTCATCTACAACCTCACCGGCGGCCAGGTCTTTGCCACCGACTACACCAATGCCAGCCGCACGGCACTCTTTAATATCCATACGCTCGATTGGGACGACGACCTGCTGGCGCTCTTTGACGTTCCACGTTCCATGATGCCCGAGGTTCGCTGGAGCTCGGGCGACTACGGCCGCGTTGCGAGCGACATCATGACCAACATGCCGCCCATCATGGGTGTGGCGGGCGACCAACAGGCATCGCTGTTCGGTCACTGCTGCTTCTATCCCGGCCAGACCAAAAACACCTATGGCACGGGCTGCTTTATGCTCATGAACACCGGCGACAAGATCGTCGAATCCAAGAATGGCCTGGTCTCCACCATCGGTATCGCAGCGGGCGGCAAAGTCAGCTATGCGCTCGAGGGCTCTATTTTTGCCGCCGGCTCAACGATGAACTGGCTGCGCGATAACATGGGCGTTATCTCCAACGTATCCGAATCGGCACAGCTCGCCTCCTCGATCAGCGATAACGAGGGATGCTACTTTGTCCCCGCTTTCGCGGGCTTGGGTGCACCTTGGTGGGACGCGCACGCCCGCGGCATCGTATGCGGTCTGACCGGCGCCTCGAGCCGCGCGACCATCGTGCGTGCCGCTTGCGAGTCCATGGCCTATCAGAGCTATGACGTCCTGCGTGCCATGGAGCAGGACGTGGGGCTTTCGATTGAGCGCCTGTCTGTCGATGGCGGTGCCTCGCGCAACGAGTTCATCATGCAATTCCAGGCCGACCTGCTGGATATCCCCGTGCTGCAATGTGAGACGGTGGAGACCACGGCAATCGGTGCCGCGTACTTGGCGGGCCTTGCCGTCGGCTATTGGGAAGACCTGGAAGAGCTGGAGCAAAATGCCCAGATCGTTAGGACCTTCCTTCCCCACATGTCCGCCGAGCGCCGTGAGCAAAACCTTGCAGGTTGGCGTGATGCAGTCAAGCGCTCGCTCAGTACCGCACAGTAGGGCTGCGATGGGCTGCTCGATACAACAAACCGCTAAACTAATGCATGGCGTGCGGCGGCAACATTGCTACGCGCCTTGTCAGCAAGGCCGTTTTGCGGCCGCAACGAAAGGGGCAAGACCCATGACCGTTACCTACGATACGTCCCGCGTAACGCTTGTCGATCATCCGCTCGTCCAGCATAAGCTGTCGATCCTGCGCGACAAGGAGACCGGCACCAACCAGTTCCGTCAGCTCGTGCGCGAGCTTGCGCTTTTTGACGGCTACGAGGCCATGCGCGACCTGCCCATGGAGGATGTCGAAGTCGAGACTCCCATCACGACCGCCACGTTTAAGCAGCTTGCCGGCAAGAAGCTCGCCATCGTCCCCATTCTGCGCGCGGGCCTTGGCATGGTCGACGGCATCCTCGACCTGGTGCCCTCTGCCCGCGTGGGCCACATTGGCATGGAGCGCGACGAGGTCACCCACGAGCCACATGAGTATTACTGCAAGATGCCCAAGGATATCGACCAGCGTATCTGCCTGGTCGTCGATCCCATGCTCGCCACGGGCGGTTCTGCCGAGATGGCTATCAGCTATCTGCGCGAGCGCGGTGTCAAGGACATCCGCATGCTGTGCATCGTCGCGGCCCCCGAGGGCCTCAAGTCGCTGACCGAGAAAGACCCCGACGTGCATATCTATACCTGCGCCATTGACGACCACCTCAACGAGGCCGCCTACATCGTCCCCGGCCTGGGCGATGCCGGCGACCGTATCTACGGCACGCTGTAGTCTCTAGGCCAAACCGGCTAACGTCGATAATACGAAGGAACGGTGCGTGCGGACAAATAAAAGGCGACCGCGCTCACCCCTGTTAACGGACGTTTCGCCCCGCAGGGTACGGAAAAACGCATTACCGTAGCTGCGGGATAAAGAAGGTCTTAAGAAAACGTACAGCTGCGTATTAACCGATGCTTTTTCGGTTGTACTTTAGCGATTGGCTCGTACAATAGTCACCAATGTTTGGCGGGAACTGTTCTGGGAAGCGTTAAAAAAGGAAAGTGAGGACGCCAGTGTTTCAGATAGCCGATTTGCTCGCTATCGTTGCAGGCGCCATCGCGGGCGCGGTCGCCTTTCTTCCCTTTGTCTTTACGCTCAAGCCGGTTCTTGACGATAAACAGAATGCGGACATGCTCAAGGGCATGGTGAGCCTAGCGGTCTCGGCGATCGCGCTGCTCGTCTTTACCCTGGTCGTGTTCGCGTTGTTCGGAGAGGCGTTTCGTATGTTCCTCCTGGGCGAGGCAATCGGCTTCGTGGCCTTTATGGCCGCCTGCACGGTCCGTGTCGCCAAGGCACTGCGGGATCCTCATGAGGTCGAAAGGTAAGTCGTGGAAATTTTTGAAAAGCTGCCCGATGAGATTAATCATCTGGTTAGCGAGTTCAGCTCCACCCCCGTCGTGGGCGATCTGAGCTGCGGTATCACGCAGTACTCGTTTTGGCTGATCGTCTCCACGATCGTGCTCCTGATCGTCCTGGCCGTGTTCAAGAAGAAGCAGACCCTGGTTCCCAAGGGCTTCTTCGTCAACGGTTTCGAGTACATCATCGAGTACGTCGAGAACGATATCGGCAAGGGCGTCGTGGGTGAGAACTGGAAGAAGCACTTCCCGTTCCTGTGCTCGCTTTTCCTGTTCATCCTGATCAATAACATGATCGGCCTGATTCCGGGAATGAAGCCCGGCACCGGCGCAATCGGCTCCACCGCCGCGCTCGCCATCTTCGCCTTCGTGTATTTCATCTACTACGGATGCAAGGCTCACGGCGTGATCGGCTACATCAAGAGCCTCGCCCCGCAGGGCGTGAGCTTCCCGATGAACGTGCTTGTGTGGGTCGTCGAGCTTTTCTCGACCTTCCTGCGCCTCATCACGCTCGCCGTCCGTCTGTTCTGCAACATGTTCGCAGGACACGTGGTCATGGGCTCGTTCGCCATCATGGCGAGCATGTTCATGCAGCCGCTGCTTCAGCAGGTTTCCGCGGCTCACGCCGTCGGCGCCCTGCCTTCGCTGGCCTGGCTTGCCATCCTCATCCTGATTTATACGATCGAGCTTGTGGTCGGCGCCATCCAGGCTTACGTCTTCACGGTCCTTACCGCCGTGTATGTCTCCGAGGCAGAGGAGGTTGCGGAGGAGGAGTAGTCTTCCGTTCGCGCCTTAAAGGTAAGGCAATTCGTTAAACCGCCGGTGCCCGTACCCATGGAGCCCGGCAGTTATAAATAAGGTTATCCTGCGTGAAATAAGACACGCACGACAAAGGAGGAATCGTGGGAGTTATCGGTTACGGTCTCGGTGTTATCGGCGCTGGTCTTGCTATCGGCCTGTCTGCTCTGGGTGCTACGGGTGCTATGGCCCGTCAGCCTGAGGTCCAGGGCCGCGTGTTCACCGTCTTCATCATGGGCTCCGCCTTCGGCGAGGCTCTGGCTCTGATCGGCTTCGTTGTCGCGCTGATCGTTAAATAGCACGGAGCGTCAAGTATGAATCTTTCATCCCAGAAGAGCGCGATTGCACTCTCCGCGTCCGCGGCCGCGCTGCTCATGCCGGTTTCCGCGTTCGCCGAGGACGGCGCTGCCGGTGCGGACATCCTCATCCCTAAGATGGCGGAGTTCATCCCGGCGCTTATCGCCTTCCTGATCATCTGGATCGTGCTGGCCAAGGTCGCCCTGCCGGGCATCATGAAAACCATGGAAGAGCGCGGTAAGAAGATCGAGGAGAGCCTCGACGAGGCCGAGAAGACCAAGCAGGAGGCTATCGCCAAGCGCGCTGAGTCCGACTCGATCGTCACCGACGCCCGTCGTCAGGCTGCCGACATCGTTCTCGAGGCCCGTAAGGACGCCGAGTCCGAGCGCGCCCGTATCATCGAGGCTGCTCACAAGGAGGCCGAGGAGATTATCGCCAAGGCCCACACGACCGTCGAGGACGAGCGCAAGTCCATCTACGCCGGTGCCGCGAGCTCTATCGCCGACCTGTCCGTTGCCGTCGCCACCAAGATTGTTGGCGAGTCGCTTGCGGACGAGGCCGAGCAGAAGAAGCTCATCGAGCGCTACATCCAGGAAGCAGGTAGCCTGAATGCCGACTAGCCGCTATCAGGACAAGGTGCTCGAGACCTACGCACGCTCCCTCATGGAAGCCGCCAAGGCCGAGAACCATGTGTTCGAGGACCTCGAGATGATCGAGCGCCTGGCTAGCGCCAGCCCCGAGATCATCGCCGTGCTCGACACCATGTCCAAGCGCGACCAGCTCGACCTTCTTCCCAAGGTGGCAGCTGCCTTTAAGTATGTTGCCGAGGAAGACGAGGATGTAGTGGGCGTGACCGTCACCACGGCGATCCCGCTCGACGACGAGCTGCGTCAAACCATCACTAAGAAATGCGAGCAGGACTTCGGCCGCAAGGTATTCCTTATCGAGCAGGTCGACCCGTCTATCGTGGGCGGCCTGGTGCTCGAGGCCCGCGGCGAGCGTCGTGACATTTCCGTCAAGACGCAGCTGCGCATTGCGCAGGAGACCCTCGCAAACTCTGCTAATTCGTACGGAGGTGAAGCCTAATGTCCGAAACCCTCAATGCCCAGGATATCGCCAAGAAACTGCAGGAGCAGCTCACGAGCCTCTCCGCGACGGTCGATACGCATGAGGTTTCAACGGTCGACGAGGTAGGCGACGGCATCGCGCGCGTCTCCGGCCTCAAGAGCGCCATGGCAGGCGAGCTTCTGGAGTTCAAGAGCTCCGATACCGGTGAGACCGTCTTCGGCCTTGCCCAGAACCTTGACCGTGACGAGGTCGGCGCCGTTCTGTTTGGTGCCGTCGACTCCATCAAGGAAGGCGACGAGTGCCGCACCACTGGCCGCATTATGGATATCCCCGTGAGCCGTACCATGCTCGGCCGCGTCGTCAATCCGCTCGGCCAGCCCATCGACGGTTTGGGTGACATTGTCGCCACGCACCGCCGCCCCATTGAGTTTAAGGCCCCCGGCGTTATCGACCGTACCCCGGTGTGCGAGCCGGTTCAGACTGGCCTGTTGGCTATCGACTCCATGGTGCCTATCGGCCGTGGTCAGCGTGAGCTCATCATCGGCGACCGTAAGACCGGTAAGACCGCTATCGCCATCGACGCTATCCTCAACCAGCGTGGCAAGGGCATGGTCTGCATCTATGTCGCCATCGGTCAGAAGGCCTCCACGGTTGCCAACATCCGCGAGACCCTCGCTCAGCACGGTGCGCTCGACTACACCATCATCGTTTCGGCCACCGCTGCCGACTCCGCCCCTATGCAGTACATCGCGCCTATGGCCGGTGCCGCTATCGGCGAGTTCTTCATGTACAACGGCGAGGACGGTAAGCCCGCCAGCGAGACCAACCCTGGCGGTCACGTGCTCGTCATCTACGACGACCTGTCCAAGCAGGCCGTGGCCTACCGTCAGATGTCGCTGACGCTGCATCGTCCGCCCGGACGCGAGGCCTATCCTGGCGACATCTTCTACCTGCACTCTCGTCTGCTCGAGCGTGCCGTCAAGATGTCCAAGGAGAACGGTTACGGCTCCATGACGGCCCTGCCGATCATCGAGACCCAGGACGGCGACGTTTCGGCCTACATTCCGACCAACGTCATTTCCATTACCGATGGTCAGATCTACCTGCAGTCCGAGCTCTTCTTCCAGGGCCAGCGCCCGGCAGTCGACGTGGGCATCTCGGTGTCGCGCGTCGGTGGCGACGCTCAGACTAAGGCTATGAAGCAGGTTGCCGGCAACCTTCGCCTGGACCTTGCTTCCTATCAGGAGCTCGCTGGCTTTACCCAGTTTGGCTCCGACCTTGACGAGGCTACTCAGAAGCAGCTGACCCATGGTGCCCGCATGACCGAGCTCCTTAAGCAGCCGCGCTACAAGCCGTTCGAGGTTGGCGAGCAGATTGCAGTTCTGTTTGCAGGCAACGAGGGCTTCCTGGATGACCTGGAGATCGCCGACGTGCTGCCTTTCCGCGCTGAGCTTATCGAGTACCTGGACAACGGCTTTGGCTCGCTGCTCGACAAGGTTCGCGCTAAGAAGATTGACGACGATACCAAGGCTGAGCTCTTGCGCGTCATCGGCGACTTCAAGCAGCAGTTCATGGCCAAGCACCATGCCGATACGACTGGATCAGAGGAGAACTAAGCCCTATGGCCAACCTTCGCGACATTAAGAAGCGAATCTCCTCGGTTACCACGACCAAGCAGATCACGCGCACGATGGAGATGGTCTCTACGGCCAAGATCCGTCGTGCCCTCGATCGCTCCAAGCAGGCCGAGCCCTATAAGGAGGCGCTGACCGACGTCATGTTGACGGTCGCCGGCGACGCCTCCTGTTCGGGCACCGATCCCATGCTGCAGAAGCATGAGAGCGTCAAGCATGGCCTAATTGTCGTTATTGCCTCGGACCGCGGCCTTGCCGGCGGTTTCAATACGACGGTGGAGCGCACGGCCGAAAAGCTCGCCGCTTCTTGGGCGAACGATGGCATCGAGTGCGAGATCATTGCGTGTGGACGCAAGCCGGCCACGTATTTCCGCGACCGCGCAAACGTCGTCATGCACTTTGAGGGCAATTCCTCCGAGCCCGATTTCAATCAGGCCCGCATGATCTCCTCTCATATCTGCGATGCGTATCGTGCCGGTGAGCTTGACCGTGTCGAGCTTGTCTACCACCACGCCAAGAACCGCGTGGATCAGGAGCTTCGCGTCGAGCATTTGTTGCCGCTCGACCCCGAGATGATCGCTATGGCCCACGGTCCGCGTAAGAACGAGACCGACGCCCCTAAGCGCATCTCGTCCACCTTCGAGTTCGTGCCCTCTCCCGAGCATGTTCTCGGCAAGCTTGTGCCGTCTTATATCCTGACGGTCATCTACCAGGCCCTGATTGATTCGGCGGCTGCCGAGCAGGGTGCACGCCGCAAGGCCATGCACTCCGCGACGGAAAACGCCACCGCGATCATCTCGACCCTTACCCGCACGTATAGTCGCGTGCGCCAGGCTTCGATCACGACCGAGATTAACGAGATCGTCGGCGGAGCCTCAGCATTGGAGGAACAGTAATGGCTAATAACACCGTAAAGCTTGCGGTCGAGGAAGCCACCAAGAAGACGACTGCCGGTGATGGTCGCATCGTGCGAATCATCGGCCCTGTCGTCGACGTCAAGTTTGACGGCGCGGTGCCCCCGATCTACAACGCGCTCACGGTCGAGGCCGAGACCCCGATCGGTCATCTGAGCACGATCCTTGAGGTCGAGAGCCAGCTTCCGGGCGGCGTCGTCCGCACGGTCGCCATGTCCTCGACCGACGGCCTGCAGCGCGGCCTCATCGCCACCGATACCGGTGAGCCCATGAAGATGCCCGTTGGTCCCAAGACGCTCGGCCGCATTTGGAACGTCATGGGCAAGCCTGTCGACGGTAAGCCCATGCCCGAGGTGGAGGAGTTCTACCCCATCCACCACGCAGCGCCCCGCTTCGATGAGCTCACCACCAAGACCGAGATCTTCGAAACTGGCATCAAGGCCGTTGACCTGCTCGAGCCCTACATCCGTGGCGGCAAAACGGGTCTGTTCGGCGGCGCCGGCGTCGGCAAGACCGTTCTGATTCAGGAGCTCATCAACAACCTCGCCCAGGAGCACGGCGGCACCTCGGTGTTCACCGGTGTCGGCGAACGCACCCGTGAGGGTACCGACCTGTTCCTCGAGATGAGCGAGTCGGGCGTTATCGACAAGACCTGCTTGGTCTATGGTCAGATGAACGAGCCGCCTGGAGCGCGTCTGCGCATCGGTCTGGCTGGCCTTACCACCGCTGAGTACTTCCGCGATCGCGGCCAGGACGTTCTGCTGTTCATCGATAACATTTTCCGCTTCTCCCAGGCCGGTTCCGAGGTTTCCGCACTGCTGGGCCGTATGCCGTCCGCCGTCGGTTACCAGCCCACGCTGGCAACCGAGATGGGTGACCTCCAGGAGCGCATTACCTCGACCAAGACGGGTTCCATTACCTCCGTCCAGGCTGTCTATGTCCCTGCAGACGACCTGACCGACCCGGCGCCTGCCACGACGTTTACGCACCTCGACGCTACCACAGTTCTTTCGCGTAGCATTTCGTCGCTCGGCCTGTTCCCGGCTATCGATCCGCTTGCATCTTCTTCCGACGCTCTCGATCCTTCGATCGTCGGCGAGGAGCACTACCGTGTCGCCGTCAAGGTCCAGGAGCTCTTGCAGGAGTACTCCGACCTTCAGGACATTATCGCCATTCTGGGTATGGACGAGCTGTCCGAGGAGCAGCGCCTTACGGTCAACCGTGCTCGTAAGATTCAGCAGTTCCTCTCGCAGTCCTTCCACGTCGCCGAGAAGTTCACTGGCAACCCCGGCGTCTACGTCCGTGTCGAGGATACCGTCCGCTCCTTCGCCGAGATTGTCGACGGCAAGGCCGATGACCTGCCCGAGCAGGCATTCCGCTATGCCTCCACGATTGAGGACGTGCGTGAGCGCGCCCGCAAGATGGAGGAGAAGTAGGTTATGCGTATCCGCATCGTGTGCCCCGTGAGCTGCGCCTATGAGGGTGACGCTGCGTTTGTGTCGATTCCGTCTACGGATGGCGAGTTTGGCGTTTTACCTGCTCACTCCAGCGAAATCTGCACGATCGACCGCGGTTACGTTCGCGTTTCCGATAAGGCCATGGGCACTGTCGACCACACGTTTGCCGTGGTCGGCGGCTACGCCCAGGTTGCGGACGATGTCGTGACCATCCTCGCCGAGCGCGCTTGCGATTTGGCGACCGTCGATGCCGACAAGGTTAAAGCTGATATTCAAGGTTTTGAAGAGAAGCTGGGTAATTTGTCGGAGGATGATGCACGCCGCGCCTACCTCTATAATGAAATCGCATGGTGTAAGCTCAAGCTTGCCCAATAGTCAAACGATTTAGCGTTCGACCATTTGCGAATACATCATGCCCGGGATGGCCCAGCCACCCCGGGCATGCTTTTTGAAGGGGTAGACCTTGGATATTATCCGTGTTGAGGGTGGCCACGCCATCGGAGGATCCGTGCCCGTCTCGGGTGCAAAGAACTCCGCACTCAAGCTCATGGCGGCAACGCTTCTGGCGCCGGGCAAGACAACGCTTCAGAACGTGCCCGATATTTCCGATGTCCACGTTATGGGCAAGGTGCTCAAGGGCATGGGCGCCACGATTGAAGTTCTCGATGAGCACACGCTCGAAATCGATACCTCCCAGGTTGATTCCTGGGAGGCTCCCTACGAGCTTGTCGCCAAGATGCGCGCCTCCACGGCCGTGATGGGCCCCCTGCTGGGTCGTTTCCATCGCGCCAAGATCGCCATGCCGGGCGGCTGCAACCTGGGTGCTCGCAAGATCGATATGCATATCTTGGGTCTCGAGGCTCTGGGCGTCGAGTTCGACACCGCCCACGGCTACATCAACGCCAGTGCTCCTCAGGGTCTTCATGGCACCACCGTCACGCTTGAGTTTGCGAGCGTCGGTGCCACCGAAAACCTCATTATGGCTGCCGTGCGCGCACAGGGCACCACAGTTATCGACAACGCGGCCCGCGAGCCCGAGATCGTCGACCTCGCCAACATGCTCAACGAGATGGGCGCCAAGATCGTCGGCGCGGGCACGCCTGTCGTGACCATCGAGGGCGTGGAGGAGCTGCATCCCGTTACCCATTGCGTGGTGGGAGACCGTATCGAGGCCGGCACCTTTATCGTCGCCGGCGCCCTCATGGCCGATGAACGCGGCGTCGATGTTACGGGCTTCTGCCCCATCCACCTGGGCATGGTGCTCAAAAAGATGGAACTTATGGGCATCGAGTGCGAGCGTATCGAGAACGGTGTCCACGTCAATCGCGCCGAGCGCATCAAGCCGGTCGATATCCAGACGCTTCCGTTCCCGGGTTTCCCAACCGACATGCAGGCGCAGATCATGGTGCTTTCGGCCCTTGCCGACGGAAGCTCCGTAATTACCGAGAACATCTTCGAGAACCGCTTCATGTTCGCCTCCGAGCTCGTGCGTATGGGTGCCGATATTCGTATCGAGAGCCATCACGCCATGATTCACGGCGTCAAGGGCTTCTCGGGCGCACAGGTCACCTCACCCGACCTGCGTGGCGGCGCGGCTCTTGTGGTTGCCGGTCTTATCGCCGATGGCGTTACCGAGGTCTCGGCCATCCATCACATCAAACGTGGCTACGAGCAGTTTGTCGAAAAGCTGCAGGCGCTTGGCGCGCATGTCGAACATGCCACCGTTCCCGATCCCGTCATCTATTAATGCAGGTTGCCTATGTTTAACAAGAAGCCCCTAGCGGATAACACCCGAAGACCCTCGACTGGCGCGCAGGCCAAGATCTACAGCCGCGACAATGTCGCACGCTATTCCGAGCGCGCCCGTCAGCGCCGTCGCGGCCGCACGGTTCGCCGTGTCGCGCTCATCGCCGTGCTCGGTGTGTTGCTGAGCGCCACGACCGCTGCAGGTCTGTGGTTTGCCACTATCATGGGCAAGCTTGGCGATTCCAATGTCATTACCAACAACCTGCGCCAGATTCTGGTCGATACCGATGAGGCAAAAGATCCGTTCTACGTGCTGCTTCTTGGCACCGACGGCCGTCCGGGCGAGGATACGTATCGTGCCGACTCGATTATCCTGGCACGCATCGACCCCACGCAAAAGCAGGCGACGCTCATTTCCGTTCCGCGCGACACCAAGGTCGTGTACAAGGGCGAGACCATGAAGATCAACGCCTGCCATACCGTTGGCGGTGCCGAGGCCATGGTCGAGGCGGTCAATGAGCTGTGCGGTGTTCAGATTTCCCACTATGCCGAGGTCAGCTTTGACGGCATGCAGTCGCTTATTGATTCGGTTGGTGGTATCGACATCAACGCGACCGACGACGTCGACGACCCCGAGCACCTGGATATTAAGATTACCGCTGGTCAGCAGCATATGGACGGCGCTACCGCCCTTACCTATGCCCGCTGCCGCTACATCTATGCCGACGGCGATTACACGCGCATGCGCCACCAGCGTCAGGTGCTTGGCGCCCTTGCCAACCAGATCCTCAATAATTTCGATGCCACGAAGATCTTTGACCTGGTCAATTCACTATCCGATATGCTCGTGACCGATATGAGCGTTCAAGATATCGTTGCCACGGTCAACGCCATGCGCGGTATGGATGTTGACGGCATCTATTCGGCAAACCTGCCTTCGTATGCCGGTGACGACACCATGATCGACGGCGTGAGCTACGTCTTTGTCTACGAGGACGAGCTCAAGGAAATGATGGCGCGCGTCGACGCTGGTAAGGATCCCAAGGGCCCCAATACCATGGGCCAGTCCGATGGCACCAGCTCCACGATTGGCGACCTCAACAGCAATACGTCCGAGGACTACGCATATGGCACCGCGACCTCGTCGGGTGGCTCGGCCGATTCAGACGATTCGAGCGACGGCTCCGATTACTACGAAGAGCCCACCGGTGACGGCAACGGCTACGAAGCCAACTACTAGAAGAGTTACGCGGTTTTACCAAACCGCGTAACCAGTTGACGCTGCAAACCCGCCAGAGCGGCAATCTGCCTTTCAACTTCGGCGGCATGATCAAAAAGTTACGGCGTTTTACCAAACGCCGTAACGGCTCGACGCTGCGCGCCGCCCAAGGCGACAATTTGTCATTCAAAAGGCAGGGCATGACCAGAAGGTCAATGCCCTGCCTTTTTCATGCCAACTTGTTCGCCTTGGACGTCGCTCGCTGACGTTGGCTCAACCTGCGGTGCTGACTACTCCCTTTGCACCAAAAACCGCCCCGTTCTCGGTTTTGAGAACGGGGCGGTTTTGCTTACCTAGATTGTTCGAGTTCCTTATGCGAAGCGGGCGACGAGCTCCTGCAGGACGTCAGTCATCTTGACGAGCGAGCTGACCGGGACAAACTCGTTGACGCCGTGGTAGCAGTAGCCGCCCGTCGAGAGGTTGGGGCAGGGCAGGCCGCGGAACGACAGCTGTGCGCCGTCGGTACCGCCGCGAATCGGCAGCACCTGGGGCTCGACGTCGCAGGCAAGGTAGGCTTCCTTGGCAACATCAATAAGCTCGGGATAGTCACGAACGATCTCGGCCATGTTGCGGTACTGGTGCTTGATCTCGACCGTTACGCGCTCCTCGCCCAGTCGTTGGTTGAGCAGTGCGGCGGCGGCATTCATCAGCTCGAGTTTCTGCTGGAACTTGGCGGCATCGTGATCACGGACGATATAGCGCGCCGTGGCATGGTCGACCGTTGCCGAGACGCCCTCAAGGTGATAGAAGCCCTCGTAGCCCTCGGTGTATTCCGGACGCTGCTCGTAGGGGAGCAGGGCGTTGAAGTCGCAGAACAGGTTGCCCGCGTTGACCATGCGCCCCTTGGCGTCGCCGGGGTGAATGGACTGGCCCTCAAAGCGAACGGTTGCCTCGGCGGCGTTGAAGCACTCCCACTCAAGCTCGCCAACCGGACCGCCGTCGACCGTGTAGGCGTACTTGCAGCCGAAGGCCTCGATATCCAACAGCTCGGCACCGTGACCGATTTCCTCGTCCGGGCAGAAGCAAATGCCGAGCGCGGGATGGGGCAGGGAGGGATCCTGCGCGATGCGTGCGACAAGCGCCATGATTTCGGCGACACCCGCCTTGTCGTCGGCGCCCAGCAGCGTAGTCCCGTCGGTGCAGACAAGGTCCTCACCCACCAGGTTGTTAAGGGCGGGAAGCTTGGCGGTGCTCATGGACACGGGCTTGCCGTCGACGATGCCGCAAACCAGGTCGCCGCCCTCGTAGTGCACGATGTGCGGCGCTACGCCGGCGCCCGGCGCGACCTCGGTGGTATCGAGGTGCGCAATCAAGCCCAGGGCGGGCTTATTCTCGGAACCGGCGCTAGCGGGAATGTGCGCGCAGACATAGGCGTTTTCGGTTACATGAGCATCGGTTGCACCCAGCTCGCGCAGCTCCTTGGCAAGCACGTTGGCAAGGTCAAACTGTACGGTGCTCGACGGCACCTGGTCGCAGTTGGCATCCTCGGATTGCGTGTTGATCTGGACATAGCGCAAAAAACGCTCGAGGACGTCGGGGTTCGTGGTGGTGTTTTCCATAAAGAACGCTCCAATCTTGGTCGTCGTGTGCAACAAGAACTCTAGCACGGTATGCCGCGGCATACCGCGACGCTTGGATGGGGTAGAATCAGCCATTGAATGCAGAAGGGACGGATGTTCATGGATACGACAAATAGCTCGCGCGAGCTACACCTAACGGTGGCGAACGAAGACTACTTGGAGTGCATGGTTCGCATCGAAAGCGAAGATGGGGAGACCAGCGGCGTGCGGTCGGTCGATATCGCACAGCGCCTTGGCGTCTCGAAGGCATCAGTCAACAAGGCTGTTTCGGCTCTCAAGGCATCCGAGCTTGTCGAACAGTCTCACTACGGCAAAGTTATCCTGACTGACCGTGGGCGCGAGGTCGGCTCGGCTATCTGGTATCGCCATCGTCTGGTCCGCACGTTTTTGGTCCAGGAGCTCGGCGTCGATTTTGAGCGCGCCGATGCCGAGGCCTGCATGATGGAGCATGCGCTTTCCGAGGATACGATGAACCGCTGGCTCGCCTATCTCGAAAAGCAGGGAATCAGCGTCGAGGAATAGCGAAACACATATATGGATACGAGTTATTACAATCGTTTTGGCGGCGAGGAGCTTATGCGCCGACTTGCCGGTGATACATTGCTGGCACAGGGCCCCATGGGCAGTGTACTGATGAGCGAATGCGGCGCCGCCGATATTCCGCCAGCATTTTGGAACCTCGCCGAACCGCAGACGGTTTCCCGTATTCATCGACTGTACGCCGCCGCTGGCGCGCAGGTGCTCATCACAAACACGTTTCAGGCGTCGGGCCACGCGCTCGATCAAGATGAAATCGCCCCATCCATGGCGGAGGTCAATCGCGGGGCGGTCGACGATGCCCGTCAGGCAAATCCTCAGCTCCTGTTGGGGTCTATGGGCCCTATTGCCATTGAGTGGTTCGTCGAGGGTTCCCCCGAGTATCGAGAGATCCGCGCAAACGCTCGCGAGCAGGCGTCTGCCTTGCTCAACGCCGGCGTAGATGGCCTCCTGATTGAGACGGTCACGTCCATCCGCAATCTGCAGCCAGTGCTCGCCGGCGTATGCGACGTCGCCGACGGTATGCCCATCTTGGTGAGCTTTGCTATTGATGATAAGGGCGACCTGCTGGGCGATGGCCTAAACATCGAAGGTGCCATCTTGTACGCCGAGAAGCATGGTGCGAACTCTGTCGGGGTCAACTGCTGCTCCCTGACAGCAGCTACTGCTGCGGTGCCAAGGATGGTCGCCACGGCCACCACGCCCGTTACGGTTCGGCCCAACGCGGGAAATCCGGTTCAGACACAGGATGGACCCGTGTGGCACGAGGACCCCGAAGCCTTCGCTCGCGCATGCGTCGAGTGGAAGCGGGCAGGCGCCGCAATGGTAGGCAGCTGCTGCGGAACCACGGCGGTTACGACAGCCGCTATGGCAGATGCGCTCAATATATAGAACCCGAAAACAGGAGTATCGAATCACCGCCCCCGCCGGGGCGGTTTTTTTTTGTTGTCGGTGCGCACCTCGACGCTTTTGCTTAGCTTTTGCCTAAACGGTGAACGAGCGTGCCGGCGGCTTGCCGGATGCCCGTTGCGGGTATACCTCATGCGTACCATGATCCAAACACTGCGAGGTGTCTGCGCGTGTGCGCGATAATTCACTTTGGAACTGACGGTTGGCGAGCTCGCGTCGACGGAGACTTTACTATCAACAACGTCGCTCGTGTCACCGATGCTATCGGCAGGCTATGGCAAAAGACGAATCCCGGTAAAACGGTATATGTAGGATTTGACACTCGGCCGCAAGCGTGCGAGTTCGCCGAGCTTGCGGCGGGCGTGATTGCCGCCCACGGGCTCGATGCCGTGCTCGTGTCTCGACCGGTGCCGACTCCTGCTCTTACGTGGGCGGCTGCGTATGACGGCGAGGCATGCGGCGCGCTTATGGTGACGGGCTCACATCATCCGCAGGGCTATCTATGCCTTAAGCTGCGGATGGGTGATGGCTCGACGGCCAACCAGGATGTCATCGAAGAGCTCGAAGAGACGATGGCCGCCGAGCCACTGGGACTCGAGGGGCAATACCGCACGGCAGATATTATTCCCGACTATATGCGAGCGGTGGCATCGTTTGTCGACGCGGATGCCATTCGCGCCGCGCATATGCGTGTGGTGGTTGACCCCATGGGCGGAGCTGCGCAGGGATATCTTGCCGACTTGCTTCGAGAGCTTGGCGTCGAAGTCCACGAGATTCACGCCGACGAGACGACCGATAGGGGAGATATCTGCCCCGACCCGGTCGAGCCGTGGGTGGATGCTTGTGAGCGCGCAGTTGTCGAAGACGGGGCGTGCGCCGGTCTGGTGACTGATGGCGACGCCGATCGTATCGGCGCGGTTGATGAGCGCGGCAGATATATACATCCACATCAGATCATGGCGCTCGTTTTGGGCGATTTGGTCCAGTATCGCAATCTGAAGGGACGCGTCGTCGTCAACCTTTCATGCTCCACGCTTGTGCGTCGCATTGCCGAGGCGCTCGGCTGCCGCGTGGTCATCAAGCCCGTCGGTTTTAAATATATAGCCGCCGAGATGAAGAAGGGCGGCGTTCTCGTGGGCGGTGAAGAAGCCGGTGGTATCGGTATCGCCGCGCACATGCCCGAGCGCGACGGCATCCTTGCCTGCCTGATTTTATGCGAGCTCATGGCCAAGACCGGCGCGCCCTTGGGCGTGCTTATCGATCAGCTCGAGGCGAGTTTTGGCAAGACGAGTTACGGACGTCGAGATTTGCGTCTTGAGGCCGAGGATGCCGAGACGTTGCGCACGCTGCTTCCCGGCGTGAATCCCAAGTCGATATGCGGCAAGGCGCCACAGAGCGTAAGCCATATGGATGGCTTACGTCTGGCATTTGAGGATGACACCTGGCTACTGATCCGTCCCAGCGGGACCGAACCGGTGGTGCGCGTGTACGCCGAGGGCTTTTCGGTGGAGGAGCGCGATGAGCTGCTAGATGCCGGCTGCGCTTTGGCCAGGGGTGCATATCGGCTCTAGCCATGGGGCTACTCTATATAAAGATGTGCTCGGCGAGCGGTAGCTAACAGCTGGCGAGCGTCAGCTGAGGGCACAGTTGTGTAGGAAATGTGTGCGCCCAGATTCCCGCCCACGGGGCCCCTCCGGTCTGGCAATATATCTCCTTGCCGCGCGGCCCGGTGGAACCGGATGAGTCGCGCAGGCGTGCACCTTGAGAACCGGATACTGCGAGGATGGGCACACCAGTTGTGTCGCATCCGGGCAGACATCGAACCATTTGAAATGGTCTAACTTGGATTTGTTTTTCGCAAGGCCGCCGAGAGGCGGCCCCGAGAAATTCCTTTTCCTATACTAAAACCATATGAATCGAACGGAACCGATCAGCGATGAACTGAGAGGACCGGACGGGCTCGAAGCCCAGAATATTTTGGACGGAGAGTTCGATCCTGGCTCAGGATGAACGCTGGCGGCGCGCCTAACACATGCAAGTCGAACGGCACCCACCTTCGGGTGGAAGCGAGTGGCGAACGGCTGAGTAACACGTGGAGAACCTGCCCCCTCCCCCGGGATAGCCGCCCGAAAGGACGGGTAATACCGGATACCCCGGGGTGCCGCATGGCACCCCGGCTAAAGCCCCGACGGGAGGGGATGGCTCCGCGGCCCATCAGGTAGACGGCGGGGTGACGGCCCACCGTGCCGACAACGGGTAGCCGGGTTGAGAGACCGACCGGCCAGATTGGGACTGAGACACGGCCCAGA
>ERZ506964.22-NODE-22-length-102480-cov-4.518194_pt1 | contig 102480 bp, 75 predicted proteins | sample MGYA00512893_ERZ506964 | MGnify/ENA metagenome assembly ERZ506964 | reverse complement strand
CGTATGCCTTCTTCGGTTGCGTGCGATGGTGTATATGGCAACTTCATGAGCCAAGTTCTTGCAGGTCAGCCTATCGAGCAGTTCCCGACATCCGACACGAAGCTCACCTACAACACAACGGACTTCGGTAATGGTAGCGGAAGCACTGGTTCTTCCCCTGAGCATGAAGGCGATACAGAGATGACGGACGGCACGTCAGCTTCCGATACCACGAATAATGGGCAACCAGGCACTAACGAACCCGAAAAGGGAGCCACTACCCCTAGCGGCGGTACGCCGAGCGGCGGAAGTGGTACAGGTTCGGGCTCTGGCTCCAGCAGCGGCGGCTCGAGCGGCGGCAGCAGCGGCGGCTCGAGCGGCGGCTCCGGCAGCGGCGGCTCGAGCGGCGGAACCTCTGGCGGCGGCACCGAAGGCTCTGGCTCTGGCGGCGGCACCGAAGGCTCTGGCTCTGGCGGCGGCACCGGAGGCACAGGTGGCACCGGCTCTGGCGGCACTGGAGAAGACTAGCTTTAAAAGGGCGCATCCTGAAGGGGTGCGTCCTTTTGTTTTGCTGAAACGATGGTAGGCTGTGGATTCTTCGGGTAGAACGTCAAACGCAAGCGCGCAGGTGGCAAAGAGCGTTTTTAATAGTAGGGAATGCAAAGCTCTTCGGTTTTGCTGGCTTTTTACTCGGAAGGATCTTATGAAAACGAAAGCACGTTTTCTGGTAATTGCGGCATTTTGCCTTGCCTGCCTGACGGCGCTTGTCGGCTGCGCAAGCAATAATGAGCAGACGGATGCCCAAACGCAGAACCGTCAGTACATGTCTTCGGTCAACACCATCATGGAAACCTTGAACACGAATATGGGCACCTTCTCCGAAGCGGTGAAGGATGGCGAAGTGGTTTCCCTTTCCGCTCAGCTTTCTGCGGTCGACCAGTGCGTGTCTGACCTTGAAGGCCTTTCCGTTCCCGATGCCATGGGTGACATCCATTCATCGTATGTGAACGGTGCCAAGGAACTGCAAACCGCGCTTTCGAGCTATGTCCAGCTGTATGAAGATGTTAAGGCTCCTGCAAGCGGCGTAGCTCCCAGTGGCGCTGACTACGATAGCCGTATGGCTGAAATCCAGTCCCATTACGATGCGGGCATCAAGGCTCTGCAGGATGCGGACAGCAAGGCCGAATCCGCCTAGCGGAGTGCGGCATAGCAATGTAGTGAAACGGCCATCATGCTCGATGATGGCCGTTTTCTTGCCTTATCAAGAGGCTTAAGGACGAAGTATGACTAACGAAACCATGAACAAGGAAACCAATGCGCAGCACGAAGCTGGCGTGATGGCTATTCCTTGCTCGAAGAATGTGGAGCTTTTGGCCCCCGCTGGCAACATGGAATGCCTGCATGCAGCCGTAAAGGCTGGTGCCGACGCGGTATATCTGGGCGCTGGCCACTTCAACGCCCGTCGAGGTGCCGATAATTTCTCGCTTGAAAACCTGGCGGAAGCTTGCGATTATGCGCACCTGCGCGGTGTGAAGATCTACCTTACGCTGAACACCGTAGTGCTGCCCTCAGAACTTCCCGACGCTTTGGAGCTTGCTCGCCAGGCTTATCGCTGCGGCGTTGATGCCTTTATCGTGCAGGATATCGGTATTTCCGTCGAGCTTTCCCGCATCATGCCCGATGTGGAAGTCCATGTATCCACTCAGATGAACATCCATGATGAAGACGGCTTGCGTGCGGCGGCTGCGCTGGGCGCCACGCGGGTGACGCTTGCCCGCGAGCTTTCGTTAACCGAAATTGCCCGTTTGCATGAGCTCGCGGAAGAGCTTGGTGTTGAACTTGAGTCGTTTGCCCATGGTGCCTTGTGCATTTGCTATTCGGGCCAGTGTTTCATGTCTTCGCTGGTGGGTGGCCGTTCCGCCAATCGCGGTCGCTGTGCCCAGGCGTGCCGCTTGCCATATGAGCTGCACAATCGCGCCCTGCGCAAGACCCTTGATGCCCCAGGTGAGCATCTGCTTTCCCCGAAAGATCTGTGTACGGTAAATCTTATTCCCGAACTTTTACAGGCAGGCGTGGCTTCTCTGAAAATCGAAGGCCGCATGAAATCGCCTGAATATGTACAGGCTGTTGTGGGAGTGTACCGTGCGGTTATCGATCGCGTTGAAGCGGCTGTTGCCCGTGACGGCATCGATTCCGTTGTTGCATCCGATGCTCCAGAGCTTCGCGCAAGCGAAGAAGAGATGAACACTCTTTCCGAGGCTTTCTCTCGCGGATTTACCACGGCTTACCTGAAGGGTAAGCGAGGCAATGAGATCATGAGCTATGGACGTCCGAACAATCGCGGCGTGTTTGTTGGCCGTGTTGCAAAGGTACGTGAAGGCCTGGTATTCATCGATCCCGAAACCGAGCTTCATGCTGGCGACCTGATCGAATTCTGGACCAATCGCGGTCATTTCGTTCATACCATCGGCGAGTTCAAAACCGATCGAGTGGGTCGTGTCTTTTTCCCGGTAGAGCGTGCTGTGGGCAAGGGGGACCGCGTGTTCCGCGTGCGCAACGCAGAAGCGGCTTTTGCGGACGACGATAAGCTTCCCTCTGTTGCTGTGAGCGCACACGCTGAATTGCATATTGGGCAGCCCGCCCTGCTCACCTTTACGGCGGACGCCGGCAATGTGAGCGTTACTGTCGAAGGCCCCGAAGTGGAGGCTGCGCGCACCAAAGCCATCACTGAAGAAGAGGTGCGCGAGCATACCGACCGCATGGGAACCACGCCGTTCTGCCTTTCCTCGCTTGAGATCGACATGGATGAAGGCGTAGGCATGGGCTTTTCAGTGCTGCATAAGCTGCGCGCCCGCGCTGCCGAAGAACTGCAAGGGGCTATTCTTGCGCAGTATCATGCTCGTAAACTTGAGCGTACGCCTGGTCGCTCCTTCGCTCCCGTTGTTCGTAAAGGTTGGTGCAAGGTTGCGGTTTTGGCAACGAATCCCGCATGTGCCCGCGCCGCAAAGCGCGCTGGCGCCGACCTGATTTACGTGCCCGCAGCAAATTACCGGCGTGGGGAAGCGGTTATTGCAGGCCAGCTTTCCGAAACCGCCGAACAAGCCGGGTATCCCAAGCAGTGCATTCCGGTGCTGCCTACCGTTTCGCAGATGTTCGATGAAGAGAAGCGCAACGGCTTCGATATCTGGAAACGTGTAAAAGCCGATAAGCCGGTTATGGTTGAAAACCTTGGTCAGCTTCTGCATGCAACCGAAATGGGCGCCGCTCCTGAAGTTGGCCCTCATATTCCCGTTACCAATAAGCTCGATCTGCAGGCCATGGCTGATCTTGGCGCGCAGCGCGTATGGCTCTCTCCTGAACTTTCTCTGGTGCAGATCGAGGAGCTGGGCGATATGGCCCCTATGCCTTTGGGTCTTACCATCATGGGGCAGACCGAACTCATGGTTACCGAGCACTGCTTGCTTATGAGTCAGGGCCCCTGCAATCAGAAGTGCGCTGAGTGCGCTCGCCGCAAGAGCCCCCATTACCTGAAAGACCGCAAGGGTTATGAGATGCCGGTGATCACCGACTGCACCGGTCGCAGCCATTTGTACAACGCAGTGCAGATGGACGTTGTCCACTTGATGCCCGAGATCATTGGGGCGGGCGTTTCGACAGTATTGGTCGATACAACGCTTATGAACGTGAAGGAAGCCACCGAAAAGGTTGCCCGCGCTGTTCGCGCTCGCGATATTGCCCAGAAGGATGGCAACAAGGTTGCCAAGGCCGAAGGCGCAACGTCGGGTCATTTGTTCCGTGGTGTTTCGTAGGTGCTTGGGCAAGATGAAAAACGCAAGGGTGCGTTAATGCGCAGAATGCGCGCAGAAAGCATACGTGAGGCCCTTGCCCCTACGCAGGTGTAGGGCGTCTGCGGAAAAACGCAGCCGCCTTCCCTGTGCTAGAATCTTCGCCATACGCTAGAAAGAGGAATCATGATTTCACCTGAAGAGCAGTTTCATATCATTCAGTCCGGTGCCGCTCAGATCGTGCCTGAGAAGGCCCTTATGGACAAGCTTAAGCGCGGTAAGCCGCTGAACATCAAGTTGGGTGTAGACCCTACGGCTCCCGATATCCATCTGGGCCATGCCGTCCCACTGCGCAAGCTGCGTCAGTTCCAGGACCTGGGCCATCAGGTTACCCTTATCATCGGTGACGGAACCGCCCTTATCGGTGACCCTTCCGGCCGCAACTCCACGCGTCCTCAGCTTACGCGCGAACAGATTAAGGAAAATGCCCAGACTTACGTTGACCAGGCCTTTAAGGTACTTGATCCCGAAAAGACCACCCTTCGCTACAATTCCGAATGGATTCTTTCTTTGGGCATGGAAGACCTTCTGAAGATCGCTTCCAACTTTACTGTTGCACGCATCCTCGAGCGCGACGACTTCCATAACCGCTACACGTCCGAGCTGCCAATCAGCCTCCACGAGTTCCTGTATCCCATCATGCAGGCATATGACTCTGTGGTTATCAAGGCAGATGTTGAGCTGGGCGGCACCGACCAGCTGTTCAACTTGCTTGCTGGCCGTGAGCTTATGGAAAAGATGGGCATGGAGCCCCAGGTGTGCCTGACGCTTCCTTTGTTGGAGGGCACCGATGGCGTTAAGAAGATGTCCAAGAGCTACGGCAACTATATCGGCCTTACCGATGCTCCTAATGATATGTTCGGCAAGGTAATGTCTATTCCCGATGAATTGATGGTGAAGTACTACCGTCTTGCTTCTACCGTGCCGGTAGACCAGATCGATGCCATCGAAAAGGGCTTGGCAGCCGAAGAGATTCATCCGAATCGCTGCAAGCGCGATTTGGCTCAGAACATTGTTGCGGCTTACTATGACGAGGAAGCCGCAAAGGAAGCCGAGGCTGCTTTCGATCGTCAGTTCAAGCAGCATGAGGTTCCAGAAGATATCCCTGAGTTTGCTGCCGACCTTACTCCTAACGAAGAGGGCATGGTGTATCTGGCGAAGCTCATTGCCGATTCCGGACTTACCAAATCGACCGGTGATGCCCGTCGCATGATCGACCAGGGCGGTGTGAAGATCAACGGCGAAGCTGTTGCCGCTAAGTCCTACAATGTAGCCCCTGAAACTCTGTCGGGTGCTGTGATCCAGGTAGGAAAGCGCAAGTTCGTTCGCTTGGTTTAATTCTTCCGGACGGGAAGCGCAAGCTTGTTCGCCTGGTGCAATTCCTCCAGACGGGAAAGCGCATCGACAACCCGCACCTTCGGTGCACCCACTTGCGTAACCCCCCCAGATGGGAAAGCGCAAGTTCGTTCGCTTGGTGTAATTCTTCCAGGCAGGAAACCGCAAGTTCCTCTGCCTGGTGCAAAGGTTGCAGGGCGTCGGGCAGGCGTTGAGCAGAACCGAAGAACTCATTGATAGGATCCCCGTTTGGGGATCCTATTTTTTTGCCCGCTTTGAAGGCCAAAAGCCCTGGCAGCATCTTCGTGCCATGCATGATTTCGGGTCTCTCGACGCGAAAAGGGGACCTTCCCGGCAAGATCCTTACGCCATGTATCCAAAACCACCCGATTGCACCTGGAAATGGACGCATAGGGCGAGGATCTTGCCATTCCGATCTCGAAAAGCATACATTTCGGGCAAACATTGCCAGGAAGAGGGCTTATTGCGTGCATTCGTCGAAAAGAGAATGCATACGGCGCGATTCTTGCCAGGCGCCGCCGTAAAGCAGTCGCAGCATGAGGGATGGATGCGAGCTTTACGGGGCGGTGCGGCGGGTGTGGCTGGCGCGGCGGCGCGCGGAGCGGTAGACGGCAGTGTGCGGGTGACGGCGCGGCGGAGGGCGGCGTGCGGGCGGTGGCGCGCGGTGCGGGCGGCGAACATTCGCCGCCATGGTTCATCGGCGACTCGTCTCTGGCTCAAATAAGGTGGTCGCTTCAGGGGAGGCGGTTGCAGTAGGGAATGATTGCTGCGGGGAGCGGCGGTTGCTGCGGGGACGGCAGTGTGCGGGCGGTGGCGCGCAGCGAGGGCGGTTGCCGTAGGGAATGGCGGTTGCTGCGGGGGCGGTTGCGCAGGGGACGAAAAAAGAGGCCGCATGTGCGACCTCTTTCCATTAAAGCGATAGGTTCCGAACGCTCAAGCGGCGAGCTTGAGCGAGGGCTACGGCTTAGTAGTTCTCTGCGTGAATCTCGAAGTAGCTCTTGGGGTGAGCGCATACGGGGCATACTTCAGGAGCCTTGGTGCCAACAACGATGTGACCGCAGTTACGGCACTCCCAAACCTTAACTTCGCTCTTCTCGAACACCTGAGCGGTTTCGACGTTCTTCAGAAGGGCACGATAGCGCTCTTCGTGATGCTTCTCAATTTCGGCAACCATGCGGAACTTGGCTGCCAGAGCCTTGAAGCCTTCTTCTTCTGCGGTCTTGGCGAAGTCGTCATACATGTCGGTCCACTCGTAGTTCTCGCCGTCAGCTGCAGCAGCAAGGTTTGCTGCGGTGTCGCCGATGCCGCCGAGCTCCTTGAACCACATCTTTGCGTGTTCCTTCTCGTTATCGGCGGTTTTCAGGAACAGGGCGGAAATCTGCTCCATACCTTCCTTCTTTGCTACGGAAGCAAAATAGGTGTACTTGTTGCGAGCCTGGGACTCACCGGCAAATGCTGCCTGAAGGTTTTTTTCGGTCTGGGTACCTGCATACTTGTTCTCGCTCATTTTGGGCTCCTTTCGCGAGATGATTGCTAGTTATGAAGGGCGTCTTTGCCAACGCGTGCTTCTGTGCATTCAGGGCAGAGATAGGTGATGTTCAAATCATATGAAATGATCTGGGCGCCAGAATCTCGCTGAATTGACTCGGTGAAATCCTCTAGCGAGACATCAACGAGCCTGCCACAATTCTGGCACACTAAATGGTCGTGCTGGGTGACGTTGTCGTAACGATCGGGAAAGCCGGGAACGGCCACTTTGCGAATAAGGCCTTTGGCGTAGAGGCTGGCAAGGTTGTTGTACACCGTTGCCATGGAAACCTTCGTGCCTTGTTCCTTGAGGCTCAAATACACCTGTTCTGCTGTTGGGTGATCGGTGGAGGCGTTGATGGTATCAAGAATGATTTGCGCGTTCTTGTTCATTTCCGCTCCTCCTCAACCCTCGAATTAGAACAATTTCAATTTACGGGAATATATGAGAGTAGTCAAGTAGCATTTAGAGAAATTCAAGTTTTACTTCGGATACGGGCAAGCGCGAAGGGACGTTTCCGACAATGGAAGCGTCCACGAGGGGGCATTTCCGCCGATGGCTGCGCCCATGAAGAACATTTCCGATGATGAGTGGACTCACGAAGGGGCATTTCCGACGATGGGTGAGCACACGAAGGAGCGTTCTCGACGATGAAAGCGCCTACGAAGGGGCGTTTCGGATGGCGAATCTGCCCCAGCAAAAATGAGCCGCACCTCTCAAACCCGGTAACCTTTCGCGGTTCGGGCGCGGGAAGTGCGGCTCAAAATGCAGGGCGCATAAATAAGAGCGTTGATTGGCTACCGCAGTTCAAGTGCGCAGATGTTTTCCACGTGGTTGGTGTGGGGGAACATGTCGACGGGTTGAACCTCGGTAAGTCGGTAGCCGTGTTCAATCAAATACTCGACATCGCGTGCTTGCGTGTTGGGGTTGCAGGATATGTATACGATGCGCTTTGACGCCAAGCTGCAGGCAGAGCGAAGAAACTGCTCGTTTGATCCTGCACGTGGCGGATCCATCAGCAGCACATCGAGCGATTCGCCTTCTTTTGCCAGCTTGTCCATGAAATGCCCGGCGTCTTCAGCGGTGAACTCGGCATTTTCGATACCGTTGTGGCGAGCATTTTCGCGCGCGTCCTTGATGGCGGACGCCACGTTGTCTACACCGATCACGCGTGCAGCATGGGCCGTTTCGGCATTGGGCAGCCCCTTTGCTGCAACTAGGCCTATGGTCCCAGTTCCGCAGTAGGCATCCATGGCTGTTTCAGTGCCGGTGAAATGGGCCATTTCGATGGCCTTTCGGTAAAGCACTTCAGTTTGCGTAGCGTTCACCTGGTAAAACGAATGGGAAGAAATACGGAAGGTGAGCCCGCAAAGCTCGTCGATGATGAACCCTGGGCCATAGAGTGTCTTTTCTCCCTCGTTGCCCAAGATCACATTGGTTTGACGGGTATTCACGTTCTGCACTACGGTTGTGATGGCGGGGCAGCGCTTCTTCAGCTCGCGGCAGAAATTGCGTGAAGCGGGAAATTCCTTGCCGTTGGTAACGACGGTAACCAACAATTCGCCGGTGGTATGCCCTACGCGGATAACGGCATGACGGATAAAGCCCGTGTTGGCGTCTTCGTTGTAGGGTTCCATATGGTAGCGCTGCATAAGCGACCGAATGGCCAGAACCGCCTGCTTGGCATCCTTGTTTTCTAGCAGGCACGCATCGGTGTTGATGACGCGATGCGTGCCTGCTGCGTACATGCCGCAAAGGATTTCGTGCTGCGATGCGCCCTTCGAACCGGTTTTGCCCTTTTTGCCCTGAGGTTTCTTTCCGCTTTTGATCTTGTGCCCGGGAACATAGGGCGAAGTGACCTTGTTGCGGTAGTAATAGGGCTGGTCCATCCCTGCGATGGGGTTGAATACGGTGCCCTCGCCCGCGAAAGGTTCGAAGAGTTCGATCATCTCGTTTTGCTTGCGTTCCAGCTGTTTTTCGTAAGGGAGAGAAAGCAGCTGGCAGGCTCCGCATTGCTTTTGCGCGGGGCAGTGGGGCATGTTCATGGAAGGGGCTCCTTTTAGTGTGTGCACGTAAGAAGTGTAGCGGATGCAGCGCGCTTGCAGGAAAACGACATCACAATACGAGAGCCTTTGCTTTAAGGTTTGCTTGGTTGGGGCGGGCTGCTTGCTTGGTTGCCGCGGGCTGATTGCTTAGTTGCGGCGGGCTGCCTGCTCGGATGATGGGGGGGCGGCTTGCGCGAATCAACTCGTCATCGACGATAGTCGCTTAGGGATCGTTTATTTCCGACGAAGCCCTTCGGAGACGGGGCGCCAACAGGGAAAAAGAGGCCCGATAGCGGCAGTGCGTTATCGGGCCGTGTGCGTTTGCTTATTGTTCGTTGAAGAACCGTTCGGCTATGCGGGCGCTTTCGGCTGCGTCTTTTGCATACCAAGTTGCTCCCATGGTGTCAGCATACTCGGGTGTTAGCACGGCACCGCCCACGAACGTTTTGGCATCGGGTACTTGTTCGCGCAAAAGCTCGATGGTCTTTTCCATGGACTTAACCGTTGTGGTCATCAATGCCGAGAGTCCGATTAGGCGGATGTTCTGATCTTTCGCGGCATCGACGATGGTTTGCGGGTCAACATCGCGGCCCAGGTCAACAACACGGTAGCCATAGTTTTCCAGCAGCATTTTCACGATGTTCTTGCCGATGTCGTGGATGTCGCCCTTAACGGTGGCAAGGATGATGGGCTTGTCTTCTGTCTGCTCGGCGCTGCCGTTGGCTTGCAAGTGGGCTTTTACGACGTCAAAGCCCACCTTCACCGCTTCGGCGGAAGCCATCAGCTGCGGAAGGAAGAATGTTCCCTTGTCGAAACGCACGCCCACTTCGTCGAGCGTGGGGATGAACAGGCCATCGATTAGGGCAAGCGCATCATGGTTTGCCAGCAATTCTTCGGTGGCCTTTTTCATGGGGTCTTTGCGCCCTGCGATGATCAAGTCTTGAATAGCGGCTGCTTGGGCTTTTGCATCGGCCAGCGATTCGGGAATGGGCAACACGCTTGCGGGTTCGGGTTCTGCGGTTTTTGCCGCTGCGTCGTCGCTAAGAGAAGCCAATAGAGCATTGCCGCTTGCTGGTTCGGCGCCGGTAGCTTGAGCGATGAGCGACAGCCCCTGGGCGAGCATTTCCTGATCAACGTCGAGCGAAGGTTTCGCATCGTAGGGGTCGGGCGTTTCGTTGCAGTATTCGATGTATCCAACCGAACCGGCGTCTTGACCGTTGATAACGCGATAGCAACGCACCACGTCGCGGTAGCGTGCGGCGTTGGGGTTGATGATGGGCAGATCGAGGCCGGCTCCGAACGCAGCGGAAAGGAAGTTCGAGCTCATCAGGTTGCGTTGCGGAAGGCCGAAGCTGATGTTGGAAACGCCTAAGGCTGTGCGAACCCCCAGGTGCTCTTTGCACAGCTTGATGGCATCTAAGATGGCGGAAGCCTCGTTTTGGTTGGTGGCAACGGCCATGGTGAGGCAGTCGATCACTATGTCGTGCGCGGGGATGCCGTAGGTTGCTGCCTCGTTCACGATGTTCTGGGCAATGGCAAAACGTTCCTGTGCCGTAGGCGGAATGCCTCCCTCGTCAAGGCACAGGCCGATAACGCAGCAGCCGTACTTCGCGGCTATGGGCAGCACGGCATCCATGTTCTCCTGTTTTCCGTTTACAGAATTGATCAGCGGTTTTCCGCAATAGTGGCGGCAGGCGCGCTCGATGGCTTCGGTGTCGGAGGAGTCTAATACCAGCGGCAACGTTACGCACGATTGCAACTTTTGCACGGCAGAAGCGAGCATGGCGGGCTCATCGATTTCGGGCAGGCCCACGTTCACGTCAAGCAAGTCGGCTCCCAAATCGCGCTGGCTTACCGCTTCGCCCACCAAGTAATCCAAGTTGTTTTCGCGTAGGGCTGCTTTTAGCTTGGGCTTGCCGGTGGGGTTGATGCGTTCGCCGATGATGCCCACTTCATGGGTGCCTTCATGCAGGATAACGGCCTGCTGGCCGCTGGTGATGATGCAGTCGCGGGCAAGGGTGCGCGGGGTGGGGTTGCCGCGCTTCTTGGCATTGGCTGCAACCAGGGAAATCATGTCGGGCGTGGTGCCGCAGCAACCGCCCACAAGCGTTACGCCTTCGTCCATGATGGCGTTCATGGCGTCGGCGAATTCCTCGGGCGTTATGTCGTAGATGGTCTCGTCGCCTTCCATGCGGGGCAGGCCAGCATTGGGCTGGATCAAGACGGGTACACGGCTGGTGGCGCAGAGTGTCTTTGCGAAACTGAGCGCTTCAGCGGGTCCCAGCGAGCAGTTCATGCCCACGGCGTTGGCGCCCATGGCCGAAAGCGTTGCGGCGGCAACCTCGGGCGGCGTGCCCAGGAAGGTGCGGCCGTCTTCCTCGAAGGTCATGGTCACGAAAACGGGCAGGTTGGAGTGCTCTTTTGCGGCCAAGAGTGCAGCACGGGCTTCCGATAAGTCGGAAAGCGTTTCCAGTAAGATGATGTCGCATTCAGCGGCAACAGCAGCATCTACCTGCTCGGCAAACAGCTCGTAGGCTTCTTCGAAGGAAAGCGTGCCCATGGGTTCCATCAATTCGCCGATGGGGCCCAGGTCGGCAACCACGTAGGGGGCTCCTGCGGCGCGGGCGTTTTCGGCTGCGGCCTTGAATACATCAGCCACGGTGGCGCGGCCATCCAGCTTGTGGCGGTTTGCGCCGAAGGTGTTGGTGGTAATGGCCTGCGCGCCGGCGGCAACATAGGCGGCGTGTATGGCCGTAACCTCTTCGGGGTTGCTGAAGTTCAGCAGGTCGGGCACCACGCCGGTGCCGGCAAGGCCTGCGGCTTGCAGCATGGTTCCCATGCCTCCATCGTGGATCAGGAACTCTTCACCGCGCAGCACGGCTTCAAGGCGGGCGTCTTTTATCTGCAGCCCCTCAAGGGCGTCGAAGCTTTCAGTGGTGGTTGCCATAGCAGGTGATTCCCTTCTCTAGATAAGAGCAGTATTCGCGTGCAATGCAGTCTTGGCAAGGGGTGCGCGCAGGCGTTTGCGGAACGGTGCTGAACAGTCCTACAACGGCGGTGACGCTCTTCGCCGGCACCAGAAGCAGACTGCTGTTCACGGAAAGGCCCAGCAACTTCTGCGCATCTAGTGTTTCGATGAAATGCGGCTGCATGGCTAGGGGCAGGTCGCCGTAGCCAGGGCTGAAGCGCATGCGAGCGAACAAGCCCGCCTTCTCGGCCTCGGCAGCAATGTCTTCCTGTGCGGCTTGCGCAACTGCTTCGATAAGCGCATTGCAGCAGGCATCGTATAGGATGGCATCAAGCGGGTTGGTGGCTCCCAGCGAATGCAGCGCACGCTCGCTTGCCAAGCCCAGCGTTGCGGCGAAGCAGGCGGCGAAGTGCGCCCCGCGCAGGTGGGTGGCAATGCTGTTGCCCTCAAGCAGTAGGTTGCAGCCCTGAAGCGCAACTGCGGGTTCGCCTTCCCAGCTCGTACGTTCCTCGTCTATGGCGAACGCGCGCCACGTGTAGGTGGGGGAAAGCTCGTTTTCGCAGGCAAGAGCCCATTTATCAAGGCGGCGGGTTAGCTCTTCATTGATGGTTTGGCCGGAATATCCCAGGTAGCGCAGGGCTTCTGGTCTGCTTAGCTTCACGTGGGCGCGCGCCTTGGCCCTCATGGTGCGCAATGCAAAACGAGGCGCGGTGGTGTCCGCGCCTCGGGTAGGTTGCATGCTTTCGGGGTTGTCCGTTACTGGCGCCATGAATCCCTCAGAAGCGCCAGGCATTGCTGGGCAATTTCCGGCTTGTTCATGGTGTACAGGTGCAAGCCGTCTACGCCGTGGTCTGCCAAGTCGATCAGCTGCTCGGCGGCGTACTCGATGCTTGCCTTGCGCAGCGATTCCAGGTCGTTAGCGTAGCGGTTCAGAATCTTCACGATTCTGCCGGGAAGCGAAACGCCGCACATGAACACCATGCGCTGCACTTGCTCCTTGCTCATAACGGGCATGATGCCGCAGGTGATGGGCGCGGTAACACCTGCTGCTTGGGCTTTGTCCCAGAAGCGGTAGAAGCATTCGTTATCGAAGAACAACTGGGTTACGAAGAAGTCGGCACCGGCATCCTGCTTGGCCTTCAGGTACTTCAGATCTTCGTCTAGGTCCATCATAGTGGGGTGCGCTTCGGGGTAGGCGGCGGCGCCCACACAGAAGCCGCGCTCCTTCAAAAGCGGGATAAGGTCGGTAGCATGGCGGAAGCGTGTGCTGGGGGTTTGGCCTTCGATAAGGTCGCCGCGCAGGGCTAGCACGTTTTCGATGCCTTTTTCCTGCAGGTCGTCCAGGGCGGCGGTGATCTTTTCCTCGCTTGCGCTGGAGCAGGTAAGGTGAGCCATGGCCGTCATGTCCAGCTCGTCTTGCAGGATTGCCGCAATTTCGCTGGTGGCATTGGAGTTCTTGCTGCCGCCGGCGGAATAGGTTACGGAAACGAAATCGGGGTGCAAATCAACCAGTTTGCTTGCTGTTTCGCGCGCTGCATCGTTGGTCAGAACGCCCTTGGGAGGGAAGATTTCGAACGATAGCGGAGGGCGCTGGTTGTTGGCCTTCGCGCGTTTGAATGTGTTGATGATTTTCTTCATGGGCCTGATTATAAAAGCCGCGTCGCTCTTGGGAAGCTGCTTTCTGGCGATTTGCTATACCGATTTTATTGCATGCGTCATAGGGAATTTCTATGGCTACTTCGGGTGGGGAGGAACTGCTTGCGGCATGCCACGCTCTATTCGGTGCGCTTTGGCTCATTCCGCCTGTCCTGCTTCGGGGTGGCGTGAGGGTATTCGAGCCACCCACTCCGCTACCGCTCGCATTCGCTCGCTATGCGCTTCGTTCCGTCGTAAATAAACATAGTTTGAAACGCCGAGTGTTCTCGACTACCCTCACGCCACCCCGAAGCCGCGTTTTTTGCACTGCGGCTGGAAGTCCCTATGGGCTCGTCGTCAGCTGCAACTAATCGTTAATGCCCTAAACCTTTTTTCCTTAATGCTGAATGGCCTGGCTGAATAGGCTGATTCATTATCGGTCGATTTGGGAATTCTGCTGAATTGCGAAAGTTTGAGCAAATGCTCCGATTCAGTTCGCAAAGGAGGGGTTCCCTTACAGAAGAGGTGTAGCTATGCGTTTCCTCAATGTTGTCATGTCGTTGGTGTTTGCCCTCGGATTGCTAGGCTGCGCAAACTCAAGCCAATCGGCGGATGACGCTTCAGGGAATACCCCATCGGGGCGGAACGTTTTTCTTGTTGACCAAGATCATAAAACGTTGCTTAGCTTGGGTGAACCTTCTGTGCTGCTTGGCGGGGCCGAGGAAAATTGGCGTTGTCTTGCTTCATATGATCTTGATGTCTCTTTTATTCTTGGGGAATCTCGCGGCTCCCTTGTTGCTCTTTCGGTTTCGGGGGAGGACGAATGCGGTGTTTTCTCCGCGGCTGATCAGGATGAAATTCTTGAGTCGGGTTCGATGCCCAATCGTTGTGATGCGGGTTCTTCCTCTTTGAGAATTGGTTGTCTTGTCGATTTGGGCGAATCTGCCTGTTCCCAATTGGTGAATGACAACGGACCCCAGTGGCGTCAACTTGCAGAAAAAGTCGCCTCTAAAATGGATGGGTTGATGATTGTGGCAACGATGGATTCGGGTGCTGAATATCAATGGGAGTTGGTCCAGGGCGAGTAGCAACAAATTGTATTGTGTGTAAACAGGTTTTACACAAACAGGAGAGACCAACTGTTTGACGATGATTACGCCGTCGAAAACGAATCACCCATTAAGCTGGGATAGAATCTATGTCCTGGTCCGGAAGTCAGAATTACATTACGGGTTGGGGGTCGCTATTGACGGCTGGCGACCCTTTCTTTTTTGGAGGGGCAATGAATATCAGCCAGCTTGAATATCTTGTTTCTGCGATTCATCTAGGGAGTTATTCTCGTGCCGCAAAAGGGCAGTTCGTAACTCCCCAGGCTGTTTCAAAGGCTATAAGGACTTTGGAGTCGGAACTGGGTTTGAAGCTGATTTTGTCATCAGGGAAAACTATATTGCCGACAGATGTGGGGTTGCTAATTGCCGAAGAGGCAGAAGCGGTTATCCATCATGCAGACAGAATAGGCTCAATCGCTTCCTCGCATAGGTTACGTATTTCCGATGAGGGGAAAATGAAGTGCGCTATTGCGTCTTGGGGCGAAGGGGACTCCTTAATTCCGCCACTTGTGAAGAATCTGCTAGGAAAGAGTGGTTGGGTGGAAAGCCTAATCGAATTGCCCAACGAGAGATGCTTGTCTGGTTTGAGGTTGGGCTATATTGACTTTGCTGTTCTGCTTGATGCTCCGATGCTCGAGGGTTTTAAGCGAAAGTTTCTCTATTCTGTATCGCCCAATCTTCTAGTGAAGTCGAATAACCCGTTGGCATTTCGGGATGCACTTTCGGTGCATGATCTGAGGACGGTCAAACTTGCTTTGCCGTTTCATGCGGAAGAAGTCTGCCCTTATTTGAAAGATTTAGCTTCTGATTATGGGGTGAATCTTCATTTTGAGATACTCGACAACAGTCGAGAGAGCATCGGGAATTTCTTTTTGGACAATGAAGATGCCGCTCTTCTTGCCATCAGCGGATCTGCTTGGGAGATTTTGATACCTGACGTTGTCAGCCTCCCATTTGTTTCGCAAGAAGGGGTTCGCTTTCCGGTTTCGGCAATTTATTCGGATTCAAGAAACGAAAATGCCGACAAGCTTTGTGACTTCATAACTTCAAATCTGAAAAACAAGTCAGATTAAGCTAAATAAATTAGGAACCCTGTGCATCGGGCTAACACCAAATATTACTTTTACCGCAGGGCGTATTTGCGTTTGATGCGTTCCAGTTTCCGTTTCCAGGGCAGGTAGAGGGCGGAAAGGAATATCACGGTGGCTATGCTGTGGGTCAGATCTAGCGGCAGGCCGGCCAGGTAGGCGGCCAGGGCGCCTTGCCAGGTGATGGGTACCAGGAATGCCACAATGTACCAGCTGTTCAGGATGAAGCCGTATCCCAGGCCTGAAAGGAAGCCGTAGCATAGCAGCACCACGGTGCCCAGGCCGAAGCGGGGCTTGCCTTGACCTTCGTCCAACTCGAACACGCCGCTTTTCGCCAACGCACCGGCAATGTAGCCCACCAGGCCCCAGGCGTACATTTGCCAGGGCGTCCAGGGGCCTTGCCCGAAGAAGAAGTTCGAGCACAGCGCTGCCAGCGCCCCTACCATGAAGCCGCTGTGCTTACCGAATACTACGCCGGCGATGATGCAGATGGCGCTTACCGGTTTGAAATCGGGAATGGGGGCGAACAGGATGCGACCAGCTGCCGCCAAAGCCGCCAATGTTGCGGTGGGCATAACCTGGCGCAACGCCGGGCGACCTGCTTCGAAGCCGCAGAAGAACACGGCCAGCGCTGCGCAACCAACTAACAACGTAAGCAGCGCCGATTGCTCGATTTGCAGGTAAGCGCAGGCCAGAAGTGCTAAAACCGGTGCCGCAAGGGCTACGGCTTCAACGATGGTGCGCGCGATGCGGCTCAGGGTGCTCATCGCTGTTGCTCCCAGGTTTCGGTGAAGGCGTTGGCGGTGGCGCGGTAGAACAGGTTTTCGCGGAAGAACTGCGCGGGTGCTTCGGTGCAGGCGCATTCGCCATCGAACAGCATGCTTATTTCATCGGCCACGCAGGCTGCGAAGGGCAAATCGTGCGTGGCAAGCACGATGGTGGTGCCTTCGGCGACTAGGCTGCGGCATAGCTTCGCTACCGTGAGCTTGGTTTTCGGGTCCAGCCCCTTGGTGGCTTCGTCCAACAGAAGCAGGCGGGGGCGCGTAAGCAACACCTTCGCGAAGGCCAGCAGTTGCTGCTGCCCGCCCGAAAGGTCGTAGGGGTGGGTGTTTTCCAGACCGTTTAGCCCCAGGCGCTTCAACATTGCGAGTATGTCTTCGTCGGAATAGCCGCAGGGGCGTTGCCAATCCTGTAGCTCTTCGGCAACGGAATCGCATACGAATAGCGCTTTCGGGTCTTGCGGAATGAAGCCTTGGCTGTCGCGGCAAGAGCTTTTTACGCGCCCGCGCTGGGGGTGCAGGGTTCCCGCCGTCAATGCCAGCAGGGTGGATTTGCCGCACCCGTTGCCGCCCACCACGGCGTGCAGCGTGCCCTTCTTCACCGCAAGGTCGCAGCCCTTCAGCACGAAGGGGTTTTTGCGCTGGTAGCGGAAGGCAATGTCGTCGATGTGCAGGGCGATTGTGCTGGTGCCCGCGTTGGCGGTTCGTGGGTTTCCGGCGGGAACGAACGGCTTCGGTTTGGGCAGGGGGCATTCGGTTAGCGTACCGTTTGCCAGCTCGAAGCGCTGGGTTGCGTAGGGGGCCAGAAGTTCAGGCGCATGCGTGGTGGCTACGATGGTTATGCCCAGCTCGCGGTTCATGCGGAACAGCGCATGCGCCAGCGAATGGGCGGCTACTGGGTCGAGCTGGCTGGTAGGTTCATCTAGCAGCAGGATGCGCGGGGCGCAGGCCATTACGCTGGCCAAAGCCAGCAGCTGGGTTTGGCCGCCGGAAAGGCTGTTCACATTCTGATGGAGCCAGCTGTTCATGCCGAAGAAATGGGCCAATTCGGCTACGCGGCGGCGCATGGCTTGTTGCGGGGTACCCAGGTTTTCCAGCCCGAAGGCCAGTTCGTGCCAGGGTTCCGAGCACACCACCTGGTTTTCGGGATTCTGCGTTACGAAGCCCGCGGCGCGGGCTGATTCTTCGGCACTTAGCGTTGCGGCATCGGTTCCGAACAATGTGATGCAGCCTTGGCGGTTGCCGCGAGGCGCAAGCTCGGGCTTGCAGCTACGCAGCAGCGTGGTTTTGCCGCAGCCAGTAGCGCCGGTTATCAGCGTGAACGAGCCTTCTTCTATTTCTGCGTTCAAGGGCCCCAAAAGGGCAGGCGCGTTTTCGTGCTGGCTGCTTGCTTCGAGGTACGAGAATTGGAATTCTTCGAATTTCAGGGCAGCGTTCATCGGCGAACCTTTCCAGTCAGCTCAAGGAACAAGGGGAATGCCAGCACGGGAACATACAGCACGGCAACGGGGCTGGCCAGCGTGCCGTGCAGGGCAGGAAAGAAGCCAAAGCCATTTGCCAGGGAATAGGCGGCGAAGGCGGCGGCTACGGCTAAGGCTGCCAAAACCGTTGCCGCCACTGCGTCGCGCAGGCGGAAGCGGCTTCGGCGGAAGGTGGTGCGTTTGCGCACAGCGCCCCAACCGCGGCAGCGCATGGAGTCGGCCGATTCCAAGGAATCTTCCATGCTCCAACCCATCAGGGTGGTGGAAATGCGCAGCTGGTCGGCGAAGCGGACGCGGCTTAGGCGTTTTGTGAGGCGGATGCCCTCGGCGCATGGGACGCTGATTGTTTCGTTAGGGTTCGATGCGTGTGCTGCGGTGTTGTTGCCCGCTTGTGCAGCAGTGCTTGTTGCGGCGGCGCTGTGGCTAGCGCGTGCAGCGGTGCAGGCGGCCAGGGCGGAATTGATGGTGCGGCCGCGCTTCACGAAGCGGGGTATAAGCCGCATGATCATGGAAGCCATCAGCGAAATGGTGGGCAGTATGCCGCCTAGGGCTCCCATTACCTTGTCGGAGCCCAGCACGGCGTTCGCGTTGGAAAACCATTGCATCACGCATAACAGCAATGCCGCCATGGTAAGCGCGTTGGCGTAGCCTTCGGCATATACGGCTTGCGTGCCTATGCGGAATAATTCGGTGGTTCCAGTGGAGCTGAACAGGGGGTTCACCGCAACGATTATCAACATCAACGGCAACTGCCACCCCAGTGATTTCGCTACCGAGCCCGCGCCCCGCAGCCATGCCCCGCACGTCAGCGCGGCGGCAAGCGAGAGCGCCAGAAGCAGGGGGTGCGGGGCGGCCATGACAAGCGCCAAGGCTACGGCGAAGTAGCCCAGTGCGATTGTGGGGTGCAGGCTGTCGAAGGCGGTGGGTTTCATTTACTTCACGTAGTACCAGGAAACGGAGTCGCCGTCTTTGAGCACGTACTTTCCGCAGGAAACGTTTGGCGCGCTTCCATTGACGGAGTACATCCAGCCGCTTTTCCCGCCGTATTCAAATTCCGCCAAGCCGCCGATGGAGCTCACGTAGATACCGTATTGGCTGCTTTTTGTGCTTACCGAAAGGCCGGTTGCGCACAGGGCATCGTAGGCGGTAGCTCCCTTCTTGAAGGTGGGGTGAGCGCTACCTGAAACGCGCCCATCGGCAGCGCTGCTGGACACGGATACCGAAACAGTAACGGTGCTAGAAGCGGTGGGGTTTGCAGTAGTGCCCTGGGAATTGCCATTGCTGTTCTGCTTGCTGCTTGAGCTGCTGCTGGAAGAGCTTGCCTTGTTGCTGGAGCTGCTTGAGCTGCCGTCTTCCTTTTCGGCGCTTTTGCCCTGGTTGCCTGACGCGCCGTCGCTTTCGTCCTGGGTGTTGCCGTCTTGGTTGGCAGCTTCGCCCGATTGGCCCTCTTGCGGAACGTCGTTGCCGTAGTCGGTTGAAGCGGAGTCTGCCTGTTGCGTGGTTTCGCCCTGGTTGTCCTGGCTCAGTGCATCGGGTGCAACGAGCGCGAATGCTGAAACGCCGATAAGGCAGCAGCAAGCAGCCGAGATTATGCCAAGCGCTATCTTGTGGGCGCGGGTGAGCTTTTTTGGATCTTCAGCCATGGCTCCCGCCTACAAAGAACGGCGATGGAGCAGGAAGGCGCCCACCGCAATCAGGCCAGCGCAGCCCGCGACAATGCCGGCAATGGGAAGCCAGGGAGCGCCCTTTGAATCGTTGCTGTTGTCGGAAGAGGTGCCACGAGCGGAAGATGCGCTGGTAACAGCGCTGCCGTTCTCATCTTCGCCGGAAGCTTCGTTTTCAGCCAGTGTTTCAGCATCACTCAGAGGCGCTTGGGCTGCAGCGGATCCGCTTCCAGCGCTAATGGGGGTTGCGGCAGGAGCGTGCCCGCTTTCAGTGTTGCTGGGGGCCTTGTTGTTCTGCTGGCTGTTGTCGGAATTGCTGCCGTTGCCATCGTTGCTGGAAGAGGCAGCGCTTGCCAAGGCAAAGAGCGTGCCGGAATCGTTGGTCCAGTACAGGGTGCCATCAGCTCCCATGGTGATGGATTTCATGCAGTAGTTTGCCATGTCGCCTGTGGCCTCAAAGAGCTTGGTTGCCGTGTTGGTTTCCAGGCAGTACACCCATGCACCACCACCGTTGGTGGGGATTTTGTTTTCATCGGTTTCGGCGCCATTGCAGGTGAAGTAGGCATACGTGTTGCCATCGGCCGCTTTGGCAACCAAGGGCGCGCTCTTCACTTCGAAGGGAAGGGAAACCGAGTGCTTAACCTGCATGGTTGCAGCATCGATGATGCTGAGCGTTCCCGTGTAGTCGGCTGCGCAGCCGCCAACGAACAGATTGCCCTGGAAAAGGGTTGCTGTGCTGGTGCTTTTGCTGGCGAAGGAAGTGGCATTCGATTCGGAAAGCGAGCCATCGGAGGCTACTGCGATCTTGTGCAGCGTGCCATCGGTGGTGGTTACGTACGCTTCTGTTTCGGCGGTGTTCGAGATTACCGTGGAGCGAATTGCGGAGGACAGCTTAAGCGTGGAAACGGTTTTGCCCGTTGCAGGGTCAACGGCGGTAAGCACGCCTGCGTCGTTGCCGTACAACAAAACGTTGCCAACCTTACAGGTGCCGCTCCAGTAGAAGCCCGTGTTGGTTTCTTCGTTTGCCCAAACTCGTTCGCCGGTGATGGCGTTGATGCCGAAGAACGTGCCCGTTGCGGCATTGTAGTTCGAGCCAAGCGAATTGGCGGTGCCGGTGAACACCATGCCGCCAGAGGCGGTTACGGTGGAAATGTTCTGAGCTTTCGATGCGATGGCTCCCGACACCCAAAGTGTTTTCATTTCGGTTGCGGAAACCCCCTGAAGCCGGCCACTAGAAAGGGGGATGACGATAACGCCGTCGGTGTATACCGGACGGCAGGTGGAATCAATGGCGCTGAACAATTGGAGTGATGCCGTTTCTTCGCCGGTTTTGGCATTAAGGCGGTGCAGTACGGCGGGCTGTGCGGTCCAATCGGCGTTCAGGAGCGATGAGGCGAAGTAGATGGAGTCGCCCAGCGTGAGAATTTCTGAGTAATTGCCGTTGCCGCAGGTTTTCTTCCAGGAAAGCGCCGCATTGCTGGAAGAGGTGGGGGCGGAAGTTACCGTGCTGGTGTTGCCTTCATTCTTGACGTACGAAGTTGTGTCGCTGCCTGTTGCCTTATCGGGATGGGGGGCGTTAGGGCTGGTTGGGTAGTCCTCGAATTTGGTATTGGGATCGTTTGAGACGTAGCTCAGCTCGTAAGAAAAGCCGTCGGATTCAATCTTGCTGCCGTTGATGCCGTTGCTTTCCCAGGTGCCGTTGATGGTGCTTGACCAGTATTCCGAATAATTAGCGGGCTGGGTGTATGCGATGCCGTTCACGGTGATGCTGTTCACGTAGTACGCCGTGTAGCCAAGGTAGGGCTCGCCGTGAGAGTAGCTGCTGATGTAGCCCTGCTCGACGGCCAGCTTCAGCATATCTTCAACGGTTTTGCCCTTTTCGATATCAAAGGTGTGCGAAACCAGAGTGGTGCCGTAAACCGAGATCTTCAGTGTTGCTGAAACGGTATCTGCCTTGGTGCTGGATGCCTGATTTGCAGGCTCGGCACTGTTCGCGGATTGGATCGGTACTTTATTTGCGTTACTGGGGTCTGCTGATTCGCCAGCGTTTGCCTTTGGGCTGCTGGCCGTTGCATGCCCTGTGGCGCTGCTGGAGCTTGGGGCCTGGTTCTCACTTGCATCCGGCGTGGTGCCTGCCCTGTTTGCGGCAGCGTCAGCCGTGGAAGGGCTGCTCGCGCTGCCGGCCGTGGAGCTTTGCTCTGCCGTGGTTGCTGCAGCATTGTTGGCTTCTTCTGCTAGGGCAAAGCTGGGGGTTAGGGTGGTGGCCAAGGCGATGGCCATAAGCAGCGCGAGGGCGCGCTTTGCTATGCCGCGAGGGCGGCAGGTGGTGTTGCTCACGTGAGCTCCTTCTATCCAGGGTGCGGGCTGGCAGGCATTCCGACTTGATCGAGCAGCGCTCGAAGTTACGGTTACTGGTATAGCGAAGGATTTCCACCTTCATTCCCCTGCGGCATGTGAGCACCTGCGCAATAAAAGCGCAGCCAGCCGTTACCAAAATTATGCGGTCACATTATAAAGGGGGTCTTCTTTGTGCGGCAAGTTGGCGTTGCGTGCATAGGCAATGTGGCGATTCGCTTGCCCGTGCTGACTACGCGCGTTTGGGCCCTTGAAGCATGGCTCCAAAAGCAAAACGCCCCGCATCAGGCCGAAGTTTGATGCGGGGCGGGAGAAAAGGAGGGTTCGGGTTGTTACGCCCTTGCGTGTTTCGATCTTTTGGCAAGAGCTTCGATGGCAGCGAGGTTTGCCATGGTGGATCGAATAACGTCCGAACGGGAAAGCGAGCCGATAAGCGTTCCGTCGGAGCTTACTACCGGCGCTTTCTTGATGCGCTTTTCGGCAAGCAGGCGGCATGCTTCGTCAAGCTCCGATCCGCTTTCAACGGAAATGGCACCCTTGGTGGCAATGCGCATCACGTTCAAGTCGAGCAGCTCGGAAACGCGCTGCATGAAGTTTTCGTTGTCAGTAGCGCGGTACAGCATAAGAGTTGCGTCCAGAACGGCGCCTTCACTGCGTCCGATGTACTTCATGATGTCGCCGTCGGAGATAAAGCCGACCACCTTCATATGCTCGTCCACCACGGGAACACCAGAGGTTTTGTTGGTGGCCAGAATCTGTGCAACCTCACGGATGGAATCGGTGCTGTGAACGAAGTAGGGCTGCTTGTTCATGGCAAGGTCCACGGCGATGTGGTCGTCTGCCTTGGTGGGCAGGCGCAGGGCATTGGCGCGCTCTGCGGCGGAGGGCTCCTTCTTGGTGTCGCGTACGGTGGCAACGATAACCACAAAGATCGCGATCATGATAAGCGCCGTGAAGGCAAATGCGATGCGGTCGCCCGCCATAGCCTGTTCGAGTGCGGGCATCTCGGGGAACAGGAAGGTGGATGTCGCGGAAAGGGAAACCAAGATAGCGGTACCTAATGAAGCGCCGACCTGGTTCAGTGTGTTCTGCAGTGCATTTGCGTGCTGGATAACGCGGTTGTCCAGCGTGTTGATTCCCCAGGTGTTAAGTGGGGTGACCAACGCTTGCATGCCAACGCCCAGGCAGGTGTAAATAACGATGATGAAAGGTACGGGTGTATCGAGCCCGAAGCCAACTAAGCCGCAGCCGCCGATGGCCGCAATCAAGGCGCCTGGGATCGCGATACGGCGAACACCCAGTTTGTCGAACAGGCGGCCGGCGAAGAAGCCCATGATGGCGCCCAATACAGCGCCAGGGAGCATGATAAGGCCGGTTTCCAGGGCAGATACGCCGAGCAGGTTTTGCAAATAGATGGGGAGCAAAACGCCCGTGCCAACCAAAGCTGCTTGGAGCAGGGCAACCAGGACGACGACAATGGCGTATGCGCGGCTCTTTAGCACGTCGACTTTCAACAGTGGCACTTCAAGTTTCAGCTGTCTACGTACGAAGAACGCCAAGAGAACGGCACCAACAATGATAAGGGCGATTGGAATAGCTACGTTAGTTGCCGAAGTGATGGTGGCCAAGCCATACAGTAGTCCCAAAAGGCCCAGTGAGCACAGGGCAACAGACGGCTTGTCGAATGAGGTAGGTTCGAACTCGCCGTAGTTCTTGAGGAAGGCGACGGCAGAGATAACGATAAGCACAGCTAGTGCGGTTACCAGCATAAAGAGCGAGCGCCATCCGACGGATTCGACCAACAAGCCGGAAAGGGAAGGGCCGACAGCAGGAGCAAAGCCAATAACCAGGGACACAATGCCCATGGCGCTGCCACGTTTTTCACGCGGGAAAACGAGAAGGATAACGGTGAATACCATTGGCATAACCACGCCGGTGGCTGTTGCCTGGAAAATGCGGCCGAGGAGCAGGATGCCAAAGAAGGGCGAAAAAGCTGCCATAAGCGATCCGAGGGCAAATACCGAAATGCCCGCAATGAACAGTTTTCGGGTGGGGAAGCGGCCTATCAGGAAGGCAGATAGCGGGATGACGATGGCTTCGACCAGGGAATAGGCCGAGGTGAGCCACTGAACGGTGGTGGCGTCGACTTGAAGGTCTGCCATGATGGAGGGGTATGCGGGCGAAAGGAGCGTCTGGTTCAAAACAACCAGCGTGGCGCCTGCCAGCAAAATGGCAACGATAACTACTTGATTGCGGGTGAGACCCATCTAGTTTTCCTTTCTTGTGCGGGGATCGATAGGGGTGGTTTTGAGTTGGCCGTTGAGGCTTGCGAGCTTACGGAAGGCTTTAAACCCTTCGATGACCTGCTGCTGCAGTTCTGTCGCATCGGGGTTTTCCCCAAAGAGGGCGGAAAACTCTGCATCGATGGCAGCCGATTCGGCGCGGCCTTTATCCGTGAGGTAGATGCGGAAGCTGCGCTTGTCGTTTTCATCTTGACGGCGCTCGATAAGCCCACGATCTTCCATAGGCTGTGCGATAGGTTTGAAATTGGAGGGCTTTACGCACAGGTGGTAGGCGAGCTCCTTGATGGTTTGGCCGTCCTGTGAGGCAATCTCGCCAAGCAGGTGGGCTTGGTAGGAGTTTAGCCCGTGCTTTGCAACGATGTCCGAAAGTGTCGACTTGATAAGCAGGTTGATGAAGCGGGTTTCCTCGAATAAGGTTCGGCAAAAGTTGATGTTTTCCATAGCTGATGATCCTCCTTTCTGTTTTCGAGAATAAGAAAGCGCCCCATGCGGGGGCGCTCATAGGCTTGTTTGATACGATAGATAGTACTAAAACATAATTATATTTTAGAAACAATTATCGTTTCTTCATAAGTGGGAACCTGGTATTTGTCCCTTTCCCGCTAAAAAGGACTGCCGGAGATTCCGACAGTCCTTAAGCGCTCGTTGTTGGCAGTGGTCCAAAACCGAAGGCGGAAACCTGGTGTCCGTCTCTATTTTCCCACCTTGATTGCACCTTTGTCGCAGCGATTGCCCCAGGCATCGATGAGGGTATCGTCCTTGTATACGCACACGATCTCGCAATGGTTAGCGCATTTCTGGCAGATGACCTCGCGGGTGGTGAACTCGAAATCGGAAATGTCGAAATTGAAGGGCTTGCGCTTCGAGGTAGGGGCATCAGCTGCCAGCAATGCGGCACCGTAAGCTCCCATCAGATGGCCATCAGGGTCAACCAGAACAGGTTGGTTCAGTGCTTCTTCGAAGAAGTGAACCACGCCAACGTTCTTGCTCACTCCTCCTTGGAATACGATAGGTGGCTGAATGCGTTTGCCTTTGCCCACGTTGTTCAGGTAGTTGGTGGCAACTGCTTTGCACAAGCCAGCGATAACGTCTTCGCGAGGGTAGCCAACCTGCAGCTTGTGCACCAAATCGCTCTCGGCGAACACCGTGCAGCGAGCGGCAATGTTGGCGGGCTTTTTCGAGGTTAGGGCAATGGGGCCGAACTCTTCCACTTCGACACCAAGGCGATGTGCCTGGCTCGACAGAAACGAACCAGTGCCGGCGGCGCACAGCGTGTTCATGGCATAGTCGGTGGCTATACCGTTTTCAACGCAGATGATCTTCGAGTCCTGTCCGCCGATTTCGAGGATGGTGCGTACGTCGGGATGTAGGTGGGTGGTGCCAACGGCGTGGGCGGTGATCTCGTTTTTCACTACGGTGGCATCCAAGATAGAGCCAACCAATCGCCGTGCGCTGCCTGTAGCGCCAACGGCGACCACGTTGATTTCTTCAGTGTTTATCTGGCTCTTCAGGTCTTCCACCACACGACGTGCCGCATCGGTGGGGTTGCCTTCCGTCCAAAGGTAGGAGCGGGCGATAATCGTGCCATCGGGCAAAATGATGACGCCTTTAGTGGAAATGGAACCGGTATCGATACCAAGGAATGCGTTGCTCATCAACGGGCCTTTCTCATTGCGATCATGTCATAGAACGCCTCGAGTCGAGTGTCGAGGCCGGTATCGCTTGTTTGCGAATCGTAGCTCAGGTACAAAATGGGAATGTGATAATCGCTGCTGATGCGCTGCAGGACAGGCATCACGTCGATCTCGGGTGTGCATCCGGAAGATTTAAGGTGGACAATGCCGTCAAATCCCTTTTCGGCGTAGCTTTTTGCTGCGGCGATGGTCATGGTGGAAGTAGGTCCCATGTCGTAGCTTACGTATTCGCTCACGCCACGGCGCAGGTTTTCCTCGTTGTAGTGCAGATTGCGATGCGTGATGTTCAAGTAGCGTGCGAGCGAAACACCCATGTCAATGAGCTTTTCTTCAATGTTGAGATTCGAATGGGAATCAACGGCGGTGAAGTATTCACCTACGATTCCGATGCGAATCGGGTCGGCGGGTTCTTGCGTAGGCAATTCTCGAAGAATGCCCATGCCCTGTTTGTAGGCGGAAGTTATCTGGCTCAGATTGGTGACGGTGCGCATGTCGGCAAAGAAAGTATCACGGGCGCGCTTGAAAGACCTGGGCTCAACTTCGAAGCCGGCCTTTGCGAGATAGGCATCGTTGTAGGAGTCTAGGCACTCGATCATTTTGAAAAGCGCTAGGAACTGCTTAACCCCTTGCGAGATAGACAGGTTCGGATTCACCTTCTCTTTGCAGATGGTTAGGTACTCCTGCATCGGCTTGCCTGTTACCGTGGCGAAGTTGAGCATCTCGAACTCGTAGCCCATGTCACGAAGGATGGATTCCTGCAACTCGCCGTAATATCCCAGGCGGCAGGGTCCGGCAAATTGAACAAGAACGTCAGCACCGCGTTCTAGCGCTTCGATGTAGTCACCCAGGATGTGCTTGAACGGAGCACATACGAAATCGTTACTGTGTTGGGCGCCCCGCTCCAGCGTGCGACGCGTCGGTTCGGGCAACGATACGTAGTCGGCATCGAGCACCTGCTCAACGAAGTACTTGAAGGCAATGTCGTAATAGGAATAGCGAAGGAAGGCAACTTTGGTACGTGCGTGACGATCGGCTTTCTTCTTCTGCTTCTTCTTGTTGCGATGCGCGCGAAGGGCCTCGGGTGTGCCGGGAATAAAGGAAATAGACGCATTGGGGGTTTCGTCGGAATAGCGGCGTTTGAGGGTATCGGCCGCCTTCTGCACGGCATTCAATGCAGTTAGTTTGCGGTTTGGCTCTTCGCCTTGCTGGCGGTTTGATTCGTTATTCATGCAGGTAGCCACCCCTTTGCTGGTAGCGAAGAATATCGACAAAGCTTTCCAGGCGCGTTTCCAGGCCAGCGGTTCCGCTCTGTGCATCGACAGTGAGCGAAAGGATGGGCTTGCCTTTGATGCAGCGCATAAGGGCATCGTTGGTCATGGAGTCGGGCCCGCAAGGGAAGGCGCTCACCAAAACAATACCGTCTATCTGGTCGTACAGGTCCAAAATGGTGCCGATAATCTCTCGGTTGACAATCCAAGGCAGGGTGTCGGAAAACTCAAAGCTTTTTTCCAGCGCTTTTTCGTGATTGTGGCGATCGGCGAAAAGAATGCAGGTTTCCATTTCCCTCAGCATGTCAATAAGCGGTGAACCCACAAAGTTGTCATGAATCACATAGGGGTGCGCCGCCAAAAGAATTCGTAAGGGGCGTTCGCCTTCGGGCATTTTGGCAACGCGTTTTAGCAGATCTTCCTGTTTGCGGGCGCGCTTCTCGTTGCTATTCGTCTGGGCGCGAACGGCGGCAGCATAGGCTTTCTTGGATTCTTTCCTTGTTGCCCCGAGTTTTTGGCCGAGGTCGATATAGGCTTCCTGCTCCTTGATATGGCTGTCTGCTCGATTGATTTCACAGGAAATGATGCGGGGACGTTGTGTGATGAAAGTGTTGGCAACTAAATCTGGCAGTGCCTGGAATTTGGTGCAGAAGCCTTTGTGGTTCCCCAAGTTGTTGATGCTGGGAGCAAAAATGGCATCGCATTTTCCCAGAAGGCCGGCAACGTGACCCATATACAGTTTTGAAGCCAGGCAGCATTCATCGATGGAGAGGTGCGCTCCTGCTTCAAGGGTGCTGCGGTCGGATTTGTCGCTTACCACAACGGTCCGGCCGAGTTCTTCAAAAAAGGTACGCCACATGGTTTTGTAGCGAAAATACAGTAGGGCGCGAGGTATGCCAACGGTTTGAACGTCAGCAAATTCGGCTTGCGCCTTAAGGTCTAAAGGGCTCATATTCCTCCATATTGATGAGGGTGTTGGGCTGCTTGGAGCTGCCCTGTGCCTTTATTCTCTTCTTCTCGGGACTTTGCTGGTTATGGTTTCATGCGGATTCCATCTTGCGTTATGTTTAGGCGCCCATCCAATAACGTTGCTCCATGAAAGGAGCCGCATGGCCAGGTACCGTGCCACAATCGTTTCGCCAAAAGGGGCCGCCCCCAATCAAGCGTTTTCGTTTAAACCCCTGCGCCAGTATGGGGCGGGCGGCTATAGGTTGTTCAGGATTGCCTGCCTTAATTCGTATCGTCGCAACAGTTTGGGGCATGCCAGGAGTCCGAAGGCAGTTGCTAGGGCTAAAACGACAAGGAGGGGAACGGGAGCGGAGCCATCGTTGGTTTTCGGCAATTTGGTGGCAACGGACTCCACTGCTGTTTCGACTGGGTTGGTGGATTGGACAACCGAGTCTTTGTCTTCGCCATGAAGCTCTAAATTGCGGTGGGTGTCGATATTCGCGACATTCCACAGATCAACTGCATCGCCCGATAGCGTTTCCTCTGTTGTTTGCATGTGCAGGATGGCGGGAGCGTAGGCAATCTTGCTGTCTTCTTCACTGCGTGTTGGCCCCGTTGCTTCCTTCAGGTTGAATGAAGCGCGGTTTGCGGGCAGGTTGGTAAGATCAGCTTCTTCGTAGCGCTCGGGGCGTTCCCATTCCTTGGCATCTTGGGCATTGGTGCTAAAGCCCTCTTCGACCCTACCGTGCTCGAAGGCTACGGCAATGACGAACTCTCCCTGTTCAAGCGAAAGATCGTTTACGGCAAGCTTTTGCGATTCCAAGGTAGAAACGTCTTGTTTCCAAATGCGCCAGCCGCTGAAGTCGTGGATACGTTTGTTAGTTGGATTGTCGGGGTTGTAGGGGTTTCTGATGCAGGCATTTGGCTGCTCGCCAAGGGAATTGTTTGCTCCGTTGTTGGTTGTGTCGGTGTTGTCGGGCTCGCTTTTATTCTGTTTTGCAGCGTTACTGCCATTGGCCTCGCTCGATCCTCCGTCTTCTTCGCTTTCTGCCTTCCCCTTTTCTTCTTCCTGATCGAAGTTTGTTCGATACCACACATTCATTAGGCCGTCGTAGTCTTCGAAGCTTACAGGCGTGGTGATGCCCGTGAGGTGGACATAGCCGTCCTCTGCGCAGTCGATGGTATCGGTCATGGTGAATTCATCAACCCAGGTGCTTGAAGTGGATCGGTAATCGATCGCGTAATCGAACGAACCTGTTTCATTGAGAAGGGTTTCACGCTTGTCGACTTCGCCTGAGATGGAAAGGGGAATGGTGTCGTTGTCAACGGTGCCTAGATCGAGTGTAGTGTTGTCTCTGCTGATGGTTATGGTGAAATGAGCCAGTATGGTGCCTTCATTTTCCTTGCAGGGAAGCTCTTCTATTTCATACGTGTCATAGGGGAGGGCGCCCAAATCGTCGTTGGCCTTTGCTGTTGAGCCGTGCGAATCGCGCCCAAACCAAATGCCGTCTTTTGCCGAGGTGCCGGCGTTGGTATTGCGGGAGTGGGGTACCCAAGAAGACGCTGTGTTGGCCATGCCATTTTCGTCGGTTACCAGCACGTGCTCTTCGCCTGTGGTGCGCGAAGTGATGCGAAACGGTACGTTCGCCAGATGCTCCATGGTGCCGCTTTTCGCTTTCGTGAAGGCCAGATCACCTCGAATTACCTGCTCTTCAAAGGAAAGGGGAACCCAGGGGCTGATGTGCTCTTCTGTCCCTTCGCTGGTTAGCGATACCTCCCAGGGCGCATCGCAGCTGAGATACCCTGTTGGTGGCTGTATCTCCTCTACTAGAACGGTGCCTAAGGGAAGCGTTATAGCGTGGTTGGTGTCGTAGTAAAACTCATCCCCTTCAACGAAATGGTTTTCATCGAAGGCAAACCCTCCTGTCTCATCCGTTTTGAAAACCCACGTGCGCTTGGGGGTCCCGAGATAATCCATGCTTTGTTTTGCTGTCTTCTGGCTGGAGGGATTGACGCTCGATCCGTCCAGGATATTCCGAGGGGCTTGTTTCTCTTGATCGAAGTAGCTAACGCGGAAGAGCGCTCCTTTCAAGGTTGCCGATCCGAGGGGGTAAGGGGTTTTGGTTTCTGCATCGATCTTTTGGCCGATGAGGTTGATCAGCGCGTTTTGCGGTGCATCGGAAATGTTTGCGGTGGTGGTGTTGCCCGAGGTAATGGCTGCACTTGCATCGGGTGCAGGGGCAAAGCCTTCGGGCGCTGTTTCTTCCCGAATGGTGTAAGTACCTGCGGGCAGCAATGGGCTCTTGGCGGTTTTTCCATCGGCGCCCGTCGTAAGCTGGGCTACGCGCGATCCTTCTTGGTTGTACACGCCGAATACGGCTCCTTCCAGCGAATAGCAGCGGTTGTTTTCGCTGATGGAAGGATTGGAGGAAGCTTTGACCACTTCAAGGTATCCGCCGAAGTTTTTCTTGATAGTGGCTTCCAGGTACACCGTTTGATAGCCGATGAGGCCTAGGCTGTTGCTTGGGCCGCCAGGGCGTGCTGCGCCAGGAGGTGTGATGCTCACGTCGTAAACCACTTCGCCTGCCTCGACGTTGACTTCTTTCAAGATTGCTACGTAATCTGCTCGGGTATTTGAGGGTGCCGCGGCGCTGGGCAGCGAACAGGTGCCAGTGCCGGCATAGCCTTTGAGTTCGCCGGTGAAATCGGAAATGGCGAACTTAGCGGGATGCACGTTCCAGGTTGCGCCGATGTAGCAGCTGCCAGTTAGGGTTTTTGGGATGTCCTTTGTGGGGTCGAACGCTTCAACTTTGGTAGTGTTGGCAATCCTGAACAGGGCATATATGCTCGTTGATTTCTCTACGGGCTTTGAGAAATCGAAAGTGGAGTCATCGGAGGTGTCTACCCAGCGCACAAATTCCCAACCCTCTTTGGTGGGGGTGGCGGGCGCGCTTCCGTAAGCCTGCTTAAACGTATTTCCGCGGGGCACTTTAACGGTAAGGTCATCGGTTTTTGCATCGTTGAAAGAGACGCGAACCTCGTAATCGGCTTCCACGAATGTTCCTGTGACGGTTATGCTTCTCTCGACCTTTGTGGCCAGCCAATCAAACTCTTTCCCTGTTTCGTCGCGCCATTCCAGGGTAAGCCCCTGCGCCTCTTTCGATTCAATAAGCTTTGCCAGGGGTTGCTTGCCTGATTCGTCTGCCATAAAAACGGGATTGGCGCCAACGGGTTGTCCCAAGGTGAAATCGGTCCCGGCAACCAGAGTGGGCAGAACTCCCGTATACCCTTCAACTTGGATGACGATGGTTGCCGACTGCCCAGGGGCGTTTCCCGCCTGCGCCCAGCGGGGCGCAACTGCCGAAACGACAAGAAAACATGCCACAACCGCGATAAGGATGCACTGTGGCAAACGATGTTCTGCGAAAGGGATGGTGCATTCGCTGGTTTCCCTTTGGGGGAGCCTTGTTTGGCGGAAAGTGCTCCGTGCGGGGTGCTTCGTGGGCGTGGTGCGGTTTTTCGGTTTGTCGCCAATGCGCCGTACGCGCGCGGCGGCACGATTCTCTGGTTTCATGATGCAGCCTTTCCTTGCAGTGTTGCTTGCCGCAAGTGTTGCAGCCATTGCTTAAGAACATGCGAAGCGAGTGCGAAAGCCGTGCGAAAGTGGTGCGAAACCGTGAAGGGTTACGTGCCTGTAAAATTGACAATCCGATAAACACCCATTTTTACCAGGCGATATGTGGCAACCACCGAAATATCTTATTTCTCCGATATGAATTATGGAATTAATACTTGACAATACCTACGGGGTTAGTAGGATTTGGAGTCAAGAAAAGGACTTCCTTCGTGGCTCTAGAGCTTAAGGTTGGTGCGGTTGCGGCAAGGCAGCGTGATCTTCTGGCAAGCTAAAGACTCGAAGGCGATTTGCCGTAGGAGCGGCAGAAAGAAGGAATCATGGCAGTGTACAAGAGCGTTTCCGAGCTTATCGGCAATACCCCGTTGGTAGAGCTCTCCAATTACGAGAAGAATCACAATCTGAATGCAACCATCATCGGTAAGGTCGAGCTGTTCAATCCTGCTGGCTCCATCAAGGACCGTATCGCCAAGGCTATGATCGAACAGGCGGAAGCCGATGGGAAGATCGACGCAGACACCGTGTTCATTGAGCCTACTTCGGGCAACACCGGTATTGGCCTTGCTGCTATTGCTGCCGCTCGCGGCAACCGCATTATCATCACCATGCCTGAAACGATGAGCGTTGAGCGCCGCAACCTTATGAAGGCATACGGTGCCGAACTGGTTCTCACCGATGGCGCTAAAGGCATGAAGGGCGCAATCGCTCGCGCTGCCGAGCTTGCCGAGGAGATTCCGAATTCCTTCATTCCCAGCCAGTTCACCAATCCCGCCAACCCCGCTGTTCACGAGGCAACCACCGGTCCTGAAATTTGGGAGGCAACCGAAGGCAAAGTGGACATCCTGGTTGCTGGCGTGGGTACCGGCGGAACGGTTTCCGGCACGGGCGCTTATCTGAAGAAGCAGAACCCCGAGGTCAAGGTTGTTGCCGTGGAACCTGCCGGATCTCCGGTTCTTTCGGAAGGCCATCCGGGCGCTCACAAGATTCAGGGTATCGGTGCAGGATTCGTTCCTGATACACTGAACACCGATATCTATGATGAAGTTATCACCATCGCCGACGAAGAGGCTTTCGAGGCCGGCCGCGAGCTTGCAGCAAAGGATGGCTTGCTGGTGGGTATTTCCTCAGGCGCTGCCGTTGCTGCAGCGACTAAGCTCGCTCAGCGCCCCGAAAACGCTGGCAAAGTCATCGTCGCTATCCTCCCCGATACGGGTGAGCGTTATCTCTCTACGGCGATGTTCAACTTCGAGTAAGATCCGAGCAGGCGTCTTGACGTACTGCTCTGGCAAGTGAGGCATGAATGTCCTACGAGCAAGAGAACAAACAGGCACTGGTCGCTTACTTCACCGAGGGCGCGAAGGGGGACAAACCCCTTGGCGCCCTCGGCGTTGAAGTGGAGCACTTTGTGGTTACCGCCGAAGGCGAGTACTCCGTATCGTATGCAGGAAGAAGCGAAGGGGAATTCGGCGTTCGCGATGTGCTGGCGCATTTGGCCGATGCCTATCCTCAACATACCTATGGCCTTGAAGGCGACCTTATCGGGCTCGCTAGCGATGAGGCCTCCATTACGCTTGAGCCTGCTGCTCAGCTTGAAATCAGCATCGCCCCGTATTCGTCTATCAGCCGAATCCTTCGTGTGTACAACGAGTTTCGAGCGAAGGTCGATCCATTCTTGGCCGAACACGGGTGCAAGCTGGTTACCAGCGGTTATCATCCTACAGCGCGCGCACTCGACCTTACGCTGATTCCGAAGCAGCGTTATCGCTTCATGAACGACTATTTCAAGGAAATCGGCACTCGTGGTGAACGCATGATGCGCGCTTCTGCTTCTACGCAGGTTTCGGTGGATTATCAAGATGAGGCTGATGCCATTCGAAAAATGCGCATTGCCCAGGCGTTGGCGCCCATCTTCGCAAGCGTGGCCGACAACACGGCGGTGTTCGAGGCGGAGCCTGCGCCCCGGCTGGCGCGATTTGCCCTGTGGCGCAACGTGGACAACGATCGATGCGGTTCGGTGCCTGGCCTTTTCAACGAGGGTTATAGCTTTGCGGATTACGCCGAGTGGATTCTTCGCACGTGCCCCATTTTCGTTACGCGCCCTTCTGTCGATGATCCTACGGGCCCCAATCTGCGCGCGGTGTATGGCCAGTCTGCCTATGAGGCATATGGCGAGGCTCCCATGACCCGTGCCGATATTGAGCATGTGCTCTCGATGTTTTGGCCCGATGTTCGCTTGAAGAACTTTGTGGAAATACGCCCAGCCGATTCGCTGCCCGCGCCGCTGATGGCGGGATATGCGGCGCTCGTGAAAGGCATCTTCTATTCTCAGCGTTCTCTTCAGGCAATCGAGGAGGCGTTCGGAGTGGTAGAAGGCGTGTGGCCTTTGACCGACGACAGCGCCAACCAAGCCCTTAAGTCTATTCAAGAGGATGGTGCCGAAGCGGTCGTCTGCGGCAAAACGCTTGCCGAATGGCAAGAGCTTATCTTCGAAATCGCAGATGGGGCGCTTGACAAAGAGGATGCCGCCCATTTGCATGACCTGGTGGCATTTGCTCGCGGCAGGCGATAGCTCGCATCTCGGCATTTTGGCCGTGCTATTATAGTCTTATTCCTATATGATTACAGGTTGTTTTGCGCATTGCCCGTTGCATCGGGCCAATGTGCCGATGATGTTCACCATTCCGTCAGGAGGCACCAATGAAGATATCTACCAAAGGGCTGTATGCAGTGCGCTTCATGGTGTTTTTGGCAGGGCATGGCGGCACGGAGCCGGTGCCGCTGAAGGAAATCGCTAAGGCTACCAGCATTTCGCGTAAATACCTGGAGCAAATTGCTTCGAGCTTGGCGGCAGCGCAGCTGGTTCGCAGTGCCCGCGGTGCTTCGGGCGGCTATCGCCTTGCGCGCGGTGCCACGAACATCACTATGCTCGATGTGCTCACCGTAACGGAAGGCTCGCTTGCGCCTGTCGATTATCTCGATGAGCTTTCCGGGGAAGCGTCTCCTGGCGAATCGTGCTACGAGATCTTCGTTTGGAAGGGTCTGCACGATTTGGTGAAAGATTACCTGGGCGGTATTTCTTTGCAGGATGTGGTGGATCGTTCCTCCCAGCTTGCGATAGACAGCTACACCATCTAGCAATAAAGCGGCTAGCTTGTATGTGCCGGCCTGCAGAAAGGGAACGTCATGACGGTAGCGAATGGAAGTGCTAGCAAGATGAAGCGCTTGCCTGTTATCGGCATCGTTCCTTCCCAGAACACCACCGAAAAGATGGTGAGCTTTCCCGAGCGCTACGCCGATGCCATCATCAAAGCTGGTGGCGCCCCCTTGTTGCTGCCGCTTTCTGGCAACCCCCATATATACGAAACGCTATTTCCTTTGATAGATGGTTTTGTCCTTACCGGCGGCAACGATATCGACCCGGCTCGCTATGGCGCTATTCGCGATAGCGGCAAGATCGACGAGCATACACCCGAGCGCGAAGAGCTTGAGTATTTGATCTTGAGCTATGCATATCGCTTTGATTTGCCGCTGATGGGTATTTGCCGGGGCATGCAGATGATAAACGTGTGTTTGGGCGGTACCTTGTTCCGTGATTTAGGGGATCAGTTCCCCGGTATGGTGAGGAAAGGCATCAACGACGGCAAGGATGGTCTGCCCCAGCTTGCGCATTGGCAGCCAAAGCCTTACAGCGAACCCACTCATCCGGTGACCATTCTGCCCAATTCCAAATTAGGCAAGTTGCTGGGTGTACAGGACATCATGGTAAATTCCATGCATCATCAGGGGGTTTGCGATCTTTCTACGCGTGTTGATGCGGTAGCATATGCGCCCGACGGCCTGGTTGAGGCCATAGAGGTGCGCGACAAGAGCTTCATGATCGGAGTGCAGTGGCACCCTGAATTTTTCACGGGGCGCCATCGCATGGAGTGCGTGTTCGATGCGCTTATCGAGGCGGCGGCGCATTGCCATACTCATTGCGGTGAACGTGGAAGCGTTGTTATTACGCGCAGTGAGCCCGTGGGCATCCAAGCGCAATGGCCCGAAATCACATTTGCCGATTGCATCTGACTTATCTGCGGCATTAAGTCCTCCGCTTCTGCGCAAGCAGCTTATCTTGCCATATGCGAATACAGGCGTACGCGCTGCTCGAATTCCTGGAGCGAGATTCCTTGGGCATTGCTGATGCGGATGGCGAGGTAGCGGGCATTGTCTTTGATGGCGTAGATCATTTCCTCTGGGAAAGAAGAGCCGTCGAGCTTTCCCTCGCGATAGAGATAATCGATAACGCCGATCAGGCCGCTGATGGAATACTCGATGATGATGCGCGCATTAGAGGTGAGCTCCTCTCCCTCGTTGCAGAGGATGGTTTGCCACATGTTGGCTATGATGGCGCGGATATTCAGCGCTACGCATTCTTGGCTACAGCGTTTCATCACAAGGCCGCAGCGCTGCGTGCGCTGGGGCAGCAGCACCTCGGTGAGCGCCTTGCTGTCGTTGCTGAGCATATAGAAGATGCCAAGCGGAAGGCCTTTGCTGTTGAGCAGCTCTTCTTCGATAACGGTGAACAGCAGCGCATCGAGCGATTCGTAATGGTAGTAAAACGTGCCGCGGTTGCAATGTGCCTTTTGGGTGACCATATTCACCGTGATGTGCTTCAGGTCGTTTTCCTCAAGCAATTCCCAGAATGCATTTTTGATGCGTTCTACTGCAGCGGGCGCCTGTTGATCTTTGCGGGGTCGTGCCATGATGGATTCCTTCGTTGTGGGGCAATACGGGTTATGGCTCGTCCGCTAGGACGTGCGAGGTTTGCGTGCGTTCATGATGAGCATTTGCAGTCGGTTTTCGATATTGGCGAAGCTGACGTCAGGGTCGAAGTCGAGGGGCAGAATCTGCGCGTCGGGATATAGCTCTTTCAGACGCTTTGATATGCCGCGGCCAACTACGTGATTGGGTAGGCATCCAAAGGGCTGCAGGATAACGAACGCGCGGCACCCTTGCTTTGCATGGTGCAAGATCTCTGCAGGAATCAGCACGCCTTCACCGGCATCGAAGGTGTGGTGGATGATGGGATCGCTTGCCTGTACCAATTCGGGCATGCGGCACGGCGGCGTGTACAGCGGGTGCGCTTTGGCAATTCTGTCGGTAACGTCGTGGGCCAACTTGAAGAAGGCATCGGATATCGAATTGTTCAGCTTGATGGGAAGCGGGCGATGCACCTTGTATTCGCGTTGCTGAGATCGCTGGTAGAAGTACGTTTTGCGAATAACGTCGGTCATGCGCGCTTCGATGATTTCCAGCCCGTTGCTTTCCAAGTACCGTTCCATATCGTGGTTTGCACCTGGATGGAAATTCAGCAGGTACTCGCCCACGATCAGCACGGTGGGGCGCGGTTTACTTCGGTCGTACTGCACGGAAAGCATTGAAGCTATGGCTTTTTTGAAGCCCTTCTTCATGCCCCCGATGCCGTTTTGGCGCAAGCCGCTTATAACGGCATCGATAGATTCGTCGAATGCTGCATCGGCGCTGCCCGGCTCCAGCTCGTAGGGTCGTATCTTGCGCAGCAGCTCTTCCAACGCGTCGATCATGGGCAAGCCGAATGCAATTTGCATAGCGGTTTTTAGGCTCATCTTAAAGCCAGGATGAACGTTGTGGGCGTCTTCGGCATCGTTGGTGATGATGGGAACTTGAGGATAGCCGGCATCATCGAGCGCTTTACGCAGAAGCGCAGCGTAGTGGGTAAGGCGGCAGTCGCCGATGTACTTGCCAGTGGCGATAGCAACCTTGTTGGGGTCGTATTCACCCGATTCAAGTGCCGCCAACGCTTCTCCAACCACGATTTGAGCTGGGAAGCAGATGTCGTTATGAACGTAGCGTTTCCCCAGGTAGATTGCGCGTTCGTGGCCAATAGGAAGAGAAACGGTGGTCAGGCCTTGATTGGCAAACGCTGCCGCCATAAGTTGGCTGAAGGCATGCGAGGTATTGGGAACCAGCACCGTTTTGGTGGCGGCATCCTTCTTTGTGAATTTTTGCGGATAGGGATCCGCGAGCTTTTCTCCGGTGGCGCGAGCTAGAGCCTCGTCGATTTTGCGCTCGAATGCGGCTGTGCAGGCTGCGCATTGGGAGGATTCGCAAGTTTGTGTGCTGCCGCAGCAAGGGGCATCCGGGTTTCTCTGTTGATCTGCATCGATAGCATGGGCCGTCTGAGCAGATGCTATCGTTTTTTCTTTTTCGCGACGTTCGTTGACGGTTTCGATAAACGAGCGCACACGGATACCCAAAGGACCACGGATGTCGCTTTCGTCCACTTTGAGTATGAGCGGTGTTTTGTCGCTGATTTCCTTCATCAGGCGGATGATCTCGTCGGAAAGATAGGCATCGTGGCCGCAGCCGAAGCTCACTATCTGCACGTACTCCATATTGGGGCTTTGCGCCGCCAAGGTTGCTGTCGATAGCATTCGGGCGTGGAAATTGTTCGCAATGTCGATCAGGCTGTTCTGCAGCGGCACTTGTGTGGCTCCCGGAACGGAGTCGGCGGTGATGACGGGAATGCCGTGTTCGGTAAACAACGTTGGCAGCTCATGGTTAACCAAGTCGTCGTTATGGTAGGGACGTCCTGCCAGCACCACGGCGTAGGTGCCTTCGTTGCGGGCTTGCGCCAGCACTTCGGCGCCGCGCTGTTGAAGGGCAGTGCCGAACGAAGCCTGCGCGTTGTGCGCCTGGTCGAGGGCCGCCAAGGTTGCTTTATCGGGGATTTGGAAGGTTTCCTTGAAGTACTTCACCAGCTGGTCGGTGCAGTCTTCTTCTGTGAACCAATGGAACATCGGGTTATCGAAGGGAATGTTCCAACGGCGGCTGGGGTTGTCAGAGTTCTGCACCACCAGGGCGTATCCCTTAACCACAGCGCACATTGACTGGCTGTCCTTCGAGGTATTTTCCGAGGGTACCGTGGTAACGATTGGCATGAAAATGCGGTCGACGCCCTGTTTATACAGGTCGCGAAGATGGCCATGAACCAGTTTTGCGGGGAAGCATACGGTGTCGGACGTAACGGCGGAAAGGCCGTTTTCGTAGATGGTGCGTGTTGATTTGTGGGAGAGCTTTACGGTGAAGCCCAGCGCTTGCAGCAGTGTTTTCCAGAACGGCATGCTGTCCCAGAAGAACAGTACGCGCGGAATACCCAAGGTTATTCCCTGGGAAGGCATAACGGGAGTACAGGGCCAATCCTTGAAGAGCAATTGCTCGCGTTCGTTGTACAGATTGGGCACGCTTTCCATGCTTCGGTTTGCTTCGCGCACTTGTTCGCGAACTTTTGCGTCGGAAAGCTCGCCCACAACCTCGCCCTTGGTGCAGCGATTGCCGGTGATCCATGAAGTGCCATTTGAGAACGTGATGCGTGTGCGGTTGCAGCGGTTTGAGCAGAATGGGCAGATCAGGTTCGTTTCTTGCGAATAGCTGAAGGATTCCAGGGCGTCCCAGCCGATAAACGAGGATGCTTGGCTGGCATGCTCGTTTTCTCGGGCAATAAGCGCTACGCCGATTGCCCCCATAAGGCCGGGGTAGGGTGCGCGAGTAACCTCTTGGCCAACGTATTGTTCGAATGCGCGCAGTACTGCGTCGTTCAGGAACGTGCCGCCCTGGACAACGATATGGCTGCCAAGCTTTTCCAGGTTGGAAACGCGAATCACCTTGGTGAATACGTTTTCGATGATAGAGCGGCAAAGGCCTGCCATGATGTCATTGGGGTTCTTGCCGTTCTTCTGCTCGGTTACGATGCTGCTGTTCATGAACACCGTGCAGCGGCTTCCCAGATCGGCGGGCGCTTTCGATTCGAAGGCAGCGCCGGCAATGCTTTTGGTGGGGATGTTCAACGTGGATGCGAAGCTCTCGAGGAACGATCCGCAGCCGGAAGAGCATGCCTCGTTTACTACGACATTGGTGATAACGCCGTTGTCGATCCAGATCGCCTTCATGTCTTGGCCGCCAATGTCCAGGATGAATGAAGCGTTGGGGTCGAATTGCTGAACAGCGCGCGAGTGGGCAACCGTTTCAACGGTGTGGCAATCAGCGCCCAGGGCGTTGGCGAACAGCATTTCGCCGTATCCGGTGGTGCCGCATCCCGCTACTTCGAGTTCGCAGCCGGCATCTTGGTACCGTTTGTGCAAGGCACGCAGTGCCTCTACGGCAACATCGACAGGCTCGCCTTCGTTGGAGGCGTAGAACGAGTCAACGAGTTCGCATTCCTCGTTGAGCAGGGCGAACTTAGTGGTGGTGGATCCGCAGTCCACGCCAAGGTATACGCGGAGAGTTTCGGGAAGGTTCCCCTGTTCAAGTGCGGTTTTTGTTTGGGGCAGCTGATGGTGTTCGGTGAAGATGGCACGCTCTGCGTCGGTTTCGAAGAAGGGCTTGCCGGCATAGGCGCTTTGCGATGCGGCGCTTCCCGCCGCATCGTCTATGATCACGATGTGAGCGTCTTCCAGCGTCTTGATTGCTTGGGAAGGAACGAGGCGTGCCTGACGGTCGGCGAAGAGCTCTTCCAAGGCAAGCGCTGCGCCCACTGCAACGATGGTTTCGGGGTGATCGGGGATGATGATGTCTTCCCTACCTAGCTCAAGGCGTTCGGCGAAAACAGCGATCAGGCGTGGGTTGAAGGTGAGCGGCCCGCCTTCGAATACGACGGGGGCTTCGATTTCCAAGCCCTGAGCCAAGCCGCCGATGGTCTGCTTGGCGATAGCGTGAAACGAAGAAAGGGCGATATCTGCCTTCGGTACTCCCTGGTTGAGCAGGGGCTGAATATCGGTCTTTGCGTATACGCCGCAACGGCCGGAAACGTTATGGACGGCTTCGCCCTGTTGGGCGAGGTCGTTGAACTGTTCGGTGGGCACTTTAAGAAGCGTGGCAATCTCATCGACGAAGGCGCCCGTGCCGCCTGCGCAGCTTCCGTTCATACGCATATCGGCAACTGACAGGCAGTTTGCCTCATTGTCGAATTTGAAGAAGATCATCTTCGCATCTTGGCCGCCGAGTTCGATGGCGGTGCGCGCGGTAGGATAATTCGCGCCTACCGCAAGGGAATTTGCCACAACCTCCTGTACATAGGGCAGGTTCAGGGCTTCAGCTAAAGCCGCACCGCCCGAACCGCACAAGGCGGCGCGCATGGGAACGCCTCCGAACTGCTGGTCCAATTCGGCAAGCAAGCTTTTCAAGCAGTTTGCCTGCTGGGCATGATGGCGCACGTAGCGGCGCATGAGCACTTCATGGGACGCTGCGTCCATAACGGCTATCTTTGCCGTCGTGGACCCAACATCTATACCTACAAGGAGCTGCGATGATTGGTTGTTCTGCACAGGTGAAGCCACGATAGTAAAAACTTCTTTCTAACTAAAACAACCCTGTCGAACAGGGCATAGTTAGTTTATCCAACAATGTGTTTAATAAAAACAGACATTTGCACTAACTCCATTTATTTTTCGTTGTTGTGGGCACGGTTTCGCTCGGTGTGGCGGTTGAGGGCCGCGAGCGCCGTCAATCCATCGCATGTCAATGCTCTGATGCCCGATGGGGGCTAAGGGACGGCGAGTGGCGTCCAATCGTGCCAATGCTTGGTTTCCGGTGGCGGTTGGGGCCGCAGATGGTGCCGGTTGCCAAGGTTGAGCGGGACGTTCTCCTCTCTTGGGCCTTGAATGTCCCGTTTCCTTGAAACGCGTTCAAGCTGCTGAAAAGCCGATATAATAGAGAACAGGGATCACCATCTACCTAGCTGAAATGGAGGGGTCATCATGGCTACTGAATTCGAAAAGGGTTTCCGCGATATTTTCTTGGCAGGCGTTGGCGCTATGGCCATCACTGGCGAAAAGGCGAAGGAAGTGCTCGATACCCTTATTGAAAAGGGCGGCGTTACGGTTGAACAGGGCAAGGATATCAACCGCGAGCTGCAGCATAAGGCAAACGAAACCGTTGCCAAGGTTCGCGAGGAAAGCATTGCCGCCGCGATGAAAACCATGAGCGCTGAAGAGCGCGCCGAGTTCGCTGCAACCGTTGCTAAGCTTGCCGCAGAGCCCGTTGCCGAAGAGGCAGAGGAAGCCGAAGAGGCACCTGTAGAGGAAAAGGCTGAATAACCCGCATGCGCAGAACGTGGCAGGGTGTTCCTGCCACGTTCTTTTTGTATGGGAGGAAACTCCCGGTCTAGTTGGTTGATAGTGCGTTCTGGAGGCAATTCGCGAGAGCGGCGCCTTTGCGGTTGCTCGCTTCATCCCTATAGTGCAAAACGCGTCCACCTGTTTGCTTCGATGCTGGTTGGTCCATTAGAGGAATTTCATGAACGAAAACACCTTGCTCAAACGTTTTTTCGAAAACGGTACCGAATTCGATCCCGATAAGCAGTTTGGTTTAAGCCACAAGGTGCGCACACGTCGCATCCGCGAAATTGTGCTGCTTATGCGCAAGCATCATGTCATGGATGGCCTTTCGCCCACGGAGCTGCGCGACATTCTTGTTGATTTGGGGCCAAGCTTCATTAAGATAGGTCAGATGCTTTCCCTTCGTTCGGAGATTTTGCCACAGGCGTATTGCGATGCGCTTTCCGACTTGCAGATGGATTGCGACCCTATGCCGTTCGAGGAAACGGTAGCGGTGCTTCGGGGCATTTATGGCGATAAGTTCGACTCGATATTTAAGGAAATTGACCCGAAGCCGTTGGGTAGTGCCTCTATGGCGCAGGTTCATCGTGCGGTTTTGACAAACGGTGATGAAGTTGCCGTTAAAGTTCAGCGTCCCGGTGTGCGCACTACCATGGCGCAAGATATCGACGTGATGCGCGCAGTTGCCAAGCAGGCTTCGCGCTTCATGAAAGATAACCAGATGCTCAATCTGCGCGATGTGGTGGAAGAGCTGTGGGTTACGTTCTTGGAAGAAACCGACTTCCTGAAAGAAGCGCGCAACTTGGAAGAGTTTGCGTTGCTCAACAAGGATGTGGTGTATATTTCCTGCCCGAAGCCCTACATGAAATATTGCACTGAAGAAGTTCTGGTCATGGAATACGTTAACGGCATTTCCATCCGCGATACGAAGCGTCTGCTTGAAAATGGCTACGACCTGGAAGAAATCGGCGTAAAGGTTATGGACAATTACGCCACGCAGATTATGGAGCATGGCTTCTTCCATGCCGATCCTCATCCTGGAAATATCTTGGTTAAGGACGGCAAGGTAATCTATATAGACCTAGGAATTATGGGGCGCCTATCTGTTCGTGACCGCGGGGGTTTCAGACGGATTGTAGAAGCGGTGGGGTCCAAGAACTCCGCCGAACTGAAAGATGCCCTCATCGCGTTTTCCGTAGCGCATGATATGAACGCCATCGATCATCCGCGTTTCTTGGCGGAGCTCGATAACGTTTTGGAAAGCTACGGTTCAACCGACGTTGCCGATATTGATATCGGCTCTTTGTTGGGTGACATCATGGTGCTTACGCGCCAGTGCAAGGTTACCTTGCCCGCTTCGGTTACTGCCGTTTCGCGCGGTATTATCACTATGGAAGGCTCGCTGCAGGATTGCCTTGCCAACGCCAACATCGTTGACATCATTAATGGGCACCTGCAGCGCTCAAAAGACATCAAGACGGAAATCCAGAATCAAACAAAGGATTTGCTGATCTCCCTGAACTCTGCAACCCATAGTTTAATTAAGGCCGCTGAGTACTCGGGCGACACGCTTCATATGCTTTCGCGTGGGCAGCTGAAGGTGAACATGGAAATGCTAAGTTCTCCGGAACCCTTGTACAAGGTGGGGCGCATCATGAACCGCCTTGCCATTAGTTTGGTGATTGCCGGTTTGCTGGTAAGTGGCAGCCTTATCATTGCGGTGGATATGCCGCGTTTGTTTGGGATGCCTGTCCTTTCTCTTATCGAGTATGTTTCCGCGTTTATCCTTTCAGTTTGGCTCGTGTGGGACATGTTCCGCAGGACGAGGTAGGGCTGTTTTTGGCTGTGCGGCTTGCTTGTTGATTGGTGAAGTTGGGCCGATAGGTTGAAGGCTGTACGGGGTGTTTACGCTGCGGACGGTGAGGCGTTTTGCCTTGCAGTGATGGATTGACATTGCCCTGTAATGTTGTCGGTGGGGCAGCTCGGGTACAATGCTGTCAATGGTTATGCCTATGAAAGGGGCTTTTGATGAATCCTGACTCTCGTGTTGTTCGGGGAGTAAGTATTGCAGCCATCGTTTTGTCTGCTTTGGGTATTTTGGGCGGTTTGGTAGTTGCCCTGTTCATGGGAATCGCATCGACTTCCTTAAACGATCCAGCTGTGGTTAATGCTCTTGTGTCGGAACTGCAATCATCAAGCTCTTCTTCGGCGTTTGATGGTTCTTCGCCGTATTCGACCTACGATTATTCCGGCATGACCCAAGATGAAGCCATGGCAGTGGCCAGCGCCAGCATTTTCATAATGGTGGGTCTGAGCTTCGGATATGTACTGTGCAAAGTTGTTTGTCTTGTTGCGGGTATCATTGCGTTGCGCAGCTGCACCAACCCCGCCAAGCTGGGCGGTGCCTTTGGCTGGTCTATCGCTGCTGCCGTCGTCAGCTTTTTGGTCGGCGGCATGATTTCCATGGTGCTGTTCATCGTTTCGGCGGTGTTTGTTAGCCGTGCTCGTAAGGCATACGCGGCTGCGCCAATGGGGGCTTACGGTTACCAGCAGCCTCAACAGTACCAACAGTATCAGCAACCGCAGCAGTATCAGCAGAGCCAGCAGGCTCTGCAGCAGCCGATAAATCAGCAGGTGCCCCCGCAACCGCAGCAGCCGATGCAGGGTCAGCCCTCGGCCGCCCCGCAGGCTCCAACTGCGCCTCAGGCCCCCGCAGCCCCGCAGGCTCCGGCCGGCCCACAGGCTTCCGCCCAAGACGATCAGGGTGAAAGCCCCAAGCAGCAGTAAACCAGAACAGTAAAAAAAGCGCTGGCATCAAGCCGGCGCTTTTGTTTTGCCGTCGTTTTGATTGCCTTCGGGGCTTGTTACTTCCAAACCTCTTCAGCAACATTTTTGATGAGGGCGATTTTCTTCCACTGATCCTCGGGTTCAATGATATTGCCCTCTTCGGTAGACGAAAAGCCGCACTGGGGGCTGATGCAGAGGTTGCGCAGCGGAACGTACTTGGCTGCCTCTTCAATGCGATGCTTCAGATCGGTTGGGTTTTCCAGGGCGCCATCTTTGGAGGTGACCAGGCCGAGGACCACCTTCTGATCTGCGATATGGTGCAACGGGCCGAAATCGCCTGCACGCTCCGAGTCGTATTCGAGGAAGAAGCCGTCAACCTTTAAGTTGGGGAACAAGATAGGCGCTACGGGGTCGTATCCGCCGGAAGAGAACCACGTGGAACGGAAATTGCCGCGGCAGATATGGATGGTGACTGCCAGATCTTCGGGTTTGTCGCGCAATGCTTCGTTGATCAAGTTAACGTAATCGCGCTCCAGTTTGTCCAAGTCAAAGCCGCGCGCTTCATAGGCAGCGCGCTTGTTCGGGTCGCACAGCTCGCCCCAGGAAGTGTCGTCGAACTGCAAGTAGCGGCAGCCTGCATCGTAGAATGCTTGGACTGCTTTGCGGTACGCGGCGGCAATGTCGGCGAACAAGAGCGCTTCGTTGTTCTCGTAACGAGCGATGGGTGTGTAATTCTCTTCGCGCACGCAGCAAATGAGGTGAAGCATAGTGGGGGAAGGAATGGTTTGCTTGACCAGCGTGCCACCTGCAACGCTGTTGGTGAAGGCGAAGTGCTTCAGGAAGGGGTGTTCTCCGAAGTCGACCTTGTCGGTAATGACAACGGTCTTCGATTTCGGCTGGTGGCCCTTGAAGTGAACCGACCAATGCTCCGCCCCTACTTCTTCGCAGCCAAGAAGTTCGGTAAGGAAGTCCAAATGCCACATGGAACGACGGAACTCGCCGTCGGTTACCGCGTGAAGGCCAGCGGCTTTTTGCTGAGCCACCAATTCCTCGATAGCTTCGTTTTCAACCGCTTCGAGCTCGTCGTGGGAAATGGAGCCTTCAGCGAATTGGGCGCGTGCGGTCTTGAGTTTTTCGGGACGCAGGAAGCTGCCTACGATGTCGTAATGAAACGGTGCGGCGGTATCGGACATAGAGGATTCTCCTTCAAGTTAGCTAGGCACAACTGCCGTATTTACATGGGGTTTCGGGGCAAAACTGATGGCACCCTTTGCACTTCATCGATTATAGGGGTGCTGCACCCTGTGTGGTTATAGGCATTGTTTCTAGCGAGCTATAGGCGGTCGGGGACGTGGCATGGTTCGCGGTCTGGGCGCTTTTTCGGCCGCTGGCCAGATTTGCGCCAAAAAAATGAGCCCCTTCGAGGGAAGGGGCTCGGCTTTGGGGAAAGTACGTTGATGCGATGAGGTTAGTCGAGTTTTGCGAAAGCTTGCTCGAGGTCCCAAATGATGTCATCGGCGTTTTCGGTGCCGATGGAAAGGCGAATGGTGGAAGGCGTGATGCCCTGATCGGCCAGTTCGGCTTCGGTGAGCTGGGAATGCGTGGTAGAGGCAGGGTGGATTACGAGACTCTTAACGTCTGCCACGTTTGCCAGCAGCGAGAAGATCTGCAGGTTGTCGATGAACTTCCAGGCTGCTTCCTTGCCGCCTTCGATTTCGAACGTAAAGATGGATGCGCCACCGTTGGGGAAGTACTTCTGGTACAGCTCGTGGTCGGGATGATCGGGAAGGCTGGGGTGGTTCACCTTGGCAACATGGGGGTTGTTCAGGAGGTATTCCACAACCTTCTTGGTGTTTTCCACGTGGCGGTCTACGCGCAGGGAAAGCGTCTCAGTGCCCTGAAGAAGGATCCATGCATTGAAGGGGGAAATGCATGGGCCCTCGTCGCGCAGCAAGATGGCGCGAATGTAGGTTACGAAGGCAGCAGGACCTACGGCATCTGCGAAAGAAACGCCGTGATAGCTGGGGTTGGGAGCAGCGATGGGGGCGTACTTGCCGCTTGCCTTCCAGTCGAAGTTGCCACCGTCGACGATTACGCCACCGAGGGAAGATCCATGGCCGCCGATGAACTTGGTTGCGGAATGAACCACGATGTTTGCACCATGCTCAAGCGGGCGGAACAGGTAGGGAGTGCCGAAGGTGTTGTCTACGACGACGGGCAAGCCGTGCTTCTTGGCGATTTCGGAAATGGCGTCGATGTTGGGGATGTCGGAATTGGGATTGCCCAGCGTTTCGAGATAGATGGCTTTGGTGTTTTCCTTGATGGCGCCCTCAACTTCTTCAAGGTTGTGAGCGTCGACGAAGGTGGTTTCAACGCCGAACTGGGAAATGGTGTGCTCCAGGAAGTTGTAAGATCCGCCGTAGATGGTCTTCTGTGCCACGATGTGGTCGCCTGCCTGGGCGAGCGCCTGAATGGTAAGGGTGATGGCTGCAGCACCGGATGCTACTGCCAGGCCGGCAACGCCGCCTTCAAGGGCAGCGATGCGATCCTCGAACACGCCCTGGGTGGAATTGGTAAGGCGACCGTAGATGTTGCCTGCGTCTGCCAGGCCAAAGCGGTCGGCGGCATGCTGGGAGTTGCGGAAAACGTAGCTGGTGGTTTGGTAAATCGGCACTGCGCGGGAATCGGAGGCGGGGTCTGCTTCTTCCTGACCTACATGGAGCGCCAAGGTGTCGAACTGGAATTCATGATCGGGGTTGTTTACGAACTGGCTCATGGCGAGTTCCTTTCTTTATGTGGAGGGGTGTGTTTCCTGTTTGCTAGCAAAACGAAGTAAACTCCCCAAAGCCCCTAGGGTCAATAGGAATTGATGAAAAAGCGCAGCTCAGGGGCATGCTTTATCCGGATAGCCTGGGTTTGGGAAAACCTATAGCGGCCTTTTATCTGCGAAAATGCCGTTGTTTAGAGGCGTTTTTCGGGTTGATCGCGCCTCTGGGGCAAGTGCTTGGGGCGGCAATGTTGCGGTTGTTTTCCTTCTGTTCTTCGCGCTGGTTGTGTGCATGTACGTTATCAACCTGGATTTGGCATCGCTTTCCGGCATTGCCGGTTAGCCTTTGTCTAGCAGGCCGTAGGAAACTGCGGGCCTTTTTCGTGCTCAAGGGTGTAAAAATGGGACAGGTACGAAATTCGCACTTCCGCAAATATGTACCTGCCCCCCTTTTTAGTCCTCTTCGAAAGGTCATGCACTGTGAAGCTTCAACAACTTATTTACGCCGTTAAGGTGGCCGAATGCGGCAGCATTACCGAAGCGGCGCGCCGTCTGTTCGTTTCGCAACCTTCGGTTACCAGTGCCATTCACGACCTTGAGCAGGAAATGAACGTGCACATTTTCGACCGTACCAACAAGGGTGTGGTGGTTTCCGCGGAAGGCGATACTTTTTTGGGTTATGCCCGCCAGGTGATAGAGCAGGCCGAGCTGCTAGAAGGCAAGTACAAGAGCACGAAGCAGCGCATGCCGCATTTCGCCGTTCCGTGTCAGCATTACTCCTTTGCGGTGAACGCCTTCGTTGATGTGATTCGCGAATTTGATGCGGAGCGCTATGACTTCACCCTGCGCGAAGAGCAGACCCATGAAATCATCGAAGACGTGGCCCGCATGAAAAGCGAGCTGGGAGTGCTGTACCTTTCTGCCCGCAACCGCGAGGTTATAAGCAAGATGCTTGTTGCCAACGAATTGGCATTTGAACCGCTGTTCCGTGCCGAGCCCCATGTGTTCGTATGCTCCGATCACCCCGTTGCCCAGCGCGCATCCGTAACCCTGGAAGACATGGCTAGCTACCCGTTTCTTTCCTATGAACAGGGCAACTACAATTCCTTTTACTTTTCGGAAGAGTTAACTTCCACACTCGACCGCAGCAAGAACATCCGCGTGCGCGACCGCGCAACGCTGTTCAACCTGCTTATCGGCCTGAATGGCTACACTGTGTGTTCGGGCGTGATCAGCGCAGAATTGAACGGATCTTCCATTGTTTCGGTGCCGCTGGATATCGACGAGTATATGGAAGTTGGCGTGGTAACTCGCAAGGGCACCCAACGTTCCCCGTATGGTGCGGCATACCTGGAGGCCATCAAGCGCCACATCCCGTAAGCGGGTGCAAGAGTCCCTGGTGCTGCCATACCCGCTGCGGTCTGCGGTCGCATCCCGTAAGCAGGGGCGAGAGGGATAGACGCATTGGCGCATCCAGGAGGGGACAAGGGACGGGTACAGTTGACTCATTTGGGCAAATCTTCGCCAATCCTTAATCGCTTCATCAAATAATCCAACTGCGCCCGTCCCTCTTGGGGGCTAGTTGAATGCTAGCGGATGCTGGTGCCGGGCAGCTCGTCGGCCATTTCGGTGATGTTCTTCCATAGGCGTTTGGGCATGAAGCCGCGCCGCAACTCGGGGTTGTAGCGGTCGGGTATGGCTACGGCATCGTAGAAGCGCTTCCAAGCATCGACCATTAAGGCTTCGTCGGCGGTTTCTTCGGGCAGGGTGAGCTCGTCGCTTTTCACTAGCGTCCAAGCACCCTTCTGGGAAACACCAGCAAGATGGTGCACCTCGTCGAAGATGATGAACGGCTGCGTGTTGAAGCGGGCGGCGAACCAGTCCATAAGGATGGGTACCACATTCGCCTTGGGGTTGCAGGCAGCGAACCACACGCCGCCCTGCATTTCGCGGAAGCGCAGGAACTGCATCATGTAATGGCGTTCGTTCATCACTGATTTGTGCAGCTTCACCAGCGGTTCCACGCAGGGGTGCGCCAACTGGCCCAGCACGTTTCCGCGTTCCTGCATGGCATAACGCACGAAGACGCAGATGCTTGTGCCTTTCTCCGGATCGTCGGAAAGAAAGGCAATGCGGATGGCGTCGAACGTGCTGCCGCCGCAGGTGCGGCATATGCCGGTACGCACGCGGTTGGCTATGGCGGGGCTAGTGGGTATGGTTGCGGGTTGCTGGCCCAACCGCAGTTGCAGGTTTTCCTTCGTGGCTATTTTGCTGGGAACCAGCTTTCGTCGATACGTTTCGAAGATGGCGCACAGCAGCCCTTCCAAGGTGCCGTCGTAGATGAAGGCATATCCCAGGTTCGGGACAGGGTAACCTGGTGTCGGCGCAGGCGCACTGTGCCGCGAGACGTTGTTGGTGCCCATCAGGCGCACCAGCCAGGAAGCTCTTCGGTAGCGGCAGGCAGGTTCAGACGCGTTGCGAAGGGCTCGGTTTTGCTGGACGCGCTGGATGTGCCAAATGTACCTGTCCTTGTTGGAACACTCGGAACGTCGAAATCGAAGATGCTCGTTTGGCCGGGCGCCACCTTGGCGCTGCGCCTTCCATGGGCTCCGCCGTTTATGGGTGCGGCAAGCTTTGCTCGTAGTGTTTCCGGTTCGAATTCGCCTATGCTGCCTTGATATTTCCCCGCGCAGGTTACGAAGTGGCGGGCGCGCTTGAAGGCAATGCCCAGCTTGCGCAATTCTGTTTCGCGTAGGCAGGTGGCCCGTCGGGCGCGGATGATGTTGCGGGCGCCACGCGGCCCAATGCCCGGTACGCGCAACAGCGTTTCCAAGTTTGCCGTGTTCACTTCCACGGGGAAGCACTCCAGGTGGTTCAAGGCCCAGTTCGCCTTTGGGTCTAGCTGTGGGTCAAGGAAGGGGTGCGCTTCGTCTATCAGCTCGGCGGCATCGAACTTGTAGAAGCGCATCAGCCAGTCGGCCTGGTACAGGCGATGCTCGCGGTTCAGCTGCACTCCCGATCCTGGTAAGCGTTTGTCGGTGCTTACCGGTAAATACGCGCTGAAGAACACGCGCTTCAGTGAAAGCGTGCGGTACAGGGCGCTGGCCAGGTTCAATATCTGGAAATCCGATTCGGGCGTGGCGCCTATTATCATCTGCGTCGATTGCCCGGCAGGCGCGAAAGCGCGGGTTTTGCGCACGATGGGCGCTTGCGCGTAGTAGGTGGTGTTCTTGCGCATAAGGGCACGGGTGTCGCGGTCTTCGGCGATGGATCTTTTTATTTGCCGCATGGGCGTAACGATGTTCTGCTTCGACTTGTCGGGTGCCAAAAGCGCCAAGCTTTTGCGGGATGGGAGTTCCATGTTCACGCTTAGGCGGTCGGCTAAATGCCCCAGTTCCTCAATAAGCTCGGGCGAGGTGCCAGGTACAGCTTTGGCGTGGATGTATCCGCGGAACTTGTATTCGTTTCGCAGGATGGAAAGTGCTTCTATCATCAGTTCCGTGGTGTAATCGGGGCTTTTGATAACGCCTGAACTGAGGAAAAGCCCTTCGATGTAGTTGCGGCGGTAAAAGCCCACAGTTAAGTCGGCCAATTCGCGTGGCTTGAATAGCGCACGGCGCACCTCGTTTTCGACGCGGTTCACGCAGTAGGCGCAGTTGTAGATGCATACGTTGGTCATAAGCACTTTTAGCAACGTGATGCAACGCCCATCGGGTGTGAAGCTATGGCAGATGCCCGCATCGATGGTGTTGCCCAATTCGCCTGCCTTGGCATGACGATTTATGCCCGATGAAGTGCAGGCAACATCGTACTTGGCCGCATCGGCCAGCACTTCCAATTTCGTTGCAATATCCATACGTACATCCGTTCGCCGTTTTCCGCCAAAAGATTACGCGAACATTTGTACGTTGTCAAACGAGCAAGCTAACGTTATGGCTGGTTTTTCTATCTCGAAAAAGAAGAAAGAACGTCCGATGGCCTGGCATGTAAAGCCGCGCAGCATGTTTACGCGCTTTTTGATTAGCGAAAAGGTAAATAGTAATCAAGCTCGCTTTTCAGGGATTCCGGCCGGGCGATTGGATATGTTGTTGGATGCCAGCTTGCCGATGGGGCCCAAAGAGCTATGTCGTTCTAGGCAATAGCGATGCGAGCTTTTTTCGGAGTGATCGTTCGAAGATGGGGGCTCGTTTGTTAACTTCTACTACACTAGGTACACTGACACATATGGCGTTGCGTTTAGCAGATAGGACACTCAGTTTGCGGATTTGCTTGCCTGCTTTAACGTTGGCTGTTTTGCTGTCGTTCGCCTTTCTGACGGCTTGCAATTGGAAGGAAGCCGATGTTAGTTCCAGTGAGTGCGAGGAAGAAATGAGCGAAATGAAAGTAAACGATACCCCTCAAGACCGTCTTCCCGTACTGAATTCAAAGGCTTTGTCCGAGCTGAAGGGAACCCCAGAAGGAATGAGCGGAGGCTTGATGTCTCATCAATGGGAGGTGAGTGGCCAGGTGGTTGCGTGTGACGAGGAAAGCGGCGCCGTTGCCGTATCCGTCGACAGCGACAACGATTACGCCCAGTATTTGAACAGCCCGATTCTGGTTTCCGCTGGGAACGAGGCAGGATTTGCCGTGGGGGATGGGGTCGTTATAACGTTCCTGCCTCCCGGCAGCGAAGAAACCGTTTTGCATCCAAGCAACCTGGTGAAAAGCCAATAAAAGAAAAAGGGGAATCGCAGGTAAACTGCGGTTCCCCTTTTTAGACGCCCATCCTGCGAACGGCCGCTATTCCTTTTCCGCGGATTCAGGTAGGAAGGCGCGGGCGTTGTAGGCAGAAATGCCCACGGTTGCGGAGTTGTGCAGCAGTGAAGATGCTTGCGGCGTGATGATGCCGCCGATGCCCAACGCCAACAGCAGCGTGTTGAACCCGATGGTGAAGCGATAGCCCTGGGCCATACGCTTTTCCAGGATGCAAGAAAGTTTGCGCAGCTCAACCAGCGAATACAAATTATCGGAAACCAACGATATGTCGGCCGCTTCACGCGCAACGGCACTGCCGGAGCTCATGGCGATGCTCACATACGCAGCTGCCAGGGCGGGCGAATCGTTCACGCCGTCGCCTACCATAACCACGCGGTGACCTTCGGCTTGCAGCTGCTCCACGATCTCGTGCTTGTGTTCGGGCAAAAGATCGGCCTTGAATTCGGAGATGCCGGTTTTCGCGGCAATGCGGCGGGCAGAACGCTCGTTGTCGCCGGTAAGCATTATCACGCGCTTGAAGCCGACCTGTTTGAGCTCTTCCATCACTTCGGCAACGTTTTCTTTCAGCGGGTCCTCGATGTACAGAACGCCCCACAAAACGTTGTCCACTGCCAGGAACAAAGGCGAAGTGCCACAGGCCTTCTCATGGATGGCCTCAAGCTCGGCAGGAGCAATGGGCACATGTTCGTCTTCCACCACGAAGTGCTCGGAACCGATCACGCAGCGCTTGCCGTTGATGCTGGAGGCAATGCCGTGGGCAACTACGTACTCCACTTCAGCGTGGCGCTCGCGGTGCTCCAGCCCGCGCTTCATGGCTTCGTTCACCACGGCGCGCGCAACGGGGTGGGGGAAGTGCTCCTCCAAGCAGGCAGCCAGGCGAAGCACCTCTTCAGCGGGCATTTCGTTGTAGCTGGTTACCTCGCGCACCGAAGGCGTTGCCTGGGTAAGCGTGCCCGTTTTGTCGAACACGATAACGTCGGCTTCGGCCATGTGCTTGAAGTAGCGCGAGCCCTTCACCGTGAAGCCGCGCTTGGCGCTTTCGCTTTGCGCCGCCATAACGGCGATGCTGCCGGAAAGGCGCAGCGCGCAGGAGTAATCCACCATAAGCGCGGCGGCCGTTTTGGTGAGGTTGCGCGTGGTAAGCGCCACGATGCCCGCCAGAAGGAAGTTCCACGGCACCAGCTTGTCGGCCATGGCTTCGATGTGCTTCTGGTCGGACGATTTCAGCGCTTCGGACTGTTCCACCATCGAAACGATGGAGCGTAGCTTGCTTTCCTCGGGGCTGCCGGAAATGCGTATGAAGATTTCGCCTTCTTCCACGGTGGTGCCGGCGTATACGGTGTCGCCCGTTTTGCGCACGATTGCCAGCGGTTCGCCAGTAAGCGAGCTTTGGTTTACGCCTGCTTCGCCTGAAATGACCTCGCCGTCGGCGGGAATCTGGCAACCAAGGCGCACTACCACGGTGTCGCCGTGTTTCAGCTCGCCAATGGCAACCTCGCGTTCAACATCGCCTTCCACTACGGTGGCGGTGCTGGGGATGTCGAACAGCGATCGCACCAGGCTGCTTTCGCTGCGGCGCTGGGTGTAATCTTCCAGGATTTCGCCCACCTTCAGAAGGAAGATGGTGCTGCCGGCGGTTGCTGGCTTGCCCTGGATGAAGCCCATAGCAATTGCCGCGCCGTCCAAGACGGGCACGTCAAGACGACCATGGCGCAGGGAATCGAGCGCTGCTTTCCAGAATGGGATAGCGGAAATGATGGTCCATGCAGTGCGTAGCGGTACCGGAAGGAACCAGCGGCGCATAGCGCGGAACACGATCATGTTGGCAATCTGCGTGAACAGATGACGCGGACGCGGTGCCAGCATAAGCGAGTTTTCGGGCTCCCAGGCTTTAACCTCTTTGTACGTAAGCGCTTTGAGCTTGCTTACGATGGTGGTGCGTGCCAAGGCAAGCTCGGCTTTGCCGACTCCCTCGAATGCCACGGAAAGCGAGCCTGCCTTTGGGTAGGCAACGCACTTGGTTACGCAGGGGAGTGCCAAAAACGTTTCCTCGAGCGCGATCGCATCATGCTCAGGGATTTTCCCCTGAAGATCGAATCGGATCCTTCCGGGGATCTCGTGTTTGATCGCGAAACGCATGGTTGCTACTTGCCTTCTGCTTCCTGAGCTTCGGCGAGTTCCTTGGCGGCCTCTTCTTCAGCTTCTTCCGCACCCTTGTCGTAGCCAGCTTCAGCGAGGATGTCGTCGAGCTCTGCCTTTGCCTCGTCGACGATGGACTCAGCTTCTTCCTTGACCTTCAAACCCTGGGCAACGGTTGCTACGGCCGCCTTGCGCACTGGTTCGCTTTTCAGCGCCTTGACGCCGAGGGTTCCCAGCAGAAAGCCTGCTCCTACGAGAATTCCATGGTTCATTGCGTCCTCCTTAGAACTGCTTTTGTATGGTGAAAGTTCACCACCCTTAACATTCAAAGTTTACCACTGCAAACATCGTCTGGTTAAAAAAGTTTGCTAGTGTTAACAGAAGTGTAAGGCGGCAATTCGAGGCAGGTGCAACCAAGCTCGTAAGGTGCATGATCCCGACTTGAAACGCGCTGTGCTGCGGGCTCGGTCAAGGGGGGGGGATCCCAATGTGATAATGCGCTGTTCGCAAGCGCGGCATTTGGTCGATAAGAGGCGACTGCCTCATCATTGGAGGCGAACCATCAGGCTATTCGTCGTTTGCGGGCAAACGACCTTTGCGCTCTTTGCTCAATGCCATCCACGAAGGGCGCATGGTTGTTGCCGGTGGGCTATTTAGCAGGCTCTAAACCAATGAGTAACGGAGAACGCCTTGCGCGTCCTCTTCCCTGTTTATTCGGCCTTTGTCGGCAAGATACTCAAGATACGAAAACGTCATGGCAATGCGTCGCACACGCATGCCGAACTCCAGCTCGTCGAACGCTCCATGAGAGCGCTGTGCAGAGGCGGCAACCTCTTTCGCTGTTGCGGTCTTTAGCTGAGACATGATTTCCATTCGCTTGGCCAGTGGTTTTTTGAACTTGCTAATCATGTATTCGTAGAACGCATCGATGTGGGCTGCTCCATAGAGCGGTTCGTGATGGGACATGAACACCGTTTCGAAGTCCATCGCCTTTAGGCGGGGGAATGTGCTCAGGAAACGGTCGAGCAAGTGGTCGTTGCGCCCAAACTGAACAAGAGAGGGTGCAGCATCTACCACATGGTCGCCGCTGAACAGTATCTTTTTCTTTGAATCGCCGAAGCACAGGTGCTCGGGTGCGTGACCGGGTGTTTCGATTGCGGAAATGGCCCAATCGCCAACCGATATGATATCGCCATCATGAAGGATGCTAGCGTGGGGCGTGGAAGGTTGTTGCACCTGCATGATGTACAGCAGCGTGTCGCGAAATTCCTCCCAGCAGGTGTCCAGTGCTTCGGGCCATCCGATCGCGCGTGCGTAATCGCGGCAAAAATCTTCGTTCACCTGGGGTAAGGCGCCATGGTATACCGTGCGTCCCCCTTGGTTCAAAAAATAAGAGAGGTTGCCCACGTGGTCGGCGTGAAAATGAGTTATAGCAACATCGGTATTGCTCCAGGGCACTTCGGCTCGTCGAAGCATGGCATCGAGGTGTTCTGTTCCAGTGAGCTGGGGGTGGCCGAGGTCTATGAACAAGCCCTGTTTGCCACGCTCAAAAAGCAGATACCGATCAATACGATCGGCAAAGTAGAAATTCTTGACATCGAATACGGCATGCAAGAGTCCGGGCACTGGTTCTTCCAGGGAAACCATCTTGTACGTTACATCGCCGAGCATATCGTCAAAACCGCTTTTGTCTGCGGTTGAGCTGCTGAATGTATCGGCTTTCGCAGTTGGCTGAATCGTGGAGCTGGGTTGTGCTGGGCTCTGTGACATGGGGATTCCTTTCATCGTTCCTATGATACGGGCCAGAGCCCTGTTTTGCGCATGGATTGTCGTTATTCGCTCGCGAGTGGCCAATTGCTTGCCATAACTTTGGTCCGTTGCCCCAATTTATCTGCGGATCAGTGTTCCGTCCCGCTGCCGCAACAACTTTTCGCGCGATTTTGCATGAAAATTGCGATTGCGGACGATTCGGACTCGTAAGTTCGGGGTTTTTTCGGGTAAATCCCCTCGTTTGAGGGCTAAAATCGCCGTTTTGCGCCAAGTGCAACTTGTTGAGGGATCCCCAACCGCAAATTTCTTGCAAAACTAACTGGATTTTTGTTTTGGCTCTCGCTTTTAGGGGGACTTAAGGGGCGGGCGCCTTTGCGGCGTGGGCGCGGAATCTCGATTTGCGTGCGAGCGTGCTGAATCCGCGCGTGAGCGGCGAGGGCATTTCCGTTGCTGGTGGCATTAGCTCGCTTGCCGATGAACCGCGCAGCGGACAGGCGCGAGTGGGCATGCTGGCTACCATTGAATGCAGTGGACACTTGCCAGAACCTGCTTAGCCCTTCTTCGACGGGTTCGGCCCCCGCCAGACGCTGCTGCGTTGGGCGGGGCCTGTCCGCAAAACGCACACGAATCCGGAAGGAGACCTATGAAGATCGCTGTCCTGGAACCGCTGGGAATATCTGACGATAGCCTGCGTGGCCTGCTTGCCAAGGCAACCGAGGGCCATGAAGTTGAGGTGGTGACGTATCCCGATCGCAAAGAGGACGAGGCTTCGCTTATCGAGCGCAGTTCCGATGCCGACATCGTAGTGGTGTCGAACATCAAGTATCCAGCTTCCGTGATGGAGAAAAATTCCAACCTTAAGTATGTGTGCGTTGCATTCACCGGCTACGACCATGTTGATATGGCGTATTGCCGTGAACATGGCATTCAGGTTTCCAACTGCGCTGGCTATTCCACGGTTGCCGTTGCCGACTTGGTGTTCGGTTTGACCTTGGACGTTCTGCGCAACATTTCCGCCCTGAACGCTATTGTTCGCCAGGGTGGCACTAAAGATGGCCTGGTGGGGCCTGAGCTTGAGGGCAAGCGTTTTGGCGTTGTTGGCGCTGGTGCTATCGGTTCGCGTGTGATGCGCATCGCCCAGGCGTTTGGTTGCGAAGTGGTGTGCTACTCGCGTACCAAGAAGGACATCCCGGGTGTTGAGTTCGTCGAGTTGGATGAACTGCTGAAGACATCCGACGTGGTAAGCCTGCATATCCCGCAGACCTCTGAAACCACAGGCCTTATCAATGCGGAGAAGATTGCGCTGATGAAGCCCACGGCGGTGCTGATCAACTGCGCTCGCGGTCCTGTTGTCGATTCCGAAGCGCTTGCCGCTGCGCTCAACGAGGGGCGCATTGCCGGTGCCGGCATTGACGTTTTGGAGATGGAGCCTCCGTTCCCTGCTAATCACCCGCTTCTGAACAGCAAGAACACCGTGGTAACTCCGCATGTTGCCTTTGCTTCTCATCAGGCAATGGAGAAGCGTGCCGTTATCGTGGCGGACAATGTTGCGTCCTATCTGGAAGGCGATACGGCAAACCTGGTTTCATAGCAGATTGCCATGTTTCGGGTGGGAAAGTAGGGCAGGCACCAGATTCCCACTTAGGCATAGCACGCAAAGACAGAGCCTCGCTTGCGAAGAAATGTGCAAGCGAGGCTCTACTTGTTGGACGGGAATCCAGTGCCTGTTCCTATCTCTCACTTGCCCCAATCCTTCTGTTATTGGCTCAGCCTAATGCCGGCTATGGGGAATGGCAGGGTACCGAACGGGGTGCTCTACGCTCATAATTGCAGTCATGCACAAGCTTTACTTCGCATACGGATCAAACATGGACTTCGATCAAATGAAGTTCCGCTGCCCTGGGGCTGAATACCTGGGCGTAGCAACGCTGCCCAACTATGAGTTGAAAATGGATGCAGCGGGCTTCGCAACGGTAATCCCCGCACCGGGCAAGCACGTGCAGGGCGCGCTCTGGGACTTGAGCAACGCCAACGAAAACAAGATGGATGGTTTCGAGGGCGTTTCTTCCCATTGTTACGAGAAAAGCTATGTGGAAGTGCAGTACGCCGGCAACCATACCGAAAGCACCATCATCTCGGGCGCATTCGGTTTTGGCGAATTCGAGCCTGCCGCCCAGGATGCTTACACGTTAGAAGCACTCATCTACCTTTCCCTGCGCGGCCCCTTCTACGACTGGTCGTTCCGCGAAGATTATGTGACCAAGGTGCGAAACGGTGCCGCCGGTATTGGCGTTGATGCGCACACCCTCAACCAGTTGCAAAACATACAGATCATTCCCAGCGCGCATGTTGCTTAAGCTGTAACGCCGTTCAATGAGCGGCGTTTTTTGTGCATGGCGGCGCTGGCGAGGTGAGGCCCGTATAGCTGACGGGCGGCGTCGGGTTAAGGCCAAGGAGGTCGATGAAGCGGTTGCTGAACGCTGCCGATTATTTGGCAGAACGTTGCCTGAAGTGGAGTTTCGGGCGCTTGATATGGCGGCGACCAAGCCCCTTGCCCTTGCGAACCTGCCGCTTCACTAACTCACAACAATTCACTGCTATCCTTTTAATAGAAGTATTCAGGCGCTCTTCGGGGCGCCTTGTTGTTCAGAAGGGAAACGCATGACGGTTTTGGGTAGTGTGAAACGTCACTATGAAAAAGTTATTTGCGTTTGCTGCTTCTTGATCCTGTTTACCAATATCGGATTGCCCTCAACTTCATTTTCCGTATATCAGCCCTATCTTGTTGCCATTCCGGGGGTTGGGCATGCAGGGGGTTCGGTAATCCTTTCTGTGCGCACGTTTGTTTCCCTTGTTGCCATGTTCTTTGTGGCGCGCTACTACAGTTGGCTCAACTGCCGCATTGGCGCCTTTGTTGCCTCGATTTGCGTGGCCATCGGCTTTGGCTTGTATGCCCTCAACACCGAAAGCTACACTGGCCTATGCATTGCCTCGGTGTTTACGGGGCTGGGTTATGGATTGGGTGGCATGATCTGCTCAACCATGCTTATCGGCCGCTGGTTTGAAACGAATGTTGCAACGGTTGCGGGCATTGCCGCCGTGGGCTCGGGTGTTGCCGCGGTGGTTTTGCCGCCTATTGTGGTTGCGGTGGTGAATGCCACTTCGCTTTCTGCCGCATTTGCCCTAGAGGCGGCTTTGGCATTGACGCTGGGGCTTTTGGTGTTTGCTCTGCTGCGCAATTTCCCAGAAGACATGGGCTTAAAGCCCTATGTTTCGAAGAAGGCCGAAAAGAGCAAGAGCGCAGGCAAACCGAAGCGCGCTCGCATGAATAGGGATGTGCCCCATTCGTTCCTTCCCGTATTGATGGTTGCCATGATATTCGTTGGCTGTGCAAGCGTAGGAGGCAATGGCTATTTGGGCGTCTTGTTCACTTCCGAAGGGTTTTCAACCGAGGCTGCAGCAGCCCTCATCGCAGTGAGTGGCGCCTGCCTGATGGTGTCGAAGCTCTTCAACGGGGTGATATTCGACACCATTGGCACACGCAACGGTTCGGTGCTGTTTTTCTTGCTTTTCATCGGGGGCACGGGTTTGCTGTGTTTAAGCGATATGGGCTCGAGTTGGTTGGCCACAGCGGCTGCGGTCATGTTTGGCCTGGGCCTTTCCTTGGGCACGGTGGGTATTTCGGTATGGTCTATTGAACTTGCGCCAAAGGGAAGGGAAGTGCAGACCATTCGCAATTTCCAGATTTGCTATGCCCTGGGCGGCTTCATTTTCATGCTGCTGCCGGGTTTTCTCGCCGAAGCGTTCGGCACTTACCTGGTTTCCTATGCGGCGTTGTTCTTCATGCTTATTGCCGCTGCAGCCGTGATTGTGGGGCTGTACACCGCGTGCGACCTGAAGGCGGCTCGTAACGGCGAGGGCCGTTAGATCGGAATTTGTCCGGTCTGTTTAATTCTTCCCTGTTCTTCCCCTTTTGTCCTCGGGAGATTTCAGCGGCTGCTTCAAACGTAACAATGATTAACTCCGCTTTACATTTATGTAAGATTTCGCTTGCTAAGCTTGCATCCGCAATAAGGGAAACCGTGCGGATCTGCAGGCGGCAGAAACTCGGATAAAGCCTGTTGGATACTCTGGCGATTCCCTTTGCGCGTGATGGCGAATGAAAAGGGAGGAACAGAGAAAAACATGGATATCGCAACACTGGTTGTCGTTGTGCTGGTCATCGCGGTGGCGTTAACGTTCGACTTCACGAATGGCTTCCACGATACGGCAAACGCTATGGCAACCTCAATTGCAACGGGTGCGTTGAAGCCGAAAACGGCTGTTATCGCAGCTGGTACGTTGAACCTGATCGGTGCGTTTTTGTCCACCGAGGTGGCCAAAACCATTTCGGGCGGCATCATCAATGAGCAACAAGTTACCATCGGCGCCGAATTCATATTTGCCGGATTGGTAGGTGCTATTCTGTGGAACCTGATGACGTGGTTGGTTGGCCTGCCCTCTAGTTCCTCCCATGCGCTGTTCGGCGGCTTGGTGGGCGCGGTAATCGTGGGCGCAGGCGTTGAGGGCATTAACTTCGGCGCTGTTGTTGCAAAGGTTCTTGTTCCTGCTCTTATTTCTCCTATCGTTGCCGGCTTGGCAGCATTCGTGGCGGTGAAATTAATATATTTCATTGTCCGTAAACTGGACGAAATGTATGTAGAGACGGGCTTCCGTCATGGTCAGACCATTACGGCATGCTTGGTAGCGCTTTCTCATGGCACTAATGACGCTCAGAAGACCATGGGCATCATCACCCTTACCCTTATTGCCGTCGGTCTGCAGCCTTCTGGTTCTGGTCCTCAGCTGTGGGTTATTGCTGTGTGCGGCCTCGCAATTGCATTGGGCACTTATATGGGCGGCTGGCGTGTGATTCGCACGCTGGGCAAGGGCCTTACCGAAATCGCAACGCCTCAGGGCTTTGCGGCAGAGGCTAGCTCGGCAACCACCATCTTGGTTTCTTCCCACTTGGGCTTCGCCCTTTCCACCACGCAGGTTTGCTCCGGTTCCATCATCGGCTCTGGCCTGGGCAAGAAGGGCGGCACAATCGACTGGAAGGTTGCCGCTCGTATGCTTATCGCTTGGCTGGTGACGTTCCCCGCTGCAGGTGCGATTGGTGCTGCTGCTTGCGCCGTTGCCAAGATCAACGTTTGGGGCACGCTTGCCGTTGCCGCAATCGCCGTTGTTGCAGCGCTTGTCATCTTCAGGCTCTCGCGCCGTAACCCCGTTAATGCGATGAACGTAAACGAAGGCTCCGAAGTCAAGGTAAACGCCAAGGCTGCAACGGCCGCGGCTGCAGCGTAGAAAGGGAATCACATGCAAGAACTCATGAATTTTGCGACGGTTCTGATCGTTGCGGTGGGCATTGCTGGTTGCATTGGCGTGATGTACGCATCGGGTCTGCGCCTATGGGCAAAGAGCGGTGCTCCTGAAGGCGGAGACGGCTCTCCCAATTACCTGTTTCGATTCGCTTCGGTGGCATGCTTCGCGGCATGCGTGGTCGTAGTGCTGTTTGCGCTGTGGCTGATGATTCCGATGTTCCATTAATAACGAGGGGATAAGAATTTGGAAACTTTGGAAAGTATTCTGGTAGGCATCGACGGTAGCGAGCGCGGCAAGAAAGCACTGAAATGGGCTGCTCGTCTAGCCAACCGTGAAGGTGCTCATTTGACGCTGCTTGCGGTAATCGACCCTGCATCAGATCAGCTCACCGGCTCCGACCATCGCGTTTTGCGCGAAGCTGTGGAAAACGTGTTGGGTGAAGCGCAGCAATTCGTTCGCAACGATTACCCTGAGTTGGCCATGGACGCTTCGTACGTGAGTGGCGATATCGTAGAGGCCTTGGTTGGTGCGGCGGAAAGCCACGACATGATCGTAATGGGATCCCACCATGGCGCCTCGGTCGCAGAACGTGTATGGGGTGCAAAAGGTTTGCGTGTTTCGGTTTCGGCAAGCGTTCCCACGGTGGTCGTTCCCGCCGACTGGGACCCCTACAACGAGGCCAAGGGCATTGTGGTAGGCGTTGGCCCACAGGATGAGGTTAGCGACAAGGCTGTTGAGCTGGGTGTTCACTTGGCTAAGGTTCTCGAAGAGCCGCTCGAGCTTATTTCTTCCTGGGGCATTCCCACCTTGCTTTCGCGCTCTGCTGAATTCATGGGCGGCGGCTTGGCGCCGGTTGGTGAATCGTTCCAGCGCAACCTCGACGCACGTGTTGCGGCTATTCGCGCAGCAGAGCCTGCTCTTGAGGTTGAAGGTTATTCGATAGAGGCACCTTCCCCTACGCAGGCTTTGATGCAGCGCAGCAAGGACTGCCGTGTTCTGCTGTTGGGCACACATGCTCGTTCGGCGGTAAGCAGGGCCCTGTTTGGATCTACCACCTGTGGTGTGTTGGCTCACCTGCAGGTACCCACTGCGGTTGTGCCGATGGACTAGCAATTCTAATCGCAGAAAGCGCGTTGAGGCTGATGCTTCAACGCGCTTTTTTGTTTTTGGTCGGGATGGTGTCTAGGTGGGGGCGACGCCTGGCTGGTTCATGTGATGCTGGCGCTACTCTTTCCTTCTCATCTCGAAGGAATCGGCGGGGTAGAAGCGGCGGCAGTTTTCGCATGTGGTGAGCACTACCCGTCCTTCATTCACCAGATATACCAGGTGGGCAAAGGTTTCTCCCAGCGAATAGAATTTCTGGTCGATGGTCCATTCGTCCCAGTTGGGGTGCTTCCACGAGGCATTGCGTGCGATATCAATCAGGCTGGCATGGCCGTCGACCACCAGCTGGTACAGTTCTTCCAGTCGGTTAGCGTGGAAGCTTTTCAGGAAATCGACGCGCTCGGCAACCCCCGTGAAGGGGCGGCCGTGCCCGGGCAGAATAAGATCAACGTCCAAATCCCGCACCTTGTCCAGACTTGTCAGGAATTCCCTTAACGCATCGTACGAGCAAACCCAACTCATGATGGTGGGCGTGATGCGCTCCAGTACGTGGTCGCCCGCAATGAGGATTTTCGCCGTAGGTTCGTATAGGCAGATATGCCAGTCGTCGTGGCCGGGTGTGGTTATGACGCGAAAGCGGTAACTGCCGTTGTGATACACGTCGCCATCGGCCAGGTAAAACAGGTCAGGCTGGTTTTTTAGCGGAAGAAGCTCGGCAGAAACGCGGTAGGTAGAAGCGTCGCGTGCCTGCATGCTTCGTTCATCGTACGTGTTGGGGTGCGTAAGATAGCCGATGAGCGGGTTGAATACCGTCGCTTGCATGTTCATGAGGTTTTGCACTTCTTGGATAGAGTGCATGTTGGCGTATATGCGCATCCAGCGTCGCCATATGCGGTCGAGGTTGCTGGTGTGGTCGGGGTGGGAATGGGTAAGGACGATCTCCACTGATTCCCAGGTGCGGTCCAGCTTGCGCAAAGCGTCGTCGAGTGCTTTTTCGCAGTCGGGGTGGTCGAAACCTACGTCGATAATGGTGGTTTTATCTTCACTCAGGATGAAGTACGAGTTCAGGTAATTCAGCGGGTTATCGGGAAGGGGCACAGGCACGCGCCAAATGCGTGGAAACACCTCTTCAATTTCGCCGTTGTTATATTGGTCTGCGTAGTTCGCCGTCATGATGGTTCCTAACAGAACGTGTTCATTGTTCCAAGAACCAGCGTAACGCAAAAGTTGCCGAGTGGTGCGGTAGGATGGGTGGCGTTGATGAATCGTGGGCGAGCGCTATGCCTGACCTGCGAGTGTGCAGGGAGGTGCGGTAAGTGGCAATCTATAGCGAAAAGGCGGAGAAGGCAACGGGCCTCCAGCTTTCCGATGCCCATTTCCATCTGGGGTTCGTTTCGAACCCTGTCGATTTCGCTGCGGATGCCCAGCGTGCCGGGGTGTCTGTTTTCGCCGCTTCGGTCACTCCTAGCGAGTATCGGGATACCAAAAGGGCGCTTTGCTGGGCGTCCGAATCTGGCAAAGCGAAAGCCAGCACAACCGGCAAACGCACCAAGAGAACGCTTTACTGGGCGGCTGCCCCTTTGCAGCCTGTTGGCGATTCCGCTTCCATAAAGCTTGCGGTGGGGCTGCATCCCTGGTGGGTTTCCGCAGACGAACGGCACCTTGCCGAAGTGCTACGTGCATTCGATGGCGCTTTGCCCGAAACGCAGTATGTGGGTGAAGTTGGCTTGGACTTCTCGAAGCGCAGAATAGCAACGCGCGATGCTCAGCTCCGCGCGTTTCGCCATATCGCAAATGCATGTGCAAAGGACGGCGGCAAGGTTCTTTCCATCCATTGCGTTAAAGCATACGACGACGTTTTGAACATTTTGGATAGCTCGGGTTGTTTCGCGTCGTGCACCTGCATCTTCCATTGGTTTAGCGGCTCGTTCCAGCAGCTGGAGCAAGCGGCGGATGCGGGGTGCTTCTTTTCGGTTGGCGCACGTATGCTCGAAACGAAAAAAGGGAGCGAATATGCAAAGGCAGTCCCCTTGCGGAAACTTCTTTTGGAGACCGATGCCCCTGCCGCGATTGATCCCGAGCAAGAACATCCTTCGGTACTTTATTCATACGACCAGATGAGGCTCCAGCTTGTTGAGACCCTAAGGCGACTCGCTCGAATAAGGGGCATTGGCGAATCGGAGCTTGCTGCCATAGTTCAGCAAAATGCGTGCGAGGTTTTTTGCTAGATCGTCTTCTTACGGCGCTATCATGGGCGCTATGGAAAATGCTCTTTTAACAGTTGCCTCGCTTACCGCCATCATCGCGCTCGGTTTCGTTGTTGCGCGAACGATGGAGCTGCCCAGAGGCTTCACCGACACACTTTCGAAAATTGTCTTCCGTATCACTTTGCCTTGTGCGATTTTCCACGCTTTCGCTTCGAATGGCTTCGATGCCTCGCTGCTACTCCTTGCCTTGGTGGGGTTGGGCTGCACTTTTGTTCCGTGGCTGATCGGCACATTGCTCACCGCGCGTGAAGACCGAGACCATCGGATTCTGATGATGATGAACATATCGGGCTTCAACATTGGCTGCTTTGTGCTTCCCTTCGCCCAAGCGCTCTTTCCGCCGGCTGCGGCACTTGCTGTGTGTTTGTTCGATGCCGGTAATGCTTTGATGATGAGCGGGGGAACGTATGCGTTCTCAAGTGCGATCCTTGACAAGGGTGGATCCCATTACGAACGTGCCGTGTTGGCTGCGAAGCGCCTGTTTTCATCTGCGCCATTCGACCTGTATTGCGTGCTCATTATCATTTCGCTGATGGGCGTTACCATTCCTGAGCAGGTGGTTTCGTTTATCGAGCCAATTTCAAACGCTAATTCGTTCTTGGCTATGTTCATGCTGGGTTTAATGGTTCAGTTTTCATTGGGCAAAGGCAAAGTGTTCCAGCTGGTGCGCTTGCTGGGCTTGCGCTTCCTGTTCTCTGCTGTGATGAGCATCGGCGCAATGACGCTGCTTCCCTTCGATCCCGTTACCCGTATGGTTATTGCCGCCTTATTGTGGTCTCCCATGGGCGCGCTCGGGCCGGTATACACGCTTTGGGCAAAAGGCGATGTGGGCCTGGCTGGTTTTGCCAATGTGGTCACGGTTGCGGTGGGCATTGTTGCCATGACGGCTGCCGCGATGATGATCGCGTAGCTTTTTGTTTGGTGTCGCAGGCGGTTTTTGCCCTGGCTCCAAAGGGGCATATGGTCCTCCGCTGAACAAATTTTCGCTCGGCGGGGGCGTATCATCAGGATTAGCTCAAAATGACGTGCTTAAACGACTCTTCGATTGGCAGTCCGGTAGTGTACACGCCGTAGCTGTGGCTACCATCTTTGGGAAGCGAAAGGCTACCAGGGTTGAACAGCCAAACCGTAGGATCTTCCGAGCAGGGTTCGTTCACTTTGACATGGGTGTGTCCGTACAAAAGTGCGGTATTGACTGGCATCTGGGGAAGATTGCCTGCTGCTCCGTCTCTGTCGGGGCCGAATACGTGCCCGTGAGTGAGGAACAGCGTTCGGGGAGTTTGCATTTCGTACCCCGCATCTTCGTCGATATATTCAGGATCAAGGATGGTGGAATAGTCCGCCATGCAGGGGAAGTTGAGCACCATCTGGTCAACCTCGGCGTCGCAGTTGCCGCGTACGGCAATTATGCGATCGGCTAGGGGGTTGAGCAGGGCAATTACTTCCTTGGGGTCGTAGCCATCGGGCAAGGCGTTGCGCGGCCCGTGATACAGAATGTCGCCTAGCAGGATAATCTTGTCAGGTTTTTCAGCGTGAACAGCATCGATGAATTTGTGGCACCATGTTGCAGAGCCGTGGATATCGGAAGCAATCAGGAACTTCAAGGCAGCCTCTTTCCGTGTGCAATGGTCGCATTTATTGTATCGCTCGCTGCTGTTTTGCAAGGTGATGCAGAAAAAGAAGCATGATCGATTTGCCTCTATCCAGGCTAGGCAAGCGGGGGTTGCGCAGACGTCTATTGTGGCAGCTCAGGCGGCGGTTATCTGGATTCCTATTCTGGTTGCTTGGCCAAGAGCCGTTCAATGCTCGTTGTTAAAGCGAAGTTTCATCTGCAGAAAAATTGTTGACAGGAAAGATGTTTCAGGAAAAAATAACCACAGTTTCGCAAGCGAATATGATTCGCTGAAGAAACCATCAAACCGTTGAAGCGGAAGTCAAAGCGAGTAGGCGCGCACAGAGAGTCCGGGATGCTGGGATCCGGATCGAAAAGCCGTTCGCCAAATGGACCGCTGAGGGCGCATGCGAATGCAATTTGCTAGTAGGGTGCGACGTGAGGGCATACGTAAGTTGCCGGGGATATGTTGGTATCCTGCTAAGCGCACGATTCGTTTCGTGAAACAAGGTGGCACCGCGAGCTTTGTATTTTCTTAAAGCCCGTCCTTGATCGTAGAAGTATCAGGGATGGGCTTTTTTGTTGCCTTTCCCGTGTAAGGAAAGGGCTAATCGATGGACACTACGCTATTGCAGCCGAGCTTGGAAGAAGTTCGTGCTTTGGCTGCGCAGCCTGGCATTTGCCGCGTTCCCGTGAAACGTGAGCTGTTTGCCGACTGCATCACCACTATCGAGGCAATGCGTGCGCTGCGTGCTGCCAGCAACCATTGTTTCTTGCTGGAAAGCGCTGAGGCCGATCAGTGTTGGGGCCGCTATTCCTTTTTGGGCTTCAATCCCACGCTTGAGGTAACCTGCCTGGATGGGCAACTCAGCATTCGCCGCAATGTGGAAGGCGACGAACCGCTGCGCGAAACGCGTCAGGTCGATCACCCGGGCGCCATTATTCGCCAGATTATCGCAGAGAACAAGAGCGCCAAGGTTGAGGGGTTCCCAACATTTACTGGTGGTCTGGTGGGCTATTTCTCGTATGACTACCTCAAGTACGCTGAACCCACGCTGCGTCGTCCCGGTTTAGACCGTGAGGATTTTCTCGATGTTGACCTGATGCTGTTCGATCAGGTTATCTGCTTCGACAACTACCGCCAAAAGATCATCCTCATTGCAGGTGTTCGTGCCGACGACGTTGAGAACTCATACGCTCAGGCGCAAGCAAAGCTCGATGAGATTGAAGGCTTGTTGGTGGGGTCTGCTCGTTACGAATTTGCCCCTTTGAAGTTGAAGGAGCCGCTTGCGCCGCAGTTTTCAACCGAAGAGTTCTGCGAGAAGGTGGAAACTGCCAAGCGTCATATTTTCGAGGGCGACATATTCCAGGTGGTGCCTTCCAACCCCCGAACTGCGAAAGCGGAAGGAAGCCTGTTCGATACCTATCGTGTGTTGCGCAGCCAGAACCCTTCCCCATATATGTTCTACTTCACCAGCGATGATGTGGAAATCGCGGGCGCATCTCCTGAAACGCTGGCCCGCTTGCAGGACGGCAGGCTGTTCACTTACCCCTTGGCTGGCACCCGCCCGCGCGGCGCCACTCCTGAAGAAGATCGAGCCATGGAGGCGGATCTTCTTGCTGACGAAAAGGAACGCGCCGAGCATGATATGCTCGTTGACCTTGGACGTAACGACTTGGGGCGCGTGTCTCAGCTGGGTAGCGTAAAGGTGGAAGAGTACCGAAATGTGCTGCGCTTTTCTCGGATCATGCATATCGGCTCAACCGTTATCGGTCAACTTGCCGAAGGGAAAGACGCGGTGGATGTGATGGATTCCATCCTTCCGGCGGGCACGCTTTCCGGAGCACCCAAGCTGCGTGCCTGTCAGATTATTCAGGATTTGGAGGGTGCCAAGCGCGGCATCTACGGCGGCGCCATCGGCTATCTGGACTTCACCGGCAATCTTGACACTTGCATTGGGATCCGTCTTGTTTACAAGAAAAACGGCCGCGTATGCGTGCAGACGGGCGCCGGCATCGTAGCTGACAGCGTTCCCGAAAGCGAAGACCGCGAATGCTACAACAAGGCGCGCGCGGTAATGGAAGCGCTGAGAACTGCCGAAGGGGGCCTGGCATGATCTACCTCATCGATAACTACGACAGCTTTTCCTACAACCTGTATCAGCTGATAGGCGAAGTGGATCCCGCTATCGAGGTTCTTCGAAACGACGCGCTTTCGGTTGAAGATCTCGAGGCGAAAAACCCTGAAGCGGTGATTCTTTCCCCCGGTCCCGGTCGGCCTGCCGATGCGGGTATTTGCGAAGAAGTGGTGCTGAAGCTATCCGGCAAAGTTCCCATCTTGGGTGTGTGTTTGGGGCATCAGGCAATATGCGAAGCATTCGGCGGCACGGTGGGGTATGCCAAGGAGCTGATGCACGGCAAATCGTCTCTGGTAAAGGTTGATGCGCAATCACCCCTGTTCAACGGCTTGCCTGCTAAGGTTCGGGTTGCTCGTTACCATTCACTTGCAGCCGACGAAGAAAGCCTTCCCAAATGTTTGCGGGTTATTTCCCGTGCCGATGATGGGGAAGTGATGGCTGTGCAGCATGCCGAGTTCCCTACCTATGGCGTTCAGTTCCATCCCGAATCGATTCTCACCCCCGATGGCCGGGCGATGATCGAAAACTTCTTGGCCATAGCAACGAAGTAATACACGGCGTTTGCGCCGATTGCGCGAAAGGAAGCAACGATGATCAGGGAAGCAATTTTCAAGCTGGTAAACAAGCAGGACCTAACCTACGACGAAGCCTACGACGTGATCAACGAGATCATGTCGGGCGAAACCACCCAGGTGCAGACGGCAGCATTTCTTTCGGCTCTTTCCACAAAGTCGACCAAGAGCGAAACGATTGCCGAAATTGCAGGGTGCGCTGCCGCCATGCGCAGCCATGCCACCAAGGTTGACTACGATAAGCCGCTGCTCGAGATTGTGGGCACGGGCGGCGACAAAACTGGCAGTTTCAACATTTCCACCACCGCAGCGCTTGTTATTGCGGCGGGTGGGGCAAAGGTTGCCAAGCACGGAAACCGTGCGGCATCAAGCAAATCGGGTACGGCCGATTGCCAAGAGGCGCTGGGTGTGAACATCGAGCAGAGCCCCGAGCTGTGTAAGAAGCTCCTCGACGAAGTGGGCATGTGCTTCTTCTTCGCCCAGAAATACCATACAGCCATGCGCTACGTGGGCCCCATTCGCAAAGAGCTGGGTTTTCGCACCGTGTTCAATATTCTAGGCCCGCTCACCAACCCCGCCTCGCCCGACAAGATGATTCTCGGCGTATACGATGAATCTTTGGTGCAGCCTTTGGCGCATGTGCTGGTGAGCCTGGGTGTGAAGGACGGCATGGTGGTATATGGGCAGGATTGTCTGGATGAGCTTTCCACGGCATGCCCCACCACGGTATGTGAATTCCACGGCGACGATTATTTGTCTTACGTTCTTACGCCTGATGAATTGGGCATGAAGCGCTGCATGAAAGAAGATCTGCAAGGCGGTTCTCCGGAAGAAAATGCGCAGATCACACGTGACATTCTTTTCGGCAAGGAAGTGGGAGCAAAGCGCGACACCGTTTTGCTGAATGCTGCTGCGGGCCTCTACATTGCCGGGTTGGTGCCCTCGTTGAAAGATGGCGTCGCAAGGGCCCAGGAGCTTATCGACAGCAGCAAAGCAGCCGAAACGCTGGAGTCGTACATTCGAGTATCAAATCAGGAGGCTTAAGTGACCATCCTTGATGAAATAGCCGCCTACACACGTCAGCGCATGGCGGAAGAGGAAGGGCTGACGCCAACAGCCAGCCTTCGGCAGCAGGCTTGCGCCATGGCATCAGCTGAGCGTGAAGCCAACGGTGGTGTATTTCCCTTTCGATTCAGCGCCGCATTGGCAGAGCCCGGCCTTTCCTTTATCTGCGAAGTTAAGAAAGCGTCTCCTTCTAAGGGGGTTATTGCCGAAGAGTTTCCGTATCTGGATATCGCAAAGAGCTACGAGGCGGCAGGGGCGGCGGCGATTTCCTGCTTAACCGAGCCGAAATGGTTCATGGGTGCCGATGCCTATTTGACCGAGATAGCGGCAGAAACTTCTGTGCCTGTGTTGAGGAAAGATTTTGTGGTTTGCGAGCGCATGATTTACCAGGCCAAAGTACTCGGTGCCTCTGCTGTGCTTTTGATCTGTGCCATTTTAAGCGACGAACAACTTGTTGCTTATCGTGAGCTTGCTGAAAGCCTGGGTCTTTCGGTTTTGGTTGAAGCGCATGACGAAAAGGAAATTGCCCGCGCGGTTGCCTCGGGTGCAAAGATCGTTGGTGTGAACAACCGCAACCTGAAGGATTTTAGCGTCGACTTCGATAACGTCCGCCGTCTTCGCGCGCATATTCCTGAAGACGTGCTGTACGTGGCGGAATCGGGCGTGGCAAGCGCCGATGATGTTGCGGCTATCGCCCAGATGGGTGCGGATGCTGCCTTGATCGGTGAAGCACTGATGCGCGCCGATGATAAACAGGCAACGTTGGCGGGATTCCGTGCTGCGGCTGAGGTGGCACGATGAGTCCGGCAAGCCGTCAGCATCAGGCGAGGGAATGGCTGCTATCGCCGCAGGGTTCGGGGTATCCGCGTGTGAAACTGTGCGGGATGTCGCGCGAAGAGGATGTGCGCTCAGTTGCCCAGACGCGCCCCGATATGTGCGGTTTCATCGTGGACTTCCCCCAATCGCACCGAAGTGTTTCAGTGGAGCGCCTGACGGAATTATGCGAGCTGCTCGATGAAGAGGATGCCAAGGTGGCAGCCCGCATGGCAACCAGCGGCAATCCGGTGAGCCTTCATCCAATATGGCGCGTAGGGGTATTTGTCGATGAGCCGCTTGATTCCTTGATCCGCATCGTTTCGAATGGTTCAGTTGATCTGGTGCAGCTCCATGGAAACGAAAGTAATGCCTACATTTCCGAGTTGAGGCATCGAACCCGAGTAGGAACCATCCAGGCTTTCCGTGTGAGAGGCAGCGAAGATGTTTCCCGCGCCGAAGGAAGCAGCGCCGATATGATCTTGCTCGACAGCGGGCAAGGCTCGGGCAGTGCATTTGATTGGGGCGACGTTTCCCGCGTTCATCGCCCGTTCATTTTGGCTGGCGGGCTTACTCCTGAAACCATCGGTAAGGCACTAACGGAAGTACACCCCTGGGGTATTGACATGAGTTCTGGTATCGAAACCGACAAACTAAAGGACCCCGCAAAAATTGCAGCAGCTGTTGATGAGGTCCATCGATGGCGGTTGTAGCTCCTCCAGCGCCTCGATCGGCGTGGGCAGTTCTAGCGTGCTGATAAATCGGCGGCTTATCCACTTAAGTAGAACCATCAGGCCAACGCCTGATTTATGAAAGGAAATATCATGACGAAGGGAAGATTCGGCATCCATGGTGGGCAGTACATGCCCGAAACGCTGATGAATGCCGTTATCGAGCTCGAGGAAGCTTACGACCATTACAAGGATGACCCGGAATTCAAGGCGGAGCTGAACACGCTCCTGAATGAATACGCCAACCGTCCTTCGCTTCTGTACTACGCCGAGCGTCTTACCAAGGCGTTGGGAGGTGCGAAGATCTACCTGAAGCGCGAAGACTTGAACCATACCGGTGCGCACAAGATCAACAACGTGCTCGGTCAGGTTCTGCTTGCCAAGAAGATGGGCAAGACGCGCGTTATTGCCGAAACGGGTGCGGGTCAGCACGGTGTTGCCACGGCTACGGCGGCGGCACTGATGGATATGGAATGCGAAGTCTTCATGGGCAAGGAAGATACCGAGCGTCAGGCACTGAACGTATACAAGATGCGTTTGCTGGGTGCTAAGGTACATGCTGTGGAAACGGGAACGGCAACGCTGAAAGATGCCGTATCGGAAACTATGCGCGAATGGACTAACCGCATTGCCGATACCCATTACGTGCTTGGCTCCACTATGGGCCCTCATCCTTTCCCCACCATCGTGCGAGACTTTCAGGCGGTAATCTCGCAAGAGATTATCGATCAATGCATGGAGAAGGAGGGCCGTTTGCCCGACTGCGTGCTTGCTTGCGTGGGCGGTGGCTCGAACGCCATGGGCACCTTCTATCACTTCATTGAGCATCCCGAAGTTCAACTCATTGGGTGCGAAGCTGCGGGGCGTGGCATCGACACCTTCGAAACGGCGGCCACCATCAACACGGGCAGCCTTGGTGTATTCCATGGCATGAAGTCGTATTTCTGCCAGGACAAGTATGGTCAAATCGCGCCAGTGTATTCCATTAGTGCTGGTCTTGATTACCCCGGAATCGGACCCGAGCATGCATGGTTGCACGATACAGGCCGTGCTCAGTACGTGCCCGTTACCGATGACGAAGCGGTGGATGCCTTCGAGTATCTGAGTCGTTTGGAGGGCATTATCCCTGCTATTGAGAGCGCTCATGCAGTTGCCTATGCCTGCAAGATCGCGCCGAAAATGAGCAAAGATCAAATTATGGTAGTCACGCTTTCCGGTCGCGGCGATAAGGATTGCGCCGCCATCGCTCGTTATCGAGGAGAAGATATCAATGAGTAACCCCCGCATCAAAGCTGCCTTTCAGGGTGGAAAAGCCTTTATTCCCTTTGTTACCTGCGGCGACCCAAATCTGGAAACCACCAAGAAAATTGTTGCTGAGCTTGCACGGGCGGGTGCTGCCGTTATCGAGTTGGGCATTCCGTTTTCTGACCCTACAGCAGAAGGGCCAGTAATCCAGTCTGCCAATATGCGCGCGCTTGAGGCGGGCACCACCACCGACAAGGTGTTTGATATGGTGGCCGACCTGCGTAAAGCCATCGACACGCCCTTTGTGTTCATGACCTACGCCAATGTGGTGTTTCACTACGGCATCGAGGAGTTTTGCGCTCGTGCGGCAGAGGTTGGCGTGGATGGGTTAATTCTCCCCGACGTTCCTTTTGAGGAAAAAGAGGAATTCGCTGGCCCGTGCCGCGCTCACGGTATGGATCTTATCAGCATGATTGCGCCTACGTCTGAGGAGCGCATCGACACGATTGCCCGTGATGCAGAAGGCTTCATTTACTGCGTAAGCTCTTTGGGCGTTACGGGAACACGTTCGAGCATCACCACTGATCTCGATTCAATCGTGGCGCGTATTTGCGCAGTTACCGATACCCCTATTGCCATCGGGTTCGGTATTTCCAACCCTGAGCAAGCGGCAATCATGGCGGCAAAGAGCGATGGCGCTATTGTTGGATCCGCTATCGTGAAGATTATTGCTGCCGAAGGCGAAAACGCTGTTCTGGCGGTTGGTGAATTTGCCCGCAAGATGGTGGAAGCCGTTCGTGCATAGCCGCTGGCGCCTGGGGTCTTTCCTATTCGCAACGTATCGAGTGGAAGCCGTTCGTGCATAGCCGCTGGATATGCAGGGTAATTGCCTTCTTTCGCCTAAGCGGACCAGGAGCCCGGTCTTCTGGTCCGCTTCTTTATTGGCGGCAACCGGTGTGGTGCCTTCCTTGGTCGGGGGGGGGTGCAAGGAGCAAGCCCAATTGCGAAGGCCGGCTGTTTCGTTGCGGCGCCAAAAGGCCATGAAGCAGCAGGCATGGATTCGGCGTGGTTATCAAGCGATGAAACGGTGACGGCTTGGTCAAGAATGAGTGAAAAGCGCGTGGAGGGGGTGGCGGTCTTCTTCCAGGCTGCTAGGTTGGAAAGCCGAGAGAAAGGAAGCGCATCGATGGCGAATTCGGTTCAGCAAAGTGGCGATGGTGCTAGGAAGGGCAAGCTGGCGGTACTGTTCGAGGATCTTTCGATTGCTCAGGTGATTGCTGGTGCCCTAGCGGCTGCAACGGTGTTTTTGCTGTCTTCCGTTATCGGTGTTGCTGGCTCTTTGATCGGCGCGGCGGTTGGCTCGGTCGTATCGGCTGTTTCGTCTCAGGTGTATAAGAAAATGCTATCTGCTTCTGCCGACAAGATTCGCGATGTTGCACCAGATGGGGTATCGGCAAATCAGGCAGATCTCAACGAAACGCGTTTGATGGCCCCGGTTTCGTCGAGTAAAACCCGCGTTATCGATTCGGGGAAGGTTGCTGCAAGTGCAACGAAGGTTATGGGTGCTGACGACATTCGCTACCAAGTTCATGCTTCGTCGGATAAGGCGGTAGATCCCGCACTGCAACGTGCACATGTGCGTCGCCGTCGGAAGGCTCGCGTTCAGCGGAGTGTGATTATCGTTTCCGTTGTTTCTGCTTTGATCGCCATTGTGATTTCGGCGGGGCTCATCCACGTATTTACCGATGGCCAGGGCATTGGTGAAAAGACAGAGCCCATATTCACAGCAAGCGAGGCATCCCAGGCAAAGCAAAGCTCTTCGGCCAACAGCGGAGCTGCGAAGGAAGCAACCTCAAATGAATCGACGTCCACCAAGTCGAATGAAGGCCCTTCCCAGTCGGGGGAATCCTCGAGCGCCGATTCGTCCAACTCGTCCAATAGCAGCAGCTCCGGTTCGGGATCCTCTGGCTCTTCGAATGGCAGCTCGTCTTCTTCCGGTAGCGCTTCGGAAAATTCCGGCTCTTCGACCGGTTCGGGTTCCAGCTCGTCTGGGAACGAAGCCCCTGGGTCTTCTGCTGGCTCTTCGGCCGGTTCGGGATCGTCCTCTGGTTCTTCCGGCAGCGGTTCGGCTTCCGCTGGCTCGAACAACGGCTAAGAGCAAGCCCCCCGACGGTTTTTTGCCGTACCCCGTTCTTTGCTATGTCAAGTGGGGCATTTTGCTGCTTTCAATTCCCTTACGGCGGCGGTTGTGACGTGCGGAAAAGGGTATGATGGTGGTTCTAAGGAAAGGAACGCTCCATGGCTCTTATTGCACGACTCCTTCAGTCGTTACCGCTTGTCATAGTACTGGTTCTTCTGGCTCTGATCATCTATTTTGTGGTGTCGTGGGCTCGCTCGCCTGAGCGCGCAAAGGAAGTGCTTATCAAGTTCTTCACCGTGCTCAATTCGATTCTTTCGATCTTCTTCCTTTTGGCCACTGCATATGCGTTTTTCGAGGGCAATCAACCGGTGTTGGAGCTCACGGTTTCATTCTTGGTGGTTACCGTGCTGGCTCTTGCCATCACCCGCATTTGTCGCTGGCGCTTTGTGAAGAACCATCCCCATTACATGGATAAAAGCCAGAGGGTTACCTTCCTATAAAAAGAACGTCCCGCCTGAACCGAGTCCTAATGCTGAACCCGAAATGATAGTTCATTTCGGGTTCTTTCGTATCGGAAGGCGCTTTTGCACCAGGAAGCAATTTGGATCAAGAGGGGGGCGCTCGTCGAAGCTGCTGGTTTTCTTTGGCGCAATGTAATGTGCTTGGCTTGAGCGGTGATGCTTTTTCTGAATAGTGCTAGACGTTTTCATCAATATGTTGGGTTTTTGAACGTCTGAACAACAGGATGCTTTCATGCGGGTAACCGAACCGTCTGGCTTCGCGGGAGTATGTCGGGGGAGCGTCATACTGATGATTGCAAGGTGGGTGACCAAATCCGAGCGAGCGGGGGCTTGCTCGGCTATCGCCAAGGGGGAATAACCGTGAGCACCGTCGATAAGAAGCTTATGGGGCAGATGCTTCGATTTGCTAAAGCTGTTGTAATCACCAGTGCAAATGCAAAGGAAGGCACATCGGTTGCCGATTGCGAAAAGCCTGGTAAACGCGACGCCGAATACCTACGTGCCATTATGGAGCGAGGGCTTCGCACCCTGCCTCTTGAACAGCGCGTCCTTTCGGAGGCCGCTTTCGATAAGCGTGCATTTGATCTGGGCAAGGTTTTTGTTATTCGCCAGTTGGGCATTTGGGAAATGATGAGCTACGAAACCCTTCGTCGTGACAGTGAATATGTGGCTTTCCCCGAATTGCTTGATGGCATGGAAAAAGAGGGTTTGGTAAAGCGCATCGTTGACACGGTTGATGGGAAAGACAACGATGTGGTGATCCTTACCGAAGCCGGCAAGCAGATGTTCTCCGAACAGGAAGAGGCTCTTGAACAGCGCGCTGAAGAACTGTTTGGTAACCTTACCGAGGGCGAGAAAATGCAACTCTATTTGTTGCTGCGCAAGGTTCAGGGTTCCCCTGCATACGAATCGGAATCTTCTGCTGATGTGCGCAAGCGTGCAGGAATCGCGTAACGGGCTAAAACAGGGTAATGCCTTGTCATTCCAGAAAGCCTGGCCAATGAACTAGGGGCCAGGAAATCAAGAGGCCTTAGGGAGGGGTTTCCCTAAGGCCTCTTGATTGATTCGATACGCGTTTTAGTCGTTGTCGGTCTCTGTCTTCAGCTTGTGGCAGGCTTCCGCCATTTCATCAACCATTTCATCGAAGAGTTTTAGGGCATCTTCGACGGGTTTGGGGCTGAGCATGTCAACGCCAGCGCCACGCAGAAGGTCGATTGGCGGCTTGGAGCTGCCACCCCTCAGGAAGCCCAGGTAGTCTTCGCGGCTCTCTTCTCCCAAGTCCAAAATGCGCTGAGAGAGCGCAATGGCGGCTGCGAAGCCCGTTGCGTATTGGTATACGTAGAAGCGGTAGTAGAAGTGGGGGATGCGCGCCCATTCGAGGGCGATGTTCTCGTCGAGTGCAATGCCGTCGCCGAAGTACTGCGCGTTCAGTTCCTCGTAGATGCCGCAGAGTGCATCGGCGGTGATACCTGCGCCCTGCGCAGTGAGCTCGGCTACCTTAAGCTCGAACTCGGCGAACATCGTTTGGCGGTACAGCGTTGCGCGGAACTGCTCCAAGAAGTGGTTTAGGAAGTAGGCGCGCTCGCGTTCGCTCTTAGCATGGTCAAGGAAGTAGCGCGTAAGCAGCGCTTCGTTGCAGGTAGATGCCACTTCTGCCACGAAGATGACGTAGTCGGAATAGCATACAGGCTGATTGGCGCAAGAAAGATACGTGTGGATGGAATGGCCCATTTCGTGGATCAGCGTGAACACATCATCGAGCTTACCCTGGAAATTGAGCAGGATTACCGGGTGCATGCCGTAGCCGCCGGCGGAGTAGGCGCCGCTGCGTTTGCCCGGAGTTTCGTACACGTCGATCCATCGCTCCGAAAGGCCGCGGCGTACTAAGGAAAGGTAGTCTTCACCCATGGGACGCAGCGCTTCCAGGATGATGTCGCAGGCTTCTTCGTAGGTGAAGGTGAGTTCTACATCGTCGACGATAGGCACGTACAGATCGGAGAAGCGCAGCTCGTCTACGTCCAGCAGCTCTTTGCGCAAGGCGACGTACTTGTACATGGCATCCATGTTGTTATGCACGGTGTCGATGAGGTTCATGTACACCTGGGTCGGTACTTCGTTGGCAGAGAGCGCTGCTTCCAGGGCGGAGCTGTAACGACGCGCTTCCGCGAAGAACTTCAGTTGTTTGTTCTGGGCGCCTAGCGTTGCGGCGAAGGTGTTGCGGAATTGGCGGTAGCTGGAATACAGCGATTCGTAGGCAGATTCGCGCAGCGTTCGATCGGCTGACATCATAAGGGGGATGTAACTGCCGTGCGTTACCGGATGCGCAACACCTTCGGCATCATGTGCGTCGGGGAATGTAAGATCGGCATCGTTGAGCAGGGAAAAGATATTGTCGGGTTGGTTGGCCATGTCGCCCGCAGCTGCCAGGAGCTTCTCTTCAGCAGGAGAGAGCACGTGCTCGCGCCTGCTGAAGATGACATCCAGGCAGCGGCGATACAGCTCCAGCCCTGGTTCCTGCGAGTAAAACTGCTCCATTTCCTGCTCGCTTAAGCCAAGTAGCTCGGAGGTGAACCAGGAAGAAGCACTGGAGATCGAAACCCAGAGCGTCATAACCTGGCTCGAATAGTCCTGGTAGCGCGATTCGCGCGTGTCTTCGTCGCTTTTTCGTTCGGCGTAGTTAACCAGCTTGGTAAGGGCCAGGCCCGCTTCGTCATCGAGCTTTAGATAGGCAAGCAGGTCGGTAGCCGAAGTGCTGATTTTTCCCTGGAACGATGCGAATTGGGACGGCAGTTCCTTTGCTTCCTCGAGCGCAGCCAAGAAAGCCTCGTCGCTTTCGAAGACGCTGGAAAGATCCCAGCGATACTGCTCGTCGATCTCGTCGCGGGAAGAATACGTTGTCATTGCGTGCTCCTTGCGTATGCTTGGCAGCTTTTCCGTACATTGAACTGTTTGTGCTCGGCGGTGGAGCCGTGGCGCTCGACGGGAGCGACTGCCAAGTGTTTACCTTTTCGCAAGCAATACTACGACATTGGCTGCAACTTACGTTGCTGGTACAGCCCATTGTCATAGAAACCGAGTTTTCGATAATACCCACGCGTGCCAACGGCGCTGATAACGTTGATGCGTTGGTATCCTGCCTGGGAGGCGAGCTCGCAAGCGCGGTTTACCAGCTGGGTGCCCAAACCGCGATGTTGGGCATTGTTGATGCCGGCGTGCTGCAGTTTTTCCACTCGGCCATATACGTGCACTTCACGGATCATTGCTTCGCCCGCTTGGAGGGGAAAGGGTAGGGCGTAAGCGCTATCGGTCGTCTTGGACGTTGCCTCTTGGTACTCTTCTTCTAACTGGGCTATTGCATTGGCGTGGGGCAGCGAAAGGCGCAGGAAGCCAGCAATCTTTCCTTGCGGCGTTACCCATTGAAGGAAGCGTTCGCCGGTGGCAGTGGTTTCGTACTCGATTATCTCAAGCGAAAGGTCTTCAGCGGAAACGTTGGCAAGGCTCACTTCGCGATGGCGAATTTCTGCCGTGGCAAGACCTTCGGAATCAATTCGCTGTTCAACCAGCTGGCGCAGGTTCACCTTTTTATTGCCCGCTTTGATATCGGGTGCCGAAATGTCTCGAATCATGCGGGAAATGCGCGTAAAGGCAGGTGTTGCGCAGGTGTCGGAGACCAACACGTCTACCAAACTGGGTTCAGGGTAGGGCTGCCAGGTGCGATCTTCGTAGCGCTCGCAGAGCCCGGTTCCTTCCACAAGGACGCAGGGGTAGAGCTTCACTTCGTCGGGTTGGAAGGCGGGATCATTACAAAGACGCAGGTAGTCGGCTTTATCCGATTCTGGTGTGGCACCCAGTAAATTCACCATGGCATGAACATGGGTTTTGAAGCCGAACAAACGCAGCAGCTCGAATGCGCGTTGGATTTGCTCCGTAGAGGTATGCCGGTCGTTGAGCGTATGCACCTTTTCATCCAGACTTTGGATGCCCATTTGAACTTTAGTGCAGCCCATGCGGCGCAGTGCCGCCAAGTGGGTGGGCGTTATGCGCTCGGGACGCGTTTCTATTACCAAGCCTACTACGCGGTGGTGTCCATCGACGTTGGCAAGGTGTTCGGCTTCGAGTTCTTCCCACGTTGCCTTTTGCCATTGGGCAACCGATGCCCATGCGTCATTTTCGCCATACAAACGGTCAAAGGCCTGGTTGTATGTTGTTTCTCGGTTGTCGATACGATGCTGTTCTTCAGAAACGAAGCGCTTGAGGGATTCTGGGTCGCAGGAGATTCCCGCCGATTCGTAGGCGCGTTTGCGTGCGGGAAGGCTCTCATGCGCCTGGGAGCCATCGTTCAGCGCCCGGAACAGTTCGCGGATGAACCAGATCTGATAGCTTTCCGGGTAATCGCTCCAAGTGCCGCCCAAAACGATGAGCTCGACTTTGTCGGTGACGTGGCCCATTTCGGTGAGGGCCTTGAGGCGCGCAGCTACCTGCAAGTAGGGATCGAAGAAGGTGCGCTCGGCGCGCTGACACGCAGGCTCGTCGGCCAGATAGCTTTTGGGCATGCGTAAATCGTTGGGGCAGTACAGGCAGTTGCTTGAGCACTTCCATGGCTTGGTGAGCACGGTGATGGTGGCAACGCCCGAAGCGGTGCGACGGGGTTTCATCTGCAGGGTGCGGACAAGGCGGCGCTGTTGTTCTTCGCTTAAGCCCCAATCGTTCCAACGCTGCGGCTGGTTTTTCTGCACGTCAAGGTAGAAAGCCATGAGTTGGCGCTTCGAGAGGGGGCGTGCTTTTGGCAGTTCCGAAGGCTCAGGTGTGTGGTTTTGGACGCTGCCGTTTGTAGCGTTTGGTTCAGTGCACCCGCCAGCGCGTTGTGATTCAAGAATGCGCTTGTTGTGGCGGTTGATTACCTTTGTGAGTTCGCGCTCATCAAGGCGCTCCTTTGCCTTAAGCGCATCGAGTATGTCAAAAAGAGCTTGTTCCATGCGCCTGATTATAGGCGAAGGCGAAATCTGTCATGTTGGTGATGCAGGCGCTTTGGGCGATATGCCTCCCGAAGCCCTATGCGAACAGCATGAACAGGTGAGCAAGAAGGAAACCGATAAGGCCGCAGGCAGGGAAGGTAAGCACCCATGCAAGAACCATGTTTCGGGCAATTCCCCAGTTAACGCGCTTGAACGATTTGCTGGCGCCAACGCCCATGATGGCCGATGTGTTGCAGTGTCCAGTGGAAACGGGCATGCCGGTAAGGCTTGCAAACAGTAGCGTGAAGGTGGTGGAGAAATTGGCGGCTACGCCCTGATATTTTTCAAGCTTGACCATGTCCATGCCCACCGATTTGATGATGCGCTTGCCGCCGACGATGGTGCCCAATGAAATGGCAAGCGAGCAGATGATCATGAGCCACATGGGGAATCCGCTGGAATCGGGGGTTGGGTTTCCGAAGGAAAGGGCAATGCCCAGCATGGCGATAGACATGAACTTCTGGCCGTCTTGAGCGCCATGCAAAAATGAAAGAGCTACGGCGCATACGTCTTGGATGCCGGTAAAAGCGTGGTTTGCTGCCTGGCGGTTTACGTGTTTGCAGGCTCTTTCGATGACCTTAACAAACAGCCAGCCAAGGAAAAAGCCGGCTACCAGCGAAAACACCATGCCGTAAATAACCTTGGCCCATTCTGCGGGAACTACACCTGCAAGTCCGTTCAGGGCAATGGCGCCGCCCGTTACGCCAGCGATAAGGCTGTGGGATTTCGAACAGGGAATGCCGAAGAACCAGCAGAAGATACCCCATAAAATGGCGCCGATCATTGCCGCCATCAGGGCGTAAAGCGCCGCATCGGTGTTGCCCGAGAAGTCGACCATCCCGAACATCGTTTTGGCTACGGCGGTTGATATGTAGGTCATACCCACAAGACCCACGAAATTGAATACCGCAGCCAGTCCGATGGCGACGCTGGGCTTTAAGCAGCGAGTGGAAACAACGGTGGCAATAGCGTTTGGCGCATCGGTAGCACCTGATACGGCGGTAACGCCGATTACCAGAATCAAAATGACGAAGAGGCTTGGTTGAGCCATAGCCTGAGAGATGAAATCAAAGAAAGAAAGCGCCATTACGTTCCTTATATTTCCTTGTATGGTCGCAATTCAACATTGCATTTTTGTAACATTCATGGGTCGTATTTGACCAATTGTTAACAATGCTACCCTACGTGCGCCCTCCTGGTGGTTGCAAACTGGGTGCTTTCAATAATTTCCTGCTATTTCGCTCGTTTTGCCCATCGTTTCTCTTCGGATGTTGCATTTTCAGTCGGATTAGTGTGGGATTTTGCCAGGGTGAGTTCAGTCGAACTAGCGTGCGATCTTTGCCGGGGGGGGTGAGGGCGCGAGTGCCTTGCTTGGTTGATGTCGCAGGGCCCCGTGCTGCTTGGCATGATCGGCTTCGAAGGCGCACGCGTCTTGCACGGGATGTGCTCCGTTGCGACGTTGGCGGCATATCGGCGTTTTGCTCACTTTGTTCGGCTTTTTTCGCTTGCCGTATCTGCGAGCGCTCTTGCCCTCATTCCATCGCCTCACCAGCTGCACTGCGGTATCATGATAAGAACTGTTTCAAAAGAGCTTTGAAGTGCATTTAGCGTTCAAACAAGCAGGAAAAGGCACCCAGCATAATAAAGAAGGGTAGGATTCATGGTTTCTCGCATTTATGTTGAGAAAAAGCCCGGTTTCGATGTCGAGGCGGGGCAGCTCTTGCACGAGCTGCAGACGATTTTGGGCGTGAGGGCACTTACGGGTTTGCGCCTTGTTAACCGCTATGATGTCGAGGGCATTTCCGATGAGCTGTTCAAGCAGTGCATCCCCGTGGTATTCAGCGAGCCCCAGGTAGATACATCTTGCGAAAGCTGCCCCGAAGTTGAGGCTGCCCTGAAGGGCGAAAGCCCTGCGGGTCAGACGGTTTTCGCCATCGAGTTCCTTCCCGGTCAGTTCGATCAGCGCGCTGATTCTGCAAGCGAATGCATCCAGCTCATCAGCCAGGGCGAACGCCCTGCAGTCCGTAGCGCCAAAGTGTATGTGCTCGAGGGCGAACTTTCCGAGGCGGACGTTGCTGCCATCAAACATTACGTTATCAATCCGGTTGAAGCGCGCGAAGCTGCGCTCGAGGCGCGCGAAACGCTTGAAATGCAGGTGCCCGAACCCGAACCGGTAGAGGTTATCGAGGGCTTCACCGAGCTTGACAACGCTGGTCTTGCCCAGTTCCGCGAAGAGCGCGGTCTTGCCATGGACCAGGCGGATATCGAATTCTTCCAGGCTCATTTCAAGGAAATCGGACGCAACCCCACCATCACCGAGGTTCGCGTTGTTGACACGTACTGGTCCGATCATTGTCGCCATACCACATTCGGCACCGAACTTACCGACGTCAAGATCGACGACGAAACGGTGCAGCTCGCATTCCAGAAGTATCTCGCTATGCGCTCTGAGCTGGGCCGCGAGCATAAGCCGGTATGTCTGATGGATATGGGCACCATTGGTGCCAAGTACCTGCGCGCACATGGTGGCCTTCAGGGGCTCGACGAGTCCGACGAAGTTAATGCCTGCACGGTAAAGTGCAAAGTCGACGTTGACGGCGAAGAGCAGGACTGGCTGTTCCTGTTCAAAAATGAAACCCATAACCATCCCACGGAAATCGAGCCCTTCGGTGGCGCGGCAACGTGCGTGGGCGGCGCTATTCGCGACCCTCTTTCGGGCCGCAGCTATGTATATCAGGCTATGCGCGTAACCGGTGCAGGCGACCCGACCGTCCCCGTTTCCGAAACGCTTGAAGGCAAGCTTCCCCAGCGCAAGCTGGTTACCACCGCTGCCGCTGGCTATTCTTCTTACGGCAATCAGATCGGTCTTGCTACGGGCCAGGTTCACGAGCTGTATCATCCGGGCTATGTTGCCAAGCGCATGGAAGTGGGCGCGGTAGTGGGCGCAACGCCCGCCAGCCATGTCCGTCGCGAAGAGCCTGCTCCGGGCGATAAGATCGTTCTGCTGGGTGGTCGCACTGGTCGCGATGGCATCGGTGGCGCAACCGGCTCTTCCAAGACGCAGAACGTCGAAAGTGTGGAGAAGTCCGGTGCGGAAGTGCAGAAGGGCAATGCCCCGGTAGAGCGCAAGATCCAGCGTTTGTTCCGTCGCGGCGAGGCATGCCGTCTTATCAAGCGATGCAACGACTTCGGCGCTGGTGGTGTTTCCGTTTCCATCGGCGAGCTGTGCGATGGCCTGCTCATCGACCTGAATGCTGTTCCTAAGAAGTACGAAGGCTTGGACGGCACCGAGCTCGCAATCTCCGAAAGCCAGGAGCGCATGTCGTGCGCTCTTGCCGCAGAAGACGTCGAAGAATTCATCGGCTATGCGCACGAGGAAAACCTTGAGGCAACGGTTGTTGCCACGGTAACCGAAGAAAAGCGTTTGCGCATGGAATGGAACGGCGATGCAATCGTCGATATCAGCCGTGCTTTCCTTGATACCAATGGCGCCCCGAAGTATCAGGATGTTCACGTTCAGGCGGGCGAGTCGTATGCTCCCGCATGGGAAGGCTCCACGCTCGAAGAGCGCATGACATCGCTGGTCACCGACCAGAACGTCTGCTCGAACAAGGGCTTGGGCGAACGTTTCGACTCCACCATCGGTGCAGCTACCGTGCTCATGCCCTTTGGTGGCAAGCGTCAGCTCACGCCTTCGCAGGCCATGGTTGCCAAGTTCCCCGTCGATGGCGAAACCACCACGGCAAGCGCTATGGCTTGGGGCTTCAATCCGTATCTTTCCGAGAAGAACCAGTTCAAGGGTGCTTACCTTGCTGTTGTGGAAAGCGTGGCGCGCCTGGTTGCCACGGGCTTCACCCGTGAATCGGCCTACCTTTCCCTGCAGGAGTACTTCGAACGCTTGCGCGATATCCCCGAGCGTTGGGGCAAGCCTACCGCTTCCGTTCTGGGCGCTTTGATGGCTCAGGTGGATTTGGGCATCGGTGCCATTGGTGGCAAGGACTCCATGTCGGGCAGCTTCGAAGAAGGCGAAACCGAAATCCACGTTCCGCCTACGCTCATCAGCTTTGCAGTTTCCACTGGCTCTATCGACCGTGTGGTTTCTCCTGAGTTCAAGCGCGCTGGGTCGCGCATCGTCAGCATCGCACCCGCATTTTACGACATGGATTCTCTGGTCCCCGAAGCGGATGGCATGAATGCCGCATTTAGCCTGGTTGAAACGCTTATCGGCGAAGGCAAGGTTTCCGCTGCGGCAACGTTGGGTTACGGCTGCGCTGCCGAGGCTCTGTTCAAGATGGGCGTTGGCAATGGCGTGGGCGTAAAGCTTTCCGACGAAGTTGAGGCGGACGACCTGTTCAGCTTGGCTTATGGCAGCTTCATCGTTGAGCTTGCCGAGGGTGCTGAAATCCCTGCCAATACCGATCTGGTAACCGTTTCCGAGCTTGGCTGCACCACCGAGGCTTATGAATTCGCAGCGTGTGGCGAGGCTATCAGCATGACCAAGCTGCAGGAAGCTTGGGAGGGCGGCATCGAATCCGTATTCCCGTATCGCGGCGAAGGCGAAAAGGTTGAGCAGGTTAACTGGTCGGAAAAGCTCCCTCTGGTTTGCGGCGAATCGTTCGCGAAGCCGCGCGTTATCATTCCTGTGTTCCCTGGCACCAACTGCGAATACGACACCGCTCATGCCTTCAAGCGCGCCGGCGCCGAACCTGAGGTCCTGGTGATCAACAACCTTACGCCCGCAGCGGTTGCCGAAAGCACCGATGCGTTGGTGAAGGCCATCAACAACAGCCAAATCGTTATGCTTCCCGGCGGTTTCTCCGGCGGTGACGAGCCCGATGGTTCGGCGAAGTTCATCACGGCATTCTTCCGTGCGCCTGCCGTTACCGAGGCGGTTCGTGAGCTGCTTCAGAAGCGCGATGGTCTGATGCTGGGTATCTGCAATGGCTTCCAGGCCCTTATCAAATTGGGCTTGGTTCCCTATGGCGATATCGTTCCTGCAACGCCCGAGGCTCCCACGCTTACGTTCAACACCATCGGTCGCCACCAGAGCGGCCTGGTTCGCACGCGCATCGCTTCGAGCCTTTCTCCTTGGCTTTCGCGCTGCAATGTGGGCGACATTCACACGGTTGCCATCAGCCACGGCGAGGGTCGTTTCGTGGCAAGCCCCGAAACAGCTGCTCAGCTTGCTGCAGCAGGTCAGATTGCAACGCAGTATGTTGATGAGGCGGGTAATCCTTCGATGGACCTTTCGGTTAATCCCAATGGCTCCATTTTGGCTATCGAGGGCATTACCAGCCCCGACGGTCGTGTTTTGGGCAAGATGGGCCATACCGAGCGCTCCGGCAACGGTTTGTACAAGAATGTTCCCGGCAATCTGTACCAGCCTCTGTTCGAGGGTGGCGTAGAGTACTTCAAGTAAGAAACACTGCTTTCTTCTTGAAACGCCCCCGTTTCCTGCAAGGAGCGGGGGCGTTTCTGTGCGTTTGTATGATAGCAAGCGGAAATCGGGCGGAATGCAGCTGGGGGGGCGATGCCCTTCTTGCCTGCGAGCTGAATCTGTGCACGTGCTTCGGGTTCGCTTCCTATAGCTTGCTTTCCCCGTTGTGGCTCGAAACGCACCTTACCGATGCGCGTAAACGCCCTTTGGTGAAATCAAACGAATATAGGATAATGAAACAAGTATGCACATTGCTGGCCACCAGCATCCCTCGTGAAAGGAATCTTTGTGGCTGAATTCATTTACCAGATGTATCAAGCGCGCAAAGCCCATGGCGACAAGGTTATCTTGGACGACGTGACGCTTTCGTTTTACCCTGGCGCCAAGATCGGCGTAGTAGGCCCTAATGGCATGGGCAAGTCAACCTTGCTGAAGGTTATGGCTGGCCTCGAAGAGGTTTCTGCGGGCGACGCGCGTCTTACCCCTGGCTATACGGTTGGCATTCTTCAGCAGGAGCCCCCGCTCGACGAAGAGGCTACGGTAATCGAGAACATTCGCATGGCGTTTGCCGATGTGCTTGCCAAGGTTGAGCGCTTCAATGCCATCGGCGCGGAAATGGCCGATCCCGATGCCGATTTCGATGCCCTGATGGAAGAAATGGGCGCGCTCCAAAACGATATCGATGCTGCAAACGGATGGGATCTGGACAGTCAGCTTTCCCAGGCAATGGATGCCTTGCAGTGCCCCGACCCCGATGCTCCTGTAAAGGTGCTTTCCGGTGGCGAGCGTCGTCGCGTTGCGCTGTGCAAGCTTCTGCTTGAAGCGCCCGACCTGCTTCTTTTGGACGAGCCCACCAACCACTTGGATGCCGAATCGGTGCTGTGGTTGGAGCAATTCCTTCATCGATATCCTGGTGCGGTGCTTGCGGTAACGCACGATCGCTACTTCCTCGACAACGTCGCTGAATGGATCTGCGAAGTTGATCGCGGTCATCTGTATCCCTACAAGGGCAATTACTCTACCTACCTGGAAACCAAGGCTGCCCGTCTGGAATCGCAGGGTCAGCAGCAGGCGAAACTGGCAAAACGCATGAAGAATGAACTGGAATGGGTTCGTTCTAGCCCGAAGGCGCGCCAAGCCAAGAACAAGGCGCGTCTTGAGCGTTATGAGCAGATGGAAGCCGAGGCACGTAGCGCCAAGAGCGTTGACTTCACCGATATCACCATTCCTGTTGGTCCTCGCTTGGGCTCTAAGGTTCTTGAGGTTGAGCATATGCACAAGCAGTTCGGCGACCGCGTGCTTATCGACGATCTTTCATTCAGCTTGCCGCGCAACGGCATCGTTGGTGTTATCGGCCCCAATGGCGTTGGCAAGTCGACCCTGTTCAAGATGATTGTGGGCAAAGAGCCGGTTTCTGGCGGCACGCTTGAGCTGGGTGAAACCGTGCAGATTTCCTACGTTGATCAGAATCGTGAAGGTCTTGACCCGAAAAAGACGCTTTGGGAAGTGGTTTCCGACGGGTTGGATTATATCCGCGTAGGCGAAACCGAGATTCCCAGCCGTGCGTATGTGGCGAACTTCGGCTTTAAGGGTTCTGACCAGCAAAAGCCCGCCGGCGTTCTTTCTGGCGGTGAGCGCAATCGCTTGAACCTTGCCCTTACGCTGAAGCAGGGGGGTAACCTACTCCTGCTCGACGAGCCCACGAACGACCTGGATGTAGAAACGCTTGAAAGCCTCGAAGAAGCGCTGCTGGCGTTCCCCGGCTGCGCAGTAATCACCAGTCACGACCGTATGTTCCTTGACCGTATTGCCACGCATATTCTTGCATGGGAGGGTACCGACGAAAACCCCGGCAATTGGCATTGGTTCGAAGGCAACTTCGATTCTTATCAGAAGAACAAGATCGAACGTCTGGGTGAAGAAGCTGCAAAACCCCATCGTCTGCATCGCAAGCTTACGCGCGACTAGTGTCCAGCGGATAGTTTTTCGAATGCTCAAGCAGAGAGGCAGCCTCTTTCGGGGCTGCCTCTCTTTTTGTTGGCAGGTTTCACTGCGGACGTTTGGATTGCGCTCGGAATAAGGCAGCCACAGCGGCATAGCGTTGAAAATCGAAATAGTGCGAATGTGCAAAAAAAGAGAAAAGGCAACCTCGAAAGAGGTTGCCTTTTCATGCGTAAGCTTGCTGGGATTGAAGCGATCGAAACTTATTTGGCTTTGCCCTGGTTTGCTACAGCGTTGATTTTGGCGTTGATGGTTTCTTCGTCGCCAACGTACTTCTTGTCAAGAACGTTGAAATCCTGGTCAAAGGTGTAAACCAGAGGCACGCCCGTGGGGATGTTCACGCCTACGATTTCGTCGTCGGAAAGCTTGTCGAACTGCTTTACCAGAGCGCGCAGGGAATTGCCATGGGCAACGATGAGCACGCGTTTGCCGGCGCGCATCTGAGGCTCGATTTCTTCCTCGAAGTAAGGCCATGCGCGAGCGATGGTGTCTTTCAGGCATTCTGCCAGGGGCATTTCATCGGCAGGAGCGTTGCGGTATGGAGCCATAAGGCGAGGATTGCGCTCGTCGGTTTCCTCCAGTGCGGGAGGACGTACGTCGAAGCTGCGGCGCCAAATCTTAACCTGGTCTTCGCCGTATTTTGCAGCGGTTTCGGCCTTGTTCAGACCCTGAAGAGCGCCGTAGTGACGCTCGTTCAGGCGCCACGTCTTGTTGACGGGCAGCCATTCGCGATCCATTGCCTGAAGAATGTGGTTCAGCGTGTGGATAGCGCGCTTGAGGTACGAGGTGTAGCACACATCGAAGTCAAAGCCAGCTTCGGCAAGGGCGCGACCGCCATCGGATGCTTCTTTGCGGCCTGTATCGGTAAGGTCGACATCCATCCAGCCGGTGAAAAGGTTCAGCTTGTTCCATTCGCTTTCGCCATGGCGAACCAAGACGAGTTGCATGGTCGAATCAGTCATGATTCCTTCTCTTTCTCGTAGTAAGCGGGTTGCCCCGATTTTATTCGTAATGCGCGTTGTGCGCTAAGCAAGCAAAGCAGAGAGCACATGCGCAACATATTTAGTATGACGTTTCGGCAAATGCGTGGGGCACTGGTCGGGGAGCGTTGCCGTGCTTTCGTTGGACGGCGTATTTAAGCCGGGTGCTGCACCTTTCTGTCCTTTGTGCTGTACACGCAGCATGGTAATGGGTTGGTATGATGGAACGAAAAGAAACTGCGCTTTAAGGAGCTTAAGCATGAACGAAATAAAATGCCCGCACTGCGGAAAGGTGTTCCAGGTAGACGAGCGCGGTTTCGCCGATATCTTGCGTCAGGTGCGCACTGCCGAATTCGACAAGGAAATAGCTCAGCGCGAAGGTATGCTGCAAGAGAGGAATGCCCAGGCGGTAAAGCTTGCGGTTGCCAAGGCTCAGCAGGATGCTCAAGCGGAAGCTGCTCAGCGCGATGCTCTCATTGCTGAATTGGAAACGCGTCTTGCTGCCGAAAAGCGCGAACGCGAACAGGCAGAAAAGTCGTCTCAGCTTGAGCATGCCAACGAACTTGAAGCGGCGCTTGCGAAGAAGCAAGTTGAAATTGCCCAGTTACAGGCGGATGTGAAAAGGTTATCGGCCGACCATGATGCGGAAAATCGTATTGCCAAGGCGGAGCATGAACGTCTGCTTTCCGATGCAACCGCTCAGCGTGATGCGGAGATTGCGGCATTGCGCCAGCAGATTTCCTTTCAGGAGAGCGCCTTCAAACAACAACTTGAATCGCAGATTCAGCACTATTCTCAGAAGATGGCCGCCGATAAGGCGGAAAGTGCTCGTGTGGCTGCTGAAGAATCGGCAAAGCTGCAGCAGACCATCGCCGCGCAGAAGCAGCAGATAGAGTCGCAAACCCAGCAGTTCAAAGCAGAAAAAGAGCTTGCGGTAAGCGAAGCTCGTGCTGCTGCCGAGCGTCAGCGCGATGAGCTGGCTGCTCAGGTTAAGCTTCAGGAAGCCCAGTCTGCGCAGGAGAAGGCCGCCCTGCGCGAGAAGATGACCAACGAACTTGCCGCAAAAGATGAGCTCATCAAGTACAAGGACGAAGAAATCGCCCGCGTCAAGGAAATGAAAGCACGTCTTTCCACCAAAATGGTTGGCGAATCGCTTGAGCGTCATTGCGAAACCGAGTTCAACAAAATTCGTGCCACGGCATTCCCTCATGCGTATTTCGAAAAAGACAACGATGTGGTCGAGGGCACCAAGGGCGATTTCGTCTTCCGCGAAACCGATCCGGCAACGGGCGAAGAAGTGGTTTCCATCATGTTCGAGATGAAGAACGAAAACGATGAAACGCGCACTAGGCACAAGAACGAGGATTTCTTTGCCAAGCTCGACTCCGACCGCAAAAAGAAGGGGTGCGAGTATGCGGTTCTGTGTACCATGCTTGAACCCGACAACGATCTTTATAACGAAGGTATTGTCGACGTGAGCTACCGATATGAAAAGATGTACGTTATCCGTCCGCAATTCTTCATACCCATCATTTCCATTCTGCGTAACGCTGCGTTGTCTGCCCTGCAGTACAAAACCGAGCTTGCCGAAGTACGCAACCAGAACATCGACATCACGAACTTCGAAAACTCGATGGAAGATTTCAAAACAAAGTTTGCACGCAATTACGACCTTGCTAGCCGCAAGTTCCAGACGGCTATAGATGAAATTGATAAGACCATCGACCACCTGCAGAAAACGAAAGAAGCGCTGCTGGGCAGCGAAAGAAATCTGCGCTTGGCAAACGACAAGGCGCAAGACCTTACCATTAAGAAGCTTACGCGCAAGAATCCCACTATGAAGGCGAAGTTTGCTGCGCTGAAGGAAACTGAAAGCGCCTTGCCTGACGGTGTTGATCAAGAAGATTAGGGAGCTTTGAGTGCTTCTTCCATTTTTGTAAATCTTTCCCGAATAGCCTGAAAAGGGAAAGTAATAAGGCTCGCTTCGGCTTAGAATGGCTTCGTTTTGTTTAAGAGGCTGAGTTTCAGGAGCGCTTGGTGACCCAGAAAATGACAGGCAGGCAATGGCTCGCCCTTGCAGGCATCGCTGTTGCTGCGTTTGTGTTCAATTCTTCGGAGTTTATGCCAGTAGGCTTGCTTACCGATATCGGCAAAACGTTTGGAACCAGTGAGGCTACGACGGGTATGCTGGTTTCGGTGTATGCGTGGGCGGTAATGCTGCTTTCCGTGCCGTTGATGATCATTGCGACGCGCTTAGATTTTCGCAGGCTGCTCCTGGTGGTTATTGTTGTGTTTCTTATTGGGCAGGTGCTTACATCTCTGTCGACGAGCTACTGGATGCTCATGGCGGCACGTATGGTGGTTGCTTGCGCTCATTCGGTATTCTGGGCCATCGCCGCGCCTATCGCAGTGCGTCTGGTGCCGAAAAACAAGCGGGCTCTTGCTTTGAGCGTTGTCGAAACGGGTACGGCCGTTGCCGCTATCGTAGGATTGCCATTGGGTCGAGCTATTGGTTTGGCGGTGGGGTGGCGCCTAACATTTGCCATTGTGGCGGTAATATCTGTGCTCTTGCTGGTGTATCTGCTTATCACTTTGCCCTGGGTTCCCGGTGCGGAGCCTTTCAGCGTTGGTCAGTTGCCGGGGTTGTTTCAGAACAAGGGTTTGGTGGCATTGTTCATTCTTACCGCGCTGTACGCATGGGGCTACTACACGGGCTACAGCTATATTGAGCCTTTCTTGCTGCAAGTGGCAGGATTGGAAAACGATGTGGTTACCCTGGTTCTTTCCGTGTTTGGCGTTGCAAGTATCATCGGCAGCATATTGTGCTCCAAGCTGTATCCTCGCTTCCGTTTTCCCTTCTTCAAGGTCATCACCATCGGTGTGCCGGTAGCCTTGCTGCTGATGCATGCTGCGGCGGGTTTGGGCCTTGCGGCAATACTTGGCGTTGTTGTTCTGTGGGGCATAAGCGCGGCTTCGGTAAGCGTTGTGTATCAGGCAGAAATTATCAATGTTTCTTCCGACGAAGAAGAAACGGTTGCCATGGCATTTTTCTCGGGAATCTTCAACTTCGGTATCGGTACCGGTGCTCTTTTGGGTGGTCAGGTGGTCAATACGCTAGGCATTGCGAGCGTGTTTTATGCGGGCGGCGTTATTGGCGCGGTTTCGGTTCTGTTCTGCTTGGCTGTGGCGGTTGGGCGCCTTAAGCGGTATTCCGTGAAATAGCCCGAAACGTTCAGTTTCTCGTTCGATGCTTTAAAGGTGCAGGTATGCGCGGTTTGGACCATTGGTCTTTATTTCGCCTTTGTTTCGAAAATGTCCAGACTCTGTGACGATGCGAAATTAATCAATGTTGGGCAATTGAAACTTTTGCCGAAAGGGCGAATATAGAGCCATCGAACGCAAGGGGCGTTCGGTATAAGCGCTTGGGCGCTTAAGTGTTAGGACGAACTTTTGAATTACCGCAACCTGCATACTGAAATTATCAGCTCCATTATTTAGGGCTCGGGTTGCTTTGAATCAGCTGCCCGAACCCTAATCGGGCAGCTGATGGTTTTGAATCCGGAGGCTGTTTAAAGAAACGGCTTCCGGATTTTTTATTCTCGTAACATCTGCTCCCCGCGCGTCGTCTTCTTCGAACAGCCTTTTGATCCCAAACCTTGATTCATCGGTTCACGGATTGAAGGAAAAGAAGGAAACGGAATGTCAAGTACGGTAGCAACAGCATCGGCAATGGCGCCTGTGGGTGTCGGATCGAAAGAGAAGAATTCAACAGCTGAAATCGTGGCAGCTTCAATGGTGGGAACCGCTATCGAGTTCTACGACAATTACTGCTACAGTATCGCGGCGGCAAGCTATTTTGGGCTGATCTTCTTTACCGATGTTGCGAAGTCCGATCCGGTGTTGGCAACGTTGCTTTCATTCGTGACTTTCGCCGTTTCGTTTTTGGCACGTCCGTTTGGCTCGTTGATATTCGGTCATTTTGGCGACAAGCTTGGCCGTAAGAAAACACTAGTGGTTGCCCTGATGCTTATGGGCATCGCAACCTTTGTGGTGGGTTTGCTTCCCGGGTATGAGGTTCTTGGCCCGACTTCCGTTGTTCTTTTGTGCGTGTGCCGCGCTTGCCAGGGTTTGGGCCTTGGTGGCGAATGGTCCGGCGCTGCCTTAGTAGCGACCGAAAATGCCCCGAAGGGGAAGCGAGCCCTGTACGGTGCGTTCCCCAACATGGGCGCTCCCATCGGCTTCTTTTGCGCATATGGCGTAAACCTGCTGCTTGATTCTACCTTGCCCGCCGATGCGATGGTTGCGTGGGGTTGGCGTATCCCGTTCCTGCTTTCCGCATTGCTGGTGGTAGTTGGGCTGGTTGTGCGCTTGCGCATGACGGAAACTCCCGTATTCCAGAAAGCACAGCGCGAAAACCGCACGGTAAAGATGCCTCTTGCTATGCTTCTTCGTCACAACTGGAGGCAGGTTGTGCTCGGCACCTGCGCGGTTAGCATTACCTATACGCTCTTCTATGTGTTGGGAACTTGGTCGCTTTCCTACGGTGTGTCAACCTTGGGCTTCACTCAGCAGCAGTATCTGGGAATGCAGATGGTATCGGTGTTCTTCTTTGCGGGCTTCATCGTTGTCGGTTGCCTGAGTGCTGATCGTTTCGGCAGGAAGCCTGTGGTTGCACTTGCTACCGTGGCAACCTTGGTGTTTGCGCTCTTTGCTCCCATGCTGCTTTCTGTTCATAGCGCTTTGAACGTGATGCTGTTCCTCTGCATCGGTTTTATGTGCATGGGCGCTGTTTTCGGGCCCACCGGTTCGTACTTGCCTGAGTTGTTCCCCGCCCGCGTTCGTTATTGCGGTTCTGGCCTCTCCTATAACTTGGCTGCAATTGTCGGCGGCGCCTTCGCTCCCACTATTGCTTCGGCGCTTGTTATGAATTTCGGCATCATGTCCTTGGGCTGGTACCTGGGAGGTATGGCTGTTGTTTCTCTTGCTGCCCTGTTCTTCTTCCGTGAAAGCAAGGATGTTAACTACGAGGAATAGCGTCAGGCATCGGCTTGCCTAGAAATCAAAGAATGTCCCTTGATACAGCGTTGAACTGCCCCACATTTCTCTCGATTCAAGGAGGGGCGGTTCACGGTGCGTCGAGGGGCATTCTTCGCTTGATGGGGTGGGGTTGTTTCCGGTGATGCTATCATGGTGTACATAAAAGTACCCAGTACTGGTTCAATTGAAAGGTTCGCCATGGCAACTACAGCTCAGAAACTCAAGCTTATGTATCTGGCAAAGCTCTTAGGGAATGAAACTGATGACGAACATGGCCTTACCGGTCCGCAGATTATTCAGCGCTTGGCTGAGTTGGGCATCGCAGTTGAGCGGAAGACGCTCTATCGCGATTTGGATTGCTTGCGCGAATTCGGCTACAACATCGTGAAGTATCAGCGTTCACCTATTGAATATGGCCTTGCTTCGCGTGAGTTCCAGGAAAGCGAATTGCTGTTGTTAGCGGATGCGGTGCAATCTTCCCGTTTCCTTACCGAGCGTAAGTCGAATGCGTTAGTTAAGGCCATTGGTAAGCTGGGTAGCAAATATTTGGCAGACGATCTAAGAAGGAACCTTCATGTTGAGGGGCGTATCAGATCGCAGAATGAATCGGTGTTCTACAACATCGACGCTATTCAGCGAGCTATTTCCGCTAAGAAAAAAGTACGTTTCCGTTACTTCAAATACGACAATCGGAAGAAACGGGTTCTGCAGCGCGATGGGCGCTTCTATGAGGAAACGCCGTTGCACCTGGTGTATATGGATGACTGCTATTACCTGGTTGCCTGGAACGATAAGCATGAAAGCACCACTAACTACCGCGTAGACAGGATGCTGAACATCGATGTGTCTGAAGAAGTTGCAACGAGCAACGAGCAAACGGCTGAATTTGATGCAGCGAAGTACCAGAAGAGGGTATTCGGCATGTACAGCGGCGATGCTGTTGCGGTTACCCTGCTTGTGAAGCCAGATGCCATCAGCACAGTAATCGACCGCTTCGGCGATGCAGCTGATGCCGAAGCGGTCGAGGATGGCTCGATGCGCGTGCGCACCAAGGTTATGCAGGCGCCTACGTTCTATGGCTGGTTGGCAACTCTGGGAACCAGCGTGATAATCGAGCAGCCGCAATTCTTGAAAGAGGAGTACCGAACGTACCTCCAGGGGATTATCGAACAGTACTGAGCACGTACGGCATTCATTGCGTTTCCTCCCATTTCCAGGAATTAATGAACTCGTTTACGCGAAGAGACATATGGGAAGTGAGCCCCGTCATGCATCTGAGGGCGTTTACGTAAGCGACCTTAAGAGGAAGGTCGTGTTCGGTCCTGAAATCCTCGGGCTCTCTGATTTCGTGTTCCAGTTCGTCGATGAGATAGTTTAGGTCGTCTTTGATGCTGATGAGTTCATCAAATTCTCTGCTATCGAGCGTTTTGAGAAACTTGGTTGGTGAATCAAACATGATGCCTACCTTGGTCGATTGTCAGTTACGTACAGGCCAACGCGAACCTGCTTCCAGGGAGCAGCTTCTTTGTCGACTTGGAGAATGCGGCATTCGAGGATGTTCCTGTGACCAAAGTGGAACAAGGTTGAAGCCAGGCTGTTCTGATCGGCGGGAACATAGCCGACCATGACGCCATTGAAGTACAGGGCGATTGACTCTGGGTCGTAGGGGTTGCCTGGTTCGGGGCAAAGTTCAATGCCGTCGCCAATGCTCATCTGATTGATAACGAGGGCGCCATCGTAGTGTTGGAATCCTGCAATGAAGAATGTTGAGAGATGTCGACTGGGCTGATACATGGCCTCCTCCTTAAAACGGCTGGATGGCAAGAGGCGAGGGGGCCGGTAAGGTGGCCGGCCCCTTTCTTCGACCACGACAAGCAAATAAGAAAGGATGAAAGTGAGTTGCATGACTAGGAGTTTGTTTGCTTGTATGTGGCGGCCTCGGTAGGAATGGCCTCTTGATGGTTTGAATAATACGCAGATCGCAGCTTGTATGTGGGTACCACAGTGGACATCAAGAAATAATTGTGAAATACGAAAGAAAAAAGGCCCGCGTTGGCGAGCCTTTGGTGGTTGCTGGTATGGGTATTTGCTAAGTGCGCTTTGCGCGAGCCGCTGCGCCTTTGCGGATAAACAGTAGGGGTTGGTTTTGCTGCCGTTATTGTCCGATCTTTGAACCGCAGGCGATGCAGAAAACGTTTTCGGCGTTTTGTTTCGTTCCGCATTTGGGGCAGTACTGAACGGAAGGGTCGATAACGGGCTGGCACTTTGCTGCGGTCGCAGTGGTTTCTGAATTCTTCCTTGAGGCTTCTTGCGGCGCCGGAGCCTTTGGGGCTTTCTGCGGTGCGGGAGCCTTTGGGGTTTCCTGTGGCGCTGGGGTGGCTTTGGCTGCAGCAGGGGAAGAAGCGGTGGAAGAGTCTGAATTGCCTGAGTTCGAACTGGTATTGGCTGGCCCCTCTGCTTTCCGCTTCTTGTTGTTCGCAATCATTTCAAGGATGGCGCCCAAGATAGCGGGGGAAAAGAACCCGATGGTTTCGAACAGTGCCGGTCCGCTGCTGAAGTCGATGAATTCTTGCCCCGTAATGATGGCGCAAAGTATCGCGACTGCCTGGATAACATAAAGAATAATTGCAGCTGTTTTCAAGGTTTCTCCTTCTGATTGCAAGTGCGCTACGAGTGCTGTTGTTTCGCCAGGTCTTTTGCGACTTCGGCGCCGATAGCCAAGCCCATTGCCGCAGGAACGAAGGCGTTGCTGCCGGGAACGCTGCGTCGGTCGAGGCAGGTACGCTCGCTGTTGGGCGGGCACACGCACCCTGCGGCACAGCCGGCCTTGCCATCTTCTTCAGGTTTGACGGTAGGCTCTGGCGAATACGCCACTTTTAAATTATGAATGCCACGTTTGCGCAGTTCTTTGCGGATTATGCGAGCAAGGCGGCAAATGGAGGTCTCTGAGATATCGGCGATGCGAATAGCCGTGGGGTCCAATTTGTTGCCAGCACCCATGGCGGAAATGATGGGCGTTCCTGCTGCCTTCGCCTGGGCAACCAAGTGAAGCTTTGCCGTTACCGTGTCGACGCAATCGACGATGTAGTCGTATTTCGAAAGATCGAATTCGCTTGCCGAATCGGGTAGGTAGAAGCATTTGTGCTTGGTGATTTTGCAGCTGGGGTTTATGTCGAGCAGGCGTTCCTCCATGGCATCCACTTTATCCATGCCGACGGTTTTCCAAGTTGCGATTATCTGGCGGTTTATATTCGTCAGGCACACCTTGTCGTCGTCGACGATATCGATGGCGCCCAATCCGCTGCGCACGAGCGATTCGCAGACGTAGCCGCCTACGCCGCCGCAGCCAAACACGATAACGTGGGCTTTTTGCAGCGATTCAACGCCGTTGCCGCCAAGTGTCAAACGGGTGCGGGAAAACTGATCGAGCACGGTATGCCTTTCCTTGATATCGACAGATCACTGGTAAACGTTGCCATTGTAGAACAAAAGAGCCCGCTCGATTGAGCAGGCTCTTCATGTGCGCTATGCAGGCGATGCTTACTGCTGACGTGCTGCAGGCATTCCCCAGGCGAAATGGTTGGAATGAAGCAGCTGTTCTGCCTTTTCAGAGTTCGGTTCACCGAAATACTTTTCGTAGCATTCGACAACCGAGGGGTTTTCGTGGCTGAAGCGCAGCTTCGAATTAGTGTCGATGTCGCGCAGGATGAGCTCACGCTCGGCTGCACATTCGCGGCCCTCGTGGATGGGCTGACCGCCGCCGCCAACGCAGCCGCCAGGGCAAGCCATGACCTCTACGAAGTCGTAATCTACCTCGCCGTTTTCGATGGCGTTGCAGAGGTTGTCGGCGTTTTGCAGGCCGCTGACAATGGCAACGGTGAGTTCTTTGCCTGCCAGGTTGTAGGTTACCTCGCGCCAGCCTTCGCAGCCGCGTACGGCGCTGAAGGCGTCGGGATCGGGGTTTTTGCCGGTGACCAGGAAGTGGGCGCTGCGAAGAGCTGCTTCCATTACGCCGCCGGTGGCACCGAAGATGTGTCCTGCGCCAGTGGCTTCACCCAAGGGCATGTCGAATTCCTCTTCGGGCAAGTTCCTTACGTTGATGAACTGAGCTTTCAACATGCGTCCGAGTTCGCGCGTGGTAAGCACCACATCGACATCGGGGCCGGTTCCGGTGGTGTCCATGTCTTCATAAGCGCATTCGGCCTTCTTGGCAATGCACGGCATGATGGATACCACGGCAATCTTTGCAGGGTCGACGCCCAGGATTTCTGCATAGTAATTCTTCGCAATGGCACCGAAGATCTGCTGAGGCGATTTCGTGGTTGAAAGGTGCTTTACCAGGCTGGGGTGCTTTGCCTTCAGGAAGCGTACCCAACCAGGACAACACGAGGTGAACATGGGCTGGCCAGGCTCTTCCTTCAGGTGATGGAGGAGCTCGGTGCCTTCTTCCATGATGGTCATATCTGCTGCGAAGTCGGTGTCGAAGACGTAATCGAAGCCCAACTTGCGTACAGCTGCCACCATGCGACCCATTGTGGCTTCTTCTTTCGGAAGGCATACCGATTCGCCCCATGCCGCCCTGATGGAGGGCGCGATCTGAACGATGGCGATGCGCTCCGGATCGGCGATGAGGTCAAACACCTTCTGAGTGTCGTCGCGCTCGGAGAGGGCCCCACAGGGACAATGTGTGACGCATTGGCCGCACAGCGCGCAGGCTGCTTCGGATACGTCGCGGCAGCCCGCAGCACCCACATGGGCGTTCGAGCCCGTGCGGGTAAGATCCCATACGTTCAGGTTCTGGACCTTGCTGCATTCGCTTACGCAGCGCATGCAGCTGATGCACTTTGAGGCGTCGCGGACGAGCGGAAAATCGGTGGGGTTCTTCTGCTGATCGTATTCGACGGGGTAGGGGATGTTGGTGATGTTCAGCGCGGCTGCGTTGCGCTGGATCATGCAGTTGCCATTGCGTGTACATGTGGTGCATTCGCTTTTATGGCGCGAAAGAATAAGCGCCATCGTTTCGCGGCGGGAGGCAACAACACGGGGGCTCATGGTGTTTACCACCATGCCTTCGGCAACTTCGTTGTTGCATGAGGAAACGAGCTTGTCCGTGCCCTCAACCTCTACAACGCAGATGCGGCAGGCGCCGATTTCGTTAATGTCTTTCAGATAGCACAGCGTGGGGATCATGGAGCCTGCCTGGTAGGCGGCGTTCAAGATGGTGGTGTGCTCGGGAACGGAGACTTCCTTCCCGTCGATGGTCAACGTTACCATGCTCGGCTCCTTCCGCCTTTGAATGCACCGTAGCCGAAGTGATCGCACCCCAGGCAGCGGCCCGCTTCTTGCATCATTTCCTCTTCGGACATGCCGATTTCGCACAGCTCGAAATCGCAGCTGCGCTCTGCGCCGGGGCGCTCCTTCATGGTTACGCGGCCGCAGGGAACGCGATCTGCCAGGTTGGGAGCGGGGATGTCCACATCGCAACGGATTTCATGGTTGCCGCCCAGATACGTATCGATGGCACGTGCTGCAACCTTGCCGCCCTCGATAGCGCGAATGACGGTTGCCGGGCCCCAGCTACAATCGCCGCCAGTGAAGAAGCCAGGCTTTTCAGGAATGCTGGAATCGGGCTGGGCTTGGATTTCGTTCCACTTGCAGGGCAAGCCGAATTCCTCGAATGCGCCAGAGTCGATGTTCTGGCCGATGGCAACAATGATAGTGGTTGCGGGAATGCGAACCTCGGGTTTGCTTGCCGCCTTGGGAGAGGGACGACCGCCGCGTACCGTGGAAATCATCTGAGGCTGGCCCCAGAGTGCCACGGCATGGCCTTCATCGTTGACTTCAACATGAGCGGGGGCAACGAGTTCCATGAGCTCGCAGCCGTCTTCGATGGCTCCGTCGATCTCTTCAGCGAGTGCCGTCATATCGGCGCGGCGACGACGGTATACGATCTTTACCGATTTGGCGCCCATGCGGCGTGCGCTTCGAGCGGCGTCCATGGCAACGTTGCCGCCGCCAACGACAACAACGTCTTGACCAGAGAGATCGGCAATGTTGCTGTCGCCGATTTCGCGCAGCATGGCAACAGCTGGCACTACGCCTGGCGCATCCTCGCCTTCGATGCGGAGCTTTTTGTCCGAGTGAGCGCCGATGCATACGTAAACGGCATCGAAGTCGTGCTCGAGGTCGGCGATCGCAATATCATTGCCCACAGAAACGCCCAGCTTAACCTCTACGCCCAAAGAAGTGATGTGCGCGATTTCGGTGTCGAGCAAGGTTTTGGGCAGGCGATAGTTGGGGATGCCGTAGCGGAGCATGCCGCCAAGCTTGGCGCGCTGTTCGTATACCGTTACGGAATGACCCATACGGGTTAGGTAATATGCTGCGGTAAGACCGCCGGGGCCACCGCCGATAACGGCGACCTTTTTGCCGGTGGGCTCTGCCACTTCGGTGGGGCGGTTGGGCGTTTCATGGTCGCAAGCGTAGCGCTTCAGGCCGCGGATGTTGACGGCGGAATCAACGAATCTGCGACGGCAGGTGTTTTCACAGGGATGCTCGCATACATAGGCGCAAGCGCTCGGGAAGGGATTGTCTTTGCAGATGAGCTCGATGGCATCATCGAAGCGACCAGCTTTTACCAGCGCAATATAACCAGGGATGTCGACATTTGCCGGGCAACCTTGAACGCAGGGAACGGGGTGGTCGGATGTGCACAGGCAACGGCCTTCTGCATGGAGTTCGTAGTCTTCGCGGAAAGCGCGCACTCCAGTGAGGGCCATTTCGGCAGCCTGGGTGCCGATTGCGCAATCTGCTGAAATGCGTACATTTTCGGCGAGGGCTTCAATATGCGCAAGGTCGGCATCGGTTGCCGTTCCTTCCAGCACGTTGTCGAGCAGTGATTCGATCTGCGCCAAGCCGATGCGGCAGGGAACGCATTTGCCGCATGTTTGCGTACGGCACAGGGCGATAAGGCCGCGCGTCACATCAACGGGGCAGGTACCTTGAGGATGCGAAACAAGACGGCGGGCCATGTCTTGACATACGCCGCGCACGGTCTTTTCCGCTTCGCTCGAGGTGCGGATTTCCAATGGGCTCATGGAATTCTCCTCGGTTTGTATGGTTGAGCTGGGTGTTCCCAGCCTTATGCATACGGCCTCGCCGAAACGGAATCGGCGCTTTGTCCTGTGAGCGCGTATGCTTATACAAAGTATAACAACGGTCAAGGGCGAGCGGGGTTGGTTTACCGACGAGCGGCAACAAAATGAAATTGCACCCATGGAAATCGGATACCCGTGGATGCAATTGTCCGCTATAAGGTTGCGGTTTTAGTGTTGGTTCTCTTCCAGGAATTGCTCCATGCCGGGAAATGCCTTGATGGAACGATCGAATACGCCCATCAAGTAGGCAAGCGTTAGCCCGTAGTTGGAAACCGGCACGCCCGCGTGTACGCATGCTTGAATGCGGGAGAGCACGGCGCGACGGTTGAAGGTACAGCCTCCGCAGTGAATTACCAGGTCGTAGCTTGAAAGATCTTCTGGAAAATCTACGCCTCGCACGTTTTCGATAGTAAGTCCTTGCCCGATGCGGGCGCGAAGCAGACGGGGGATCTTCACCGTGCCGATATCCTCTTCGATGGGGTGATGGGTACAGGCTTCCGCGATAAGCACGCGGGAGTTTTCCGTGAGTTCACCAATGGCGAGCGTTCCTAGGGCTTGGGTGGGTAAGTCTCCCTTGAAGCGGGCAAATGCAACGGAAAAGCCGGTGAGGGGGACGTTTTCCGGCACGCCCGCAGCCACTTTGTCGAACGCCTGGGAATCGGTAACTACCAATGCGGGTGGCTCTTTCAGCGCTGCCAATGCGCGCGGCAGCTCCTTATCGGTGACGCAAAGCGAAAGGCAACGGGAATCCAGCAAATCGCGAATAGCCTGAACTTGCGGCAGGATAAGGCGCCCTTTCGGCGCTTCTTTGTCGATGGGGATAACCAAGATAACCACCGAACCCGGCTCAACGATATCGCCGATGATTTTCGGATCGTTCACGAATTCCTCGGGCGCGTTGTCGAGCAGGGCTTGGCGCAGCTCAAGCACCCCTTCTTGCTTTGCCGCGCACATGCAAACCAGGGGTTTCTGCTGAAGGCTATGGGGAAGGGCGCTGCGGCATGCTGCGGTAAGCGCTTCTTGTTGGGAGTCGATGACGGTTCCCCGTGGTGTGCGGATTTCGGCTGGGTCCGGTGGGTCGGACTCGGGGCCCCGAGCGTTAGTGGGAAGCAGGTCCGTTTTGTTGCACACTATGATGAAGGGGACGCTTCGGCTGGAAAGCTGAGCGGCTATCTCTTCTTCGTAGGGGCCCCAGATGCCTGCCTCGGTTACGATAACGCCCATATCGCAACGGTCGAATACCTTTTTGGT
>ERZ506964.21-NODE-21-length-102507-cov-8.210333_pt1 | contig 102507 bp, 97 predicted proteins | sample MGYA00512893_ERZ506964 | MGnify/ENA metagenome assembly ERZ506964 | reverse complement strand
CACTCCTGCCCTTATGGCCCTGCTGGCGAACGTATCCCGGAAAGCATGAACAGAAAAAGGCTTAATTGGAACTTTAGCGCCCTTATTGTACTTCTTAAGAATGAACTTCAAAGAATTTACTAGCGCATTTTCATTAGCATAACCGCCGCTTCGGTCCGGAAAGACAAAATCAAACGGGGAAACTATTCCATACAAGGCCCGGTATAAATTCCACTGGTAATCTATGATTTCCTTTACCGCTTCATTCATTGGTATATCTCGCCTTGATGTTTTAGTTTTAGCCGCTTCCCCTACAATCCATTTCCCGGCCCGGTCCTTCGTTATGGTCCGCCGTATGTGAATGATATTGTTTTCTCTGTCTATGTCTTTCCACTGCAAGGCGGCACACTCTCCCGCCCTGGTACCGGTATTGAGAAGGAACCGGAAGGCCATATAGTATATAGAACTTTCAGCCGCAGAAAAGAATCTTTCAAGCTCGCTATTTGTAAGCTCCCTATGAATAGTTTCCCTGGCTGGCGGTCCTGCTACCTTCAATGCGGGAATGCCAGCGGCAACGTTACGGGGGATTATGTCATTAGCCATAGCCCCCTTGAGTATGGAACATACAAGCACATGAATCCTATTGGCGGCGGCGGCGCTTGTTTTCTTTGCTATGCTATTTATCAATGAAACAATATGGCGGCGCTCCAACTTTCTTACCTTATTGCGGCCTATCGTCTTTCTCACATAGCAATCATACCATCGTTGATAGTGATATAAGGTAACAGGCCGGACAGAAAAGGCCTTTCCTTCTATCCACTCATCGAAATACTGGTTTAGGGTTATGGTTTCATTGGTATGGTAGATACCGGCCTTGATTTGTGTCCGCTTTGCGTCCTCTTTGGCCTGTAAATCGTCCTTCCGTTCAGCATAGACAGAATAACGCACACCATCGATAGTGAATCGCTTCTCATACCCGCCGCCCGGCCTTTTCCTCTCGCCTGTTTTCAGCTTGCCCATAGCTTCCGACTCCTTCCCTTACCGGCCCAGCAATTTCACAAGGCTTCTTATGGCCCTGCTCCTGGTGGTGCCGTTTCTCCTGCAGTACCTGTCAAGCCTTTCAATATCCGGTCCGCTCAGCCGTATACCGTAGCTTTTCAGCCTTTCGCCTTCCGGCTTCATTGGCCGCCCTGGTCTCCGTTTTCTTTGATTCGTCATATTTCCTGCTTCCTCTCTCCTGGTGGTCCATCTATTCATTAATAAATATTTCTCTGACGCATACAGGGCACCTTCCCGCCCTTCTCCTAACCTTTCGTGATAGATTTCTTAAAAGGCGGGGGAAAGTGTCCTATAAAGCCATATGGGCCTATTTGTATCAGTTTCCCTTTTCCAGTGGGGATATTTTTCAAGCGGCGGGCTATTTCTTCCGCTTCTTCCAATCGTACGGCTCTTTGGGCTTCTTCATTCATTTCTATGGCTCCCTTCTCCTGGTGTTAATGCTGACTTTGTTCTTGCCCGCATACCATGTATACCAATGAAAGCTCACTATCACGCCTGGTAATATTTCTTCTTTATCCAGTTCTCTATTGGTAATGTCTCGCCGCTCCTGCATTGTAGGAAAACGGGGAACTGTTACCCGCTCATGGCAGTCTGTCTTTTCTCCATTTGGGGAATCAATAACCATCTGCAGTACATCCATAAACGACCATTTCCCTTTATCAGAAAGGCCGCTCCATGCCTGCATGAAATCCACCCATACCCTCAGCCTGGCGGCGGGTATGTCCTTCAACTGTCGGGCTATCGCTTCCGCCTGCTCCATCTCTTTTCTTTCCATCTTCCTTATCTCCTTTCGGAATAATTGCATATCAATTACAATTACAGGATAACTGACGGAAAGCGCCGTTTCTATGGTAACTGGTGATAATTCAAACAGTCCTTTTCAGCACTTTGGGACATAAAAGCATACCGGAAAATGGAATTTTTAAAAATTGACTTTTGAAAAAATTAGTACCTGGTACTAATGGCATCAGCCGTTTTCTGCTATAAAATTTTCCTTGTTTAAATTTTCAGTTCATTCTATACCCCTCTGCCCGGTCCTTGCCCTGGCGTGATGGAAGGAAATGGGCTGCTTTTCCGGCGGACAGTCATAGGGAAAGGGTGCAAGGCTCCATCATGTAACTTCTCCCTGGCGGCCTTCTCTTCCTGGCACTCTTTGGGATGTCGTGGCCACCCGGTCCGGAATGCATGGCGCTAGCCATTCTAGACAGAAGAAATAAGGCGCAAGGCTTGCGCCGTCAAACAAGAAAAACAAGCGGAAAACTTGCGCTTTTGTACCCATCTTCACTATGTGCCCCTACTTTAAATCTAATAATATGCAAATAAAAAATAAATCATTAAATAACAACCGCAAGCGCCCCTGCTATTTTGTACCTAGAATTGCGGCGGGGGATGGGCCGACCCTTGAGACGGCGTGCCCCCTTTGGAAGAACCTACCGGATGGGGTACAGGGGGATGAATACATCTATACGCCTGTCCAGTACGGAATAGGCTGCATGGCCTTGACCTCTTGCCTGCCATTCCACGCATGGCCGCCGCTCTGCAGCCGTTCTCCTCTCGACTGTCCGCCGGTACTGTCGGGCCATTGCGTCCATCTGCCATAGGGCTATGGCCTGGTTAAGCCTTGACCATAAAGAACTAACGTTCTTTTATGAAATCATCTTTTCCAGTGCTATAATGAATACAACAAGCGGCGGGGTGTTATTGCCCATAGTCTCCGCCGCCTGTTGCTCTGCCGGAATCCTGCAATGGTTTCCGGCTCTTTCCTTTTGTTACCGCTTTCCGTCTCTGTCCTTATGCCTGCCCTGCTCCATGGCGGCCTGGCTCATGGCTTTCAATACATCGCCCCATTTATACGCCATTTCCTGCCTGGTGGTCTGCACATCTTCCCGACTATCGGGAAAACATATTTCATCATCATCAATCAATAAACGGCGGGGCGTGTCTAAAATCTCTCCGTGGTCTCCGCAATTTGTATATATTTCTTTCATCTTGCTTTTCTCCTTTTACCTGGCGCCTGCTATCTTGCGGGCGCCTTCTTCATGCTTGAAATCAAATATCCTTGCCGCCGGAAATAATCGGCGCTCTCTTCTTCCATCAAATTGGAAATCAAACTCCTTTATGAATGTGTTCTTCACCTTCGGCCCTGTAGTCCAGCCATGAATCAGAAAGACTATACACCGATTTCACCCGGTCCGCCTTTCCATCAAGAAGGCGTTTGATGAATCCATGTCTGCAAAGTGCTTCCACATCGTGATAGAATCCTGCCCTGTTGGTGTCATACAATCCTTCACTATGAACCTTTTTCCAGTTCAGATAAAACACCTCGGGGCGCTGGTACTCTTCCATGTCCGGATAATCTGCTCCGGGTCTGTCTCCTGTCCAGCGCTGCCAGCGGCAGAAAAGGTATAATTTGGCCTGTTTCCCTGTAAGCTCCTTTCATGCTTCTGAACTAAAAAGGCGTGGAATGTCTAAATGCTTATGGGTGTCTCCGACGCTGCTATTGGTTGCTTTCATTTCAATCTTTCCTTTCTTTTGGAAATCAAGCTCCCCATAAATGTGTTCTTAAATACAGGGGGCTTTTTTCACTGCTTTTCTGCTTCTCTGATTTCAGTTTCTTTTGCCTGGTATGGTAACTGTTATAACTCCCCTAGAATTTCTAGGAACTCAACCGCAAAAAATGGGGCAAACTTCATAATATTTCTAGGTAGTTTGGTGCCGTCTACCTAGAATTTCTTAGGTAGTTTATCGCCATCTCCCCAGAAATCCTAGGAAAAGGAAAAAACTCATGTTTCATTTCCGTTCTTGTATTTCTGCCATAAAGCAGAAAGGCGGTATACTGATTTTTGCCGGTATGGTTTCCCATAAAAAAGGCATTCTAGCAAACCAACCTTACATAGTGCCTTTGCGTCCTCATAAAGCGCCATACTATTAGTTGGTCCATATATTCCAGTACATCGAACTTTTGCCCAATTCAAATAGAAAACTTCCGGCTCTTGGTATGCCTCGCATAACGGATAATCTTTTCCCGGTGTCTTTGTCGCCCACGGCTGCAGCCGACAATAAAGGTATAATATTTTCTGCCTTGGTTTGAGTTCCTTCCACGCTGGTGACGTGTACATAGATTCGTATAAGGCAATATACCTATCATGACCATGGCCATAGGGGCGGGCGCTCTCGTAGGGCTTCCGCTTGTATGCCATAGGGGCCGCCCTTATTCTTCATCATGGGGCAGAAATAAATCTTCCGGCTCCATTTTCTTCTGTACGCCCTTGCCCTTCCACTTCCTGCAGTATTCCCGGAAGGGCCGCAGTGCTAAAGCCCGCTTCTTAATCCCCTGTTCCATGCGCTCCCTCTGCTTAAACACATCTTCGGGACTTGCCGGAAGGAAATAGCCGCCCGGCGTGGTGTTATTACAAATCAGCGACCCCGCCGCCCGCTCTTCGTATACCATCGCTTTAACATGGCGGCTGGTTACGTCAAGGGCCTTTGCAACATCAGTGGCCTTCACTGCTTTCTTCTCTCCATAGGCCTTCATGTATTCAAGAAATTTTCTTACTGTATTCATGGCTCCCGGCTCCTTCCTCTATGCTTCACCTACATGGAAATGAATGTATACTTCATCAGTCAAATCGCTATCCTCGATACGGGAATAGATATAGTTTTCAGCGTCCCAAAAGGTGCGGACTTCATCAAGGGTGGATTTCTCAGGCCATTCATCATCCTGGCACTCTTTAAGCAGCATACTTTCCAGCTTTGCCCTCTCGGCGGTAACTTCATTAGCACCTACCGGCAGAAAATACTTTTTCTCCTCATCGTCCCGCCATACCGGGCGGCCATAATCTCCTACATACTTACCGCCGCAGCAGATAATCATTCCGTCTATGCGCTCCTGCCTAACCTTCTCCTTCACTTCGTCCTCGCTCATCTCAAGGGACTTTGCAATGGCTTCCACCTTCACGGCTTCCGATTCTCCAAAAGCTTCTTTCCCTTTCAAATAGTCGGTAATCAGAAATTTCTTGTTATCCATCTTCGCCCAGCTCCTTCCTGCTATGCTTCCTGGCGTGCCAGTTCATCAATCGATTTGTCTATAATCGTTCTATCGTATACCGTGCGGCGGCCAATCTTTTTATAGGCTCCTATTTCTCTTGCCCAGCGTTTCGCCTTCGATTCACCCAGCCCGGTATATTCTACAAGTTCCCTAATATTCAAAAGTCTTTTGTTTGGAAAAAGTGCGCTTCCCATTCTCTATCTCTCCTTTTCAGAAAAATCACTCAATCACTCATGACTGTCTGTATTGACCATTGCGCAGTGGTTATTTATCAGCCTGTAACTATGCTAACCCGTTCGAATGTTGTAATATAGATTTATAAACCTTTTTATTTTTTCTGTTCACTATGGGCAAACCTTTATAAATCGTAGAAAATGAAATGACCATTTATAAAGGTTTAAGTGCGAAACCTTCATAAGCCTTTATATTGAAAGGCTGGTTTCAAAAGGAAAGGGCGTTTCACTATGGCAAATGGGCAAAAAGGAAAAGCCAGCAAGAGAAAACTTGATATGCGGGAAGAGTCGGGAAAACTGGCTAGACAAATCGGTGATAGGATTCGAGAATTAAGGGAAAGAATGAAGGACGGGGACGGAAGGCCGATAACGCAACCGGCATTTTATGATTTTATTTTCGATAAGCCGGAATATCAGCAAAGTACTGATAACCCTAACGAACCTAAACCAGAAGAAAGCAAACAAACGGAAATATCCAATATAGAAGGCGGAAAAGATATTAGTTTAGCGCTGCTTTGCCTTATCTCAGACAAATGCGGGGTATCCCTGGACTATCTCATAAGGGGAAAAGAATATCAGCCCAGTAAATCAACCTGCCCGCCGGAAGAAAAGGACGCTCCCCCCGCTGGCGCCCCAATGGAATCTCAGACGGAAAACGCCGCTTCATCCAGTGATAACAATACAATAGCATTTCAAGGGCAGACAGTAGAAACACCTATAAGCGTACAAGATAGTGAAGATGGAATCTTAAGCCTTATTGATATACCGCAGTATGATAAATTTCTTGGAATATCCTTGGAAGATATTTGCAAGGCTTTGGCCGCAATGGCATTTATTACCGATATGACCATCCACAAGGAAAACATACAGACGTGTGGAAGGATTGAACCTGGTATTTGTATTTCTATATTTCCCAAAGAAGAAATTTACCCAGTATTTGAAAAGTTCGATAAAGAATGTGGCTTGTATAAATGGGAAGTTACAGAAAAAAGCAGTGAACCTAAAGAAAAAATACAAGCTTTTCACCTGTTCGATAAAAGGGGCAGAGAATGTATTGATTTTTTGCGTAGGGTTTTGCAACTAAAAAATACCCTTGGTGTTTTTGGTTGTGATAATGGATATGAAAATGATATTGAATGGAAAGACATAGCAAAAAGCATTGATACGATATTATCAGCAACTCTTTACAATAACCCGGAATCCCCACTATTGTATGTCCTTGGGTATGGTGTTACTGCATACGATTTCTTAAACGCCGGTGATGATGATATCTTTGATGACAATTTCAGAATTTATACAGAACCTTATCAAACTTTCTTAGAAAGAGAACATAGACAGTCTCAATAAAAAAGCCGCCGGAAAACTCCTATACTTGAGTTCTTCGGCGGCTTTTTATTGTCCTCTATTCCTTCCCAGTCTCCGGCTCCCTGCCCTGGTACTTCATGCTTCCGGACGGCCTGGCACTTCTGCAGCATAGCCACCATTTCCGGCGGATAGCCCTCACTACTTCCTGCTGGAAAGCCTGCCCACCGGAAAGGAAACAGTTCTCCCACCTTTCCGGCGGAACTCCTTCGGGTGGTGTCATGTTTCGTTACTCCCTTTTACGCTCCCGGCCTGTTTTCCTGTATCCGCTTCCATTCCTCACTGTCTGCAAGCTGCTTATATACTTTGTTTACGGCCTTATATGCACCACTCGGCGATATATAAACCTTTACCGCCGCTTTCTCCCACGTCTCCCCCAGCACGAAATGGCTGAAGAATAGTTTCTCCCATGGCTCATACTTGATACTATGAATCAGTTCTTCCGCCTGTTTCTGCAGCTCTGCCATGGCTTCTATCTCTGCTATGGGCTTCTCCTTTACTTTCCAATCATTGGCCTTCATCCTGGCATTTCTCGCCGCTTCTAAAAATTCCTTCACGCTCTGAAACATACATAGCACCCCCAGCCCTGCCCACTACAACCCGGAACCTTTACCCCTATTATCTCATGAACCGGACAACCCTATCAAAAGCGCCGCCGTGAATCTCCGCCGCTTCCCGCCCTTGTATCCTCTCCTTGGTGCTTCCTGCCTGTCCGCCGGTAATACCTCATGACTTCCAACGGCTCCCACCCCTTCCGGAAGGAATGAACCTTTCCGGATAGCCTGGCATTTCTGCAACACGTCCACACCTTCCGGCGGATAGTCCTCACTATCTCCTTCCGGAAGGCCTGCCCATCGGCAGCGCTCCCCTGGTATCAGCCCAAAGGAAAAGCGTCGCCGGTAATCATCAAGTGATATCTCCGGCGGCGCTCTGCCTGCAGAAAAATAAAAGGGTGCTTAGTGGGGTAAATTGTGGGGTAAATTCCATTTCTGCCCCTTTTGAATGTCCAATTTTCCCCGTATTTATCGACTTTTTTATTTTTTATTTCACGTATTTTCTTATTATACAGGATAGTTATGGCAAAGTGAATAGGAATGTTTCGTCATCAGATGAAAAAGTCCATCCGGCCGGTGAGTACAAAAAGCAGGAAAATGACGGACAGGCATTTCCCCGCTTACCTTTACAAGTGCCTGCCACCCCAGCTTTATAGAGGTCTTTGGTATTGGAAAAAAGGAGCCGGATAGGCGGGAGTGGTATTCATGGATGGTTTCATGACGTTCCATTTCATCCATCATAGAAATATCTGTACCGGCAGTCAGTAAATTTTTTCAGAAAGTTACATGTCTAGGGAAGCACTGATTAATTCGCAGAGTCTGCTTTTATAAGAATTTTTATTCACTGCTTCGTCATGGGGCTCCTTAAATAGCTCGCTATTCGCGTCGCCCCATTCCTTGCATTGCATAAAAATTCAAGAATAAAATCAGACAACGATTTAGTCAGCGCTTCCCTAGAAATTTTATCTTTCGCATATGGTATTCTTCCTGCAGAAAGTCTGTATTCTCTATTTCATTACATTTATTCATATTTGGTTGCTAAACAGGCAAGCATATTTGTTTATCATACTATTCTATTATTGAATTTTATATAGTATAATAAGCATAGATGAGAGCTTGGACAAGGTCCGGGGAGTGGCCACGAAAAAATACCCGGTTCCTTGTCCGGCTGCAAGCCATCTCGCATGGATGAAACCATAAGAGCTCCGGGCTTCGGTCCGTTCGATGCGTTATGAGTGAGACCTGCATTACCTGATTAAACGCCTCGGTTCATTCTGAGGATTTACAAGCGATATGCCTGAAAGAGGCCATCATCATGATGGAGCGGTGGAAGATTGGCGCATCTGTCTTCTATCCGTCGGACCTAGCTCTTTCAGGCTTTTCGTGCTGCCGGTCGTGATGAAATCAGGCTCAATAAAAAAATCCCTGCCTTTTTTTACAAAGGGTGGGGATCTTTTTATTGAATTCATGAGTTGACAAATTTACTCTGAAAAATGAGCTATCCCAGACTTCATGGGGGTTTATCTTTCCTACAAAAAGTCTGCTGTTATCCACTGCCTGCGGCACCACCGTCGGGCATTCAGGTACCCGCATGGTGTGCAGTCTATACTCGAATAACAGCCTTACGCCACAGTGCTGCAGGATAGTCGTCTTCCAGAGGAAGAAGGCTGTATACTTCATCCCCCTTCCCTCTCCTGGCAGCCTGTCTGTTGCCATACAGCCACTTTTTGTGAATATCTTTCGGTCCTCTTTTCACTAAAAAAGACTACCTTTCGGTAGTCTCTTTCTTTGAAATCTTATTTCAGACGCAGGCCCAGTTTTGCACCGAGAGCTCTGTAGCGTTCGATGTCTTTGCGACGGAGATAGTCCAGCATGTTTCTGCGCTGGCCAACCATTTTCAGCAGGCCGCGGCGGGAATGATGGTCTTTCTTGTGGGATTTCAGATGTTCGGTAAGGAGAGCGATTCTCTTGGAGAGGATAGCAATCTGTACTTCCGGAGATCCGGTGTCGCCTTCGTGGACTGCATAGGTGTCAATGATTTCTTTTTTTGCTTCAGCTGTTAACATAATAGCCTCCTATAAAAATATAAATTGCTGTATCCAGGTCTACGCCGGAGTTGCGATAAACTGGGGTACAGTTCAACCACGTGTAATTATACATGAACGGACTATAGATTGCAAGGCGTTTATCCAAGAAGAACTCTATCGCTCATGGCGCCGGAGGTTTCCTCAAATTTCTTCAGCAGATCGTCGATGGTGAGTTTCTGCTTTTCTTCAGGACTGTAGTCGGCAATAATGGTGCCGCTGTTCATCATGATGAGGCGGTTGCCGTATTTCAGGGCATCCCTCATGTTGTGGGTAATCATCAGGGTGGTGAGGTGCTGTTCGTGTACGATTTCATCGGTAATTTTCAGTACTTTGCCTGCAGTTTTCGGATCCAGGGCTGCGGTAGGTTCATCCAGAAGAAGGATGTCCGGCTTTTTCAGAGTGGCCATAAGGAGGGTCAGTGCCTGCCGCTGGCCGCCGGAAAGGAGTCCGATTCTGGTGGAGAGACGGTCTTCCAGGCCAAGGCCCAGACGGGCTACCATGTCCCGGAATTTTTCATGGTCACCGGAGGAAAAAGCCCAGCGAAGCCGGCGGCTCTCCCCTCTTCGGGAAGCGATAATCAGATTTTCTTCCACCTGCATGCCGGCGGCAGTGCCTTTCAATGGATCCTGGAAAACCCGGCCGATGTACTTGGCTCTTTTATATTCGCTTACCTTAGTCACATCATTGCCATTGATTTCAATAGTGCCGCTGTCAGGAATATAGGCACCGGCAATAGAGTTCAGGAGGGTACTCTTGCCTGCGCCGTTGCTGCCGATGACGGTGCAGAAATCGCCGTCGTTCAGAGTCAGGGACAAATGGCTAAGCGCTTTCTTTTCATTGGTGGTTCCCTTGAAGAATGTTTTGCTGATATCTGTAACTTTAAGCATAATCAGCCTGCCTTTCCTATATTGACTTTGCCCTTGATCATAGGAGCAGCCAGGGCAAGCATGACAAGAATAGCGGTGAACAGTTTCAAATCGTTCGGCGGCATGCCCAGATAGAGCACCACTGCAATGACTACGCGATAAATAATGGAGCCCACCACCACAGCAAGGAGAGAGCCGGAGAAGCTGTCCACGCCAAGAATGACTTCACCAATGATGACAGAAGCCAGGCCGATAACGATGGTACCGATGCCCATGCCTACATCGGCAAAGCCGTTGTTCTGTGCTACCACAGCGCCGCAGAGGCCAATGAGGGCATTGGAAATAAAGAGGCCCATAATAATCATGGTATCCGTGTTCACGCCCTGGGCCCGTACCATCTGTGGATTATAGCCGGTAGCGCGGATGCACATCCCCAGTTCCGTGCCAAAGAACCAGTAAATAAGAGCGGAAATAATAATCATAAGGACTGCCGGCACAATGAAAGCAGCCGTGGACTGGCTCACATGGAGCAGGCTGGCGGTGGTGGAAAATACGGTATCCACCCGCAGAAGAGAAATATTGGCCTTCCCCATAATGTGGAGGTTAATGGAGTATAGGGCAATCATGGTAAGGATGCCGGCCAGAATGGCAGGAATCTTTAATTTCGTATAGAGGATGCCGGTGACCGTTCCTGCAATGAGGCCTCCTGCCGCACCGGCTGCAATGGCTGCCCATGGAGAGGCGCCGGAAGCAATAAGAGAAGCTGCAATAGCACCACCCAGGGGGAAGCTGCCTTCGCAGGTCATATCCGGTACATCAAGTACGCGGAACGATAGAAATACGCCAATGGCCAGGATGGACCACATCAGTCCCTGGGCAATGGTGGAAACTGCTAAATCTGCCATTTCATTTCCTTCCTTTATAAGGTTAACTGAATACAAATCCTAATCAGGGTCTTGCAGGCTGTCCATCATAGAGGTACAGCTTTCTGGAACGCTGCCACAGGTCTCCGGGCAGCGGAATATTCAAAGCATTCACCTGCTTCATATTGATGACGATATCCGGATCCTGCTGACGCATGATGGGAATATCTTCCGGAATCAAATCCCCCTTCAGCAGACTGGCAGCCATGCGGCCGCCGGAGAATCCCATGCGGTAGTAGCTGGGGGATACGGAAATGAGAGCGCCCCGCCGTACCATTTCAGACTGTTCTCCGATGATAGGAATATTGGCGCCATTCATCACCTTTACGATGTCATCAAAATGGGTAAGGAGGTCTGTGTCTTCCGGCACATAGAGGGCCGTAATATGACCCACCAGTTTCTGAATCTGGGGTTCTGCCGCTTTGTCCGGCTGATAGGCTACCTCATAGAGGGAGATCCCTTTCTGGGCTGCTACTTCTCGGAGGATTTCTACCTGCAGAGAGGCAGCTGCATCGCCGGGATTATAGAGGATGCCCAGCTTTTTCACAGACATGCAGCGGCTGGCCATGCGAATCTGGGTAAGGATAGCCGGATTATCCATGATGCCGGTAAGATTTCGATGTCCTGCGAAATCTTTATCCTTCTTGAAATTCATGACCCCCACTCCCACAATGGGAATGTTTTTCGTCGCTTTGACAGCTGCTTTGGCGGAATCGGTGCCTATGGCGATAATTAAGTCCTTTTTGTCCCGGGCAAACTTCTTTGCTGAAGCTTCCAGTTTCTTGTCATTGCCCTTGGCCTGCACAATGTCGATTTTAGCTCTGCCGCCCTTGCTGTACCCCTCAGCCTCCAGCGCTGCCAGCACACCGGCGGTCATTTTATTCTGCTCCGCCAGATCATCGGACTGCAGAATGCCGATGGAATACACATTCTTCGCCGCAACAGGCACCACATCTTCATTGACCGGTTCCGGCGATGAAGACTGGTACAACATCACGGCCATCACTACATTACACACCGCAAAAATAAGCATTAACCACCAGAGCTGTTTCAGTTTTGAAGCCACAACACTAACCCTTTCCCTAAAATTTTAAAACCATAGATAAAGAGTAACCTCCGTTGAAATCGGAAGTTACTCTTTGTCTTTTCCTGTAAAACGTCAGATCATTTCTGCCCTGTCAAGAACTTCCTTTGGAATCTGGATACCCAATGTTTCCATTTCACTCTTATTGATGTAAAGCTTCGTCTTGTCTGCCCCTTCCACAGGGAAATCTTTTACCGTCTTATTTCCCTTCAGGATTTCCGCAGCCATCTGGCCTGCCCGGTGTCCAATATCATAGAAGCTGATGGACTCGGAAGCCAGCACGCCGTTCTTTACATGACCCACTTCTGCGCCGTATACGGGGATCTTCTCCCTGTTGGCTACAGCCATCAGAGTAGGAATAGAAGAAGCGATAATATTATCGGTAGGTACGTAAATGGCATCTACCTTACCGCCCAGGAAGCCTTCCGCTACCTGCTGCACATCATTCACAGAATTCACTGTCAGTTCCACCACATCAATGCCCAGGGGCTGGCAGTTTTCCTTCAGATGCTTAGCCTGCACCACCGAATTGATTTCACTGGAATTATAAATAATACCGATTTTCTTGACATTGGGCTGAATTTCCTTAATCAGCTTCACCTGCTTATCTACCGGTCCCCGGTCATTGGTGCCGGTTACGTTGCTGTCCGGTGCCTTCTCCGACTTCATGAGCTTTGCATTTTCAAAATCGGAAATAGCAGTGCAGATAATGGGAATCTTATCGGTAGCATTGGCCATGGCCTGGGCCGCCGGTGTAGAAATAGCACCGATGAGCTTGTAATTGCCGGACACATAACGATTGGCAATAGCCTTCAGATTGGACTGGTCACCCTGGGCATTCTGCTCATCGATTTCCACCTTATCCTTCAGCCCCGCTTCATTCAAAGCATCCACAAACCCTTTATTCGACTCATCCAATGCCGGGTGCTGCACAATCTGGACAATGCCCACCTTCATTTTACCACCGGAACTGCTGCTTCCACTTCCGCTTCCACCGCCGCAACCTGCCAAAACACCTGCTGCCATAAGGCCGCATAAACCTGCTGCCAGAATCTTCTTCCATTGACTTCCTGCCATTCTACTGTTCCTCCCTTTTTTTATATTGCATCCATTCTTCCCGTCTGGCCTCTTCATATTCTCCTGTGAAACTATCCTTCCAAAAGCCGGAGCGAGCAGACTTCTGCATTGAACTTGCGATAATTATAGCATATTTTCAGTATAGATACCATGTGAAAAATAGATAAAAGGAAGGCTTGCCTTCCTCCATGATTGTCCCACCACCTGCAGGGAAAGGTGGTATCTTCGGAACCAAAGGGACACAAAAATCTCACACTTGACAGGCCCTTTGGATTCTAAGAGCTGCTGAAGCATCATACCAGCTGGTTTTGTCTCCTTCCGCAGGAAGGAGACAGGCGAAGCACTGAGGACAGATTCGAAAAGTGAAAAATAACGTCCTTACTGCCAACACTTCCGGTCCCCTTGCCCTCCATTTCTTCTCCCCTTTTCCAGGCACTAAAAAAACGTTTCCCTCTGGAGGAAAACGTTTTTCTATTATTCTTCAACAGTCTTGCTGATGATCTGTTTGCCTTTGTAGTAACCGCATACAGGGCATACATGATGAGGTTTTTTCAGTGCATGGCACTGCGGGCATTCCACAAGACCCGGAACAGTCAGCTTCCAGTTAGCGCGTCTCTTATCACGACGGGATCTGGAACTTTTTGTCTTCGGAACCGGCATTCTTAGCACCTCCTTACCTATCGGCCTGCCGCTTGATAGCTCCTGCTGTACGTTTTATACAGCGCCTTAAGCTGGTGGATAAAATTATCAACTTCATCATTATACGTGGAGAATCGGGCTTTGTCAAGGGTTGAGATGGAAAAGGTCAGCATCAAAACGGAAGGGCTGGAATCCCCGCTGTACCGATTCCTATTCTTCTTCCACTTTTTGTCCTGTAAGGACCATCTGCTTTTCGTCTTTTCTCATATGGAAGAATCGGTATACCGCTTCTGCTGCCCTTTTGTTCATGCCGGGCACCTGGGACAGTTCTTCTATGGTGGCTTTCCGCATTTCGTCAAGAGAGCGGAAGGCATGCCACAGGGCGTTTCTTCTGGTAGGGCCGATGCCTTCGATGTGGTCCAGAATGGATTCGGTATTTCTCTTATTCGTCCATTTCCTGTGGTAGGTGATGACGAAGCGGTGGGCTTCGTCGCGAATGAACTGGAGGAGCTGGAGGGCCGGTTCGTGATGATCCAGAATGATGGGGTCTTCGGAACCTTCCACGTAGATTTCCTCGATTCTCTTGGCCAGGCCGATGACAGGGGCATCACAGCCGGCGTTTCTGATGGCGGGCAGGGCGGCATGAAGCTGTCCCAGGCCGCCATCCAGAACGATAAGGTCCGGTGCGGGCCAGTCTTTTTCATTTCCATAGCGGCGGCTCATGACTTCTGCCATGGATTTGAAATCATCGGCATGGCCCTGGGTGGTCTGAAGTTTGAATTTCCTGTACTCCCTTTTCGCCGGACGGCCATGTTCGAAGACTACCATGGAGCCTGTGGTTTCAGCGCCCTGGTTATGGGAAATATCGAAGCATTCCATCCGTTCCGGCAGCCTTGGCAGGTGAAGAAGATCCTTCAGTTTTTTCACCGCCCCCTGTTCCCGGGCGTCCTGGTATTCCCACTGCAGCTTTTTGTCGGAAAGATACTTGGCAGCGTTAGCCATGGCCATGTCCTTTAATCGCCGTTTGAAGCCACGCTGAGGAAGAATAAGGGCCACTTCACTGCCTTTCAGTTTTGTCATCCAGGAAGCAATGAGTTCCTGTTCCGCCGGCAGAAGGGGCAGGATGATTTCCCTGGGTATGGATGCAGGATTGCCACCATAGAAATCACGAATAAAGGCAGTGATGATTTCTTCGTCCGTTTCGTTTTCACTTTCCGGTATGCTGAAATTTTCCTTTCCCACCATACGGCCGTAGCGGATGTAAAAGACTTCCAGTCCTGCATGACTGCCGTCTCGGGCATAGCCTACGACGTCGAAGTCTCCTTCGCTGGCCACTATGTTCTGCCGCTGCTGCACCGACTCCACCGCCCTGATCTGGTCTCTGTATTTAGCGGCCAGCTCATAGTCCATGGCGTCGGAGGCAGCCATCATCTTCTGTTTCAGTTCCTTCACCAGTTCTGTACTTTTTCCTTCGAAAAGGTCGCACACTGTACGTACGTAGGAGTCGTAGTCTTCCCTGGAACAGAGATGGAAGCAGGGACCTGCGCAGAGATGAAGATGGTACTGGAGGCAGGGCCGGGAAACTTTCATGGAGCGGCAGTTTCGGATAGGATAATAGCGCCTCAGGAGGCTCAGGGTAGTGCGAAGGCTTCCCACATCGGTAAAGGGGCCAAAATAGCGGGCGCCGTCATCATGGCGGATATTTCTTGTCACAAAAATACGGGGCCATTCTTCATTGGTGGTGATTTTCACATAGGGATAGGATTTATCATCCCTGAGGGAAATATTGTATTTCGGATGGATTTCCTTGATGAGGTTGCATTCCAGAATCAGGGCTTCCATTTCCGTGGCAGTCATGGTAATGTCCAGATCTTCCGCATGGCGTATCATGGCCGCCACTTTCGGAGAGCGGTTCTTATCCTCTCTTACATAGGAGCGCACCCTGTTTTTCAGGTTCTTTGCCTTCCCTACATAAATCACCCGGCCATCTTTATCTTTCCAGCGGTAAACGCCGGGTGAATCCGGCAGGGCTTCTACCTTGGCCCGGATTTTATCGTTTACGTCAATCATTTTCATGGTCTTTCATCACTTCCCTGGTTCTTTCCATGACCGGAAGCAGGTATTGACCGGTGTAGGACCGTTTCACCCGGCAGATGTCCTCCGGTGTGCCGCAGGCCACCACTTCACCGCCCTTATCGCCGCCTTCAGGGCCCAGATCGATGATGTAGTCCGCTACCTTCACCACATCCAGGTTATGTTCGATGACCACCACCGTATTTCCCTGATCCACCAGCTTCTGCAGCACAATGAGCAGTTTCCTGATATCTTCGGTATGGAGACCTGTGGTAGGTTCATCCAGGATATAGAGGGTATCTCCTGTGCCTCTCCTCATCAGTTCCGTAGCCAGTTTCACACGCTGAGCCTCGCCGCCGGACATGGTGGTGGCAGGCTGTCCCAGATGGATGTAGCCCAGCCCCACTTCCTGCAGTGTTTCCAGTTTTCTCAAAATGCGTGGATGATTTTCAAAAAATGGTACCGCTTCGTCCACCGTCATGTTCAGTACATCGGAAATATTCTTTCCCTTATACCGGACTTCCAGGGTCTCCCTGTTGTACCGGGCGCCATGGCATACTTCGCAGGGCACGTATACATCAGAAAGAAACTGCATTTCAATTTTAATAATGCCATCGCCGTGGCAGGCCTCGCAGCGGCCGCCTTTGATGTTGAAGCTGAAACGTCCCGGTTTGTATCCCCTCATTTTAGCTTCCGAAGTCTGGCTGAAAAGCTCCCGGATATCATTGAAAACGCCGGTGTAGGTGGCGGGATTTGATCTTGGCGTGCGGCCGATGGGCTGCTGGTCAATGTCGATAATCTTATCCACATATTCCGCCCCTTCCATGGTATCGTACTGTCCTTCGGCATAGGAGGTATGGTTCTTGATATTGGACAGCCCCTGATAAAGGATTTCATTCACCAGGGTACTTTTGCCGGAGCCTGACTCACCGGTGACCACAGTGAAAGCCCCCAGAGGGAAGGAAACGTTAATATGCTTCAGGTTATGCTCTGACGCGCCCTTGATGGTAAGAAACAGGCCATTTCCTTTTCTTCTGTGTTCCGGCAGAGGAATATATTTTTCGCCCCGAAGGTAGGCGCCGGTAATGGATTTCTTTGATTTCTTAATATCCTCCGGCGTCCCTTCCGCCACCACATATCCGCCATTTTCACCGGCACCGGGTCCGATGTCCACGACCCAGTCAGCAGAGCGGATGGTGTCCTCATCATGTTCCACCACAATGAGCGTATTTCCCAGATCCCGCATTCCTTTCAGTGTGGCAAGAAGTTTGTCGTTGTCCCGCTGATGAAGGCCGATGGATGGTTCATCCAGGATATAAAGCACCCCCACCAGACCAGAACCGATCTGGGTGGCCAGACGGATACGCTGGGCTTCACCACCGGACAGGGTAGATGCGCCCCGGGACAGGGTCAGATATTCCAGGCCCACATTGGAAAGGAAGGTGAGACGGCTTTTCACTTCCCGAAGAATCTGGTCTGCAATGATTTTTTCCTTATCTGTCAGTTCCAGCTTCTCCAAAAAGGGGAGGAGCTCGGAAACGGGCATATCAGATATTTCTGCTATATTCTTACCGCCCACCCGGAAGGCCAGGCTTTCCGGCCGAAGCCGCGCTCCGTGGCAGACGGGGCAGGGCTTTTCAATGAGGTAATTGGACAGAGATTCTTTCATCTTTTCCGTCCAGGCCTCTTCATACCGCCTCTTCGTCATGGGCACAAGGCCTTCAAACTGGCGCTGGTACGTCTTTGTTTCTCCATCCTGGTTGGTGTAGGAAAAAGTGAGCATCTCTCTCCCACCGTACTTGAATTCCTCCTGTCCTTTGGGAGGAAGGTCATCAAAGCAGGCATCCATGGTGAGATCATAGGATTTCAAAAAGGCGTCCAGCTGCTTGTAAAGCCAGCTTTCCCTGTTGTAAGGAAAGGGGCGGATAGCCCCGAGACGGAAGGTCTGCTTATGGTCCGGCAGGATTCGTTTGAAATCCGCTTCCAGGGAAGAACCAAGCCCCATGCAGGCAGGACATGCACCGAAGGGATTGTTGAAAGAAAAGATGCGGGGTTCCGGTTTAGGCAGAGAAATACCGCAGTCCGGGCAGGCAAAATGGGTGCTGAAGAGGTAATCCTTTCCTCCCGGCACGGCTCCCACCATGAGGCCGTCTCCCAGCTTCAGCGCTTCTTCTACAGAGTCCGTGAGGCGGCGCACAATGCCATCCTTAATGATGATGCGGTCCACCACCACTTCAACGGTATGCTTCTTATTCTTCTCCAGTTCGATTTCATCGGAAAGAGAAAGCACCTGCCCGTCCACCCGGACGCGCACATACCCTTCCTTCCGGAGTTCTTCCAGAAGCTTCTTGTGGGTTCCTTTCTTCTGTACAGCCACTGGGCCCAGAATCATGAGCTTCGTCCTGTCTCCCAGAGCTGTGAGGGCATCTACAATCTGGTCTACGGTCTGCCTTTGGATGGGTCTGCCGCAGTGGGGGCAGAAAGCCCGGCTGGCATGGGCAAAGAGCATGCGGAGATAATCATGGATTTCTGTCACTGTGCCTACGGTGGACCGGGGATTATGGCTGGTGGATTTCTGGTCAATGGAAATGGCCGGCGAAAGGCCGGATATCTTATCCACATCGGGCTTGTTCATCTGTCCTAAAAACTGGCGGGCATAGGCAGACAGGGACTCCACATACTTTCTCTGCCCTTCTGCATAAATCGTATCAAAGGCAAGAGATGACTTTCCTGAGCCGGAAAGTCCTGTGAACACAATAAGTTTATTACGAGGCAGGGTGAGGTCGATGTTCTTCAGGTTATTCTGCCTGGCCCCGTGAATGACAATTCCTTTTTCCATTCTATTCCTTTCTGTATGGCATGACAGAGAGCATGCCATGGGTTGAAGATAAATCTATAGATGCAGGTAATCCTGTTTTGAAAAGTCCTGTAAGACAGCAGTGTTTGGGGATTCTTATACATGGAAATCTCTATGAATGACTGCTGCCCTGAAAGCATAAGCCCTGAATGATGAAAAGGCTTCTCTTATATTCTCTTTTTCATAGGCCTGTTGATTCTCTTTTTTCCGGCGCTCACCCTTTTCAGGGCGGCATCAGCCCGGGAACCGTAACGATCAGTCCACATCTGGCGCAGCTTGGCCAGCTGGTCCCGCCACATAGCAGCTTCTTCAAATTCCAGGGATTTGGCAGCCCGTTTCATATCCTTTTCCGTCTGCTGCATCTGCATATACAGCTCTTCGTCGGACATCTCATCTTTTCCTGCCGGTTTCTTGCCATAGTCTCCCGTTTTTTCCTCAATCTTCGTAAGGTCAATGAGGTCTTTCACCCGTTTCTGCACTGTATGGGGCGTAATGTGGTGTTCCTTGTTGTAGGCTTCCTGAATCCTGCGGCGGCGGTTGGTTTCATCGATGGCATATTTCATGGATTTTGTCACCCTGTCGGCATACATGATGACATGACCGTGTTCATTTCTGGCGGCCCGGCCAATGACCTGGATCATGGATGTTTCAGAGCGGAGGAATCCTTCCTTATCCGCATCCAGAATGGCTACCAGTGATACTTCCGGCATATCAAGACCTTCGCGAAGAAGATTGATGCCCACCAGCACATCGAAGACGCCGGCCCGAAGGTCACGAATGATTTCCGCCCTTTCGATGGTGGCTACATCGGAGTGGAGATACCGCACCTTCACTCCCGCTTCCGTGAGGAAATCGGTAAGATCTTCCGCCATTTTCTTGGTAAGGGTTGTAATGAGCACCCTTTCATGGGCATCTTCCCGTTTGTGGATTTCTCCCAAAAGATCATCCATCTGTCCTTCAATGGGACGCACTTCGATACTAGGGTCCAAAAGACCGGTAGGACGGATAATCTGCTCCGCCAGATTTGTCTGTACCCCCATTTCATAGGGTCCCGGCGTAGCGGATACGTAAATAATCTGGTTAATCCGCTCCGTGAATTCATCAAAAGTCAGAGGCCTGTTATCCAGGGCGCTGGGCAGGCGGAAACCGTAGTCTACCAGCGTGCGCTTTCTGGACTGGTCGCCGTTGTACATGGCCCGGAGCTGGGGCACTGTCACATGGGATTCATCAATCATAATCAGAAAATCATCGGGGAAATAGTCAAGAAGAGTGTAAGGAGGCTCTCCGGGCTTCCTGCTTGACATGTGGCGGGAATAGTTTTCGATGCCGGAGCAGTACCCCACTTCCTGCATCATTTCCAGGTCGTAGTTGGTCCGCTGTTCCAGCCGCTGGGCTTCCAAGAGCTTTCCCTGGTCCCGAAGCTCCTTCAGCCTGCCGTCCAGTTCCTGTTCAATGGAACCGATGGCTTTTTTCAGCTTGTCAGAGCTGGTGACATAGTGGGACGCCGGGAAAATACCGATATGATTCCTCTCTGCCACTGTTTCTCCCGTAAGCACATCAAATTCCGTGAGAGAATCCACTTCGTCCCCAAACATTTCAATCCGAACAGCCACATTATTTTCCGAAGCAGGAAATACATCAATCGTATCTCCCCGCACCCGGAAAGTGTCTCTGGTGAAATTCATATCATTCCGCATGTACTGCATATTCACCAGTTTTTCAATAATCTTGTCCCTATCGATTTCCTCTCCCGGACGGAGGGACAGGCCCATGGTACTGTAGTCTTCCGGATCCCCCAAACCATAGATGCAGGACACAGAGGCTACGATAATGACATCCTTCCGTTCAAAGAGGGCCATGGTAGCAGAATGACGCAGCCGGTCAATTTCCTCGTTCCTGGATGAATCCTTTTCTATATAAGTATCCGTCTGGGGTACATAGGATTCGGGCTGGTAGTAATCGTAATAGCTGACGAAATAGTATACCGCGTTGTCCGGAAAGAAATCCTTGAACTCACTGGCTGTCTGTGCCGCCAGGGTTTTGTTAGGTGAAATAATCAGGGTAGGCCGCTGTACCTCTTCAATGACCTTGGCCATGGTAAACGTTTTGCCCGTACCGGTGGCCCCCAGAAGGACCTGGGCCCACTGTCCCTCATTCAGCCCCTGTACCAGCGACTTCACTGCTTTCGGCTGGTCTCCGGTGGGCTGGAATGGTGCCTTCAGCTTAAAAGGAATCATCGGTTCCATGTACTGTCTCTGAATCCTGCTTCTATCCATAAACTTCCTCTTTCATCTATTCCGGAAAAGCACCGATTCATTCACTGTCATGGAATCAGCGCTTTCCTTATAGGGTAAAGAAAAATGAAACCATTCAAAGTGAACAGTTTCATAATCGATATATTTCTATCTTCAATTATAACATGACAGGCAAGAAATTTCGCCCCTTTTCACAGGCCTGCAGAGTAAAGGCTCAAAGGGGAATCCGGACAGGCCTGGAAATAGTTTCCGATCGCTATGAACTCCATCTATGTCATGCCGGGCAGGAATCTTTTCCCCTGCCATCAGAAAAGCACCGTTCCATAAGGGTTACGGTGCTTTTGCATTTCTTATATCTGTGCGCCTTTCTGCAGGCGGCTGATTGCTTCTCTGGCCGCTTTCTGGGCTGCTTCTTTTTTATTTTTTCCCATACCGGTGCCGAAGTCTTTACCGTTAATGGTAATCTTCATCCAGATGGTCTTGTCATGATCCGGGCCTTCGTCACGGACTACTTCATAGCGGATATCTGCCTCTTTGTGCTTCTGCACCAGTTCCTGCAGGTCTGTTTTGTAATCGTGGTCATAGTTGCCTTCATCGATGAGGTCCAGATATTTCTTCAGATGGCCCAGGATGAAGCGGGCTGCCACTTCGTAGTTGTTGTCCAGATAAATGGCACCGATGACTGCTTCGAAGGCATCGCCCAGGATGGAAACCCTGCTACGGCCGCCGGACATTTCCTCGCCCCTGCCCAGCCGCATGTAGTCGCCGATATGAAATTTGGCGGCGCATTCAGCACAGGCCGGTTTGCACACGGCACTGGCCTTGGCACGGGTCAGATTTCCTTCCGGCCAGGTAGGGAAACGAAGGAAGAGGTATTCCCCCACCACCAGGTCCAGCACCGCATCTCCCAGGAATTCCAGTCTTTCATTGTCATGAATCACTTCTCCCTTATGCTCATTGGCATAGGAGGTGTGGGTGAGAGCTGTATTCAGAAGCTGGATGTTCTGCACGGGAATGTTGTTGTCTTCTGCAAATTTCCTTACTTCTTCAAGACGTTCTTTACGCCTTGTTTCTGCATGGCTCATTCTTCATAGCGCCTCATAATAACGACTGCGTTATGTCCGCCGAAGCCGAAAGCATTGGACATGGTCACGTCCACCTTGACGTCTCTCGGTCCTTCCGGTACATAGTCCAGGTCGCATTCCGGATCCGGGGTCTTCAGGTTCAGTGTCTGGTGAACTTTATTATGTTCGATGGACAGAACGCAGACGATGGCTTCAATGGCACCGGCAGCTCCCAGCAGATGTCCGGTCATGGATTTGGTGGAGTTAATCACTACGTCGTAGGCATGTTTGCCAAGAACGTCTTTAATGGCCTTGGTCTCGTTTTTATCGTTCAGGCCGGTAGATGTGCCATGCGCATTGATGTAATCAATATCATCGGGAGAAATACCTGCATCATCAATGGCTTTCTTCATGCAGCGGGCTGCCAGCTCTCCGCCGGGACGGGGAGCAGTAATGTGATAAGCATCGCCGTTGGAGCCGTAACCGATGACTTCTGCATAAATATGGGCGCCTCTCTTCTTTGCGTGTTCCAGTTCTTCCAGAATGAGCACGCCGCTGCCTTCGCCAAGAACAAAGCCGTCTCTTCTTACATCAAAGGGGCAGGATGCTTCTTCCGGCGGGCATTCTCTGGAGGAAAGAGCTTTCATGGCAGCAAATCCTGCCATAGGGGTCTTGGCTACAGCAGCTTCAGTACCGCCGGCAAACATGACATCCGCATCACCATACTGGATCGTTCTGGTAGCGCGGCCGATGGCATTATTTCCGGAAGCGCAGGCAGTCACATCAGCCAGTACCGGTCCCATAAGACCGAAGTTGATGGAAACCTGTCCGGCAGCCATATTGGCAATCATCATGGGAACAGCAAAGGGATTGACCTTGGCTGGTCCTCTGGTGTCAATGCGATGGACCGTTTCTTCCATGGTATTGATACCGCCGATGCCGGTACCGATAATGGTACCTACGCGGTCAGGGTTTTCAACGCTCATGTCCAGTTTGGCATCTTCCACTGCCATTTTGGCAGCTGCCACTGCAAACTGCACATTCCGATCCATATGGCGGACTGCTTTTCTGTCTCCCACATATTTCACAGCATCAAAATCCTTGACTTCGCCGGCGATGCGCACAGGGAATCCTTCCGGATCAAATTCTGTAATCGGACCGATGCCGGATTTGCCGGCCATCAGCGCATTCCAGAATTCTTCTGTACCGATACCTACGGGAGAAACTACGCCCATACCTGTTATAACAACTCTTCTTTTTTCCATTAAGGAGCACCTCGCAATAAAAAATTCCGAATATCTTCGTGAAAGGATAAGACCTCAAAAAAACGGATAACAACGGACCGGTAATCCGCTTTTTTGAGGCATTTTCCCCCATCATACTGGTTTGCCGGGGAAACAGCTTCCCCGGCCCCATTATGACTATAACTTTCTGATTACTGAATCTGGCTGTCGATGTAGTCTACAGCGTTCTTTACAGTTTTAATCTTTTCAGCAGCATCATCCGGAATTTCAATGTCGAATTCTTCTTCAAATGCCATGATCAGTTCAACGATATCGAGGGAATCAGCGCCCAGGTCGTCAATGAAAGTAGAATCGATGGTTACATCAGCTTCGTTTACACCCAGCTGGTCAACAACGATTTTCTTTACTCTGTCAAAAGTGCTCATTATAATTTCACCACCTTTCATTGAGAAATGTACCTTTCTGATTATATTACAACCACGGGAGCTTGTCACCTGTTTTCCGTAATAAACTGCTTATTTAGCAGGATTTCTTACAGCCGGTGACAATTCCCCAAGTCAGATTACATTACAAGACCGCCGTCTACCACCAGTACCTGGCCGGTGATGTAGGACGCATCATCGGAAGCCAGGAAGCACACAGCCCTGGCAATGTCCTCGGGCTGGCCCATCCGTCCCATGGGGATGGATGCAATCATGCCTTCCCTGATTTTTTCAGGAATGCCATCGGTCATAGCTGTTTCAATAAAGCCGGGAGCCACCGCATTGACACGGATATTCCGAGCGGCCATTTCCTTGGCGCAGGCTTTGGTGAGACCAATCACCCCTGCCTTGGCTGCCGCGTAGTTGGCCTGACCGATATTGCCCATAATGCCTACGACAGAAGAAATATTAATGATGGATCCTTTTCTTTTCCTCATCATCATGGCAGCAGCTGCCTTGGTGGTGAGAAAATCACTCTTCAGGTCCGTAGCAATCACGTCATCCCAGTTGGATTCCTTCATGCGGATAAGAAGGGCGTCCCTGTTAATGCCTGCATTATTTACCAGCACATCCAGTCCACCGAACTCATCTTTTACAGTTTTGAAAATGCGGTCCACATCTTCACTCTTGGACACATCTCCCTGCACAGTGAACGCTTTGCCGCCGGCATCTTCGATTTCCTTCTTTACCGCTTCGGCCGCATCATGGCTTCCCGCATAGTTCAGGGCCACTGCAAAACCTTTGGATGCCAGAGCCAGGGCGATAGCCCGGCCAATACCTCTGGACGCACCGGTGACCAGTGCTGTTTTTTCAATGTTTTCCATGGATTATTCTCCCTTCAGAGCTTTGACCACTTCTTCAACTGTTGCTGTATCTTCTGCATGGACGGAAGGAATCTTGCGGTCAATCTTTCTCATAAATCCGGAAAGAACAGTGCCCGGGCCGGCTTCGACAGTATAGTCCACGCCGCCGGCAATCATATGACGAATGGATTCTTCCCAGTGTACCGGATGTGCAGCCTGGTCCACCAGGTTCTGCCGGATTTCATCGGCCTTTGTTTCTTCTTTGGCATTTACATTGGCCACCACCGGAATCTTCGTATCATGGATTTCAATAGTGTCAAGGACTTCCTTCAGTCTGGCAGCTGCCGGTTCCATGAGTGTGGAATGGAAGGGAGCACTCACATGAAGCATAATCGCACGGCGGGCGCCTGCTGCCTTCAGAGCTTCGCAGGCTTTTTCAACTCCTTTTGTGGCACCGGCAATCACCACCTGTCCAGGGCAGTTGAAATTCACTGCCTGCACAGGCGCATCATCGGTGGAAACAGACTGGCACACTTCCACAATCTTATCAGGAGTCAGTCCGATGATAGCAGCCATTCCCCCTTCTCCCAGAGGCACTGCTTCCTGCATGAAACGGCCGCGGAGATGTACCGTCTTTACAGCGTCTGCAAAAGAAATGGCGCCGGCCGCTACCAGAGCGGAATATTCACCAAGGCTGTGGCCTGCAGCAACAGCCGGTTCCACGCCTTTTTCCTTCAGCACCTGCCATACTGCTACGCTGGCAGTCAAAATAGCAGGCTGGGTAAATTCTGTCTTCATCAGTTCGGAGTCCGGACCTTCAAACATCATTTTGGAAATGGAGAATCCCAGCGTATCATCTGCTTCTTCTACCAGATGCTTTACGGAATCAAAATTTTCGTAAAGATCGTGAACCATGCCTACCTTCTGGGAACCCTGTCCCGGAAAAAGAAATGCTGTTTTCATCGTATCACCTCATGGCGTAATAGTAATATATGGTAATAGTATGAGCTCTTAAAAATAAACCTAGGGAAAAGGGCTTTTCCTGTTTCCTCAGTCTCGGGGAAACGGAATGCCTTGGAACTTACATCCACCGCATGACATCGCAGCCCCAGGTGAGTCCGGCACCGAAGCCGGTAAGAACCACGATATCCCCGTGTTTCACCTTACCTGCCCGCACGGCCTCATCCAGAGCAATGCCTACGGAAGCGGCAGAGGTGTTGCCGAAACGGTCCACGTTTACCCACATATGGTCTGCCGGCACCTGGAGCCGCTTGGCAATAGCCTGAATAATGCGGTTGTTTGCCTGGTGGGCAATGAACATATCAATATCGTCCTTTTCTACTCCCGCCTTTTCCAGCGTTTTCAGGGTAGTGGCGCCCATATGACGTACCGCTGCCTTGAATACCTCCGGTCCTTCCATATGAATATAAATACGGCCGGAATCGATGGCACGGTGAGTCACCGGCTCTGCCACGCCGCTGGCCGGGATATCAAGGATCTTGCCCAGACTGCCGTCAGAACCAAGGTCAGATGCCAGAAGACCATAGCCTTCTTCCGTTTCCCCGATAACTGCTGCTCCTGCACCATCACCAAAAAGGATACAGGTGGAACGGTCATGCCAGTTTACCAGACGGGACAGAATTTCTGCACCGATTACAAGGATATGCTTGTACATGCCTGCCTTTACCATGTTGGATGCTACAGCCACAGCATAGATATAGCCGGAGCAGCCGGCGGAAATATCCATGGCACCGGCATGGGTGCATCCCAGTTTATCCTGTACCAGGCAGGCCGTAGAAGGCACTACATAATCAGGAGATGCCGTAGCCACCAGAATGAAATCAATATCATCCGCCGTAACACCGGCCGCTTCCATGGCCTGCTTGGCAGCATGAACGCAGAGATCAGACGTATTTTCCGACTGGGCTGCAATATGCCTTGTTTCTATGCCGGTTCTCGTACGGATCCATTCATCTGATGTATCCACCATTTTTTCCAGATCTGCATTTGTCAGTATCTTCTCCGGCGCATAGTGACCGGTTCCCAAAATACCGGCAAAACGTGTATTTTCCATAATCAAAAGTCCTTCCCTAATAAGGATACTGGATAAACACAAATGATTCGCAGTGCTTTCCGTTCCTTTTATGTAATATGTAAAGCACTGATTTCTACAGGATGCTGCCCCGGGAAGCACTGATGAAATCCGACTCTATGGATCGGTGCTTCCCTGCATTTTATTCCTGTTCTTTCAAATTCATCTTTGAAAGTGTTTCTGCTACCACTTCGTCCAGCCTTTCACTGCACACATCTCTGGCCATACGGATGGCATTTTTAATAGCCCGTGCTTTGGATGCGCCGTGGCAGATAAGGAGTGCCCCTTTGATTCCCAGAAGAGGCGCGCCGCCGTACTCAGAATAATCAAGGCGCTTAGCCATGTATTTCTTCAGAGCCGGTTTGAGAAGAAGTCCGCCCAGCTTGGCGCGAAGCCCCCCTTTCATCACAGCATCCTTCAAAAGGGCTGCTACCAGTTTCCCTGCCCCTTCTCCGAATTTCAGAACCACATTGCCTGTAAAGCCGTCGGTTACGATGACATCAAATTCGCCGGTCATCACATCCCGCCCTTCGGCGTTGCCAGCAAAAGGAATCACCTTCTGCGATGAAAGGACCTGATTCGCTTCTGCCACCAGAGGGCTGCCCTTTACGCTTTCTTCACCGATGTTCAGAAGGCCGATTTTTGGATGGGCAATGCCTGCTACCTTTTGGGCATAAATATAACCCAGAAGGGCATTCTGCACATAAGTTTCCACTTTAGGCTGGGCGCTGGCACCGGAATCGATAAGATAGGTATATCCCCCTTTTTCATTGGGGATTGGTGTCAGGATGGCGGGGCGCTCAATGCCCTTAATCCGGCCGATTCCCAAAAGGCCGGCTGTTACCGCGGCCCCCGTGGATCCTGGTGCCACCAGGGCTCCACATTCCCCGTTTTTCACCAGCCTGGCGCCTACAGATACGGAAGCATCCTTCTTCTTGCGGTAAGCCATGCCGGGATGTTCTCCCATTTCGATGACCTGGGAAGCATGATGTACTTCAATTAACGGATTATTCTCCTCATGATGTTTCTTTAAAATATCACGAATCCGCTCTTCATCGCCCACCAGCACCACAGGAATATGATATTCCCGCACTGCTTCTATAGCTCCAAGTACGATTTCCAGCGGTGCGAAATCACCGCCCATAGCGTCAACTGCTATTTTATCCATGGGACGCCTCCGTCTCAGTCAAAATTTCCATAATAAACTTAGCCCGGTATACTTCCTCATCACCGCGGAAGAAGCTGATATATATATGTTTCTTATTCCCTCGCATGAGCACGATACGACCCTTTACGATGAGAATCGTTCCGGGCACCACGGGAATCTTATACTTGATATTTCCTACCTGAGTGGAAGCAAAGGGTACTCCTGCCAGGGATTCCGCAAAGCCTGCAGCCGCCCCGTAGAGCTTTTCCGCAGAAACCATGCCTGCACTGTCAGCCATTTCTTCTGTAGTCTTTAAGAGGCCTACCCCTTTCTGACCGATATCCAGATCCAGTACCCTGACCCCTTCATGGGATTCTGAAGGCTGGGACGATACCAGATGTTCCATGCGCTCCCGCATTTGAGGAATACCCAGAGTCTGCCGATCCAGGCGAATGGTTGCCACAGACACAGAAAAACGTTCTGCCAGATCTCCATCTGTCAGACATGGATTTTGGCGAAGTAAATTCTGTATGGCTTCTCGTCTTTTGTTTTTATCCATCTTCCGTTTTTCCATCATTTTTATCACCTGCTGATAATACTATACCACAACCATGCAAGTGGTGCATCAGGAAATTGAAGTTTCCGAAAAAATCGGCTTCCTTTTTCTACGGTTTCCCTGCCGTCTCCAGTGATAAGCCAAAGATAAATCCTCTCTTTACCCCATAGAAACGGCATATTCTATTTCTTACTGCTATCACCAGATAAGAAATAAAAAAGAAGAAATGAAGTACACAGACAACCGGGAATTCAAAATTTATACCTTAAGTAGTGATTGTATAATTTTATGAGCAGATATTCCATAAAATTCTCATTGACTTATCTTCGAATATGGAATAAACTACAGTGAATACAGGATACTATACGTTTGCGCATTTGTCAAACGTTTGATTTCTTTCGTATTATATTTTTAAAACTATCCAGGAGTGATAATATGAAATTGCCAAAGCTTCACATCGGTGACTTAACTGCCAATATTCCCATCATCCAGGGAGGTATGGGAATTGGCGTCAGCCTTTCCGGACTGGCAGGAGCTGTAGCCAAGGAAGGCGGCATCGGTGTCATTTCCGCTGCCCAGGTAGGATTCAACGAACCCGATTTCCGTACCAACACCGTTAAAGCCAATATCCGCGCTTTAAAGGAGCAGATTCATAAAGCCCGCGAAAAAGCAAAAAACGGCATTATCGGCATCAATATCATGTGGCGGGGTCAGCACTATGAAGACTATGCCCGCACGGCCGCTGAAAGCGGCGCCGATATTATCTTTTCCGGCGCCGGCCTGCCGGCGGACCTCCCGGTTTGTGTAGAAGGCACCAATACAAAAATTGCGCCTATCATCGGCTCCCCGAAAGCCGCCCGGGTCATTCTGAAGCTGTGGGCCAAACATCATAACCGCACGGCAGACCTGGTCGTCATTGAAGGCCCTAAAGCCGGCGGACACCTGGGCTATACCAGAGAACAGGTGAAAATGCATGAAAGTGACGGCTATGAAAAGGAAATTCTGGAAATTCTTGACGTGGTAAAGGAATTTGAAGAAAAATTCAATAAGAAAATTCCCGTTGTCTTCGGCGGCGGTATTTTTGATAAAAAAGATATCGAGCATTACCTGTCCCTGGGCCTGTCCGGCGTGCAGATGGCCACCCGTTTCGTAGCTACGAAAGAATGCGATGCAGCAGAGGCCTTCAAGAATATGTATGTCAAGGCAAAAGCCTCTGATGTTACCATTGTGCAGAGTCCTGTCCACATGCCGGGCCGCGCTCTGCTCAATCCTTTTGTCCGTGCCGTCCGTCAGGGAAGGATTCCTGTAACCAACTGCTTTCACTGCCTGAAGACCTGCGATCCCAGCACCACCCCCTACTGCATTACCCAGGCCCTCATCCGCGCTGTCAGAGGCGATGTGGATCACGGTCTCGTCTTCTGCGGTGCCAATGCATGGAAAATCAATCAAATAACCACGGTTCATGATTTATTCACAGAACTGGTGGAAGGAACAGCAAAGGCGTAAGGGATCTGCGCCCTTCCAGCAAGAAAGGTCCTGGAGTCTGGCAGCGGCTGCGCCGCTGCTGGTTATGCTATCCCCCTGTGAGGTAATGGTTACAGCCAGCGTTTCTGGCTTTTCCTCCTGCCTCCACTGTCCCACTATGCCAGCAAAAAAGCTGTAAAGCCAAAGGGCTTTACAGCTTTTTTAATGTCAAAATCCCATTATTTCAGATGATGGCTGCCCCGTTCTGTAATAGGTACGCCGGCCTTGCACAGGGGACATTCTTCCGGTTTGTAGGTAGGAACGGTGAGGTGGAGAAGAGGATAGACCTTTTCTTTGGGAACACCGAAGTCTGCCTTGCCGCCGGAACGGTCTACGAAGAGGCCGATACCTACGATGTCGCCTTTCGCCTTGTTCACCACGTCCACTACTTCTTTAATGGAGCCGCCGGTGGTGACAATATCTTCTACAATGAGCACCTTTTCACCAGGCGCAATTTTGAAGCCGCGGCGAAGAGTCATTTTACCGTTTTCTCTTTCGGTGAAAATGGAACGGACACCCAGAAGGCGGGCAGTCACCTGGGAAAGGATAATGCCGCCGGTAGCCGGTCCGATAACCGTTTCAATGCCCATGCCCTTGAAGTGGTTGGCAAATTCCTGGCACAGCTTTTCCGTATATTCCGGATGCTGGAGAACGTTGAATTTTTCAACATACAGAGGGCTGTGAAGGCCGCTGGTGAGAAGGAAATGACCTTCCAGAATAGCTTTGGTTTCTTTCAGTAAAGATTCAACTTCTTTTTCGTTCATCATGCATTCTCCTTAATTTCCTTTAAAATCAAACGGGCTGCTGCGCAGGGATCAATGGCCTGGGTAATAGGCCGGCCGATAACAAGCATGGAAGACCCGTCTTTGAAAGCTTCCGATGGAGTGGCAATACGCTTCTGGTCATCAGTCTGGGCAAAGGAAGGGCGGATGCCCGGGGTGACGATAAGGAAATCATTCCCTGCCATTTTGCGGATGGATGAAGCTTCTCTAGGCGATGCCACTACGCCGTCCACACCGGAATCTTTGGCCAGCTGGGCCAGTTCCAGTACGTGGTCCTGAATAGGAAGATGACCGCCCACTTCCTGCCAGCCCTGGTCGTCAAAGCTGGTGAGTACAGTCACTGCCAGAATCTTCGGACGTTCCACTCCCAGTTCATCTGCCGTTATTTTTGCATATCTGGCAGCTGCCTGCATCATAGCCCTGCCGCCGCCGGCATGGACTGTAATCAGGTTTACTCCCAAACGGGTAACAGAAGCCACACTGTGGCCTACGGTATTGGGAATATCATGAAGTTTCAGGTCCAGGAACACTTTCTTCCCATGTTCCTTCAGGTAATGGATGGTTTCGCTGCCTGCGCTGTAATACAGCTCCATGCCTACCTTATAATAAGAAACCAGATCTCCCAGTTCGTCTACCAGTTCTTTCATTTTGTCGAAAGAATCCACATCCAGTGCCACAATCAGTCGGTCATCAGCTGTGTAGACTTCTTCTTTCTCGTCCATTCATGATCTCCCTTCCTCTATTCACCTGCAGGAAGCCGTCGCGGCACAGGGCCAGCGCTTCCCCATATCTGACATATTATACCATTTCATGGGCATTCTGACACCCTGTTTTTCATTGTTTTACTCCATCCCATTCCTTTTACTCCACTCTTTTCTAAAGCCTCTGGTATCAGCCTCCATGTACGGCTAAAAAACTGCCCCTTTTCATAAGCTGTTTTCCACATAAAAAAACACAGCCCGAAGGCTGTGCCTTTATTTACCTGCCTGAGCGGCAGCTTCTTTAATCATATGCATGGTAACAGAGTTGAATTCTACCGGCGAATCCAGGGCTTTCACTTCCTTGAATCCTACGCCCAGTTTCCCTGTATAGTAGGCCGTCACGTCGCCTTTCGTATTAATCTTGACGGCATAAATGGTCTTGTCCTCATCCACACCCACCAGACGGAAGGCACCGGGTGGGGAAATGACCCTCCAGGAGCTGTCATCACCGTTGAAGGTATAGAGGATGCCCTTCTGACTGTCATCGTAGAAAAGGCGATCCTTGTCGTAGTATACGGCAATCTTTCCGATATGGGAGGTCTGGATGTAGATACGCCTGGTATCATAATTGGCATCGGTCCGGTAAATACGGTAAAGCCCCTTCCCTACTTCCATTTTCATATACACCGCATTGGTGGCAGTAGAGTAGGCCACGTCTACGATTTTTGAATTTCTTGGAAGGTCCCTAATGGGAGCATCCGATTCATGGGTGGTGCCATCGGGATTATAACGGGCCAGGGTTACGTCCCAGCGGCCGCCCTTCCAGTGAGCAGGATAAAGAGCCATGAGAGCCAGGTTTCGGTCGGGCATCCATTCAAAGAAGGATACCCCCTGGTTCTTAAGATCCACATTCTGGGGATTTCCCAGATCGTCAGCCTTGTAAATGGTGACAGAATCACCGGTTACATCGGCCATGTACTTATAGTCGTGGGAATAGTAGGCCTTTCCCTTGACGCTGACTTTAGCAAAAAGTTTTTTCCCTTCCTTTTCAGCAGCTTCCGCCATTTTATCCTTTACGTCGGACATATCATAATCGCCGCTGGAAAGAGGAGCAAAGAGGACACGGTCCATGTAGAGATAGGCGCCGGCCTGGATGCCTATACCAAGGATAAAGCATACTGCCAGCTGAGCAAATTTCTTATTCACCCTGTCCTCCTTATTTCACAATAAATGCGGTAGGAATCATACGCTCGCCCAGAAGGTCGGCAGGCTTGTTCACTACCTTGCCGTTATAGTACAGGGTGGTGGAGGAGCCTCCGTCCAGGTTGGCTGCAATATAAGCACCGTTTTCATACAGAATGTTCTGGGAATCTACCAAGGTGGCACCGATGCTGTATCCCGGCTGCCGTCCGTCGATAACGAGGAAGAGGATGGTGCCGTCTTTCTTCTGGCCTATGGCGGAGCGGGGTGAAATGCCCCAGCCGCCGTCGCCGCTTTTAATCACTTTCTGACCGTTAATGATGAGGGGCGGCCCGAAGGTAAGACCTTCAATGGCTCCCATATCCCGAAGCTGTTTCTTGTTGTAGTTGCCGGCAATAAGGTTTCCGCTTTTGGTCATACCGACGAAATCTACTTTTTCACTGTCATCTACCTGCTGGCCCAGAAGATACTTTCCTTTATGAAGAATGAAGCCATAGGGCAGACGGCCGGTGCCGGTACCGTTGGGGTCATAGAAGCCGCCGCCGTTAATGGCAGCCACCGCATTGTTTTTCTTGGCAATGTTGCTGGTGGTGTCCCCTTTTTCATTGATGTCCTCTGCCGTAGCCACTTCCACTCTGGTGGGGTTGGGAATCTCCAGGAGGTAGCCGACGAAGCGGGATGTTTCAATCTTCTTCAGGTTCAGCGTAGAATCAGTCCGCGGTTTGAAGGAGAACATTTTCTGCGTATCTGTAGCTTTCACCACACCCAGAATCTGGTTCAGTTCATCCTGGGAATAAAGCCAGGTAATATACTGGGGATGGCGAGAACGCATGATCGCCCCTACCACCGCCCGTTTCAGATTACCAAAGGGTCCGAAGAGCACCACGATAGGTGAAGTAACGAAGAAGAAAATCAGGGTAATCAGAATAAACTTGAAAATAAAGCTGTGAAATATACGTTTCATTCTTGCTCCTAAAAAACAAAGCCAGGATTTCCTTATACCGGCGTATAGTTATCCTTGTTCAGCCGTTCAGAGAAACGGGCCAGGGAAATATCATTACCAATATATACCCGTTTCAGTTCATAGGGATAGCTTCCTACATGGACACGGCCGGAGTCGGTAGTAACTGCCATTTTAATGCCTGCCTTCTTGCAGATTTCCACCACCTGGTCATCATAGTCGCCATATGGATAGGCCAGCCAGGCATTATCAATGCCAAGATGATACTTCAGAGCCTCATTGGCTTCCACGATTTCTTTCTCCTTTTCCTTGGCTGTAGCCAGGTTATGGAGCTTGGGGTGAGACAGCGTATGGTTGGCAATGGTAACCGTATGGCTGTCGGCCATTTCTTTCAGCTGGTCCCAGGTCATGCGGTTATAGGGCTTGCCTACATCATCGGTAATAAGGAAAAGGGTCCAGGGGAAACCGTATTCCTTCATCATGGGGTAGACAATGGTATAACTGTCCAGATAGCCGTCATCAAAAGTAATGCACACCGGCTTTTCCGGAAGAGCCGCCCCTTTGGTCACATAGTCATAGAGTTCCTGCATGGTAATGGGATGATAGCCGTGGTCTCTCAGATAGTTCATCTGCAGGCGAAGGTTTGCTTCCGTCTCCACGGCGGCGTTGTTTGGAATATCACCAATCATATGGAACATGAGCACGGAAACGCCTTCCGGCACGCTGTAGGTAACAGAGGGATCCCGCTTTACATAGGCCGTTCCCGGCTTCAGCTGACCCTCAGCCTGCACGGCGGCAGATGAAGAAGCCCCGCTTTTGGCTTCTCCCGGCGCACAGCCGGTAAGTGCAAACATGGAAGAAGAAAGAAGCAGCAGCGCGGCGGCAGCAGCAGCCGTCTTTTTCCAGCTCCTTGATAAAAATTTCACTTAAAACTCCCCTTTATCCAAATTCAAAAAGCACACCTAATCAGGCAATATAGATTATTTTACTACGATTTACATGCTTTGGCTATCAAAAGTCGAAATAAAGTACCAATCATAACAATTTATCATACAATATGCCCTTTCTGTGTTTAAAATCATTTCTGTTTTGATAAGAAATCCAATCCTTTCCATAAAAAAGAGAAAGAGTACCATAAAAAGTGATATAATAAAGTTTACTTGAAAAGGTGACCCTACCGCAGGAGCTGAAAATAAAACTTCTGCCTCATTCCAGAAAGGACCTGTATAATGATAAAAAAGTTAATCCGGTTATTTCTTATTCTCGTAGCAATTCTTATGCTGCCCTCCGCTTCCGGCGCCCTGGCCAAAGACGCCCAAGTAACGGCCCTCCGCTGGACCTCCCGTAACGACGGGAATCCTCCCTTTGTCCGCATTGCCATGGACCTTTCCAAGGCTGTCCATGCAGAAGCAGCCATCGATGATGCAGGAAAAAATTTCGAGGTAGTCCTGAAAAAGACCTCCATGGGCAGCGTGGCTTCCCAGTATGACATGGATCCTCGGGCCATTGACTTTGCCACTCTTTCTGAAAAAGACGGCGATACCTATCTGGACGTGGCCCTCAGCAAGCCCCAGAAAATCGATGATATCCGTGTTTTCGCCCTCCGTCCCGATGCCAAAATGAAGAAACCGCACCGGCTGGTAGTGGATATCCCGGTAATTGGTGCCAAACAGACCTATACAAAAAAGGCTTCCTCTGCTGCCTCTTCCAGCCCTGCTTCCTCTTATAAAAAGCAGAGTTATAATGTGTCTTCCGATGCCAAAAGCGTGCTGAAAGGTAAAATCATCTGCATTGATCCGGGTCACGGCGGCACTGATGTAGGTGCCATCGGCCATATCGGCGGCAAAGATGTATATGAAAAGAACATCACCCTTTCCATCGCACTCCCCCTGCGGGATATGCTCACCTCTGCCGGCGCCAAGGTGGTTATGACCAGAGACACCGATAAAGATGTGTACGGCCCCTGGGCCGATGCGGATCCGGAGCTGCAGGCCCGCTGCGACATTGCCAATGAAGCCCATGCAGACGCCTTCGTTTCCATCCATATCGATTCCTTCTCTAACTCTTCCGTTGACGGCACCACAGCCTACTACAACGCTAAAAGTTCCAAAGACCTGCTGCTTGCCCAGATGATGCACCAGGCCACCATGAATTCCCTCTCCATCCCCGACCGGGGCGTGAAATCCAATGATTTCTACGTGAATGTCTACACCACCATGCCTTCGGTACTCATGGAAATGGGATTCATCACCAATGACCACCGCGTCAAAATGCTCACCTCTTCCTGGGGCCCCCGGGGCATTGCCCAGAGCCTCTTCAATGGACTAGTGAACTACTTTGCTGCCATTTCCTAAGGAGCCATGACTATGAATAGAAAAACCATTTTCTCCCTGCTTGCCGCTTCCGCTTTAACCATCGCCCTTGCCGGATGTGCACCGGAAAGTGGAAAGCAGGCAGCCACAAGCCTTTCCCCCCAGGCCGCTTCTTCTCAGTCTCCTCTTCCCGCTGAATCGGAAGCATCACTGACCTACTACAAGGCCAATGATGAAGGCACGAAAATCATTCCTGTTTCCATGAAAGTAAAGGCCAAAGACCGCACTGCCAAAACAGCCTTGGAAGAAATGATAAGAACCGATAAAAAATCCAGATATCCCCTTCTTCCCGCCGGCCTTTCCCTGAAAAGCATTGCCATTAAGGAAGGTACCGCCTACGTGGACTTCAGCAAAGAGCTGAATAATATCAAAGGTTCCACCGGCGAATCTCTTTTCATTGCCATGACCGTAGACACCCTCACCGAATTTCCCAACATCCATGATGTTGTCATCCGCGCCGAGGGAAAATCTCCGAAATTCCAAATGGATATGACCAGGCCCTTCAAGCGGGACGAAAGCTATATACAGATGGAAAAGAAATAAATAACAGCAGCCAAAAAGCCTGTGAAAAAATGATTGCACATTTTTTCACAGGCTTTTCTTTATTTGTCTTCTTTTTCCAGTACTTCAATTTCACCGGCAGCAAAGGCAGCAGGATAGGTGTATTCCTTTTCCACTTCCGTAAACTTCACGGTCATTCGTCCATTGCTGATTTCCATAATGATTCCTTCCCCATAGAGAGGAGAAATAACCAGGGTCCCTTCGCCCAGGGAAATAAAGCGGGTATTGCCCCGGTGAGTTTCCTTAGCCCGGTGAGGAACGATTTTTTCTTTCTTCTCCGGTTTTACCGCCTCCGGAACCTTATAGGTTCTTTCCTTTCCCTTGTGAGGTTCTGCTTTCTTTTCCTTTTTCACTTCCGAGAAAGCGCTTTTCAGCAGCTTGGATGGCAGGCCCCGGGGATACATGACATGTTCACCAGTCGCTTCGTAGGTCACATACACTCCTCTTTCCGTAACCCGGCTGACCACGCCTTTACCCAGGGTTTCATCCACCACTTCAAGCCCCACTTCCGGTTCCCGTTTTTCTACCTTCCGGTCTTTGGAAAAAGGCTTTTTATCTCCAGGCTGCACATCAAAGGTAAAGACCTTCTTTTCCAAAGGTTTTCCCAGAGCCGCCGGCCTCCTTTCTCTCGGAGCCGTGGTCCTTTTCTTTCTGGGAATTACCTTTTCCACATCGCCAAAGGCCACGGTAATCCCATTTTCCGTCACCTTACGTACAATGCCTACACCCAGCCGGCGGTCTTCAAATTCCACCCCCGGTTCCAGTTTCCGTTTGAACCGTCCGCCGGAAGCCCCTTTTCTATCCTTACGAAAAGGCTTCCTGTTTCCCTTATGAAAAGGCTTTTTGTCTTTATCCATGTTTTCTCCTTATTGTCTTATATCTTATCCTGTAATTTGATTCTTCTTATTATACCAGTATTTGACAAGGGTTCATAGGGTTCAGAAAGGCGCAGCTTCTCTTCCGGCTTATACACATGACGGGTATGTGCAAAAAAACTTTTCTCATGAAGAGGCCTTCAGGGGACGGAGCTGTGGCACGATTGATACGTGCTTTCCCTGCCACTGTTAGCAGCCATCACGATCTTATGCAGTTATTTCCACCATCTGTCCCATGATCAGCACCCGGCCTCTTTTTCTCTAAAAGCCACCGACAGTCTCAGTCCAGCCTCTGGGTCTTAATCCTTCTGTCCAGATCCCTTTTGGCCGCCTTTTCTGCCATGTCCTGTCGCTTATCATACAGTTTCTTGCCGGTGGCCGTACCAATTTCCACTTTCACTTTACCATGCTTGAAGTACATTTTCAGAGGCACCAGAGTGAGCCCCTTTGTTTTCAGCTTCATTTCAATCTTGCGGATTTCCTGCTTATGAAGAAGAAGTTTTCTGGTACGCAGGGGATCGTGATTAAAGATGTTTCCCTGTTCGTAGGGACTGATATGGGCATTCCACAGGAAAACCTCCCCATGTTCTACTTTTGCAAAGCTGTCCCTGAGATTCACCCTGCCGGCGCGGATAGATTTTACTTCCGTACCGGTCAGGGCAATGCCGCACTCATAGGTGTCGTGGATAAAATAATTATGATAGGCCTGCCGGTTAGCTGCTATCGGCGGTGCCGTTTTTTCTTTTTTCATACAAAGCCTCCTGCAGGAAAGGGATTATTTCCTCTTTCCTCCTTTTTTGCCCCGGGACTTGCCGCTTCCTTTCTTATCTTTCTTCCTGGAGTGGGACTTGGAGCGGGAAGAGGTTCTTGTCTTTTTCTCCAGATTCAGAGGCGAATGGATTTCTCCCAGGACGAAATCCACTTCCCTTCTTTCCTTATCCGCTTTCACCAGCGTCACCCGCACCGGCATGCCCATGGAGTAGGTGGTGCCGGAGAATCTGCCGGTCATGGTCATGGTATCTTCCTGGTACACGTATTCATCGTCGTCCATGGAGTCCACATGCACCAGTCCTTCCACGCCGTTATCAAGACCTACGAAAATACCGAACCGGGTAATGCCGGTAATATGTCCATCGAAGGGTTCTCCTACGAAGGGCACCATGTATTCCGTCATCTTCAGATCATCCACATCCCGTTCCGTTTCCGTGGCATTCTGTTCAGTTTCCGAGCAGTGTTCAGCTGCCCGAATCAGGAACTCCGTCTGCTTCTTCCGCTGCTGTTTCGTCATTTCATCATGAATAGCCTGCCGGATAAGACGGTGCACCATGAGGTCCGGATAGCGGCGGATAGGAGATGTGAAGTGGGTGTAGCAGGTGCTGGCAATGCCGAAGTGACCGTCATTGTCTGTGCTGTAGCAGGCCTGGGGCAGGGAACGCAGGGTCATCACCTGTACCACGGCCTCAATATCCTGACCCTTCACCGATGCCAAGAGCTTCTGGATATCCTTTGGTTCCGGGTCTTCCGGAATGTGAATGGGAAGGCCCATAATGGCGATGAGCCGTTTCAGTGAATTCAGCTTTTCCTGGTCCGGATGGTCATGAACACGATAAATGGACGTATGGCCGGTCTTTTCCAGGAAACGGGCCACTGCTTCGTTGGCAGCAATCATGGCGTCTTCAATCATTTTCTCCGATTCACCGCGAATCCGCTTTTCAATGCGCAGGGGCTTGCCATCTTCATCAAGCACCACCTTGTATTCCGGGAAATCGAAGTCCAGGGCACCCCGACGAGTGCGGTTCTGCCTGAGAGCTGCCGCACATTCCCTAAGATCTTCCAGCATGGGCAGATGAATCTTCAAATCTTCCGGTGCAATGCCTTCGTCAAAGGCCTTGTTGATTTCCGGGTAATTACAGCGTCTTGCCACCCGCACAATGGAAGGTGTAATTTTTTCTGTTTTTACCGTACCGTCCGGCGCCACATCCATAAGGCAGGACATGGCGTAGCGGTCCTCATCATGGTTCAGGCTGCAGAGATCATTGGACAGCTGGAAAGGCAGCATGGGAATGACCCGATCCGCCAGATATACGGAAGTACCCCTCCGATACGCTTCATCATCCAGAAGGGAGCCTTTGGTTACATAGCGGGATACATCGGCTATGTGGACACCCAGGGCGAAATGACCATTTTCCTTCTTTTCGCAGTAAACTGCATCGTCCAGATCCTTGGAATCAGGGCCGTCGATGGTGACAATAGGCATATCTCTATAATCTGCCACCCCTTCTTCCGGTACAATGGTGCGAGGCAGATTGTCCGCCTCCTTCATGAGGTCATCGGAAAATACATGGGGCAGACGATGCTGGGCAATGATGACATCAATATCAAGGCCCTTATCGCCTTTGTAACCGATGACTTCCGTCACCTTGCCTTCCGCATCGGTCCACTCGCCGGGCCAGCGGGTCACCTGCACCATGACGCGGGCACCGGTAACCGCTCCCATTTCATCGCCTTCGGGAATCTGGATGACCATGTCCACCTTTTCATCAATAGGTACCGCTTCCCCGCCATCCGCCAGCATTTCATAAGTACATACAAACATATCATCTGCCCGTTCAATGACACGGGTAATCCGGCCCTCCGTATTATGGCGGCCAGTTTCACTTTTCATGGTCTTCACTTCTACCGTATCATTATTTACAGCGTTCAGATGATCCTTCTCTGCAATGTACACATCCTCATGGTCATCATCGGTGAGCAGGAAGCCAAAACGACCATAAGATTTATACACGCCCTGCAGAATGACGCCGGGCTTATAAGGCAGCAATTCCTTTTTTTCCATTGATTTCTCCTCCAGGGAAACGCTGATTCAATCATTATCGAAATTCATTTTTGTATTTTTATGGAATGCCGGGAATGGAAGCGCGAATAGAAAGCTGTCTAAAGATGCTTATGCCGATGCATTAAATAAAATACTTATGGAATTCGATGCTGAGAATAAATCAGTGCTTTCCTGTAAAAATGTCTCTTCAGAGACAGTTAAAACGTATATATCTATACTAAGACTACATGAAACAGGCCTTCTGCGCAAGGCCCAAATAAAAAAGAGGCCTGCCGCCGGCAAACCTCCAGGGAAATGCTCATTCCTGCGCCTGATGAAATCGGAGGGCAGACTACATTTTCCCAGTCAATCAGAAAGTATTCATATATCTTCCAAGCACCAGGCAGAGAACAGCAAACATGGTACCAAAGACTACAGTGAACTTGGACAGCACTGCATCCTTGCCCCTGGTCCGTCCGCCGGCTGCGTTTTCCGTACCGCCGCCGATAGCTGTACCCATACCGGCCTGTTTAGATTCCTGACCTACCACTACCACAATCAAAAGCAGGGAAACCACAAAGGTTAATCCAATCAAAAAGTACTTCACTGCGAATCCTCCTCTGCACCTGCCTCACGTACGGCAGATACGGTTCTATCTTCTAAAAGAAATGATATCAAACACTATTTTATACTAATCATCATGAATGGTCAACTGAATTTTGTATAAACTCCATTTCCTGCCTGCAAAATCCGCTCTCTCCATGAATCATTCTTTTTGCAAGGTGGAAAAACGGCAGTACACCGCCCTTTTGGCAGGAAAGACCTCATAGGAACAGATTCAAAAAAGGACACAGGCATGATGAACATCATCATGCCTGTGCAGGGTTCCGTTTTCTGTCAAAGACCTGCTATTACGCAGCGCAAAGTGCCGCCACCCCTTCCAGCACCTTTCTCTCAGAATGGATTGAAAACCTTTTACCGTCCTCTCAGCTTATCCAGCTTTTCCTGTACGGAAAGCGGGATGGCCCTTCCTATTTCACTTCTGAGATTCTTATGATTATTCCTGGTGATGAATTTGGACTGCAGCGCCTTATCCTCTTCCATGGCCCGCATAAGATCCGAAACCGGCACCCGGTAAGCGCCGTTTCCCAGAATCTGGCTCTGCTCGGGGCCGTCGGAGGTGACTACGAAAATGTGTCTGTATTCGTCCCGCCGGAGATAAGATTCTTTTTCAATATAAGAATCGGCAGTCATCCTTCTCGGTGTATACACAATGGTAAAGAAGGCGGACAGTTCCTCCACCTTGACCTTGGTGGAATTTCCCTTCCCGTCGAAAGCAATAATCACTTCTATGTCATTATGGGCACCATAGTCCTGCATAATGTCCATGAGCTTCTTCCGGCACGATTCCAGGTCGCTCCGGTCAAAGATGTCAGGTCTGCCGAAAATCACATTATAGCCGTCTACCAGATAGAGATCCTTCATGACTTATCCCTCTGCTTTGCGGCTTCATAAATAAGAAGAGCAGCTGCTACAGAAACATTGAGGGAAGAAACCTTCCCTTTCATAGGAATACGTACGCAGAAATCGCACATTTTCCGGGTAAGAGGACTTACGCCCTTCCCTTCTGCCCCCATAACGATGACCAGCGGGCCTTTCAGGTTGGCGTCATAATAGAGGCTTTCACCGTCCATATCGGCTCCTACCACCCAGAATCCCTTTTCCTTCAGCATTTCCAGAGTCTGCCTGATATTTCCCGTCTGACAGACGGGAAGATAGGCAAAGGCCCCGGCCGCGGTCTTCATGGCCGCTGCCGTTACCGGCGGGCTCTTATGCTTCGGAAGAAGCACCGCCGCTGCGCCGGCACATTCCGCCGTGCGGACAATGGCGCCCAGGTTGCGCACATCCTCCAGCCCATCCAGCAGGATCAGGATGGGACTCTTCCCTTCCCAGTCCGCCAGCACCCGGTCAAGATCTGCATATTCATAGGGCTTCAGCATGGCTGCAATGCCCTGATGCACTACGCCGCCGGACATATCATCCAGCTTTTCTTCCTTCACCTCTTCCACCGGCACTCCCTGCTTTTCAGCCAGAGCCGCCAGGGAAAGCAGACGGTCATCCTTCTTTCCTTCCTTCAGGAAAACCCGGCGCACTCCCCTGCTCTTCAGAAATTCGGATACGCTGTTTCTTCCACAGATAAGGAAAGAGTCAGAAGAGCCCTCCTGTTTCAAAGGTCTTTTCTTTCTTCCGTCTCTGGTGGATGAGGACAGGGGCTGCCGACGCTGTCCGGACTGTTTCTGTTTAAAGGATGGTCTCTCCCTTTTATCAGTTTTCATGGCTCATTTCTCCTGCCACATACTTCAAGCTTTTTTCAAGGATGAAATCCAGCCGCTGCTTCTGGCCGGAAAGGTACAGATAGCCAAGAAGCGCTTCAAAGGCTGTGGACTCCCGGTATTCCTCTACAGTGGCACTCTTCGGCACATGGGAACTGGTATTCCTGGCCCTCTTGGCCACCTTCAGCTCCCGCTCATTCAAAAGCTCCCTGATTTCAAAGAGAATACGGCTCTGCCAGCGGGCGGAAACGATTTCCGATGCCAGACTGTTCAGAATCTGCACATTATAAATGCCTGTATCGATAAGGGCCTTCCGGATAAAGAAGGACCAGCAGGCATCACCAATATAAGCCAGGGTCAGCGCATCCATGGAAAAGACCTCCTGTTCACAAAGAACAGGAGATTCTTTACCAATCTTATGAGCCATCTGTTTTTTCAGAAATAAGACTCTCTTAAACTCCACGTTTCTTCCACCTTGCTCCTGTAGGAGTATCTTCAATCACAATGCCGATTTCACCCAGTTTATCCCGGATTTCATCAGCCAGCTGGTACTGCTTTGCTTTTCTGGCAGACTGGCGGACAGCAAGGATCACATTCATGAGGTCATTGTAATCCTTATCATCATAGGCTTCCGTCTTTTTCCATTCTTTTTCCAGAATGCCCAGAATATCAAGGATTGTCTTGAAGGCCTTTCCTGCCTTTTCCAGAGATGCTTTGTTGAAACCAATACCGCTGTGTACATCGTTGTAATACACATTGATGGCCTTGGCCAGGTCAAACATGGCGCCCGTAGCAAGGCCCGTGTTGAAATCATCATCCATAGCTTCATGGAACACCTTCATATCAGCTTCCGCTGCCTGTTCCAGCGCCTTGGACGCTTCGGTCTCCTCATTTCCTTCCATACCGGACAGTTCCTTCACCCGGGCAATGACATCCTTCAGCTTGTCCATATTCTTCTCTGCTTCTTCCAGACGGTCATCGGAGAAATCAAGGGGACTTCTGTAATGGGTGGACAGGAGGAAATAACGCAGCGCATCGCCGGAATATTTCTCCAGCACATCCTTCACCAGGAAGAAATTGTTCAAAGACTTGCTCATCTTTTCAGAATTAATGGTGATGAAACCATTATGGAGCCAGTAATCTACGAAATGGCAGCCTGTGCAGCCTTCGGACTGGGCAATTTCATTTTCATGATGCGGGAAAATCAAGTCAGAGCCGCCGCCGTGGAAATCAAAGGTTTTGCCAAGATAATGGATGGACATGGCAGAGCATTCGATATGCCAGCCCGGACGTCCCTTGCCCCAGGGGCTTTCCCAGAAAGGTTCGCCCGGTTTAGCAGCCTTCCACAGAGCGAAATCACCGGAATTTCTCTTCTCATCATTCACTTCAATGCGGGCCCCGGCCAGCATATCTTCGATTTTCCGGCCGGACAGTCTGCCGTAATCCTTGAAAGTGGAAATATCATAATACACATCGCCGCCCAGTACATAGGCATGGCCCTTTTTAATCAGGGTTTCCACCATATGGATAATATCATCCATATGTTCAGATACCCTTGGATACACATCGGCCCGGCGTACATGGAGCGCATCCATGACCTGGAAATACGCATCGATGTAACGGTCGGAAATAGTCTTCCAGTCCGTGCCCTCTGCATTGGCCTTATTGATAATCTTATCATCCACATCCGTAAAATTCTGTACGAATTCCACCTTGTAGCCCACATATTCCAGGTAGCGGCGAATCACATCCCAGGTCACTGCCGGACGGGCATTGCCGATATGGGGATGATTGTAGGGCGTTACGCCGCACACATAAATCTTCGCTTCCCCTGGTGTAATCGGTTTAAATACTTCCTTTTCCTTCGTCAGCGTGTTATACACTTTAATTTCTTCCATTTAGATTCCTCCATCTGTAGAGTGATTTATTTATATTCATATATAAGAAAGATATGATAAGCCTGTTTTTCCCTGCAACAGTGACACATGGTTATCATCTTCTTTCATGAAATCGATGGGTTAGTGAGCTAGTGAGCTAGTACACTAGTACACTGGTACACTAGCCAACTAGCTCCCATTAAAAAGACCGCCGCCTCACAGAGACGGTGGCCCGTTATTCCACTCTGTCGGCAAAAGCCGCGCATAGTCGTATCGTCGACCTACGGAAAAGGATACTGTATTCCCCTTTTCAGCTCACAGATGCATTTCCTGAAAGCTCACCAGACATTTTCACCTTCCATGCCCTCTCTGAAGAATAGCCATCAGTACTTCTTCTGCTCATCGCCCAAACTATGTCAGATTTCATCCACAGAAATCGAATTTTAAATAAGCACGGCAGCTGACCTGGCTTTTGACCCCACACTCGCCTGCTGGAGCTTTCGCTACCCGGTGTCTTCCTCTCACTACTAACCCTCTCGGTTTTCCCGGCAGGACTTACTTCTAAACCGCACCATGCTCAGCAGGATTTTCCTGCGTTACGTGGATCGCTTTGGCTGCGACTACCATCGACTTTCAGCCACAGACCTGCAATGCTTATTAATTATTATAGATTCGACAGGTGGAAACTGTCAATATGAAATATTATATATAGTTTAAAGAAAAGCGCTGCTGATCCAGGAGCCTGCATTTTGTGGATCTCATGGCATCATCCGGGATAAAGCCGGAATGACAAGCCCCTGAAGAGGGCGTATCGCAGAAGGGCTGTGAAAATAAATTCCTTTCGTTCACAGCCCCTTTTGGCTGACTTATGCTTTGTCATCAATAATGGCGGCACCGCCTCTTTCTCCTGTGCGGATTTTGACAGCGGTGGTCAGTTCGGATACGAATATTTTACCGTCTCCCACATGACCGGTGTTGCAGGTGTCGCGGATGGTCTGAATCAGTTTTTCCAGAGGTGTTTCGTAAATGACAATTTCTATTTTAATTTTCGGAAGCAGGTTCACCGAGAGTACATTTCCTCTATAGATTTCTTCCTGTCCATGGGTGAGGCCGCAACCGTAGACTTCAGTAACAGTAATACCGGTAACACCGATTTCATACAACTTATCCTTCAACTCTTCCAACTTTTCAGGACGGATAACCGCATCCACCTTGTAGATTTTCTTATCTGTATTCATAGGTTTCACCTCTTATAATTTCATAATTTATTATACGCTCTTTCACCATGGTCGATAAGGTCCAGGCCCTGGGCTTCTTCGGAAGCAGTAGCACGGACTTTCATGAAAATCCCCAGCACTTTGATAATCAGGGTAGTCATAACTACGGCCACTATGATACCGGTAACAATGCCTGTCATCTGAGGAATGAGCTGGCCGGGATTTCCGTAGAGAAGACCATCGGCACCGGCATCATTGATGGCTTTAGTACAGAAAATACCTGTCATAAGAGCACCCCATACGCCACCCATGCCATGGCAGCCGAAGGCATCCAGAGAGTCGTCATAGCCAAGTCTGGATTTGACGAAGGAAACGAAGAAATAGCAGATGAGCGGTGTGGTGATACCAATGAAGAAGGCAGCGCTGGCATCTACGAAGCCTGCGGCCGGTGTTATGCCTACGAGGCCGGTGAGGATGCCGGTCATAAGACCCAGGGCCGTCATTTTCTTATGAATGATTTCTTCAATAACAATCCACACCAGACCAGCCGTACAGGAGGCAATGCCTGTATTGGCCAGGGCCTGCGTCATCACATCGTTGGCTGAAAGTCCGGCGCCGGAGTTAAATCCGAACCATCCCAGCCACAGGAAACTGCCGCCCAGGCAGACATAGGGAATATTGTGAGGGCGGAGAGAAAGAATGCCATACCCTTTTCTTCTGCCGATCAGAATGGCCGTAGTTAAAGCAGAAAAGCCGGAGGTAACATGAATGACCGTGCCCCCTGCAAAGTCAAGGGCTCCCATATTGCGGATGAAGCCGCCCACGCCCCATACCATATGGCACATGGGATCATATACCAGAGTGCCCCAGAGAAGGATAAAAATACAGTAGGCTGGGAAACGGGTTCTTTCCACAATACCGCCGCTGACGATGGCTGGCGTGAGGATGGCAAAAGCCATCTGGAACAAGGCGAAGAGGATATGGGGAATGGTTTCAGAATAATCCGGATTGGCTGCCATGCCTACATCATGGAAAAAGGCCCAGTCCAGATTGCCGATGATGCCGCCCACATCAGGGCCGAAGGAAAGAGAATACCCATAGACAAACCACTGTACGGTAAAGATAGCCAGACATACCATGGACATCATAATAGTATTAATGGTGTTCTTACGACGTACCAGACCACCGTAGAAAAAAGCCAGAGCCGGAGTCATAATGAGCACCAGCAGTGTGGAAATGGCCATGTAAGCCATGTCTGCTCCATTCAGCTGACTTCCTTCATCAGCCGCCATGGCCATTCCTGGAAGGAAACAGGCTCCCAGAAATGCCGGTAAAAGATATTTGCGCATAGTCATAAATTCCTTTCTGAAAAATAAAAAAGCCGCCTGGAATCTCTAAAATTCCCATAGCAGCGCCATCACCCATTTTTATGAAATTATACAGAGGAGTTTCCCGGGCCCCTCTGCTTTTATACCGTTTTTATCTGCCCTTTCGCTCAATGCCACATCATGACCAGCACCTCCAACATAGAAAGGGCCTGCATACCAAAGTACGCAGGCCCTTTTGCCTTTTGTTTAACTATGCTGATTATTATACACAGAATATCCATAGATTGCAAGCTTTTTTTGCCCGGCTGGATGAAGTCAGAATAAGGAGGATGTTCCTCTCCGGCAGGTACTGACATTCATGCATTTCCCGTCTGTAAAGAGTAAGACACCGCCCACTGATCAGTACATGGCCGCATTGGCAATCACAAGACGCTGCACCTGGTTGGTTCCTTCATAAATCTGCATAATCTTGGCGTCACGCATATATTTTTCGTTCGGATTTTCCCGGGAATATCCATTGCCGCCCATAACCTGTACGGCGGTGGTGGTGACTTCCATGGCTGTATCGGAAGCAAAGCATTTGGACATGGCAGAGAAAAGAGATGCTTTCTTATCACCGGTCATCTGCATCCAGCAGGCTTTGTACACCAGAGCCCGGGCTGCTTCCGTCTTTGTCACCATGTCGGCAATCATCTGCTGCACCATTTCAAAGGAAGCGATTTTCTGTCCGAACTGCTTTCTCTGGTGCGCATAATGGATTGCATTTTCCAGCGCAGCCTGGGCAATACCCACAGAAATAGCGCCTACCACCGGTCGTGATTTTTCCAGCGTTTCCATGGCGATGCGGAATCCCATGCCTTCCCTTCCAAGCCTGGTAGAAGCAGGCACGAAGCAGTCATCAAAAATGATTTCCGAAGTTGCGGAAGCGCGGATACCCATTTTATCTTCTTCCTTGCCCATGGAAATACCTTTGGTATTTCTATCTACGGAAAAAACAGTGAGGCCCCGGATGCCGCCGGATTCTCTTGTATTGGCAAAGAGAGTGATTTTATCTGTAATAGGTGCATTGGTAATGAAGCACTTGGTCCCATTCAGTACATAGCCGCCGTCCACCTTCTTAGCCCGGCAGGAAACGGCGCCGGCGTCAGAACCGGCCCCCGGTTCCGTAAGGGCAAAGCAGCTCATGCCCCCTTCATTCAGGCAGTCGAAATAGGACTTCTTCTGTTCATCGCTGCCTGCAATGAGCACCGGGAATGAAGCCAGGGAATTGGCAGCACACACGGTAGCCACGCCGGCACATCCTTTGGCCAGTTCTTCACTGATCATGGCAATGGTCAAAAGATCCAGTCCGGCACCGCCGAATTCCTTGGGAACCGACAGAGCCGTCATGCCGGACTGCTTCAAAATTCGAAGCAGCTCCTCATCCATAACACCGCTCTTATCGATAGAAAGGGCCCTGGGTGCGATTTCCTTCTGTGCAATATCACGGGCCAGCCCTACCAGTTCCTTCTGCTTATCTGTCAAGTTAAAATCCATTTTCCAACACCTGCCGAATCAAAAAAAACAAGGGTTCTCAATCTGTCTGCAGCTCCTGCAGACATATGTCCTTCTCATTATAACAGATTTATGCCTAAAAATTCACTGGGAATCCATAAAAGGAAAGATAGCATATAAGCGGGGCAAAACGGTGTCATTTCTGATAAACCATGGCAGGGCCTGTCCTTTGATGTATGAAGACCCTTAGATTGACCTCCTCATGAACCATGAAAAGCCAGGCAGGGCTTTGCAGCCTTTTACCTTTCCCCCTCTTTGTCCGCCCTCTCTCTTTTCCGGTATGCTCCCCTGCCATGAAGCAGTAACGTATCCCTCTGTTTGATTTTTCATAGCTGCCAATGGAAACGAATTGCAAAACTCCCGATTTTATCGGTATTCTAAACTTATATAGTCTGCTATGTATATTGGAAAATCTGATGACCCTGTATTATAATATATGAGATAAGAAAAGGTATTTGCATAATCTTGACAAATCGCTTACAATAAACACTGCTTTTCTGAAACTTTAAAACTGACTAAAACTAGAAACACAAGATATATCTGTCCGGCACGCCGCTCCACCGGAGCAGATAACTGCGCCGATTTCCGGCTTGTGGGCGGCTAAAAGGATACATTATGATTGACAAATGTAAAAAGCTTATCGGACTTTTGATTCTGATTGCTGCTGCCGTCATATCCGTTTACCTGGTTCGTATGTACTATCCTGAATTTTATTACCATACCATCCACCTCACCATGGCCGGCGATGTGGACGGTCTGGCGGATTACATTTCTTCCTTCGGGTACGGAGCTTTTCTTGTGAGCATTGGTCTGCTCATTTTCTGTAATGTCTTCGGAATCCCTACGATTCCCTTCCTTACAATGAATGGAGCGCTCTTCGGCCTGCTCCCGGGGATTTTCATTTCCTGGGTGGGAGAAGTCATCGGCATTGAAATCAGTTTCCATATCGGGCGCATTTTCTTCCGTAAGGAAGCCCGCCGCCTGATTGAAAAGAAGCATATGCTTACCAAGCTGGACAAATACAGCTGTGTGAAGAATATGGCTCTGGCCAGGGCTATCCCCTATTCACCTAATATTCTTTTCACTGCCATTGCCGTCTTAAGCAAGCTCACCAGCCGGGAGCATCTGAAATCTACCCTCATTGGCAAGATTCCTTCTGTAATCATTGAAGTATGGCTGGGCCACGACCTGATTTATTTCTCGGAGCACGGCACTCGTTTCATTGTGCTGCTCTTCCTCCTTTTGGCCGCTTATATCATCCACAAAATGTATAAAAAGAGACACTGCTTTAACAACAAATGTCTGTAATCAAAACCGTCATGGTTTCCATGGCGGTTTTTCCATGGATGAAATCGGAATCGCCGCCTTTTGTTTCCCTTCTATCCATTGTATAATAGGGTAATGAAAGAATGACCAATCTATTCTTTAATTCGATAGAAATATCCCTTCCAAATGATATTTTCTGATAAGGAGGATATGATGAAAGGTTACATTCAAGTATATACCGGTGACGGCAAGGGGAAAACCACGGCTGCCATCGGTCTTGCCATCCGCGCCATAGGTGCGGGGAAAAAGGTATGCATCATCCAGTTCATGAAATCTCTGGCCTACTCGGAGCAGAAAGTGCTCCAAAGCCTTGACGGCATCACCCTTATTACTTTGGGTAAACCTTATTTCATTGCTAAAGAAGGCATGCTTACCGAAGAAGAAATCAAGGCCTGGGGCGACAAGCTGGTGGTGTATCCTGCCGGTCATCCGCCCAAAGAATATCGGGATATGATACGGAAAGGCATTGATGACGCCATCGGTGCCATTTCCGGCCCCTACGATGTGGTTATCCTGGATGAATACAATATGGCCTGCTGGTATGACCTGGCCACCGAGGAGGACACGAAGGAGATCCTTGCTGCCCGCCGTCCGGAGGTGGAACTGGTATTCACCGGCCGCAACGCTCCATCCTATATTCTGGATGCTGCCGACCTCATTACTGAAATGAAAAAAATCCGCCACTACTATGACAAAGGTGTCATGGGAAGGGAAGGAATCGAAGACTGATTTCCTCTGCGGAAAAAGAAAGGATTGCATAGAATGGAAAAAATTACAGGTAAAAGCATTTCCGGTATGGTTACCATCGGACCACTCCGGGTATTCCGTCATAAAGAATTCAGCGTAGAAGAATCGAAGGTAGACCGCCCGGAAACCGAAGTGGCCCGGTTCGATTCTGCCAGAAATACCGCCTCTGCCAAAATGAATCAGTTCTATCAGGAGGCGGTGTCCCATGTGGGTCTGGATAATGCTTCCATTTTTAAAGTATACCAGCAGATGCTGACAGAATCGGAATTTGTAGATGCCGTTCGCTCCATGATCCGCAGTCAGAGCATCAATGCAGAATCTGCCATTTCCCAGGCTGAAAAGAACTTCACCCAGATTTACAGCAGCGGAACTGATGTATACATGCAGGCCCACGTGGCAGACGTGCAGGAAATCGCCCGCATCCTCCTGCGTACCCTTCATCAGAAAAAAGCCATGTTTGCCGGCGATGAGCCCTGCATCCTCTATGCCGATGACCTCACCCCCAGTGAAACCATCCAGATGGATACCAAGAAAATTCTGGGCTTCGTCACAAAAGAAGGCACCCCCACTTCCCACACTGCCATTCTGGCCAGGGCACTGGGCGTTCCTGCCATCGTAGCTACCGGCACAGAAGTGGATGACTCCTTTGACGGCAAAACAGCTGTGATTGATGGATTCTCCGGCACTGTATATCTCGATCCTACACCGGGCATTCTGGCAGTGATGAAAGAGAAGCAGGACCAGAGCATCCGGCTGAAGGAACTGATGCAGCAGCTGAAAGGCCTTCCCAGTGAAACCGTAGATGGTCACCGGGTCGAAGTGGCAGCCAATGTATCTTCCGCCTCCGACCTGGCTGCCGTTCTGAAAAATGATGCCGAAGGCATCGGCCTCTTCCGCAGTGAATTCATCTACATGGGAAGAGACACTCTCCCCAGTGAAGAGGAACAGTTTAATATTTACAAACTGGCCATCGAAACTATGGCAGGTAAGCGCGTCATCATCCGTACCCTGGATATTGGCGCTGATAAGGAAGCCTCTGCCTTCCATCTGCCGAAGGAAGAAAACCCTGCCCTGGGCATGCGGGCCATCCGTATCTGCCTCAAGCGGCCGGAAATCTTCAAGACCCAGCTCCGTGCCATTCTCCGGGCCAGTGCCTTTGGCAAAGCAGCCATTATGTTCCCCCTCATTACCTCGGTATGGGAAGTATGGAAGGCTCGGGAAATCCTGGACGAAGTCAGAATGGAACTGGATAAGAAGGGCATCGCTTATGACCATCATATGGAAGTAGGCATTATGGTAGAAACGCCGGCAGCTGCCTTAATCAGCGACAAACTGGCCAAAGAAGTAGATTTCTTCTCCATCGGCACCAATGACCTGTCCCAGTACACCCTGGTAGTAGACAGAACAAGCCGCGTCCTTTCTGACTTCTTTAATCCCCACCATCCGGCAGTACTGAAACTGATTCAGATGACCGTGGAAAACGCTCACAAAGCAGGCATCTGGGTAGGCATGTGCGGTGAACTGGGTTCCGATCTTTCCATCACCGAAACCTTCCTCCGCATGGGAGTGGATGAATTCTCCGTAGCCCCCTACTCTGTACTGCCCCTGCGGAAGCAGATCCGTTCCATTGATTTAAGTAAATAAAGAACCGCCTTTAAGGCTGTGAAGAAATGAGGATATCCCCTATTTCTTCACAGCTTTTTTTCTGCCATCTTTCCAAAAACTTCCCGGGACAAAAAAGCAGGATGAAACTCGTCCTCCCAGTCCTGTACCTATCTATTATTTACTAAATTCATTTAAATATATAGTATTCAATGCAATACATAAATATTTTATAATAGGTAATGACATTATATGTATTATATGCTATTATTTGAATAGAATATTTCGTTTTCTTGAAAGGAGCTGACTATGAGACGAAAAATCGAATCCCTGAGCACCACATTTCTTTCCTTTTTGCGTTCCGAAGCATCGGGCGGTGTCATTCTTCTCATATGTGCCATCCTGGCTGTCATCATAGCCAATTCTCCCTGGGGCGGCGCCTATGAGCACAGCCTTCACACGCCAATAGCCATTGGCATAGGACCTTTTTCCCTGGAAATGGGACTTCTTCACTGGGTCAATGACGGGCTCATGGCCGTTTTCTTCTTTCTGGTAGGCCTGGAAATCAAGCGGGAATTCCTCTATGGAGAACTCCGCACCAAATCTGCCATGATTCTTCCCGTCTGCGGGGCCCTGGGCGGCATGCTGGTACCGGCCCTGTTTTACAGCCTTCTGAATTTTGGCACTGCAACCTCCGGCGGCTGGGGCATTCCCATGGCTACCGATATTGCTTTTGCCCTGGGCATTATGACCTTGGCAGCCAGAAGCGCACCGCCGGGGCTGGTGGTCTTCCTGACGGCCCTGGCCATTGTAGATGATTTAGGCGCCATTGTCGTCATCGCCCTCTTTTACAGCACGGACCTTGCATGGATAGCCCTGGCTTCCGGACTGGCAGCTCTGGCCGGCGCATTCCTTTTAAACCGCTTGAAAATCTGTTTCTTCCCGGCCTATCTGGCTTTAGGCCTTGTGGCATGGTACTTTTTCCTGAAAGCCGGCATCCACCCCACCATAGCCGGAGTCATTCTGGGCTTCTCTATTCCGGCAGAAGGGAACTGCAAAGTATCCATGCTTCATCAGTGGGAGAAGAGACTTCACCCCTGGTCTGCATATCTCATCATGCCCGTTTTTGCACTCTCCAATGCGGGCGTAGAAATTTCCCTTGCTTCTCTGGATTTTACTTCTCCCCTCCCCTGGGGCATCCTGGCAGGACTCTTCCTTGGAAAACCGGTCGGCATCTTCGGCTCTGTCTACCTTCTCCATAAAATAGGCCATATAGACATTCCCGGCAAAGCCTCTCCCCGGGAGCTGGCAGCTACCGGCATGCTCGGCGGTATCGGCTTTACCATGTCCATCTTCATCGCCTCCATCGCCTTCACGGATCCCAGCCTCCTGAACCTGGCCAAATTTTCCATTCTTCTAGCTTCCACTATTTCTGCTGCCGCAGGTACCCTGGTATTTCTCATAAGCGGCTCTAAAGGGAGAGATACTCTGCCTCTTTCCGAAATGGAAAAAATCCAGGGATAGATGATGACACTTTCCTCGCCTTACTGAACCCCTGATGTCTGGAAATCGCTGATTTTCAGGCGCCAGGGGTTTTGTCATGAAATATCTCCCGCCCTCTATGCAGAATCCGAGACAGGCAAAACCATCCATGCAAAAACACCCGATAGTTGACTCTTTCAGAATCACTTTCGGGTGTTTTTACTCTGCATCTATGAAATCAGCCTTTAGCCGCCAGCTTAAGAACCATAGCTTTCAGTTCTGCGATTTCCTGGTCCTGTTTGGCAAGTCGGGCCTTCAAATCTTCATTTTCCTTAAGCTTCAGGTTCTGTGCTTCCACCTGCTGCTTCAAGGCCATGATTTCTCTGGCCATAACGGTACGGGAACCTATGATGGCGTTTCCATGGCCCAGGCGGATGCTGACGCCTGCATTGACCATGTTTTCTCCGCCGCCCCAGCTGCCGCCCAGAGAGAAGAGGGTATCTTCATTAGGCTGGTAGAAGGCGCCAATGGCACCGGCCTTGGCATTCACATAGTGACCGAAACCAGCAGCAAAGTTCCACTTTTCTTCCGGATTGAAATCCAGCGGATGAAGCGCCGCCAGAGCAGCTGCCCCGGCACCAACCCGGTTCAGGCGATTGTTCAGCTTGTTTACAGCTCCATCCACGCCGCTGACCAGACCTTTCAGCTGGCTCACGTTCACCGCATCGGTATCACTGATCCCCGGTGCCACATCGTGAATCTGCTGGCCGCCCATGGAGACATTGCTGTTTGTGATTTCCACAGCATGGGTATTGTCGCCGTTAGCGGCAATCTTGATGCCGCTATTGGTGATGGTCGTACTAACTTTGCCTTCACTGTTGTTGATGGTCAGGCCGTCGTTGTTCAAAGTACTATTGCCCGTGGTAACGCTGGTAAGTCCCTTGAGTTCGCTGGACAGCTTGATATCCAGACCGTCGCCAGCGGCGTTCTTGACCACACCGATGTTGCCATTTGTCAGCTTGGACGTATCCGCACCGCCGGACAGTTTCATGGATTCGCCCAGGCCTCTGGAGACGGTTTCTCCGTCGTCTCCGGCAAAGTCCCGGCTGCCCAGCTTGCCGATTTCCGTCTTGGCAGCCTCACCGGCAATGGTCTTCACATCGCCGATATTGGCCGCGTTGGTATTGTCTTTGTCGTCCCCGTTGATGATACCGCTCTTCACGTTGGTGATGTTTTTGCCACCAGCGTCAATGCCTTTGCTGTCAATCGTGACACCGCCAGCCTTGATGGAGCCATCATTGACGAGGTCCACATCTTTCTTCAGGCCGATGTTAAGCAATTTGCCATCGTCGGGAACAGCAGTCGTGATATTGCCATCCCCATGGATGCCAATGTTACTGCCAAGGTCTGCCTTGACAGCATTCCCCTTGTCCTCTGCCAAGCCGAAGCCGCCGCCCTGTTTAGCGTCAGTGATACTGCCCCTCACCTACCACTGCAGTTATTCCGTATTTTTCCTTATATCTATTTGAACATTGATGTAAAAGGCGATTTGTTCATATACCTTATAAAAAGGGGTTTTAAAATTAATTAGTTACCTGAAGTTACTATTAATTAATTTATTTCTAACCTTTGTGGGTATATGAGCTTAATACATATGCATAGTCCCTTCATCCCCTCTTCCGCTACCCCTTTTCCTGCAGCAAAAAAAAGACGGAGGCCGAAGCCTTCGTCTTTTTTAGATATAATTTTTATTTTAACAGGTTGCCATCTTCAAAGTAGTTAATCCGCATAGCCTTTCTCACTCGCTGGAGGGTGCCATCGGCTTTGGCAGCCGCTTTTTCTGTGCCTTTCCGGAGGATATCCACCACGTCATCAAGGTGCTGTTCCCAATGCTGGCGGCGTTCACGGATAGGAGCCAGTTCTGCCTGCATCACGTTGTTAAGGAACCGTTTAACTTTGACGTCTCCCAGACCGCCTCTGGTGTAGTGTTCTTTCATTTCGTCCAGGTTCTTGTATTCCGGCAGGAATTCTGCGAAATATTCATCTTTGCAGAAAGCGTCCAGGTAGGTGAAGACGGGGTTGCCTTCCACGTGGCCCGGGTCGTCTCTCCGAAGATGGGTGGGATCGGTAAACATGGACATGACTTTCTTTTCAATGTCTTCCGGTTTTTCGCAGAGATAAATACAGTTGCCGATGGATTTGCTCATCTTAGCCTTGCCGTCGATACCGGGAAGGCGGAGACTTGCTTTATTGGTGGACAGGACAATTTCCGGTTCCACCAGGGTTTCACCATAAATGTCATTGAATTTGCGTACAATTTCCCTTGTCTGTTCCAGCATGGGTTCCTGGTCTTCCCCTACCGGCACGGTAGTAGCGTCAAAGGCGGTAATGTCAGCTGCCTGGCTGACAGGGTAGCAGAGGAAGCCGGCGGGGATGCTGGCTTCGAAATGTTTCTGCTGAATTTCCGCTTTTACCGTAGGATTTCTTTCCAGCCGGGATACGGTGACCAGGTTCATGTAGTACATGGTCAGTTCCGGCAGGGCCGGTACCAGAGACTGGATAAAGATATTGGACTTCTCGGGGTCGATACCTACGGAAAGGTAGTCCAAAGCGACCTGGAGTACGTTTTTCCTGACTTTTTCAGGATTATCCGCATTGTCTGTCAGGGCCTGGGCGTCAGCAATTTCGATGTAAATTTCATCAAACTTGCCGGAATTCTGGAGGGCTGCCCGTTCTCTGAGGGATCCTACATAGTGACCTACGTGAAGGTGTCCGGTGGGACGGTCGCCGGTTAAAATAATCTTCTTCATATATGACAACTCCTATCCATGAAATATACTTTCTTTATTTTATGCTTAAAAACAGGTTTCCGCAACCGTGTCTGATAGAAAGAAAAGGCACAGGCCCCGAAGGATGCCTGTGCCCCATGTATTTCTTATTCCACGGTCACTGATTTTGCCAGGTTTCTTGGCTTATCCACATCGTTTCCTCTCTTCACGCTGGTATAGTATGCGAGAAGCTGCATGGGAATGACGGACAGAATGGGGGCAATGAAGAAGTCCACTCTGGGGATCCGTACGGTTTCAGTGGTGTACTTGCCCAGTTCTTTATCATCTTCATAGCCGATGCCAAGGACTTCTGCGCCCCGTGCTTTGACTTCCTGGATATTGCTGTACATTTTGGAGCTTACCGCATCCTGGGTAGCTACGGCAATAACAGGGGTATCGGCGGTGATGAGGGCCAGGGTGCCGTGTTTCAGTTCGCCGGCTGCGTAGGATTCCGCATGGATATAGGATACTTCTTTCAGTTTCAGTGCCCCTTCCATGGCGATGGCATAGTCGATGGAACGGCCCAGATAGAAAATGTCATGGGCTTTGATGAGACGGTCTGCCACTTCAGCCATATGGTCCTTTTCTTTCAGTACCTTTTCAATCTGCTTGGGCAGGTCTTTCAATCCATCAGTAATCTTATGGATGAGGTCCATGGAAATGGTGCCTCTGAGCTGTGCCATATAAAGGGCCAGCATGAGGAGTGCCACCAGCTGGGTGGTATAGGCCTTGGTCGATGCTACGGCAATTTCCGGGCCTGCCAGGGTATATACGACATGGTCTGCTTCCCGGGCAATGGAGGAGCCGATGGAATTGGTCACTGCCAGACTTTTGGCGCCGTGTTTCTTCGCTTCTTTCAGTGCTTCCAGGGTATCGATGGTTTCGCCGGACTGGCTCACTACGATGCAGAGGGTGCGATTGGTGGTCAGGGGTTTGCTGTAGCGGTATTCCGACGCGATTTCCACAGAAACCGGAATCTTTACGAACCGTTCAATGTAGTGCTTGGCCACCAGACCTGCATGGTAGGCGGTGCCGCAGGCCGTAATAAGAATATTGTCAATATTCTCAAAGCATTCCTTTGTCCAGCCCAGATCAGGGAATGTGACGGAGCCGTCTTTGTTCAGATGGATCTGCACCGTATCGCGGACTGCTTTGGGCTGTTCGAAGATTTCCTTCAGCATGAAATGAGGATAACCGCCCTTTTCTGCTGCTTCAGCAGACCAGGTCACTTTCTGGATTTCTTTCTGCACCGGTTTTCCATCTCTGTCAAGGATGGAGACCTGGTCAGCTTTCACTACCGCCACTTCTTCATCATCCAGAATGTAGATGTCCCTGGTATGGTTAATCACAGCAGGAATATCGGAGGCAATGAAGTTTTCTCCTTTGCCCAGACCGATGATGAGAGGGTTGTTCTTCTTGGTACAGATAATGGTATCAGGATAGGAGCTGTCCATAATCACAAGGCTGTAGGATCCTTCGATGATGGAAAGCATTTTGCGGACCGTGGAAAGGAAATTGCCATCGTCCAGCTCTTCCAGAAGATGAGCTACCACTTCCGTGTCCGTTTCAGACTTGAAAACGTGGCCTTTTTCCATAAGGTCCTTTTTCAGAGTCAGATAGTTTTCAATAATACCATTATGAACCACCACAAAATGGTTATGGCAGTCTCCATGAGGATGGGCATTTCTGTCGGAAGGCTTGCCGTGAGTAGCCCAGCGGGTATGTCCAATGCCGATATGGCCCTGGAGAGGATGCTTTTTCAGCTCGTTTTCCAGATTCACCAGGCGGCCCTGCTTTTTCTCAATGTTGATTTTTCCATTTTCATAAACCGCAATGCCTGCAGAATCATATCCTCTGTATTCCAGGCGGCGGAGTCCGTCAATCAGAAAATTCGTGGCATTTCCACTGCCTACATAACCTACAATACCGCACATAAATGGTATTCCTCCTTATATTCATACTGATTCAAGATTTTCATTTGTATAGGGAAACTGCGTGTATCAAATCCAAGTTATACATACGTTTCATATTATATCACAAACCGTATCTTTTTGAAATTGAACAGGCAGAGGCGCCGGGATATGATTTCCGGCGCCTCTGCCAACTATTTGATTCTATTTTACATCTGGGTGATCATAGATTCAAGACTCTGCATATCCTGCATATTGGCAATCCCCTCCACCGCCGCGGCCACCCCCAGGGCCATGAGGGCGATGAAGAAAATCACAATGAGGATATAAGGGGTCAAAGCAATGAGGAAAGATTTTCCCGGGCGGAACCGATAATTCTGCCCAATGGCCGTCACATCCAGGTAGAAAGACCAGATCCAGATAGCAAAGCTTCCTATGCCGGACAGAGCACCCACACCCGCTTCGGCCAGAAAGGTAAAGAAAACAGAAAAGGCCATGGGCAGAGAAGCCGCCATGAATCCTGCCGTAATGCCTCTGGCGGTACCCATGCCGCCCCAGAAGCCGGAAATATAGTCGATCACTGCGCTGTGCACCAGAAGGGCCGCCCCCATGAAGAGAACCATGAGAAGAAACTGCATCACCAGCCCCGGCCCCTGCTGAAACAGGGAGAGGGACATGAGAAGCACCACAAATATCCAGATGAAGAATCCTTCTTTCAGCTTTTCCTCGTTAGTGATTTCCATCAAGGCCTGCCGGGGTGAAATGATGAGGGCCATAGCCAGATCAAGTAACTGATTCATACAATCCTCCTTACTTCATAGACGGCACAGAAGAGCCTGCCACAGACTCCTTGAAGGAATCGGCCAGCGCCTTTCCAAAGACACCGGACAGAGTTCTGGCTTCGCCGGAAAGGATGCCCTTCAGGGAAACACCGCTGCCATAACTTTTCACCGGAATATTTTCACTCTGGATGCCGCCGCTGGAAGCTGCATAGCTCAAAGCGTCATAATAATTACCCATGGCGTCCACCAGTCCCAGGTCCTGGGCCTGTTTTCCGGTGAGAATCCGGCCATCCGCAATGGAGCGTACCTTATTTTCATCCATCTTGCGCCCGTCTGCTACGGTCTGTACAAACTGGTTGTAAATATCATCCACCATGGTCTGCACCATTTCTTTTTCTTCCCCCGTCATGGGACGGTACATGGAAAGGATATCCTTATGGGCGCCGCTCTTAATCTTTTCATTTTTAATGCCCAGCTTGTCCATCAGGTCTTCCACATTGGTGTAATCCATGTACACACCAATGCTGCCGGTAATCGTGGCAGGAGATGCAAAGATGTAATTGCCCTTGCTGGCCAGCCAGTAGCCGGCAGAAGCACACATATCTCCCATGGAAATAATAATGGGTTTGCCGCTGCTCCTGATCTTATCCATTTCCTCTGCAATTTCCTGGGTAGCTCCCGTAGAACCGCCGGGGCTGTTGATGCGCACCAGGATGGCCTTGGCCTGGGGATCCTTCCGGGCCGTCTGGAACTCTTTCATAATCTGCTCACTGGTCACACCGCTGCTGCCGGAGAGAATCGAATCAGTGTCAGGGCCGCCGTAAATGGGGCCATCTATACGAATCACCGCCACATAGCCCTGCTTGGCGTTTTCCACGCCGCTGTCCTTCCAGAAATCGGAAGTCCCTGCCGCAATAGCTGCAATCAGCAGAATCACAATGCAGAGCAGCATATATTTTCTTTTTGCTTCTATATTCATAACCTGCCTCCTCTTCAGGAAATGATGATTTCATCCATATCAAAATCAGCTTACAGAAATTATAGCACACCCGGAGGGAGCCCGTCTTTCATAAATCTCAAGAGATGGAAAATCTTTTTCCTCCAATAGAACTCTTGCATTCAGGCGACAATTCATGTATAATAAGTCATACATGGCCGGTTAGTCAAACGGTTAAGACGCTGCGTTCTCAGCGCAGAGAGTATGGGTTCGAATCCCATACCGGTCACCATAGAAAAAAGAGTACTGGAAGGTACTCTTTTTTTTTGCCATGTTTTCCCTTTTCTCCCTGAGCTGCTGATTCTCCTCGTCAGAAAATATACTGCACCAGAAACATATAAAAGAGTGTGCCCCCTGCCATGGAGAGAAGCATCTGCCGTCTCCAGAGATGCAATAGAGCCGTGAGCCCCATGCCCAGAGCTTCCGGAATGCCATGACTGCCGGAGAGGAGGGAAACATCCTTCAGGCAGTACACCACCAGCAGGGCAAAAACGGCGGAAGGAAGTGCTTTCCCCAGGTATTTCACATAGCCGGGAAGACGGCTTCCCGGTTTGAAAATCAGAAAAGGAAGAAACCGGGTAGTCATGGTTCCCAGAACGCAGAGAGCTATGGTCGCTATCTGCTGCCACAAAGGCATGGACGTCATAAAAATCCACCCGCTTTCTCTATAGGCTTTCTAAGCAGGGTAAGCACCAGAAGCATACCTGCCATGGCAGGTATAATGAAGGCATCCTTTCCGAAGAACAGGAGGGAGAGTATCGAAGCGGCAAGGCCGATGAGGGCCGTGTAATGCTTCCCCTCCTTCAGCCACTGCTCCAGAAATACCACAAGGAACATGGTAGTCATCACAAAGGAAAGGCCTTTTGTATCAAAAGAAACAAGGGACCCCAGCAGGCCGCCGATCATGGCGCCGGAAACCCAGTAGGTATAATCCAGGAAAGACACCCAGAAATAGTACCATCCCCTGTCCACATCGTAAGGAATGGTGGCGGAATAGTTCAGTGCAAAAGTTTCGTCACACATCCAGAAAATCAGGAAAGGTTTCTTCCATCCCGTTCCCCTGTACTTTTCCAGCATGGCCAGCCCATAAAACAGATGCCGGGCCTGTACCGTCAGTGCCACCACCAGCGTCTGCCAGGGCGCAAAGGAAGAAAGCAGCATGGATACCGTCACAAATTCCAGAGAACCGCCAAATATGAACATGGCCATAAGGGTAGGATATATAAAAGAAAAGCCCAGGGTATACATATAAAAGCCATAGGCAAAGGCAATAAACCAGAACCCTGCAAATATGGGAATGGTGCAGGGAAAAGCCTCATGCAGTGCTTTCCATACCGGAGATGAAGAGGAATTCATAGGCCCTCCTTAGAAAAACAATAAAGGATACCTGTCCTGCTTTACAGGTATCCTTTATTGTATGGGAAAGAAAAGGAGAATACAAGAGGCAGGGCGCCCTTTGGGCGCCAGAGCAGGCACCGCCTTCGCAGCATTCTCTCTCCTTTTAAAGGAAGAAGACCGCCCCTTTAATCCGGTACCCCGGTGCCTCTGACCGCACCTTAAAAGTGGCGTCCTTCTGTCAAAGACGCCACTTTTAATGATCATATATTATTTATCATCCCCTACCCCAGGCGGATCGTGTCATGGGTGGTGAGGTCCGGCGGGAGGAAAGGCGAGAGGCCGTGAACCGTCCGGCTGCCGGCGGCTTCGGTGAAGGCTTCGAAAATAGCCATATCCAAGCCGTCGTAGGTATAGGAGTATTCCGGATGCCACTGTACAGCCCAGAGGAATTTCTTAGCCGGTGCATAGGCCGCTTCCACCAAACCGTCTTCCGATACGGCCATGGGCTTCAGGGATTCCGCCAGCTTCTTCACTGCCTGATGGTGAAGAGAATTCACGCCCAGAAAGTTCACACCCAGTCTTTCATAGAGAGGGCTTCCGGTAAGGATGCTGTTGAAATGAGCCACCCAGTCATAGGCAAAGTCCATGACATGGTTCGGAGCATGAAGGGTGGGACATTCAGCAGCAATGTCCTGATACAGGCTGCCGCCCAAGAGAGCATTCATCAGTTCCAGGCCCCGGCAGATACCAAGAGCCGGCACATCATGATCCCAGCAGTAATGGAACACCATGGTTTCCAGCTCATCCCGTGCCGGGCACACCGGCCCGCAGACCGGCCGTTTCTCTTCGCCATAGAGAGAAGGCGATATATCCTGTCCGCCGGTAAAGAGGAACCCGTCAAAGTCCTCTGCCATGTCTCCAAATTCCTCTTCTGTCAGATGAAGAGGAAGAATGACGGGAATTCCGCCAGCTTCTTTAATGGAATCCATGTATCCCGGCAGCATCCAGATACTTTCCTTTTCTTCGTCCCACAGCGGCATAACCCCGATCTTTGGCTTTCGCATCATCAACACCTCCTGTTTGACAGGAAATCTTCCTGTCTACTATATAAAATAATAATCCATTCAATCCCCATAAACAAAAAGATGCTGCCATGGGGCAGCATCTTCGCCGAAAGCAAAAAGGCACTGATTTTTATCAGCGCCTTTGCCTTTCTGAAATTCTATGTCCATAGTATAGCGGAAACTGTATTAAAAGGCAAGGAGCCTGCTTAAGAAGAATTTTATAACCATTTCAAGAAAAATAAAGGTGCCTGGCCATGGAAGAAATCCCATAAACCGCCATGCACACAAAATCTGATGAAGGCCCTATAAATGAATCGCTGCTTCTTTACCCTTTACAGGCCGTGCGAAGAGAAGGAGCAGTGCGATTTCCAAAGCCCCTATCAGAAGAAGGCCCAGGGAAGTTCCCACCCCTTCGATGATGGCGCTCACCAGCAGGGAGCCAAAGGGCGCACTTCCCAGGAATACGAAGGTATAGAGTCCCATAATGCGGCCCAGAAATTCCTTGGGCGATGCCATCTGGATCACCGTATTGCAGTTCACAATGAAGGCGATAACGAAAAAGCCCAGAAGGCCGAAAAGAATCAGGGCAGGAATGAAATAGGATACAAAGCTCACTGCCATGAGGAGCAGGCCGCAGAGGATGGCGGATCCGAAAATCATCCCATGGGACAGATGATTCCGGGATGCTCCTGCCAGAAGGCCGCTGACCATGGAACCGGCACCGGCTGCGAAAAGAATGGAGCCGAAGCCGTCAATACCGGCATGAAGCACCCGGTCTGCAAAGAGAGGGCCGTAGGTGCCCATGTTCAGTATAAGCCCGCTCACAATGCCGGCGGCAATAAGGTTCTTATAGATGAGGGGATTATTTTTCGCCTGCATCAGACCTTCCCTGATTTCATGGAGAGGATGCCGTTCTTCCATTGTAGTGATGACGGAATTCACATCCATGCGGCTGTAGGCAATAATAATGGGTATCAGGGACAGGGCATTCATGAAGAAAATAGTACTGTAGGAAAGATATTTCAAGAGGAACGCTGCCAGAAGAGGACCAGCCATACGGGTAATGTTAAAATTGGCAGAGTTCAGGCTGATGGCGCTGTGAAGAGCCTTCTTCCCCACCAGCTCCGGCATGAAGGCCATGCGGGCAGGCATGTCAAAGCTGTCAATGGTGCCGATGAAGAATGCAAAGAACAGTATCCAGCCATAGGTTTCATGGCCGGTCCACAAAAGAAGACCCAGAAGGAAAGCCTGCAGAAGATAGAAAATCTGCGTTCCCAGAAGAATTTTCCGCTTATTGTGCTTATCAATCCAAAGCCCTGTAAAAAGGGTGAAAAAAAGGCTGGGTGCAAACTGACAGGCAGCCAGCAGCCCCAGCAGAAAGGCAGAGTCCGTCATGGTATATACCAGCCACTGCTGGGCAGTGAGCTGAAGCCAGAATCCAATCAGCGCAATCCACTGGGTGATCCAGAATATTCGATAATTTCTAACCTGCAGTGCAGGAAATAGAGAAAGAAGGTGCATAGAGCCTCCCGTAATTGATAGAAATATTTTTATATTTGCATGTAGATTATATCACATTCAACAAAAAAATGCTTTCTCCATCATGAGAAAGCATTCGTACAAATAGAAAGTGGTGGCGGCTTCGCCGCATGGATATGGCCTCTCCTGTGGAAAGGACCTGCCTGTCCGGTGCTTATGCCCTGTTTTCCTTCGCAGATAGAGCCTGGTTCCACCATATCCTGCCAGCACGCTATTTCATCTTTTCCGACTTGGAAAGAGCCTCTTCACCGGCAGCTATCACTTCTTCTGTGGTGATTTCTGAAATGGGAGTATAGTTTCCGGAAGCTATGGTTTTATTCACATGTTCCGGTCCCATGGGCATATCCCAGGAAGAAAGGGCTTTGGAGCAGGGGCCCAGGGGATGGTGGAATTTGGCGTTGCTGGGGCCGAACATGGCAATGGTCGGTACGCCCCGGCTGTCGAACACGTACATGGGGCCGCTGTCGTTGGTAAAGGCCAGAGCGCAGCGTCCGGCAGCTGCCATGAATTCGCCCATGGAGAGCTTTCCTGCTGCCATGACGTACCTTTTCGATTTCATAACGCTTACGGCCTTTTCAATGAGGGGCATTTCCGAGGGCACGCCGAAGAAAACGGGAATCAGCCCTTTTTTCGCAAAATGGTCAGCCACTTGTCCGTATTTTTCTGCAGGCCAGTTCTTTTCTGCCGTGGAACTTCCCACGGAAAAACCTGCCAGCCTGTCACCCGGCTGAATACCCTGGGATTCATAAAACGCCCGGGCCTTCCTGTCCCATTCCGGAGACGTGAAGGTACGCATGCCGCTGTGATGAAGATCTTTCACCCCCAGCCTTTCCAGTACCTTCAGATACTTGTCCACGGCATGGGACTGATAGGTTTCAATGGTCATGGGCCAGTCCATGAAGAAGGAATCTATCCGGGTACCCTCTTCTCCGCCCCAGTGCTTTGGCCCCATGGCCAGGGCCAGAAGGGTGCTTCTGGTGGTGCCGTGGAGGGTCAGAAGGATATCCGGATGAAGTTTTCCGATTTTCTTTCCCAGCTTCCAGGTGGCAGCCATCCCCTTTTCCTTACCGTGGCGGTCAAAAGGAATGATTTTATCCACGTTGGGATTGTATTTCACCGATTCCTGGAAACGGGCATCCATGACAAGGATGATTTTAGACCCCTTCGCCTCCCGGCGGAGCACTTCCAGAAAGGGGGAAATGGAAACCATGTCGCCGAAATAGAGCATGTAAATGAGGACAATGGTTTTGTTTGTCAGGTCCACTTGATAATGTTTTTCTTCCATGGCTTAGTCCCTGCGAATCTTATGAATGAGGCCGGTGGTGGAGTAACCATCCACGAAGGGAAGGATTTTCACTTCCCCTACATACTGCCTTCCTGCCACTTCTTCTACTTTGTAGTCTCCGCCTTTCACCAGAATATCCGGTTTCAGATGGGACAGCAGTTCTTCCGGTGTATCTTCACCGAAAATAACCACTTCATCCACACTCCGAAGGGAGGCCAGCATGAAACTTCTGTCTTCTTCGCTGTTTACCGGACGCTCAGGACCTTTCAGTTTTTTCACCGATTCATCACTGTTCAGGCCTACAATCAGATGGTCCCCCAGGGAAGCGGCCTGCTGCAGATAGGTCAAATGGCCCCGGTGAAGGATATCGAAACAGCCATTGGTGAAAACCACCTTTTCCCCCCTCTCCTTCCAGAGACGTACCTTCTGTTCCGCTTCTTTCCAGGTCAGAGGCTGGTAGGAAAGACGTACTTCCCCTTTCCTGTTCCAGGCTCTGATCAGTTCTTCCCGCCGGACCTGGTAGGTCCCTACTTTGGAAACCGCAATACCGGCGGCTTTGTTGGCCAGTTCCAGAATGGTATCCATCGGAAGACCTGCGGCCACGGCGGAGGCGGTGACAGCCATGACCGTATCACCGGCGCCGGATACGTCGAAGACGTCCTGGGCAGCGGAAGCCCGATGAATGGCACCCTTTTCGCTGATGCAGGTAATGCCCTTTTCCGACCGGGTGACAAAAAGATGGGTAAGATGGTACTTTTCCCGTACTTTCTTCCCTGCTTCTTCCACTGCCTTGTCATCATTGGGAATTTCTCTGCCCACGCAGTCCGACAGTTCCTTCAGATTAGGCGTAATGCCAAAGGCGCCGTCATACTTGGTCCAGTCGGACCCCTTGGGGTCCACCAGCACCGGTACCTTATATGTCCGGGCAAGAGCAATCACCTTTTCTGAAAGTCCGGCGGTAATCATGCCTTTGCCGTAATCGGAAAGGACGATGACTCCAAGACCCCGGGCCAGAAGATTTTCCAGCCATTCCAGCACAAAACGGCATTCTTCAGGAGAAGGATTTTTCTTTTCCTCGTAATCAAGGCGCATCATCTGCTGACGGGCGCCAAGGATCCGTATTTTGGCAGTGGTGTGGTAATGCTCGGCACAAATCATGCCGGACATATCAATGCCTGCCTGTTCCATGAGGGAGGTAAGCACCGCTCCGTCCGCATCATTGCCTTTCATACCGCAGGCATAGACCTGGCAGGAAAGAGCCGCCAGATTGGCTGCCGTATTGGCAGCGCCGCCGGGTACTTCCCGCTGGGATTCCACCAGGTTCACCGGCACCGGAGCCTCCGGAGAAATGCGGTTCACCCTGCCTGTAATATAGCGGTCAGTCATCATATCGCCAATCACTGCCACTTTAATCTCTGTGATTTCTTTTTCTAAAAAACGTACTCCGTCCTGCTGCATAAATACTCCTGCTATTTCACCATAGCCGACTTTTTCAGGATTTCCTCATTGATTCTGCGGCCTGTCTTCGTAACTGCCAGGCCGGCGCGGCTAGTTTCCTTCAATTCTACGGGGAGGCGTCGTCCCACGTCCCCCATGGCCTCGATTACCTCATCGGGAGGGATGACGCTTTCGATGCCGTTCATGGCCATTTCCACCGCCAGAAGGGCATGGACTGCGTGAAAGGCGTTTCGCTTCACGCAGGGCACTTCCACCAGTCCCCCTACCGGATCGCATACCAGACCCAGTATATTTTTCAGAGCCAGGGCAAAGGCATTTCCTATCTGCCTGGTAGACCCTTTCAGAAGATCCACCGCAGCTGCCGCGGCCATGCCGCAGGCGGCGCCGCATTCGGCCTGGCATCCCCCTACGGCACCGGCAATGGATGCCTTTTCTGCAATCACCCTGCCAATGGCGCCGGCTGTAAAGAGGGCGCAGGTGATGTCATACATGGAAGCATTGGTTTCTTCCGCCACCGCAGAAAGGACGGCAGGAACGATGCCGCAGGAGCCTGCCGTAGGGCAGGCTACGATGCGGTACATTTTCGCATTGGCCTCCGCCGTAGCAATGGCATAGGAGGCAGCCCGCTGGCACAGAGGGGAAATGAAGCGCATGTGTCCGGTAAACAGGCGGTTTGCATCGCCGCCCACCAGGCCGCTGGCTGATTTGGAGGTATCGGACAGCCCCTTCTGGATGGACTCCCTGAAAATAGGAATGGTATATTTCATGCGGGCCCAGATTTCCTCATAACTTTTCCCGCTTTCTTCTGCTTCTACACGGCAGGCAATAATGCCGGGAGAGCATTTTTCTGCGTCTGCCACGGCAAACAGTTCTTTCATAGAATGATATTCCATAAAGCCCTCCTCAAATAATATCCAAAGCCATGACGTAGGTAATGTTCTCGTTGGAATTCTTCACTTTTTCCGCCACTGCCGGAGGTACAGACTGGTCAGTGTGAATGATCATGACCGCATCGCTTCCCTTGCCCTTGCGGAAAAGACGCATGGTAGAAATATTAATCTTCTCTTTAGCCAGCTCTTCACACACCTTTGCCACCACCCCGGGCTTATCATAGTGCCTGGTGAGGAGGGTATACTCTTCCCCTGTGATTTCCACATCGTAACCGTCAATATTGGTCACCATAATGCGGCCGCCGCCAAGGGAGCGGCCCACCACCACCACATGGGCACCGTGAATGCCGTAGGCTTCAATTCTGGCCACATTGGGATGGCCCATATCCTCTTCCGAAAGATAGAAGGAAATATCAATGCCCCTCTCTTTGGCTATGTTCAAAGCATCGCGAATGGTGCCGCTGTCCGGCGAATAGCCCATAAGGCCTGCTGCCAGAGCCCGGTCGGTGCCATGGCCTTTGCCGGTTTTCGCAAAGGAACCATAAAGCGTAATTCTGGCTTCCTTCACCGGTTCCCCCAGAATAGCCCGGGCGGTCTGTCCGATTCTGGCCGCTCCGGCGGTGTGGGAGCTGGAAGGCCCTACCATCACCGGTCCAATGATATCAAAGATTCCCATGTTACCCCACCTTTTCAAATGATAGAAACGTTGACGACTCCGTCAAAAGACTTATGAAATCCAATCCCTGCCCCGCTTTTTAGAAACAAAAGAAAATCTGCCGCAGGACGGCAGATTTTGAATATTCCCCAATCCAAAGCCAACCGGCGCAAGGAAGCTCTTTTTATCATGGAGTTACATCCAGTGGCTGAGATCGAAATCTTCGCCAATGGTTTCACGGATACAGATTTTTGCAATGTACATGCCCATCAGAGTGAGGGAAGAACGGCGGATCATGCTGTTATCCCAGATATTCTGCAGCTTCTCCAGATCCGGGGACACCTTGCTGAGAATATATCCCATTTCCTTCCGGTCATAATTCACAGGACGGGATTCCACCAGCGCCAGGATGCTCCTTCTGGTGACCTCATCATCCAGACCCATGTCATCAAAGAGACCTGCCAGGGTGGATTCATCCACAGCCGCCGGCTTGATATAGGAATTATAGAGACTGGGCACCAGAGTGCCTTCCGGCCAGGCGCTGTACACCGAAGCCAGCTCACTCTTCATGCAGCCCCGGAAGGCGAAAATCAAAGGATAGGATTCATGAAGCACCTGGCCGAAGGGAATGTCCTTATTGGCCAGAGATACGCAGTGGAGATACTCCAGCTGCTGATAGCCTGTATACTCATCAGGCAGCTTGTAAAGGAAGGGCGTAATGTACTTTTCCGCATACTTTCTCAAATGTTCTGCATCCACATTGTCCGTATTTCTGGAATAGTGGAAAATGAGAAGGAGCGCCAGGGCATGGAATTCACTTTCCTCCATGCGGGGCATGGCCTTCAGCGCATCATAGGCCAGGATAGTCTTCGTATCAGACCGGCTGCCTCTGGCTACGTCGGAAAAGGCATCGGTCACCATTTCCAGTACCGTCGGCGTAGGCATCATCACATAGGTGCGCTGGGCGTTCTGCATGGCTTCCTGCACCATAATATGGGTCAGCGTATCCACGGCTTCCCGGTTCTTCATATGGAGCCCTTCGATGAGATGCTGGGTGACCCGGCGGGTATCCTGCTCCACCGTAGAAGAAACAGCACCGTAGCGGTTCAGGAAATGACGGACGAAGTATTCCTCCAGCGATGTGAGATCCGGCGCCGAAGTAAACACATGAGGTTCTTTTTCCGGCGGGAACGGACTGCCGGTACTGGCAGCAGAGAAGGCATCCCGGGCTTTGGATTCGCCAAAATCCTTCCTGGTGAACACTTTCGTCTTTTCCTCTTCCTCCTCATCAAAACGCACGGGAGCGGGGCGCTTCGGTTTCACAGGAATAATCCGGGTAGCATCATCCACGGGAGCGGCCTTATGGACAGGAGGCTTCTTCTCCTTTTCCAAATCAGGAAGCCCCTTCTTTTCCTCCTCTCCGTTCTCCATTTCTTCTGCTTTTCTGCGCTTCATGGGGAAACCGCAGATAATGAAGTAGGAAACGGCAAAGAAAAGCGCTGCTACCGCAGCGAGCACTATATAAGGAATAATAACCATGAAATCTCCTCATTCTCATAAACTGACATAAATTCAGTTACATGGTATCATATTTTCGGATTCACTTCAATCATACCATGGTACCCATAGTATAATAATATTACTATAAATGCAAAGGAGAATATGATGGAAGAAATAGAACTTGCCATTCCCGGATGTTTTCTGTCCGTATCCGATGATGACCTGCTTATTACCTCAAACCGGCCGCTCAGCTCCCTTTCCACCGCCATTTACGGCGGCGGACTCAGAACCATTCGCTATGCCTTAAACCACAGGCTCACTCACTATTACCCATCGGAAAAAGACTTCCCCGGCGGCTCCGTATCAGCCTATCTGGAAGAGTGTGCCAGAAGATTGACTGCGGATCCCGAAGAAAGCGCCGTCCTCCTTACCGCTGCCACTGTAAGCCTTTATTCCCATAAAATCATCCAATCCGGTCCGGTAACCGTGGAAATCGTAACCACCGGCGGCGTAGAAAAAACAGCCTGCCGCGCCTCCTCCCCTGCCCTCTACCGGGAAGAAGAAGGCCGCTTTATGCCTCTGGGCACCATCAACATGATGGTACTCCTAAAAGGCCGCCTCCCCGACGGCATTATGGCCAGGGCCTTCATCACTTTGACCGAAGGGAAAACTGCCGCTCTCCAGGACCTGGGTATAGCCGATGTCAATAACGGCCTACCTGCCACGGGAACCGGTACCGACGGCATCACCTTCATCACCGATCCCAAGGGCCCCCTCTTCACCGACGCCGGCCCCTTCTCCGAACTGGGCGCCGCTTTGGCAAAAGCAGCCTATGAATCGGTCACCGAATGCCTGGTAAAATATGACCACCCCTGGAATGCATCGCCCCTCCTGCAGACACCGGATGCCGTAGATTTGAACAAATTAAAGAACACCCCGCCCAAAGAGAACTAATAACGGCAGAAAGCGGTTTGTTCATAAGCAATAGGGAATCTAAGAGACGGGCCATAATCCCCATTCCCGACTATCGGCTATCGGCTACCAGCTGACGGCTCCCAATTCTCAATTCCCGAGTCCCCATTCCCGAGCCCCCAGTCCCCACTCCCGACTATCCGCTATCAGCTATCAGCTATCAGCTCCCGATTCTCCATTCCCCACTCCCCATTAAAAAAATAGACAAATCCCCTGCTCTTTGTTATGATTGATAATAGTATATTGTATTTAGAAAAGGAGTTGGTCAGGCTATGCCCTATGACGAGCGGACAATCAGCGAATTAAGTGAATCTGCGGAAATTACCCCTATGGGAATCCAGCTGGAAGTGAATGCGGAAATTTTTACCACCATCCACAACCTGCTTTGGACCGTGAAAGATGAAGTGGAAATCGACAGGGCTGATGAGTCCCGTCTGTACAGTCTCTGGCGCACCACCATCCGCGAGATGTCACTCATTGAGCTCCGCAAAGGACACGGTCTTCCCATGTCTACCCAGGTAGGCATGCTCCAGGAAGCATATAATATAGAAACCCGTTACATGGCGGACCAGATTTTCCGTCCGGTGAACATGAAACTTGCCCGCCAGATGGCTGAGAGGGAAAGCGGCTTTCATGAGGATGAAATGAATGACCTCTTTGAGCGCACTGTTTGGCCGTCGGTGAAGGAAAACAAAACGGGAAATCAGAAGCACCCCATGGCCTTCATCATTGCCGGACAGCCCGGTTCCGGAAAGACCCGCATGTCTTCCATGATTATCGAAGAGTACGGCGGTAATATCATCCAGTCCATGAGTGATAATTTCCGGGGATTCCACCCCCGTTTCCGGCAGCTGCTCAAGAAATACGGCCAGTACTGCGCCTGCTTTTCCATAGAACAGGGGAAATACCTGTCGGACCTGACCATGAAAAAGGCGGCAGAAGGCCGGTACCACATCCTCCAGGAAGGTTCTCTGGAAAACGTGGCCCATACGCTGGACTATATTTCCTACCTGAAAGACATGGGCTATGAAATCTGCGTACTCCTTCGGGCCTGCCCGAAAAAGGAAAGCTGGAAGGCCATTCATCAGCTCTTCCTTCAGCAGCGGCTGAAAGCTCCCGGCCTTTCCCGGCTCATTACGAAGGACCATCACGACAAAGCCTGCATGGCCTTCCTCTCTGCCACCAATGACCTCATCAGTCAGAATCTCATGGACCGGCTCATCATCAAGAGCCCCAAGGGACTTCTTTACGACAGCGATGATATGCCTACGGAGAGGGTCAGCGAACTTCTGGCCAGACGAATGGTTAAATAAAAGCAGCGGCGCCCTGAAAGCGCCGCTTTATTCATTTCAAAGGAAATTCCCATGGATCCGAAAACACTTTTCCTGGAAACCGCCCGATCTCTTCGGCTCACAGCCTGCGGCGCCTGCAGCATTGATTTTTCAAAGGACCTTTCTCAGGCTCTCTCCAAAGCCGGCCCCGTCCCCTTCGCACCGGCGGAAGCGGAAAAACGACTTTCGCCGGAAAGCCTCCTTCCCGGTGCCCGCTCTTTCTTTGTCATTCTATTTCCCTATAAAACGGAAGAAAGGGAAATGGGAAACATTGCCCTCTACGCCCGAAGCGAAGACTATCACCGGGTCAATCACCGGTACATGGACCGCATTATAGAGGTGACAGCAAAAGCCTTTCCCCAGGCCCGTTTCAAAGCTCTCACCGACACGTCCCCCATGGTGGACCGGTGGCTGGCCTACGCCGCAGGGCTGGGCTTCTTCGGAAGAAACCACTGCCTCATCCATCCGGTGTACGGTTCCTATGTCACCATCGGCGCCATTCTCACCACCCTTCCCCTTTCCCCCGATACCCCCCTCACCCTTTCCTGCGGAGACTGCCGCCTTTGTGAAAGGGCCTGCCCTGGGAAAATCATAGGGAAAGAGCCCTTCAACCCCTGGCACTGCAAATCCTATCTCACCCAGAAAAAAGAAGACCTCACCGAAGAAGAGCAGGCCATCATCCGAAAAACTCCCCTGATTTTCGGCTGCGACGGCTGCCAGAACTGCTGCCCCTACAACAGGAAAGCGCCGCCTTCTCCCCTTCCTGAAATCCAGGAAAACCGGATTCCCTTCCTCACAAAAGAAATGATGGAATCCATGTCCAACCGAGCCTTCGATAAAACCTATAAAAATTACGCCTTCGCCTGGAGAGGGAAAAAAGTACTTCTCCGAAACTGGCATATAGTTCATGAAAAGTAAAAAGAGGCTGTGAAAAAATGATTACCATTTTTTCACAGCCTCTTTTGGTTTTTCCTGTTTCCTGCAGCTGCCTTCCAGGGAAGGCAGCTGGAATGAGCAGGCGTCCTATACAATGATGATTTCCTGTGATTCCTGTACTTTCATGGCCTGCAGGAAATCCATGACACCGCAGCAGGGGGATTCTTATATTTCCCGGGCCGCTGAATGAATCGGTATGCCTATCCCTATTCTCCCTTCTTAACTACTGTTTCGTGAAGTTTGGTACCGTCGGGGAGATAACCGGTCAGGGTCAACTGGCTGCCATCCGATTCCAGAATGGAGTAGTTATCACTTTCCGGCTGGGGAGCCACGTACTGATCCAGCGCATGCTGTTTCCACAGCCCCGGATAGCGTACGTTGCCGGAAAGGCCGTCAATGACATATACCGGCCCCTTGTCGGACCGCTTGAAATCATAGATATGGCCTCTGTCCCTATAAGTATGAAGGTGCGCAGAAATCACCAGATCCACGCCATACTTGTCAAAGAAAGGCATGAAGGCCTGTCCTTCTTCCGAAAAGCCCTCTTCCCGGTGGGGACGATTTTCATCGGCAAAGCCGTACTGCAGAGGATCTTTGTGCATGAGCACCACTTTCCATTTCTGCTTTGTTTCCCGAAGGTCCTTTTCCAGCCATACCTTTTCTTTTTCATACAGATCCGGCAGCCACTCTTTTTCTTCATACAGCGATGTATCCAGTACGGTGAAATGCACATTGCCCCAGTCGAAGGAATAGTAATGGTTTTTCAAATCCTTATTTCCATTATCAGGCAGATTGAAATGGGTGAGATAGCGCTGGGGCATATGGTTCTTCCAGTCCAGAGAGTAGGCTTCATGGTTGCCCAGCGCCGGTGCCACGGGGATGCGGGACAGAAGATCCCCGCTGCTTTCAAACCAGGTCTGCCACTGGTATTCATCTTCCCCATTGTCTACCAGATCACCCAGAGCAATCATGAACGCAGCATCCTGGTTGGCCTTAGCTGCCTCATGTATCAGATTCTTCCAGTCAGTATAATCGGAGCTTTGGGAATCGGAGGTCACAATGGCCTTGAAAGGGCCTCCATTATCGGTATGAAGGGGATACCAGGAGCTCACCCGGTTTTCTTCCCTTGTTCTGTATTCATAATCCGTCCCTTTTTCCAGTCCCTTCAGCTCTGCTGTATATACAGTGCCGTTAGAAATGCCCCGATTTCCTTCCAGCCTTTCACCGGAAGCGGAAACGCTGTAAATGGTGTCGGTTCCTTTCTTTCTATATTCCAGAGAATTTTCCTTGTCCGTAGGCATTTCCCACATGACAGTCCGTCCCTTTTCATTATCTCCTGCCACCACCTGATGCACGTTAAAGGGCTTCATGGTCTCCGTCACAGGGCCTGAAGCGGCCTGTCTGGATGAAGGGGCCGCCTGGTTTCCACAGCCCGCAGTGACGGCGGCAGTCAGTCCTAAAGCCACGAGCAGGGCTGTCCATTTCTGATTCATTCTGTTTCTCCTTTATTTTCATGTCTCTATGATGATGATAAAATCAATGATACTATTCTACAAGTTAAAGTGAACTTCAAGTCAAGTGCTTTTTCATGACATCAGTTCTGCAGAAAGATGAACGCATCCCTCTGTCGGCACCGACTTGCAATCAACGGATTGCCAAACCGCTTCTATCGCTTTTCCTCCCCTTTCAGCGGCAGATCCGACCGGTTATAGGGATCTTCCATTTCTGTCAGAAGACCCCAGTATTTCTTAGGGAGGAAGTTTCTTCTTTCCCTTGGATTTCTTCTTTCCTCAATGCCCATATGGCGATAGTAGTTTTTCCACAACCGGCGGAAATCTTCTTCTGATCCACTGTATCTGACCTGCTGGTCTTCCTGTTCCACCATACCCATGAAGAGATGGCCGTTTTCGTAGATAGCTGCTTCCCGGCGTCCCTTATCGTAAATAGCCCAGCGTTTCTGGGAGAACCGCTTTTGGAAATGGACGGCCAGGAGAGGGAGAATATGGTGGTCCGGCTTCATGACCGCATAGAGCATGCCGTCATCCAGTTCGCTGAACCGGAGAATGCCCCGAAATTTTTCCGCTTCGTTTCCCACTTCCCGGCACATGGCAAGAATATCCTGCACCCAGGGTTCTTTCCGGCAGGTATAAATCTTCTTTTCCCTCTTGAATCCTTCTTTCATAAAATAAAAGATTTTCATTTCCTTTCCTTCTTCGTTGGAAAGAAAGGCCCGGTACATCCATCGCATCGCTTCTTTGCCGCACTTCTTTTCAAAGGCCGCCGCCACCTTTTCCGCATCCGGCAGGCGGGTGATGACAATGCTTTGGGCACCGAAAAGGGGCACTTCTCCCCCTTCCACCAGAATGCCTTCCAGATGGCTGGTACCGTGGTGGTAGATTTCATAAACGGTGGTCAAAAAGCCCACATAGGTTCCGTCATAAAAGAAATACATGGTATCCCTTCCTCAACTCTGGGTATCAAAAAGACTGATTTCCCGCACTTCCCTTACGGCCGTCCTGGAAATCAGTCGGCTGCGTAGCTGTTGGCTGTCAAGAGAAATCCCACCGTAATAGCGGCCGTTCACAGTCATGAAATAACGGGCCCTTTTCATGACGATACCCATCCTTCTTACATCTTCAAAAGAAAGGTTCCCGTAACGCCGGAGTTTGACAATGCGGAGAGCGCTTTTCACGCCGATGCCGGGCACCCGGAGAATCATTTCATAGGAAGCCCTGTTGATTTCTACAGGAAAGAGTTCCCTGTGCCTCAGGGCCCAGGTGCATTTGGGATCCAGCTCCTCATCAAAATCCGGTTCCTCCGGCGTAAGGATTTCTTCTGCCTGGAAATGGTAGAACCGAAGGAGCCAGTCTGCCTGGTAAAGCCTGTTCTCCCGGGAAAGGGGCGGCCGCCTTAAGGCAGGCAGATTCTTTCCCTTCATCACCGGCACATAGGCGGAATAGTACACCCTTTTCAAGGCGGCTTTCCGGTAAAGGCCCTGGGTAAGAAGGAGGATCTGTCGGTCGCTTTCTCCGCTGGCCCCCACAATGAGCTGGGTAGTCTGACCGGCCGGCACGAAGGAGGGAGCCTTTTTGAAATGTTTCTTTTCCTCCTTGTGCACTTCGATGGATTCTTTGAAAAATTTCATCGGTGCCAGAATGGCATTCCTTGTTTTCTGAGGCGCCAGAAGGCGGAGGGACTTTTCCGACGGCAGCTCTATATTCACGCTGACCCGATCCACGTACCGTCCCAGTTCATTGAGAAGGGCTTGATCCGTGCCCGGTATGCCTTTCATGTGGATATAGCCGTTGAAATGCTCCCGCTCCCGAAGCAGCCGGGCCACCTGGATAAGAAGCTCCGTAGTATAGTCGGGGGAGCGGATAATGCCGGAGGAAAGAAAAAGGCCTTCAATGTAGTTTCTCTTATAAAATTCAATGGTGAGCGTCACGATTTCTTCCGGCGTCAGCATGGCTCGCTTCGTATCATGGCTCCGCCGGTTCACGCAGTATTCACAGTCATAAATGCAGGAATTGGTCATCAGTATTTTTAAAAGAGACACGCAGCGGCCATCGGCTGTCCAGGTATGACATATGCCGCTCTTATGGCCGTTTCCCAGTCCCCCTGCGTTGGCCCGGCTGGAGCCGCTGGATGAGCAGGATACATCGTACTTGGCGGCATCTGCCAGAATGTCCAGTTTTTCTCCGATATCCATATTTCCTCCTAGAACATTTTTTCTTGATTCATTATATCACAAAACAGAATGGCTGTTCCAGTGAAACTTCCATAAAAAAAAAACAGACCTTCCAAGCCTGCTTTTTCTATGGACCTTATTCCTTTTCCTCTGTATCCTTCTTTTCTACTTTTTTCAGAACCACAGAAGAGCCCTGCTTTTCTGCTTCAAACTTATCCTCTTCCGTCAGGTGCTCTGAATCCAGCACGATTTTCACACCCATGCGGTCCAGCATTTCATCAATCGTATGCTGTGTCTTGAAAAGTTCACCCATCAGTATCGTCCTCCATTATACATGATCTTTCCATTCATAATATTCTTTTTTGCGAATCTGCCTCCACAAGAAGGCCCCCAGGGTCCACACAAAGGCAATCACCAGAAGAGCCGTACTCGGCATGCCGTCCATGGCCTGCTTCAGGGAATCCACTTCCACCGTAAAAAGGGAAGGAAGAACAGCGGCATAGGCCGAAAGGTAAATGGCAATGGCAAAGAAAGAAGAAACATAAGCCGCTGCCAGCCCCACTTTCACATGACGCATACGGGTCATGAAGAAGGCTGCCACAAAGAGAATGGCTGTGGCCACCAGACTGATCCAGAAAAAGCTGCCGTAGGTATTGGAATCACCGGCATGACTCTTAAGAAGAATGGCCAGAATGATGTATACCACCACGGTGAGAACGCTGGATACCAGAAAAGCGGCGCGGAACCGTTCTGCCAGGGGATTCACCGCCTTCACCGCCCCATACAGGGTGCCCAGCTGGAAAGCAGCCAGAATCATCCAGAGAGCGCAGAAAATGCCGAGAACCGAAAATTGAGAACCGTCATTCATAAGAAGGGAAGAACCGGCCAGTCCCATCACCGCAAGGGCTGCATAGGAAAAGACGGAAATTACCTTCATCACCGCCGGCTGGCTGAAGGAATTTCTGAAAAGGGACGCTGCCATGCGAAGAAGGGCCCCTGCTGCCACCAGCAGGATGAGGACAATATTTTCCGTGTGGAATAAATTATCCGAAACACCGGGAATGGCGGCTCCCATCATGAAGAGCCCCAAGAAATACCAGAGTTCATTACCGTCCAGACAGGGACGAAGAAGGCCAAGCACCGCCCTGTTTTCATCCCGGCTGCGGCACACCAGCGGTGCAGAAAGGCACAGGCCCCAATCCGCTGCTTCCAGGATCATGTATAATCCGAAAAAGCAGAGTGGCAAAAGCAATACATTCGAATCAGCGTTCATAAAATCCTCCAATGATGATTAAAGATAACACCCTTTAAAAGTATACCACAACAGGAAGGACTGCAACAAAATTTTTACCTGTCAAAAAGAAAACAGGGCGCCTCCGTTTTGAACTCCTCCCCTGAATCTGCTATGATAAAAATAACAAATCAAGTGAAACTGATTGGCACAGGAGGGATACCTATGAATCTGTCTAAACTGGTAAAAGCACTCCTTTTGGCTCTGGCTGCCGCTGTGGTATCCAAAAAATTAAAGCCGAAGGCAAAAAACAGAATCGAAGAAATGGCAAGGCCCGATTCTTCCACCCCCGCCGTATTAAAGCCACTGGAACCCATCACCAGGGCCTACTGGATTCTTCATCCCCAAAAAGCCCTCTATCTGTGGCTCTTCCAGAAATCCTTCGGCTTTGCCTGGAGCCTGGCTAAGAGATATTTCAGAAAATAAAGAGCCTCTATCCCTATCACTCCCCCTCCACCCAGGAAAGGGAAATCAAAGGGCTCAGTCATCAAGGGTTCCCTGCTCAAAAACTTTCCGTAAACTTTCTTCCCCTGTCCATGGCGCCCAGGAGGGTACCCTCTTTCCCTGCGGCATAGAGCATGAGGCCTCTGTAGAGGGATAAAAGAAAAGGGGCTCCCCTCTTTTCCAGGTCCCTGTCAGAAATAATGGGAAAGGCCCAGTCAGCAGTGTAAATCAAAGCAGAATGGAACTCTTCCTTTTGGAAGAAGGACAGTACATTGGCCTCTGCCAGACTGATGCCAAAGGGCGTTCCGCCATAGAGGGAAAGACCCTTTCCCCCTGCCCTGCCGGCAGAAAAGGCGAAACGGCCCGCTTTTTCCGGAGTATCGAAAAAGGCAAGGATTGCGCCTTTTTCCGCCCTTTTGACTGTTTTTTCATCTATTTTCCCTTCCAAAGCCAGAGATAGGTCCAACCCTTCCCCCGAAAGGGAAGAAGCCGCTTTTTGGAGAAGGAAAGAAGGTTTCGAATCTCCCTTGAAAAAGGCATACACCTGCAGTAATCTTTTTTCTTTCATTTCCATCATTCCTTTCCCTGTGAAGCTTCCCGCCGGGAAAACTCCAATTCATTCATATCCTCTGCCTGTAAAAGAAATTATATGCACCCCGCCTCTCTGAAGCCGTCAAAAGGGCTGTGAAAAAATGAGTCACCATTTTTTCACAGCCCCTTTTTGCTTTAGTTTCAAGACCTTGAACCGTAAACGGAGCCCGACAGTTCGCCGAAGGAAAGAGGACGGCCTTCCATGGCGGCAATCCGTTTTCTTCTTTCCTGTTCATCATATTCTCGAAGGCTCTGGGTAGCAGTACCCCAGATGAGACCCAGGGCAGCCATGTTCATGAGAAGAGATGTGCCGCCGAAGGAGATGAAGGGCAGTGGTATGCCGGTGACCGGAAACCAGCCGATTACCATGGCAATGTTCACCAGCCCCTGCACGGAAATCAGAAGGGTCAGACCGTATACCAGAAGGGCCGGATAGGTTTCCTTCAGTTTTCTGCCCACTGACAACCCGTAAAGCATGAAAGCCAGGTACAGGCAGAGCAGGGTGGCGGAGCCTATAAAGCCGTACTCCTGACTGAATACGGCATAGGCAAAGTCGGTATACTGTTCCGGCAGATAGAGGAATTTGGAGAACCCCTCCCCCATGCCCTGGCCCAGAATGCCGCCGGAGCCCACGGCAATGAGGCTCTGCATGGTCTGGTAGCCCATGCCCTGGGCATAGTCTTCCGGATGGAGGAGCACCACCAGCCGGGCCATACGGTAGGGCGCCACAATGGCAAGCCCCAGGAAGAGAATAAAGGAAATCCCTAAGGACAGCAGGATTTCCAGAAGAGGCATGCCTGCAATGATGTAGAGAAGCCCCGGAAAAATAAGTATCATGCCGGCGGTACCCATATCAGGCTGTTTCAGCACCAGCACCGCCATAATGAGGGGCATGTAGAGCGGGGTGAAATAATGAAAAAGGCCGGCAAAGGTGGCGCTCTTCTTTTTCCTGAGGGAGGGAATGAAAAGTCCCGCCACCGGCAGGAACAGGTGTCCGAAAATGGACATGCCCATGCGGGCATCAATCTTTTTGGCCAGATGGGCTGATGCCCAGACCAGGCCGGTGACTTTGGCAATTTCCGAAGGCTGGAGGGAAAAAGGTCCCAGTGAAATCCAGCGGGTAGCCCCATTCACAGTCCGTCCTGCCACCATGACAAGAGCCAGAAGACCTATGGTGCCCAGGCACCATAGGAAAGCCCCCTTCTTAATCACATGGTAATTCACCCGGGACAGAATGAATGCAAGAAGGCTGCTCACTCCCAGAAAAACCAGATGCCGCAGGATATGACTGTAGGGATTGGCACCGGACTCCATATTCATGTAATAGGTAGAGCTGTATACATTGAAAGCCCCCAGGATAATCAGTATGCCTGCCACGATGAACATCTTCTGCAGTGCCCGGGGCGCATACTTCATATCAATCAGGGACGTCTCGCTACGAGACGACATACCGGATTCCCCTTTCTGGAGAACTTTTCCTCATATTCCGTTTCCACGTCCCCTGCCACCGGAGCGGCATGAAGGTCATAGGTCACATGGGAAAGTTCCCAGCCCATCGCTTTAAATTCTTCAATGGAAAAATCAAAAAGGTCCTTATTGTCGGTTTTGAAGCGGATTTCTCCGCCTTCCTTCAGGATAAGGGCATACCGTTTCAGAAAATCCCTGTAAGTGAGCCGACGCTTGGCATGCCGTTTCTTGGGCCAGGGATCGCTGAAATTCAGATAAATCACATCCACTTCCCCTTCGCCGAAGATATTCAGGATTTCGCTCACATCGCCCAGAATCAAGCGCACATTGGTCAGCGGCGGTTCTTTCTCTGCCGTCTTTTTGGCAGCATAGTAAATGACCCCTTCCTGCACTTCCATGCCGATGAAGTTCACCTGGGGATGGATGGCAGCCATACCGGAAATAAACTGACCCTTGCCGGTGCCGAATTCCACATGGAGCTCATTTTCCGGATGGGGAAATACGCTTCGCCACTTTCCTTTCTGGTCGGTCGGTTCCTCCAGATACAAAATATCTGTGTATTCTTTGATTGCTTCATCAATCCACGGTTTCCTGCGAAGCCTCATATATTCGATATCCTCCTTGGGAAATACAGGAAATATATCCTGATTTATTCTTATAGTATCACAGCCCGAAAGGTTTGTCACAACAGGGTACGAATCTCACCTCTCCCAGACAGCCTACCCCGTGATGTGCGCCTTTAAGTTTCCTGGCTGGTACCGGAATTTTCTACCTCCGGCATGGGCTGGGCAGAAATAGGAATCTGGTGGAAATTGTCCCAGTCAAAGCTCCTGTTTCCGTCGGCCCTGGCTCTATCTGCAATCTGCCTGTTCCACTGGTCATCCATGAAGGCCTGGTCGCTCCCAAGCTGTTCCACGTCGTTTCGAATCATCACATTGCCGTACATGGTCATCAGGGTGGTCACATCTTTATCGAAACGGGGGGAGAAGATGTCGGCAGTGGGATCGTAATGAGCAGCGGTGAGGCCCATGATGCCCATGAAGGTATCATAGAGCATATCGTTGGAGAAAGGCATATTTCTTCTTTCTATCATGGACTTCATTTCCACAGGATGGGAAGCCCTGTAGGCATCGGATGTGTAAATCCAGAAAGGAATATGGACCATGGTGTAGTCAAACTGGTCCGCATTGTGTCCCGGTCTTTCCGTCACCTGTTCCCCGTGGTCCGAGAAATAGAGCACACTGTCAGCGTGGAGCCAGTTGGTAGCCTCGTTCATAATATTTTCCATCACGTAATCATTGAAAAGGACGGAATTATCATACTCATCATTCATGATTTCCGCAGTACTTCTCGTATTTCCGGGATTCCGGGGCCAATGGTAGAATTCCGACGGATACCGATCCCAGTAGCTTACATGGCTGCCCATGAGGTGCACCACCACCAGCTGGCGGCGGTTATTGGGGTCCACTTTCCGAAGGTAGGGAATGAGGGCAGTGTCGTAATCCTTGGTCACCACGTCGGTGCCTACGTAGGAATTGATCCAGTACTGGTCATCACAGGCCGAACCGATGGCGCCAATCGGCGTATCCCAGACGCCGAAACGGGACTGGTTGGAAATCCAGGTGGTCTTAAAGCCTGCCTCCCTTGCCAGGTCGATAATGGAATAGGCTTCTGCCAGATTCATGTCATTGTACTGGTTCTTTTCCGTCAGCGCTTCCGTCAGCACCTGCACCGTCTGGGTATAGCAGGAATAGCCGTGATTGAAGAACACATAGTGCGGATCAGCGGCCGCTTCCGTCTGGAAGGGCGTAGTCTTTCTGGAATAACCGTACACATTCATATGGTCCCTGGTCAGGGATTCACCGATAACGAGCACATAGACCCCGTCCGGTGCCGCCTTCAGCCGCCGCACGATATCTTTGTCTGCAATATGCATATGACGCCTTGCATTCACCATTTTCTGGAAATCAGAAAAGCTATGCAGGGTTTCATAAGTTTCATAATACACATGGGCCAGCCTGGTGCCGCCGATGGAAAGGGCGCAGAGTCCCACATTCACAAAGAAAAGGAGGAGCATGCCAAACCAGGTCTTTCTGGACACCTGCTCCCTGTTGAAGCTGAAACGGCTTGCTTTGAAAATGAGCCAGCCCAGAATGAGAAGCGCTGCCACACCGGCTGCGATTTCCGCATAGGGAATATTCACTTCAATATACTCCATGGTTTCCGCCAGATTCGTCTGGGCCAGAGCCAGCAGCATATTAATGGAAATGAGGGAATGGGTAATCACATAATAGCCAATGTAGGTAAACTGCACCAGGATATAAAGGATAATCAGCACCACGCAGGCTATGCGGGCAATCATCCGCGCCTTCCCCGGCAGAATCCAGGCCGCCGACAGGCAGGACACAAAGAGGTAGAGCGGTGTGGAAAGCTCGCCGCTCACATCGGACATATCCAGAAGCACCTCCGTCTGGGACGCCAGATAAGGCACGATAAGGGACAAAAGCCACAGGAAGCCAATGGTTAACCATAGATGGACGGCAGCTCTCTTCAAATGATGGCGGATGAAGTAAGCCGTCACAAATCCCACCTGCAGGAAGAGAAGAAATACCTTCACCTGGGAAAAAGGTTCATACCCGCCGGGAGCGCCAAAATACCAGGACAGGAAGAAAGCCAGACAGAAAGGAATCAGCGTGGCAGCCGCCCACCACCGTTTCCAGTGGCCGGGACTTTCCTTCTGCAGAGGAGAGGAAATATGGCTCTCCCGGTATTCTTTTTTCATATGGTCTTTCGTCTTCCGAGTCTCTCTTTCGGAACCGCTCTTTGCATGATTCATGGATTTTACACCTTTTATATAATAAAAATTTTTTACAAAATGAAACAGTCATAACTGATTTATTTTATCACAGAATGGACAGTAAAGGTAGACGGGGAAGGAAAGGTTGACGAGGCTGGCGCCCGGCGCTCGGAAGGTTCAGAGGGTTCAGAAGGTGGTGGTATCGCCCTTCGGTGCACAGCGAACACATTTTGCACTATGCGAACTGGATTTGTAAGGGAGCATCAGCGACCCGAAAATCCAGTGAGTCAGTGACAGCAGAGGATGAAGGAGCGCTAACGACGCGCAAAATGTAGTGAGTCGTTTCCCCTTTAGGGGGCGATAAGTATGAAGTCAGCGTTACGTGCTTTCCTTCCCGCCGAACACTGTCATCCTGAGCCGTAGGCGAAGAATCTCGGTACATGTAGATAGTGACACTTACTAGTCCACTAGTTCACCAGATCACTAGCCCACTAGCTCACTAGCTCACTAAAGAATCCCAATCGGCGGGAAGGAGCTGCCAAAAGCAGCTGACCCCTTCCGGCTCACTCCGCTCGCCACCTCCCCTGAGGCAGGGGGGAGGCAAGGGACGTTACGGGATAAGCTTTTGTGTCTCCAGTGGTGCATGACACAGGAGAAAAGCAGCTGGCAGTGACCCAGGCAGCCCACTAGGGAAGCGCTGATTAAATCGTTGTTTGCTTTTATTCTTGAATTTTTATGCAATGCAAGGAATGAGGCGACGCGAATAGCGAGCTATTTAAGGAGCCTCATGACGAAGCAGTGCATGAAAATTCTTATAAAAGCAAACTCTATGAATTAATCAGTGCTTCCCTAGTGTGTTAGTGAGCTGGTGGGCTGGTGGAGGGGCCAGCCCCAATCCCCAGTCCACTGTCACACTATCCCACTAGCCCACTAATACACCATATGTGGTAAGATAGATGGAGAACACGAGGTGGTTATGATGGCTTACAGGGAAGCGGAGCTGCTTGCCATGGTGGAGAAGGATGCACTTCATCCGGATCTGCTTTTTACGAAGGATTATATAGAAAAGGATGGTGTTACTTCCGATACCGGAAAACGGTATGAGGAGGTGGTGCTGTCATGGCTTCTGGCCCATGGAGACAGTCTGGTGAAGACTGATGAAAACTGGTCCATGTACAGGACGGCAGTGAGAAGAGCGTCGGAGGAAGGGGGCCGGCTGATTGCATCCATTCTTGGACAGAAGGATTTTGCCCGGGGCGTGGCTCTGGATATGTCCATCCATATCAAGGACAGTCAGGCGGGGGAATGGGGCCTGTTTCCGCTGGCTTCCATGGACCGGATGGGCCGGGTGCTCACGGTATATGATGTGAGACAGGAGGGAGAGGCGGAAATGCCTCTTCACCGGCTTCTTCGGGTGTGGTCATGGAAGGAGTCGGTGAACCGGCTCACCCTGGCTTCTGCTCTGGAAAGAAAGAGTCCCTTTGTGCTGAAGGCGGCGGTGCTTGTGACGGGAGCTTCCAATGAGAGGTACGGCAGTTCCCGGAGGCAGTCCATTTCCATGCCTCTTCAGCGGCTTTCTGTGCTGCTGGGGGTGTCTGAGCTCTATGCGTTCCACGGTATCCATCTGGCTCCTGTAAACCCGGGGCTTCCGCTCTATGGGCAGTATTCGAAGGCAGAGCTCTTGTCTCTGATTGAGAAAGATAGTGTCCATCCGGAGTCTTTGTATCAGAAGGAATACATCAACCGTCGGGGCGTTACCTGGGATACGGAGGAGCCCTACTGCCAGGTCCTGGGAGACTGGCTTCTGAATCATCGGGATATCTGGATGACCCTTCCCCGGGGCATGTACCGCCGGGTAGAGGGGGCGCGGGCGGAAAAAATTCTGAAATCCGGTTTCTGGGACCAGGTGAGGAAGCAGAAGGTGCTGCCGCCCTTTGGACGGGTTCTTCCGGATGATCTGGTTTTCCTGGGAAGCCGTTTCCAGCAGGTGGGCCGTCCAGCCATGATGGTCCATGATATGTCCGGTGAAGGGAAAGATGCGGTGTCCCTGGTGCGGGTACTGGAAACGCCGGAGTCTTCCGATACCCTTCTGGGGACGGTGCTTCGGGCATTTACCCATCTGGTGGTGCTGGATGAGGAAAAGCTTTTGAAGGACATGAAGCTGCCCGAGGGATCCCATATAGAAAGCCGGATTCTGCTGGAAAGGGAAGAGGCCCAGACGGACAGTTTCCTTCGGGACCTGCCCTGCCTTTCCGAACTGATGAAGGCCATGGGGATCGGGCTGGTGATGGTGGAAAAGGGATATGAAGCGCTGTGGTAGGATTTCCTGCCCGAAAAGTGTCTTCCTTTTGCCACCAGGAAGCAAATCATTTATAATAACAGATAAACCTTATCTGTTCGAACAGATTACATTTTCCGGGGATCGGGCTTCCTTGCCGAAGCAGCTCTCCGGCAAAGAAGGAGACGGCACATGGGATTTTTTGACAAGGGACATGAAAAAGAGAGCCCCATCGGTAATTTAAGGGCTCATATCGGTACGTTCATGTATTTCGTAAAGGTGGGTAAATCCAAATTCAAGCATAAGGGCAAAGTGGGTGAAATCTTTGCGGATATGGATAATACCCAGTATCTTTTCCAGCAGGCTACTTCCGGCACCATGTATGACATGAAGAAAAAGCTGGATTACACTCTCTGGGATGCAGCCACTCACAAATACACTGAGGATATCCAGAAGCTGAAGGATGAGCTCCTGAAGGCAGTGGATGAAGGGGAAGAAAGCGGCGAATTTGCAGAGGAAAAGAAAGAAAAGGAAATCGAGGCCGAAAAAGAGGAAGAAGAAAAGAAGGCTGACGCCGAAGAAGAACCGGGCAGCTGGAAGGCCCACATCAAGGGCCAGATGGAGGAAGCGGAGGAAAAAGCCCGGAAGGAAGCGGAAGAAAAGGAAAAAGAAATGGAAACGCCGGCAGTGGAAACGGAAGAGGAGTCTTTGACGGAGGAAGACTGCCGGGAGCTGTGGCGTATCATCCAGGGACTGGAAAGAGAGTATAAGGAAATGAACAGCATTGCCGATGACTGGTTTTCCGTCCACGGAAAAAAGACGGGATGCATGGCGGCGCTGGCGGCCATGACCCTTCTCCCCCTGGGAGCGGTATACGGACTGTATCATCTGTTATAGTGAGCTGGTGTACTGGTGGGCTGGCGTCTGGTGTCTGATGTCTGAAAGTCTCACGGTCTGAACAGCCCTGCCGTTTCTGTCCAACATAATTTTTACTTGTATTTACCCTCTTTTCTATGATATGATTATTTCAGAAAAATTGTTTCGGGGAGGTGACATCATGTCCAAACATATCGTTACAATCAATCAGTCTTCTCTGCAGGACTCCATTAAGTTTGAAGGCTGCAGTGAATGTCAGACTTCCTGCCAGTCTGCCTGCAAGACAAGCTGCACCATCGGCAACCTGATCTGCACGACTCAGGAAGAAGCCAAGGAAGCAAAGAGAGCCTGATTTTACGGCCCAGCCCCCGGCCCTAAGGCCGGGGGTTTTTCTATTTCTTCTTTGGAAGGTACAAGGATTGTAATTGGCGGCTCACGAAAGCCGCAATGAAAAGGAGATTATTCATGGATTATAATGTAAAGCCCATGATTCATCGTTTTCGTCAGAATGGCATGAACATTGTCATGGATGTCAACAGCGGCATCGTTCATGTGGTGGATGACGTAACATATAAAGTGCTGGAATTTTATAACGGGAAAAATCGGGACATGGTCCTGGCCAATCTGTCTTCTTCCTATGATGAGAAAGAACTGAATGAAGTGATGGATGACCTGGATGAACTGATTCGCAAGGAAGTTCTTTTTGCCCCCATGGATCCCAATTATAAAATGGCCATTGAGGACAGACCCATTATCAAGGCCCTGTGCCTGAATATTGCCCATGACTGCAATCTCCGCTGCAAGTACTGCTTCGCAGGCCAGGGGGGCTACGGCCAGTGGCGCATGCTCATGTCTTTTGATGTGGCAAGGCGGGGCGTGGATTTCCTCATTGCCCACAGCGGCCCCAGGGAACATTGCGAACTGGATTTCTTCGGCGGCGAACCGCTCATGAACTGGCATGTGGTACAGCAGACCATTGATTATGTACATAAGCAGGAAAAGAAGCACCACAAGAAAATCAAAATGTCCCTGACCACCAACGGCATGCTGCTGGATAAGGAGAAGGTGAAATATCTCACCGATAACCATATCAGCCTGATTCTGTCCCTGGACGGCAGGAAGGAAATGCATGACCGTATGCGGCCTGATGTGAACGGAAATGGCACCTATGATCAGATCGTAAAGAATCTTCAGTACTGCGTGGCTCACCGCAACGGGGAAGAATACTATGTGCGCGGTACCTTCACCAGGTACAACCTGGATTTCACCACCGACGTGGAGGACATGCTGGACCATGGCTTCCCGGCAGTATCCATGGAACCGGTGGTAGGGGAGGATACGGAATCCTATTCCATTAAGGAAGAGGACCTGCCCCGGGTGAAGGAAGAGTATGACCGCCTGGCCCAGCTCTTCATCCGCCGGGAAGAGGAGGGACGTCCTTTCTTCTTCTTCCATTTCAATATGGATCTCTGGAAAGGCCCCTGCCTTCCCAAACGTCTCCGCGGCTGCGGCGCCGGCCATGAATACCTGGCTGTGGTGCCGAATGGCGACATTTATCCCTGCCACCAGTTTGTAGGCCGGGAAGGCTATGTGCTGGGCAATGTGTACGAAGGGCTGAAGAACATGAAGATGATGCACGATTTCCGCACCAACCATGTATTCACCAAGCCGGAATGTGTGGACTGCTGGGCAAAATTCTTCTGCTCCGGCGGCTGTCATGCCAATAATGAGGCTTTTGCCGGCGACATCCATAAGCCCTATCATATTACCTGCGAAATCCAGAAGAAGCGCGTGGAATGCGCCATGATGATCCAGGCTTACAATCAGCTGAAAAAGCCAAGGGTCATGGCTCAGCCCGGCTCTTTTGAAGCTAAAAGAGAAGCGCAGGAAAAACTGCAGTAACGAAAGAAAAGGGACCGCCAAAAGCGCGGGAAAAAGGGGTTTCTGTTTGCACAGAGCCCCTTTTTAATTTATAATATTCTTAAGTGTAGGCAAAATTTGGCAGCTCCTTAGAGCTGAAAAGAAATTGATAACAGGTTCTGAAGATGGATTTTCGTCAAAGGAGGATTCACTGATGAAATTAAAAAGACTGGCAGTCTGTGCGCTGGCAGCATGCATGATCGGCACCGGCGCCATGATACATGTAGATGCATTCAGCCTGGGCAGTGTCCTTGGCGGTGTGGCAAAGGTAGGAGGCATAGGCTTCCTTGTTTCGAAATATGGAGAATCAATTAACAGCGCCATCAACTCGGTGATGATGAAGGAAGGAGCCGGCACAAACTACGCCACCAAGGTGGTGCCTATTGTGAGTATCGGCAACAGCGGCTATATCGGTGCCGCCCAGGTCATCGGCGATGCGGACCAGGTGGAGAAGGTAAAGGCTGTGGGCCAGCTGGAAGTCAGCTGGAACGACAAACTTTTCCGTATCAAAGGCCTGATTCCCATGGACAGTGTCAATCCATCTTCCTTCAGCCGTGTGCAGGGAGTGGGCGTATCTGCAGTGATTGACGTACGAGTATAACGGAGGGTGATACTATGATAAAGAAAGCAATACTGGCAGCGGGAATTTCCCTTTTATGCCTGGCACCGGTTTATGCGGAAGAACCGGCTACCTTGACAGACCGGATTGACCGGGTGGACGAAGTCATTTATGGCAGTGCCCAGGACGGTTCCCTGATCAGCCGGGTGGACAATGCGGACAATCTGATTTATGGCACCGGAAATTCTTCAGCCAGCGGTCTGGACAACCGGATTACCAATCTGTACACCGATGTGGTGAAGAGCGATAACGATGCCCAGCCTTCCATTGCCACCAGAGTCAATGCCATGGAATATTATCTGACCGATGAAATCAAATCCGATTCCCTGAAAACCAGAATCGGGGATCTGGAAACCAAGGTATACGGCACAGAAAAGAAGGGCGCTCTGGACCAGCGGCTGGCCAATCTGGAAAAATCGGTCTACGGTGACCAGCATTATGAAATGAAAACAGTGGAGCTGCCGGCCAATACAGTATTCAAGATTTCCTTAAACGATGATGTAAGCAGCAAGACGAACCAGGTAGGCGATCCGGTAACCTTTACGGTACAGGAAGATGTAAGTGTGGGTAATGTGCTGGTCCTGCCCAAAGGCTCCCAGGGAAGCGGCGTGGTGACTAAGGTGAGCCGTCCGAAAAGCTTTGGCAGAAGTGGTGCGCTGGACGTATCTTTTGACCAGGTTTTCTCTGTAGATGATGAAGTCATTCCTACCGTACTGGGACCGGAAGCTAAGGAAAAGCTGAAAATGGAAGCCGCTGCCGTAGGTGCATCCACCATCGGCGCCCTGGCCCTGGGTCCCATCGGTCTAGTGGGCGGGTTCTTCGTGAAGGGCAAGGATGTGAGCCTCCCGGCAGGAAGCACCCTTTACATTGAAACCCAGGAAGCCGTCACCACCAAGGGCCTGGAACTGACCAGCGGTGCGCCCAATGCGGTGATCCGGAAACGGGTGGTACGGTCTGCAGCAGCCACTGAAGAAACGACGGCTGCCGCTTCGGACAATGAAGTCAAAGAGACCGCTTTACCGGCAGGAGCAGAGAAAAAGGCAGGAGCTGAAGTGAAGGAAAAGGCAGAAGCGAAGGCTGAGGAATCGGCCTCTGCCATGAATGAAAAGGCGAAGGCGGAATTGGAATCGGTACGGGAAAAAGATACGGAAAAGGATGCTGCCAAAGCAGCAGGTTCCAGTGAAGAGACGCCTTCTGTAGTGATCGTGAGAAATGATTAAATGAGGAAAATATACTTAAAACTGCTGGCCCCTCTCCTCTTCTCTTCTCTGCTGGCGATGCCTGCAGGGGCAGAGGAACCGGAGGGCTTGGGGGAAGAAGCGGCGGAACCGGAAACTTCCTCTTCTGCATTGGTCTTTGATGCCAAAGGGGTAGCCCGGCCGGTCACCTCCTACGAGGCGGCCGAAACAGCGGCATCCAGAGAAAAGCAGGATACAGCCAAAGCAAAAGAAAAAGACAAAAATAAAAATAAGGATGGCCAGGAAGAAACGGCAGCAGACAACGGGATTTCAGCAGAAAACCCCATGTATGTCACCGCTGACCGCATGCGTTATAACGATACCACCGGCGACGTGGATGCCATGGGCAGGGTAGTGATCCGGCACATGCTTGACACCTACCAGACAGAATATGTATATGGCAATTCCATTGCCCAGAAATACGTGATACCGGGAGAAGTGCACTGGGTCAATCCCACCACCCGCCTGAAAGCGGAAAGGGCCGATTATGACGGGGCTAAATCCATAGGCCGCTTTGAAAAAATGGATGGCTGGGAATCGGGAACCTATTATTTTAAAGGCGCCAGCGGCGTGTATGACAGGAATTCCAATAAACTGGTGGTGGAAAAAGGGTATTTTACCACGAAACATGCCGTAGCCAAAGTACCGGATTATCGGATTGAGGCGGATTCCATCGATATTTACCCCAATGACCATTATGTGGCTCACAATGTGAAGCTCATGGCAAAGAATACCACCCTCATTACTCTTTCCAGCTATACCGGCTCCCTCAAGCGTGATGACAGTGAAGTGAGTCTGTGGTCTCTGATTCCACGCCCTGTTTTTGACAGCGATAACGGAATGGGACTCCATAATGAAATCATGGTGCCCCTGGACCATAATCCGGACCTGGCTTTTTATATGAAGAACCGCTGGTACACCAAATCCGGCTACAAACCGGATATGGGCGTACGCTACCGCACCCCTTTGGGTACCGCCCGCCTGCGCTATGCAGAGGAGGAAAGCTCCACCAATGATGACGGCGGTATCTGGGTAAAGAAGAGGCCTTCCCTGGAATTTGATACCAATCATTTCTATCTGGGAAAATCCCGTTTCTATACAGGAGCTCACGGGGAATGGGGTTACTGGGATGAAGACCACGGCGGCAGACACCCCAAGGGAGCCTATAAGGGCTTTGACCTTTACATTTCCGGCGACCCCTGGAAGCTGGGGAAATTCATGAATTTCAGCTGGAAGGCAGGCTATGCGAAGGATTACTACAGTTATTCCAACAATATCCGCCGCAACAGCTATTACTCCCTGGGTCTTTCCGGCGGCTACGGTCCGCTGGCATCCTGGATCTACTATACGGACCGTGATCTGAAAGGCTACACTCCCTACTACTACGACAGCTACAGCAGTGAAAAACCGCTGAGCCTGGGATTCCGCTGGCAGGCCACCAGACTGGATGCCTTCAGCCTGGCCTGGACCATTGATACCGTGAACGGGCGTCTGGATCATCGGTACTGGACCTACTACAGGGATATGCATTCTTTCTATGCCTGGATCCGGTATGATGATATTGAAAAGGAAACCCGCTTCATGATTATGCCGAAGGACTTTAAGTTCTAAGGGACATAGTGTTACTGGTGAGCTGGTGGATTCTTCTTTATAAGATGGTTCTGTCTCTTTGGGAAAGGAGGAATCCCTATGGCCATACAGCGCAGATGGATTCTTCCTTTAGGCGCCCTGGCGGCGGTGGGCCTTACCCTTTGGGGCATTTACGGCGTGGGCACTGCAGGCACACTTCTTCCTGAAAAAAGGGCTGCCTCTTCTCCTGTGGAAGTTCTGCCGGAGGAAGAGGATGGCCTCTCCCTGAAATATGATGCTGCCCTCCATCGAAGGGGAAAGCCCTTGCAGGATCCTTTTCATGCCGATGCACTGGTGCCTGTAGAAAAGGGAAGGCCGCCGCTTCCGGTCGTAGAAGGAAGGGAAGAGGCCCCTGCCGGAAAGGCGCCGGAGCTGAAGAAAAAAGAGACATCCTCCGCCTCGGGGCTTCCGGTGCTGAAAGGAGTCATGGCTTATGGCTCTCAGCGGAGGGCCCTTTTGGAAATGGACGGAACTTCCATAGTTGTAAAGGAAGGAGAGAGGGCAGGTCCATGGGACGTATCGGACATTCAGGACAGAAAAGTGACCCTTGTTTCCGGAGGAAACAGTCTTACCTTGACCATACGTTAAGAGGGAGCAGCATTCTTTTATGCTGCGCCCTTTTTGCCTGTGTTCCCCTGGGTCTGGAGGCCAGGGAAGAGTCCTGGGACCGGCCCGTTCATGACATGGTGGCCGAGGAACTTTCCGGCGGCATGCAGCCATCCCCAAGGGAAGAGGCGCCTTCTGCCGTCAGAATTACTCCGTCTGCCAGGCGGGATTTCAGCCTCCATGTAGCCGGCGCTCCGGCCATGGAAGTCATCCGCACCCTGGCGGAAATGACAGGAAAGAACCTGGTATTTTCAGGAGATCTGACGGAAACAGTGACAGCCAGCCTGGACCATGTGACTCCGGAAGAAGCGCTTTCTTCCATCCTTGCCTCCTGCGGTCTTTCGTCCAGAACTGAAGGGTCCACTCTTATTGTCTTCAACAGCAGGCTGGAAAAGAATGCGGTGTCCGGCACCCGGGCGTTCCGCCTGTCCTATGCCAATGCAGAGGAAGTGGCCATGGGACTGGAAAAGGTGATGGACAAAGGAAAGGTCACTTTCAGCCCTTCTGCCAATACAGTCATTGCCAGCGGCACGCCCCGGGAGCTCATGCAGGCGGAAAGCCTGGTGAAAGCGCTGGATGTGCCGGAAAAACAGGTGAAAGTGGAAGCGGAAGTGGTGGCTGTCAATAAAAGCTATGCCAAAGACCTGGGCATTGACTGGGATTTCAAAAGTCTTACAGGCAGTGCTTCCTATGACCGGGACAGCTGGAGCGAACAGCACTATGTCACCGATGACAGCGGCCATATTCTCTTTGACAGCGACGGCAATCCAAGGGTCCGGAATATAGAAAGAAACGGCTGGGATGTGACCATTCCCGATGGGTATGCCGGTATTTCCTATGGCCGGTCTCTTGCAGGCCATCCCTATACCTTTTTCTTTCAAGCCAAACTGAATGCCCTGGTAACCAGGGGGAAGGCCAAAGTACTGGCCCGGCCCAGCGTGGTGACCATGAACGGCAGGGAAGCGGAAATCCTCATAGGCAGCCGCATCCCGGTGATTGTGGAACATATGGAAAACGGGGTCAAAACCACGGCGACAGAATACAAAGATGCCGGCATCAAACTGACCTATACACCTATTATCAGCAGAAATGATGAAATCACTGCCGATGTCCATGCGGAAGTGGCCACGCCCTACCTGGTGCCGGAAATGAAGGCCTATCGCATTATTACCCGCTCCGCCAACACCATGGTGCGGCTGCAATCAGGCGACATGCTTACCATTGGCGGACTTATCGATAAAGAACAGGCCAGAACCATGAGAAAGGTGCCGATTCTGGGAGACATTCCCTTACTGGGAAGGCTCTTCCAGAGCCGCAGTACGTCTACGGAGGAATCGGAAATCGTTATCGTCATTAAGGCAGATATTGTGAAGTAAATAGAAGAGCTATAGTTTCTGATTGCCCGGGGTCTGAACTCTTTTAAACCTATGAATCCTTTTATATACAAGTGAGAAAGAAATGGCAGTTTTAAAAATCAGCGGATTATCAAAATCCTTTGGAATCAAAACAGTTTTTGAAAACGTTTCCTTTGAAGTAAGGAGCGGCGAACGAATCGGCCTTGTAGGTGCCAATGGCGCCGGCAAGACCACTCTTTTGAAGTGCATTATGGGCGCGGAGGAAGCGGACAAGGGCTCCGTGAAAGCCAGTGATGGCGCTATTATCGGCTACCTCCGCCAGGATTTCAACTACACCAGCCATACCATCCGGGAGGAAATGGAAGACGCCTGGAAGGATGTGCTCTATTACAAAGACCGGATGGAGACTTTGGCCAGGGAGCTGGAAAGCAGTAAAAGCGATGAGAAACTGGTGGAAGCCTATGGCCGGGCGGAAGCACGCTTTGAATTTCTGGGAGGCTATGACTATGAATCCACCACCCGGAAAATTCTGACAGGCCTGGGCTTTTCCGATGATGACTGGGACCGGGATATCCATTCCTTCTCCGGCGGGCAGAAGGTCAGAATCAACCTGGCCGCTGCTTTTGTGCGTCATCCCGATTTCCTCCTTCTCGATGAACCGACGAACCATCTGGACATGGGCATGCTGGAATGGCTGGAGGAGTACCTTCGCTCCTACAAAGGCGGTATCCTCATGATTTCCCATGACCGCTATTTCCTGGACGGTGCAGCTACAGGAATCATTGATCTGGAGAATCACCATATCCGTTCCTTCCGTGGCGGCTATACCCGGTATATGGAAACGAAGGAAAACCAGGACCGGGCCTATGAGAAAGCCTATGAAAAACAGCAGGAACATATCAAGGAGACTGAGGAATACATCCGCCGCTACAAAGCAGGCATCAAAGCCAAGCAGGCCAGGGGGCGTCAGTCCCAGCTGAACCGGCTGGTGAGGCTGGAGAAACCGGTGCACCAGGCATCCCTTCGTTTCCATTTTGACCCGCCTCAGGAATGCGCAGATAAGGTGCTCGATGTGCTTCGGGTAGAAGGATCCTATGGCAGCCATATTCTTTTCAAGGATCTCACTATCCATATCAAAAAGGGAGAAACAGTGGGACTCATCGGCCCCAACGGCGCAGGCAAGACCACCATCCTGAAAATGATTACGGGAGAGAAGAAGCCTGATACCGGTTTTATCCAGCTGGGCAATAATGTGAAAATGGGTTACTATTCCCAGGAACAGGAACGACTCCATCCGAAGCTCACAGTGCTTGATGAAGTGCGGGACACATTCAACTTCGGTGAAAAAGAGGCCCGTAACATTCTGGGCATGTTCCTCTTCCGGGGAGATGACGTATTCAAGACGGTAGGCATGCTTTCCGGCGGCGAAAAGGCCCGGCTGTCCCTGCTCTGCCTCTTCCTGGAAAAACCGAATTTCCTCATTCTCGATGAACCGACGAACCATCTGGATATTCCCACCAGGGAAATCATGGAAGATGCCATCGAGGCCTTTGGCGGCACCTGCCTGGTGGTATCCCATGACCGCTATTTCCTGGATAAAGTGGCAGACCGGATTCTGGAGCTGGATCACGGAAAGCTCACAGAATACCTGGGCAACTACAGCTACTACAAGGAAAAGAAACAGGACCTTGAGGCTTTTGAAAAGGACAGGAACGGTAAAGAGGAAGAAGAAGAGAAAGAGAAGGAAGAAAAGCCCCGGGAAAATGAGCACCAGCTGAAAACCGAGGTTTCCGCCGCCGATGTATCTAAATTAAGTCATGTGGAAATGGAAATCGGGCGGCTGGAAGCAACCATGAAAATGTACACAGTGCAGATGAGCATGAATCCTGAAAATTATGCAGAACTGGCCGATGAGTATGAGGAAGCGAAAAAGAAGCTGGACAAGCTGTACGCGAAGTGGGACGAACTGGCGGAAAAGACAGAGTCTTGAATGCTCACGGTTAAGGGCAGTCAAAAAAATCCTGAAAAGCAGAAGCTTTTCAGGATTTTTGATTGCCCTTTTATCCCACCAGATTCAGAAGGGCCAGCACAATGGTGCCGGGGACTCCGAAGAGGGCTACCACAATGCCATGCATGGTGGTAAGGGTCATATGGGTGATTCCGATGGTATTCAGCAGCCAGAAGAGAAGACCGCCCATAATGATATTGCCGATGATTTTTTTCACAAACCGGGCAAAGAGGAAGAACGCCACAATGATGACGATGACACTGGTAATGCCATATCCGCCCAGGGCGCCTAAAGATTCAATCATGGTATCAGATTTCCTTTCTGTTTTCCACGGCTCCCGCCAGGGTGATGCCGTCAGTATAGCCTACGGCGCCGCCGGCAGGAATGCCCCTGCCGATGCGGGTGACTTTGATGCCCGACGGTTTGATGAGCCGGGAAAGATAGTAGGCCGTGGCTTCACCTTCCGTATCCGGATCCGTGGCAATGATGACTTCTTTCACATCGTTCTTCTCCAGCCGTTTCAGGAGTTCCTTGATTTTCAGCTGCTCAGGACCTATGCCGTCCAGAGGAGAGAGAACGCCGTGAAGAACGTGGTACAGGCCGTGGTATTCCTGACTCTGCTCCATGGCGGTCACATCCTGGGGCTGTTCTACCACGCAGATGATGGAATGGTCACGGCGGTCATCACTGCAGATGTCGCAGGGGTCCGAGGTGGCCAGATTGCAGCAGGTAGAGCAGTAGCATACCCTGCTCCTGGCATGGCGGATGGTATCCAGAAATAAATCCACTTCCTCCTGGGGACGTTCCAGCATGAAGTAAGCCAGACGGCGGGCGCTTTTTACGCCGATGCCGGGAAGCTTTCTGAACTGCAGGGCTACTTCTTCCAGATCTTTATTCATCAGAACATGCCGCCGGGAAGGCCCAGGCCTCCGGTGACCTGGCTCATGCTCTTCTGTACCATTTCATCGGCTTTCTTGCCGGCTTCGTTGACAGCGGTGGTGATGAGGTCTTCCAGCATTTCCGGATCTTCCGGATCGATGGCATCTTTAGCGATTTTCAGTGCGGTAATCTGCTTTTCACCGTTCATGGTGAGGGAAACGGCGCCGCCGCCTACGGATACGTCAACGGTCTGTTTCTTCAGTTCTTCCTGCTTCTTCTGCAGTTCTTCCTGCATTTTCTTCGCTTTTTTCAGCATGTTCTGCATCTGTGCTTTATTTCCAAACATAATGAATCCTCCTTAAGGTAATATTGAATCAATTTTCTGTTTCATGATTCAGTCTTTTCATATATATCACAGTCTGCCATGATTTTCAAGGCTTCATTTAAAGACGGGTCTTTCAGGTCCTTCTCCGGAATACGGTCTCTGGAAACGGGGCGGTAGTCGGGCATAGGTGTTTTTCCTGCCATCTCAGCGGAAGGAGAGGAAGGGGCTGCCTTTGGGGCAGACTGAAGCAGGGCAAAAGCCGCTGCTTCTTCCTCGCCTCCCTTCAGCACCGTATGCATCTGGATGGGAGAACCGGTGACTTTAGCAAAGGCTTCGGCGGCCACCTTCTGGTAGGACTTATTATTTCCTGCAGCCACCAGAAACTGCTGCGGCGCAGACACGATGGCCCTGGTATGGGTGCAGTAAATGAGGGTGCTCTTCCGAAGGCAGGTGAAGACATCGATACGGCGGATGGACATGAAATAGGACAGTACCTTCTGCCAGATGGCGGGGTAGGTCTTGGGGTCTATGAGAGAAGCATCAGGTTGGGACGATGAATCTGCTGCCGGCTGCCCTGACATGTTTCCAGCCGGTCCGGCTGCCGGCATGGGGGCAGGGGCCCGGGGCGTTTCCCTGACCGGCGGCCTATCCTTTCTCTGCACTGCCGGCCTTGGGGGCATATCTGAGGGAGCGGGGGGCTCCGGAGCAGAAAAAGCAGCCGACCCGGCAGGTATGGGCGATGCGGGAACCGGGGCAGGAGAAGAAGGTGCGGCAGGGTAGGAAGGAGCGGGCCCAGGAACCGGGGACGGTGATGGAGATTGCGGGATGGACAGGGCGCCACGCTTCAGGCGCGACACCTCTTCTTCCAGCTGGGCTACCCGCTGGGCCAGGGAATCCAGGGATTTAGACCCTTTCATGCGGCAGAGATGGAGAAGACCCATTTCGGCGCTGAGCCTTGGTGAAGAACTCCGTTTCGTTTCATGGAGGGCTTCGTGGAGATAGTCAAAGAGGGCGTCCAGGTAAGGCGCGGGAAGGCGGGATGCATCGGAACGAAGCGTTTCCACCTGGCTGCCGTACTGGGAAAATTCCGGTGCCTTTGGATTGACCTTGCAGATCATCAGGTTTCTGAAATGTTCCAGAAGGTCACGAAGAATGGAGGCCGGCTCTTTTCCGCCCTGCAGGATCCGGTAAAAGAGGGACAGGGCGGAAGAACTGTCACCGTTGAAGATATGATGGGAAAGATCCAGAATCATATCCTTTCCTGTGAGGCCCAGAAGGTCATACACCGCCGGAGCGTCAAGAACTTTGGATTCCGAGGCCGAGGAGCACTGGTCCAGCAGGGACAGGGCGTCGCGAAGGCCGCCGTCTGCCCGGACTGCAATGAGGTCTGCTGCCTCTTCCGTCAGGGGAAGATGACTTTCTTTGGCAATATAGAGAAGATGGTTTTTGATATCCTCCACGGAAATCCGGTGGAATTCATACCGCTGGCATCTGGAAAGAATGGTGAGGGGAATTTTTTCCGGTTCCGTGGTGGCCAGAATAAAGAGCACATGGGACGGCGGTTCCTCCAGCGTTTTCAGGAGGGCATTGAAGGCTTCCTTGGTGAGCATGTGTACTTCATCGATAATGTATACCTTCTTCCGGCTCACCGCCGGCAGGGTGCGCACCGATTCCCGAAGGGCCCGGATTTCCTCAATGCCGCGGTTGGAAGCGGCATCGATTTCATAGACATCCAGACTGGAGCCTGCATTGATTTCCCGGCAGCTCTGGCATTCATTGCAGGGATTCACGCCGTTTGGATGAAGGCAGTTCACTGCTTTGGCCAGGATTTTGGCCATACTGGTCTTTCCTGTACCCCGGGGGCCGGAAAAAAGATAAGCATGAGCCAGACGGTCCTGCTCGATGGCCCGCTGGAGCGGTATGGAAATATGCTTCTGCCCCACCACCTCAGTAAACGTGCGGGGCCTCCATTTTCGATATAATGCTAAATAAGCCATAAATAACCTCCCGGCAGGAAAGATGAAAAAGGATTTATAAGGATTCCGGAACTGAATCCTTACCTTATTAATTATTATTACTATTATACAATACAGCAGGGAAAACCAGACATAAAAAAAGCCTTGCAGTCCTCATTTATGACAGCCTCCAGGATGCACCGTGTCACATGAAAAGGGCCACTTACGGCTGCTTCCTCTCGGACCTGACCGGGTTCATGGGATTTCATTGCACGGGGCCCGGAGACTGCCATAAATCAGTACTGCAGAGCCATGTACTATATTATACAGCATTATGGGGAAAATGCAATATGTGAAATAGTGGGCTGGTGAGTTAGTGGACTAGTGGTGGACTAGTGGTCCCCAGCCCCAATCCTCACCAGCTCACCAGCTCCCTAGCCCACTAGTTCACTAGTCCACTAGTCCACTAGTTCACTAATTTATCACTACGAACATTTTACAAACGGGGAAAGTATTGTATAATAATAAAAATTATTGCAATTTGACGATATGGGAAATTGTCAAAAGAGAGAGGATGATTTATATGTCTCAAACAGTATGGTCCCTGGTGCCTCCTGTAGTTACCATTATTCTGGCACTGGCCACCAAGGAAGTGTACATGTCTCTTGCCATAGGTATCTTTATCGGTGCCTTCATGTTTGCAGGATTCAGTATACTGGGTGCTATCGACACCATGTTCCACATTATGTCGGACAAGGTGGGAAGCAATGTGTATATCCTTGTATTCCTTGTCCTTCTGGGGATTATGGTAGCGGCCATCCAGAAGTCCGGTGCTTCTCAGGCTTACGGTGATTATGCAGCCCGCACTATTAAAGGAAAGAAGAGCGCTCTTTTCGTAACCATGGCTCTTGGTATCCTGATTTTCATTGATGATTACTTCAACTGTCTCACCGTGGGTACCGTGATGCGCCCTGTGACAGACCGGTTTAAGATTACCCGTGCGAAACTGGCCTATATTATTGATGCCACCGCAGCACCGGTATGTATCATTGCTCCGGTTTCCAGCTGGGCTGCTGCTGTTACCTCCTCTCTTCCGGAGGGCAGTTCCATTGATGGTTTTGCTCTTTTCCTGGAAACCATTCCTTTGAACCTTTACGCTTGGCTCACCCTGATTTTTATGATTATCCTCATCGCTTCAGGCCGTGATTTTTCCCGTATGGCCAGGTATGAAAAGCAGAGCGGCGGCACCCTGGTGATTCCTGCGGAATATGCCGATGATGAAGGCAGTGCGCCTGTGGGAAATGGGAAAATCATCGATCTCATCCTTCCGCTGGTGGTCCTTATCGGCGGCTGCGTGTTCGGCATGCTTTATACCGGCGGCATTCTGGAAGGAAAGGGCGTGGCAGAAGCCTTTGCGAACTGCGAATCTGCCAGAGGCCTCGTTATCGGTTCTTTCATTGCTCTGGTATTTACCTTTGTATTGTACATTCCCAGAAAGGTTTTAGACTTCAGCACTTTCTGCAGCTGCTTTGTAGAAGGTTTCAAACAGATGACTTCTGCCATTATGATCCTGTCCCTGGCCTGGACCTTGTCCGGCATTGTAGGTAAGGATTACCTGAACATCGGCGGCTATGTAGGAAGCGTGGTTGCTGATAACGCCACCATTGCTATTCTGCTGCCGGCCCTGTTTTTCCTGGTGGCCATTGGCCTTGCTTTTGCTACCGGTACTTCCTGGGGCACCTTCGGTATCCTCATTCCTATCGTACTGGCTATCGTGTCCAATGATACCCATCTTATGATTATGACGGTGGCTGCTGTGCTGGCCGGTTCTGTAGGCGGCGACCATGTATCGCCTATTTCCGATACCACCATTTTGGCCTCGGCCGGGGCCCAGTGCCATCACATAGACCATGTGTCTACCCAGATTCCCTATGTTCTCGTGGTGGCTGTGAGCTGCGTGGCCGGCTACCTGGTGGATGGCATCACAGGAAACGGCATTCTCGGAGACCTGACAGGTCTGGTATGCATGCTCCTCATTATGGGCTTTTTCCTGAAATTTAAATCTTCTAAAAACGCGGATTGACAGGCAATATAAAAAGCATCGTTGATGTTCTCATCAATGATGCTTTTTTATTGCCACGAATCAGCGATTCTTTATTTTATATACAAGACTGACCAGGGTGAGGATGGCGGTAAAGGCAGTAATGGTCATGGACCAGGCAATGCCTATGTGCATGTAGCCTGCAAGGGAGAAGTCCCAGGAAAAGTACATGATGGTAATGATGGCAGCCGCTATGCAGGCAATGGCCAGCATGGCAGGCTTTTCCCGGTACGTGACCAGAAAGAAAATGGCTGAAAGGTATCCGGCAGCTCCGGCGGCAGACAGGACATTGTCATGGTAGAGGACCAGGGATACGATGGACAGGATAAAAGCGTATTTCATGGGAACTCCTTTATTTTACAAGTTTCTGAAAATCGGCATCGCCATGGAGCCACTGGAAGTGGTCCTGGGCGGCAGCCTGGGGCTTTACGTTTTTGGGGTCCAGATCAACTGCTTTTTTCAGATATTCCAAAGCCTTTGCCTTGTCCTTTTTATCAGCGTAGTTGGTGGCAATGCCGTAGTAGGACCAGGTGTTATGGGGATCCTTATCCAGCACCTTCTGGAAGAAGCGGATGGATTCATCGTAGTGTTTCCCCAGTTTCTGGGCCATGGCCATATCGAAATAAGCCTGTACGTAGTCCGGGTTGATGGAGAGGGATTTCTGGATGGTCCCAATGCCTTCTTCCGGTGATATATCAAAGGCCTGGATAATGCCTTTCAGAGAAAGGGCTTTGTAATTTTCGCCGTCTTTCTCCAGAGCCTGATTGGCAAGTTCCAGGGCATGGAGATGATCTCCTTTTCCGTAGGCAGTAACTGCTTTCCGGTAAATCTGTTCCGATTCTTTGTTAATCTGATGGAGAGCAGGGACAGCAGCAGAAGAAGCGGCGGGAGAGGGAGAGGGAGCCTTTGGCGTGCCGCATCCGCCGTCAGAAAGGGCAGCTGTCACCATAAGGGCGGCCAGAATGATGGATTTCATAGACACTCCTTTGTTGATTATGTATGGAAAATGGGTAGGAACCCGGTATAATGAATGTATAAGACGGGGAAAAAATTTCCCGTCGGTTCCTATTATTATAGCAGAAATAGAAGGAGGATTATCATGAGTTCCTACGCATTGTAAGTGTCAAGTTTTCCTCGGTAATTCATTTGACTGTCGATGATTACTATCTCCGTGGCTTCGGTTTTATCAGTATTTCTGTATAGCTCTGGCCAGT